>Ga0114898_1000016_pt1 | contig 195545 bp, 194 predicted proteins | sample Malvired_Geostar_FD_83496 | JGI IMG/M metagenome (GOLD analysis project Ga0114898, IMG submission 83496) | Marine viral communities from the Global Malaspina Expedition - Malaspina viral metaG DeepMed_Geostar | ecosystem: Environmental > Aquatic > Marine > Oceanic | place: Mediterranean Sea...
CCCGGCACCTGCTGCTGGCCGGGCTGGTCGCGGCATTCGTGCTGGGCACGCTGGCGATCCTGCGCAATCGCAACAAGCGGGTGGCCACCGTCGGCGTCTGCAGCGCTGCGCTGGCCGTGCTGCTTGGCGGTGCCACCGTGCACTTCAAGCAGATCGAACCCACGCCCTTCTCGTTGGGTCTGGACTGGTTCGTGATCTCGCTGTTCTTCTCGGCCCTGGTGTTCATCCCCATCGAGAAGATGCTCGCCGTGCGGCCGATGTCGCCGCTTCGGCGCGAGTGGCGGACGGACCTGGGCTACTTCTTCATGAGCCACGTGCTGGTGCAGTTCGTGCTGATCGCGGTCACCGCATCCACTTCGGCAGTGGCGGCGTTCGCGGCGTTCCCGGCGCTGCAGCAATACATCCAGTCCTTCCCCGTGTGGGCGCAGTTCCTGCTGGCGGTGTTCCTGGCCGACCTTGCCCAGGCACTGTTGCACCGCACGTACCACAACGTGCCGTGGCTCTGGCGCTTCCATGCGGTGCACCACTCCAGCCGCCGCATGGACTGGCTTGCCGGTTCGCGCATCCACATCGCCGAGATCCTCATGACGCGCACCATGGTGCTGCTGCCGCTGGTGGTGCTGGGTTTCTCCGCGGAGGCGGTCAATGCCTACGTCATCCTCGTCGGCATCCAGGCGGTGCTCGCGCATGCCAACGTGCGGCTGGACTTCCGCTGGCTCGAGTACGTGCTGGTGACGCCCCGCTACCACCATTGGCACCACGCGCGCCACGCCGACTACCTGGACGTGAACTACGCCATCCACCTGCCGCTGGTGGACATGCTGATGGGCACTTTCAGGCGGCCACCGGCTGGCGAGTGGCCGGAAGAGTACGGGGTGATGAAGCTGGAAACGGTGCCGCGCGGCTTCTGGCCGCAATCCCTGATGCCGCTGGCCCCGAAGGAGAAGTACGGGGATTTCGTAGGCCGCGAAGAATAGACCCGCCGCCGCAGGGGCGGCGACGGGCCGAGGGATCCAGCCGGGTGGTCAGGACAGGATCTTCTGGATGTCATCCAGCGTCGAGTTGGTGAGGGTCTTGGCGACTTCCCGCCTCATCCGCTGCTGTGTTTCCTTGTGCAGCAGCGGTCGCATCTCGCCGAGGGTGTGTTCGTCAGCCACGAGCACCAGATCGTCGTACTTGCGGTTCAACGCACCGTCGTTCAGCCACTGCGCCAGTTGCTTCGCGAAGGTGGCCTTGTCGATCTGGTATCCGGTATCGCCATCGGGCTGCACACCGGCCGGACCCTCATCGTTCATGTTCATCAGTTCCCGCATCTCGAACTGATGGAGGGAGAGATGGCGGGCATCGCCGCGATTGCGAAAGACTCGTGCTCCGCCGCCGTCTGCGACGACGACCAAGGCGTCGGTGGGGATCGCTTCCATTGCTGCTCCTGGTTGGACCGTTGTGGTGCACGCTAGGTCCGATCAGGTGATCCGCGCGTGTAGCCTGTACGCCCCGCTGCCAACGAGTGGAACGAATGCTGAACCTGCCCAGGTGGATCCATGCCGGCGCGACCGCCCTGCTGGCCCTCGCGCTCTCGACGTCGTGCAGCCAGCCCGGGCCGCCGCCCGGGGGGAGCGTCGCGGAACTGCGGCGCGTCGACGTTGCGGAGGGAACAGGGCCCGTGGCGCGCCCCGGGAGCCAGGTGCAAGTGCACTACACCGGCTGGATCTACGACGAGGATGCGCCACGGCAGCGTGGCGAGCAGTTCGACAGCTCCCGCGGGCGCGGGGAGCCGATCAGCTTCCTGCTGGGCGCGGGTCGCGTCATCCGCGGCTGGGACGAAGGCGTGGCCGGCATGCGCGTCGGCGGCAAGCGGGTGCTGATGATCCCGGCCGATCTTGCATACGGCCGCAATGGCGCGGGCGGCGTGATCCCACCGAATGCCTCCCTGGTGTTCGAGGTGGAGCTGGTGGGGGTGGAGCAGTCTCCTTAGTAGCGGGGTCCGTGGAGATTCCGGGAGCCGGCCGGCATGTGCCGGACCCCGGTCGCGGCTGAAGCCGCTCCTACAGGGGGGCCATGGCTTTGGCGGCCATCTCGAATGAGCGCAGGCGCTTTTCGTGGTCGAAGATGTTGGCCGTGAGCAACAGCTCGTCGGGGCGGTAGCGGGTGACGAAGTCCGAGATGCCGCGCTTCACCGTTTCAGCGCCGCCGATGACGGCGCATCCCAGCGCACGCTCGACCCCTGCCTTCTCCACCGGGCTCCACCACGCCTCGATATCGTCGATGGGCGGTGGCACCAGGCCTGCCTGGCCCCGACGCAGGTTCACGAACGATTGTTGCTGCGTGGTGAACAGACGCCGGGCTTCTGCATCGTCTTCCGCCGCGACGACGTTGAGCGCGAGCATGACGTAGGGCTTGGCGAGCCGGGCCGAGGGCGTGAACTCGCGATGGTAGAGCGCCAGGGCATCGTCCATCGCGTCCGGCGCAAAGTGCGAGGCGAAGGCGAACGGCAGGCCCATCGCGGCAGCCAGTTGCGCACTGAAAAGGCTGGAGCCCAGCAGCCATACCGGCACCTGGATGCCCGCCCCCGGCACCGCCCTCACGGCCTGGCCCGGCTGGGCCGGCTCGAAGTAGTGCAGCAACTCGGCCACGTCCTGCGGAAACGCGTCGGCGCTTTCGGAGTAACGCCTCAAGGCGCGGATGGTCGGGCGGTCGGTCCCCGGTGCGCGTCCCAGGCCCAGGTCGATCCGGTCCGGGTGCAGCGCGGCAAGCGTCCCGAACTGCTCGGCCACCTGAAGCGGTGAGTGGTTCGGCAACATGATGCCGCCCGCGCCTACCCGGATGGTCGATGTCCCGGCAGCCACGTGGGCGATCAGCACCGCAGTCGCGGCACTCGCGATACCCGGCATGTTGTGGTGTTCGGCCAGCCAGAAACGGCGATAGCCCCATCGCTCGGCGTGCCGGGCCAGGTCGAGGCTGTTCCCGAGCGCGGTTCCGACATCCGAACCTTCGGTCACGGGGGCGAGGTCGAGCAGCGAATACGGCACCATCGCGGAAATCTCGTTCTGGGGGATACAGGGACAGATGGGGGTGGGACGGCTGGCTTTCCAGCTGGCGACCGCGAACGACTTCGATTGGATTCCCCCAAGCAAACAATCCGGAGTTGTCAGACAATAGCGATTCTCATTTGCACAGCTCCGGAGGCTCCATGCGCCACCTGCCCCTTTCCGCCGCGATCGCGATCACCCTGGCTGCCTGTTCAGGCACGGATGCGCCCGCAGACAACGCGGCGACCGATGCAGCCCCTGCCGCCGCCGCTCCGACGGAGCTGGTCGTCTACACCTCCCGCAACGAGCAACTGGTCAAACCGCTGTTCGACCGCTACACGGAAGAGACCGGCGTCGAGATCACCTACATGACCGACAAGGCCCCGCCGCTGATGGAGCGCCTGAAGGCGGAAGGCACGCGTAGCCCGGCGGACGTGTTCATCACCGTCGACGCAGGCAACCTGTGGCAGGCCGCCAACCTGGGCCTGTTGCAGCCGGTCGAGTCGGCGACGCTGGAACAGAACATTCCGGAGAACCTGCGCGATCCGGAAAACCGCTGGTTCGGGCTGTCCGTGCGCGCCCGCACCATCATCCACAATCCCGAGCGGGCCCCTGCCAGCGAGTTGTCGAGCTATGAGGACCTCGCGGATCCGAAATGGAAGGGTCGCCTGTGCCTGCGCACCAGCAGCGCGGTCTACAACCAGAGCCTGGTGGCGACGATGATGGCCTCGCTCGGGGAGCAGGAAACCGAGCGCGTGGTCAAGGGATGGGTGGACAACCTTGCCGCCGCGCCGATGTCCAACGACAACGCCGTGATCGAAGCGATCGCCGCCGGCCGCTGCGACGTCGGCATCACCAACACCTACTACCTCGGGCGGGCGCTGCGTGAGAACCCCGACCTGCCGGTGACGGTGTTCTGGCCGAACCAGGCCGAAGGCGAGCGCGGGGTGCACGTCAACGTGTCCGGTGCAGGCGTCACCCGCCACGCGCCGAATCCTGAAGCAGCCCGGGAGTTCATCGAATGGCTGTCGGGCGGGGAAGCGCAGCGCCTCTTCGCCGGCGAGAACCTCGAGTACCCGGCCAACCCGCAGGTGCCCACTGCTGAGCTGATCAGCGCATGGGGCCAGTACCGCCAGGACCTGATCAACGTATCGCAGGCCGGCGAGATGCAAGCCGAGGCGGTGAAGCTGATGGACCGTGCCGGCTACCGCTGAGCAACCATGGGATACCCGGCCCGCGCCGGGCATCCCTGTGCGCGGCTGGACCTGGCTCGCCATCGCGCTGACGGTGCCGGCCCTGGTACCGCTGCTGGCGACGCTGGCAGCGCTGTTCCGCCCGGACGAAGCCACCGTCCAGCACCTGTGGGAGTACGTCCTGCCACGGGCCGGCATCAACACGCTCTGGCTGCTGCTCGGGGTCGGCGCCGGCACTGCCGTGCTGGGCACTGCGCTGGCGGCTCTGGTGGCGTTGTGCGAGTTTCCTGGGCGGCGAATGTTCTCCTGGCTGCTGGTGCTCCCGCTGGCGCTGCCCGGCTACGTGCTGGCAGTCGCCTTCATCGGCCTGTTCGACTATGCGTCGCCGCTGGCCGGCTGGCTCCGCGAAACCGCGGGCACGACCCTGCCGGAAATCCGCAGCCGCGGCGGCCTGGTCGCGGTCATGACGCTGTCCCTGTATCCCTACGTGTACCTGGTCGCGAGCCAGGCATTCGCCAGCCAGGGTGGCCGCGCGATCGAAGCGGCGCGCGCGTCGGGGATGGGACCATGGCGGGCGTTCTTCAGCGCAAGCCTGCCGCTGGCGCGCCCGTGGATCGCCGGCGGCACGTTGCTGGTCCTGATGGAAACGCTGGCCGACTTCGGCGCGGTGTCGGCGTTCAACTACGACACCTTCGCCACGGCCATCTACAAGGCGTGGTTCTCCCTGTTCTCCACCGACACCGCCCTGCAGATCGCAGCGGTCATGCTGCTGGTGGTGCTCGCCCTGGTGGCGCTGGAAGCGGCGTCGCGGCGAAGGCAGTCGTTCGTGTCCGTAGGCGCAACCCCCGCCCAGCGCATCCGGCTGGGCCGCCACGGGGCCTGGGCGACCGCCTTCTGCGGCGCCGTGCTGGTCCTGTCGCTCTTTCTCCCCATGGCACAACTGCTCGCAGAAGGACTCGCACACCTTGGCGACATCGATGCGCGTTACCTGCGCACGGTGCGCAATGCGCTTTCGCTCGCGGCGATGGCGGCGCTACTGACCACCGCCGCCGCTTTCGTCATCGCCTTGTCCGCGCGTGAGCAGCCCGGCCCCGTCACCACCACGGTCACCCGGATCACGACCCTGGGTTACGGACTGCCGGGTGCGCTGCTGGCCATCGGCCTCTATGTTCCGGTGGCCGGCCTTTCGACCTGGCTAACGGAGAGGCACGGCCTGGACCTCGTGCTGGAGGGCGGCCTGGTGCTGCTGCTGGTGGGCTACGGCATCCGGTTCCTTGCCGTGGCCCACGCGCCGGTCGCTGGCGGACTGCTGAGGATCCGTCCGAGCCTGCTGGAGGCCAGCCGGAGCCTCGGCGTCACCGGCACGCGCCAGTTGCGCACGGTGCACTGGCCACTGCTGCGAGGCAGCTTCGCCACCGCCGCCCTGCTCGTCTTCGTCGATACCATGAAAGAGATGCCGATCACCCTGATGATGCGTCCGTTCGGATGGGACACCCTCGCCACGCGCGTGTTCGAGCTCACAAGCGAAGGCGAATACGCCCGCGCGGCGGTGCCGTCGCTCGCGATCGCCCTGGTCGGGCTGCTGCCGGTGGTCGCCATGACGCGGAGGGGAACCCGATGAGGCTTGAACTCGACGGTGTCGCCGTAGGCTACCGGGGCCGGAAGGTGGTCCAGGACGCGTCGCTGGTGTTGCAGGAGGGCGAGATCGGCTGCCTCCTCGGGCCCTCCGGCGCCGGCAAGACCACCCTGCTCCGGGCGATCGCCGGCTTCGAGCCGCTGCTGGCGGGCCGGATCCTCTGTGACGGGCAGCTACTCGCGGGCCCGGGCGTGCACTTGCCGCCGGAGCGCCGACAGGTGGGCATGGTGTTCCAGGACCACGCCCTGCTCCCGCACCTGGACGTGCTCGGCAACGTGCGCTTCGGCCTGTTCCGGCATTCCTGCGCGAAGGCCGAGGCGCGCGCCCGCGAGGTGCTCGAGCTGGTGGGCCTGGGCGAGTTCTCCGCCCGCCACCCCCATGAGCTCTCGGGCGGCCAGCAGCAACGGGTCGCCCTGGCACGGGCACTGGCGCCGCAGCCGCGGCTGGTGCTGCTGGACGAACCGTTTTCGAGCCTGGACCCGGAACTGCGCGAGCGGCTGGCGGTGGAAGTACGCGAAGCACTGAAGGCGACGGGCGTGGGCGCATTGCTGGTGACCCACTCCCAGGCCGAGGCCTTCGCCATGGCCGACCGGATCGGTGTCATCGGCCGGGGCCACCTGCAGCAGTGGGCGAGCCCCTACGATCTCTACCACCGCCCCGCCTGCCGTTTCGTCGCAGGCTTCGTCGGCGAGGGCGTGATGCTGCCGGCCCGGGTAGTGGATGAGCGACACGTGTCCACCGAACTGGGCGTGCTGGCCGCCGACCGCCAGCTGGCGTCGCCAGCCGGGTCGCAAGTGGACATGCTGCTGCGCCCCGACGACGTGGTCCACGACGACGACGCGCCGCTGAAGGCGGTGATCGTGCGACGCCACTTCCGGGGCGCCGACTTCCTCTACACCCTCCGGCTTGAAAGCGGCCACATCGTGCAGGCCCTGGTGCCTTCCCACCATGACCACGCGGTCGGCCATGCCATCGGCATCCGGCTGGACCTCGAACACGTGGTGGTGTTCGAGGGGCCGTGCGAACCGGCGGGACCATAGCCGCTAGCCGGGATCGTCTCCCTTGGCGGGCTGCAACCGCAGGTGGTGGAAATCGAAGCTGAAATCGGTCATCGGCGAGATCGCCTCCATCCTGGCCTCGCGGATGGCGCCATCGACATCGAGCGAGAATGTGATGAACGCATCGGCATTGAGCCAGCGCTCATTCCAGCGGACGATGAAGGTATCGTGCTGCCAGTGCGACAGCGAACCGCGCAGCGAGGGCGTGTGGCTGAAGGCAATACGCAGCCCGCCCTTCGCATTCTCCACCTGGACGTCGCCATACCAGGGATCACGGTAGGTCCCCGCGTAGTCCGCGAGTGGCAATGAGGGGCGGCTGCCGGCATCCCGCGCGGCGAGGTGCGCCTGCCAGTCCGACTCGGCCTCGACGGTACGATTCGCGGCAGCCTCCGTGTAGGCGGCGACCCAGTCGGTGGGCGGGGCCTCGAGCAGGGCATCCAGTGCTTGCATCGTCACCGCGTTGAAGGCACCGGACACTTCGGCACTGGTCAGGACGATGATGCCGAGGCCACGCTCGGGCACCATCGTGATGCGCGAATAGAAGCCGGGCCAGCCGCCGGTATGCCAGACCATTTTTTCGCCCCGGTAGTCGGACAGGTGCCAGCCCTCGCCGTAGCCACGGAAATCCGGCTGTGCGGCAGCCAGTGCGGGGATGCTCGAGGGCTCGCCCACCGGGATCGGCGTCAGCACCGACCACATCGCACGCTGGCGCTCCTCGCTGAAGAGGCGGGCGGTCCCGCCATGGGACCGTTCAAACTCGCCGCCGTCCAGGTGCATGCGCACCCACTGGGTGAGGTCGTGGACGCTGGAATACATGCCGCCGGCGCCGGACACGTTGCCCCATGACATCAGCGGCGCCGGCACCAGCGTCTCGAAGTCGGCCTTGGAATAACCGGTGGCTACATTGTCGCCGGGCTGCAGGAAGTCGCTGTTGAAGCGCGTGCCGTGCATGCCCAGCGGCTGCAGGATGCGCTGGTCCAGGAACTCGCGGTAGGACTGGCCACTGGCGGCCTCGACCACCAGTTGCGCGACGCCGAACAGGATGTTGTCGTAGGCGTACCGCTCACGGAAGCCGCCCTCGATCGGCACGTGGCGCAGCCTGCGGGCGACTTCTTCGGTCGACAGATCCGTGCCCGGCCAATACAGCAGGTCGCCGGCGCCCAAGGCCAGACCACTGCGGTGCGCGAGCAGGTCACGGATGCGCATCTCGCGGGTGATGTACGGGTCCGACATGCGGAACCACGGCAGGTGGTCGACCACCCGGTCGCGCATGTACAGCTTGCCTTCGTCGGCCAGCATCGACAGCGAGGCAGAGGTGAACGCCTTGGTATTGGAGGCGATCGCGAACAGGGTGTGTTCGTCCACCGGCGCTTCTGTCTCGAGGTCCCGGACTCCGTAGCCGCGCTGAAGCACCACCTCGCCATCCCGGATGATCGCCACCGCGACACCGGGCACGTCGAACGCTTCACGGACCCGCTCGACGTGCGCGTCGAACTGCGCCAGCGCTGGCGGCGGAGACGCTGCGACCCGTGCCGCCCCGACGCCGGGCGCCAGCAGGCCCAGTAGCAGCACCACTACCGCATACCCGGCCTTCCCCCTGCCCTCGTCCCGATGGAATCACGCATGCCTGCTCCCGAGTGCACTTCGCAGCGGGGGACCATACCCCACCCCAGCACCGGCAGGTCAGGCGCCTGCGCCTGCATAATGGAGCGCCGCCACCCGCACAGGCCATGTTCGAGAACCCCGAGACTCTGCCAGGCATCGCCATCATCGGCGGCGGCCCGGCCGGCCTGATGGCTGCCGAGGTGGCGCGCAACGCGGGGGTTGAAGTCGACCTGTTCGAAGCCAAGGGATCGGTCGGCCGCAAGTTCCTGATCGCTGGCAAGGGCGGGCTCAACCTGACCCACGGCGAGCCGCGTCCGGCCTTCGACTCACGGTACCGGGAGCGCGCCACGGACGTGGGTGCGTGGCTCGACGGGTTCGATGCGGAAGCACTGCGCGAGTGGGCGCGTGGCCTCGGCGTGGATAGCTATGTCGGCAGCTCCGGCCGCGTCTTCCCGATGGACCGCAAGGCCGCCCCCCTGCTGCGTGGCTGGGTCCGCCGGTTGCGCCATCAGGGCGTCCGGTTCCACGTCGACCACCGGTGCACCGGCTGGGACGGTGACGGGTGCTTCACGTTCGAAACGCCTGCCGGTGAGCGGCGGCTCCGGGCACGGGCGACGGTGCTGGCGATGGGCGGCGCCAGCTGGCCGCAGCTGGGTTCCGACGGCGCCTGGCAGGGATGGCTGGCCGGGCAAGGCGTGGACCTCACGCCGTTGGTCCCGGCGAACTGCGGCTTCGACATCGGGTGGAGCGGTCACTTCCGTGAGCGGCATGCGGGCGCACCGTTGAAGCCGGTGGTCGCGCACTGGCTGGAGGACGGACGCGAACGTTCGCGGCAGGGCGAGTGCGTTGTCACCGAAACCGGAATCGAGGGGAGCCTGGTCTACGCCCTCTCCGCAACGTTGCGGGCGTCCATCGAACGTGATGGCGAGGCAAGGCTATGGCTCGACCTTGCCCCCGGACGAACCCGGCAGCGCCTGGAGACGGACCTCGCCCGCCCCCGCGCCGGTCGTAGCGCGACCGACCACCTGCGCCGGCAGACCGGAGTGACCGGCGTAAAGGCCGCCCTGCTCCACGAGGTGCTGGGCAGGGACGGCATGGCGGACGACGCCGCACTGGCGAGCGCGATCAAGCGCCTGCCGCTCCGCCTGCAGCGACCACGGCCCGTTGCCGAAGCCATCAGCAGTGCAGGCGGCATCAGAATCGAAGCCACGGATGAGCACCTGATGCTGACAGCGGCACCGGGCGTCTTCTGCGCCGGCGAGATGCTGGATTGGGAAGCGCCTACCGGTGGCTACCTGCTGGCCGCCTGCTTCGCAAGCGGACGGCGCGCCGGACTCGGCGCGGTCGACTGGATCCGCCATAAACGCGGCCGCCCCGCCTACCCCGTGTAGGAGCGGCTTCAGCCGCGATCGGGGCGCCGCCCGCCTGCGCCGGTTCCAGATCGCGGCTGAAGCCGCTCCTACAGGTGTTTGGGGTCCCGCGGGTGGGGGAATAGCGCAGGGGTAGAGGGTTATCGGGTCGCGACTGACATCGCTCCTACACGACGACAGGGGCCGATGCAGGGTCTGCGCCGGCGTCAGCGGGGTGGGCTGCTTCCGGCGAGGTCATCGAGGATGGGGCAGTCCGGTCGTCCGTCCCCCTGGCACCGCCGGGCGAGTTGCTCCAGCGTGCGTTGCATGGCTTGCATGTCCTCGATCTTCCTGCCCAGTTCTTCCGCGTGCGCGAGCGCCATGCGCTTGACCTCGGCGCTGCTGCGCTCGCGGTCGTCCCAGAGCTCCAGCAACGTTTCGATCTGCTTGATCGGGAACCCCAGCGACCGGGCGCGCTTGATGAAGCGGAGCCGGTGCAGGTCGGTCTCGGAGTAGATGCGGTAGCCGGCAAAGGTCCGCGCGGCCTGCGGCAGCAGGCCGATCGATTCGTAGTGGCGGATCATCTTCGCCGACACGCCGCTCAGCCGCGCGGCCTCGCCGATGTTGTGCATGCCGTCGGCGCGTGCCTGCGCGAGTTCGGGTCGAACCGTCCTTGCCTGCATGTCACCTCCCTCCGGATGAGCGCGGCTTCCAGCGCCGCAGCAACAGCGTGTTGGACACCACGCTCACGCTCGACAGCGCCATCGCGGCCCCCGCCACCACGGGGCTGAGCAGGCCCGCGGCGGCCAATGGGATCCCAATGGCGTTGTACACGAATGCCCAGAACAGGTTCTGCCGGATCTTGCGGGTGGTGCGGCGCGAGATGTCGATCGCATCGGCCACCAGCCGCGGATCAGGGCGCATCAGCGTGATGCCGGCGGCATTCATCGCCACGTCGCTGCCGCTGCCCATGGCGATGCCGACATCGGCTGCACTCAGCGCGGGGGCGTCGTTGATGCCGTCGCCGACCATCGCCACCGGGCCGTCGCCTCCCAGCGCGCCAACCGCATCGGCCTTGTCCCCGGGCAACACCTCAGCCCGCACATCGTCGATGCCGATCGCCGTGCCCACTGCGTTGGCCGCGCCCGCGTTGTCCCCGCTGATCATGACCGTACGGATCCCGCGCGCGTGCAGCGCGGCAATCGCCTCGGCGGCCGCGGCGCGGGGGGCGTCGCTGAAGGCGAGCAGCCCCAGGAGACGGCCACCGCCGGACGCCCGCTCGGAGAGCCAGGAGACGCTGTGCCCCGCCGCCGCCAGTTCGTCCGCCCGCTGCTGGAACCCGCGAAGGTCCACCCCTTCCTCCTGCATCAGCCGCGTGCTTCCCAACCGCAGCTCGCGGCCTTCGATGCGACCGGCCAGGCCACGGCCGGCCAACGCTTCCACGCCTTCTGCGGATGGCACGGCAATGTCGGCGGACGCCGCGGCTTCCAGCACTGCGAGTGCCAACGGGTGTTCGCTCCCGGACTGTAGCCCGGCCGCGAGTCGCAGCAGCGCCGGCTCGTCCCCGTCCGCCGCCTGGTGCACGGCCAGGGTCGGACGACCTTCGGTCAAAGTGCCTGTCTTGTCGAAGGCCACCACCCGCACCGATCGGGCCACCTCCAGCACCTCCGCATCCCTGATCAGGATGCCGGCGCGGGCGGCAATGCCGGTGCCGGCCATGATTGCCGTCGGCGTCGCGAGGCCGAGTGCGCACGGGCACGCGATGACCAGCACCGCCACCGCGTTGAGGATCGCCGCGTCCCAGTCCCCGCCGACCAACCCCCAGCCCAGGACAGTGGCAACGGCGATGACCAGCACCACGGGCACGAAGACGGCACTGACGCGGTCGACGATCCGCTGGATGGGCGCCTTCTTTGCCTGCGCATCCTCGACCAGCCGGATGATCCGGGCCAGTGCGGTCTCCGATCCGACCGCCAGGGTCCGCAGTCGCATGCGCCCTTCGGCGTTCAATGCGCCCCCGGTGACACGGTCCCCCGGCTCCTTGGCGACGGGCAGGGCCTCGCCGGTGATCAGCGACTCGTCGGCATGGCTGCGACCTTCAATCACTTCGGCATCGACCGGGATCCTCTCACCCGGGCGAACCATGACCTCGTCGCCCACTTGCACCTGGTCCAGCGGAAGTTCCTGTTCGACGCCGTCGCGCAGCACCCGCGCGGTATCGGGACGCAAGGCCTGCAGTGCACGGATGGCTTCCGTGGTCTGCCGCTTCGCGCGCGCCTCCAGCCACTTGCCCAGCAGCACCAGGGTGATGACCACGGCCGATGCTTCGAAATAGAGGTGGCTGCCGCCGTGGCCGGCGCCCTCCGCGAACAGGTTGAACACGCTCAAGCCGTAGCCCGCGCTGGTCCCGAGCGAGACCAGAAGGTCCATGTTGCCGGTGCGCGCCTTCAACGCTGCCCAGCCGGCACGATAGAAGCGGGCACCGAGCCAGAACTGCACGGGAGTGGCCAGTGCCCACTGCAGCCATCCCGGGAGCATCCAGTCCAGTCCCAGCGGCAGGCCCAGCATCGGCAAGACCAGCGGCGCCGACAGCAGCGCCGCCAACACCAGGTGCCGCAGCTCCTGCGATCCCGGCTGGGAAAAGCGGACGCGGGGGTCGCCCTCCCGCATTTCCCCTGCAGCACCAGCGGACGGCGCCGTGACCGTCGCCGCATAACCCGCATCGGCAACGGCCGCCGCCAGTCGCGATGGATCCGGCTCGCCCAGCACCTGTACGCGCGCACGCTCGGTTGCCAGGTTGACCGTCGCTTCCACCACGCCCGGTACCGCGCGTAACGCTTTTTCGATACGTCCCACGCAGGAGGCACAGCTCATGCCCTTCAGCTCAAGGTCGACCGAGCTGGTGGCGGGCCGGTAGCCGGCCGCCGTCACTGCGTCGGCGAGGGTGCCGGCGGTCACCTCCCCTGATGCATGCACTTCCACCTGCTCGGTAGCCAGGTTGACCTCTGCCGTGGACACGCCCGGCACTGCCAGCAGCGCCTTCTCGACCCGGCCGGCGCAGGAGGCGCAAGTCATCCCGCCGACGCCGAAGCGGAAGCCCGGGGATTGCAGGTTGGCGGTCTGTGCGCTCGTCATGGTGGCTCCAGGACAGGATGTTGGGACGATCGTCCCGATTGCCACCATGGGAAGGTCAAGCGGCGGCAGGAGCTCCGTCCGCCGGGGCAGTGCCGGTGCGAAGCGGTTCCAGCGCCGGCGACAGGGCCACGCGCTCGTCGAACACGAAGCAGTTGCCGCTGTATCCCGCCCCGCCCACCTGCTCGAAGTAGCCCAGGATGCCGCCGTCCAGCTGCAACAGGTTGTCCATGCCGTCCGCCCGCAGCCACAAGGCCGCCTTCTCGCACCGTATGCCGCCGGTGCAGAAACTCACCACCGTCGCGTCGGCAAGCATCTCGCGGTGGGACGCCAGGGCTTCGGGGAGCTCGGTGAAATTGTCGATCGGCAGCGTCAGCGCGCCTTCGAAGGTGCCGTAGGCCACTTCCTCCCGATTGCGGGTGTCGAGCAGGACCAGCCGCCGGCCGTCGTCGTCGCGGCCACGCTGGATCCAGCGCTGCAGGTCTCCTGGCGCCACCGCCGGCGCCCGTCCCTCCAGCGGCGACGCGCCATCGCGCCGGAAACTGATGATCTCCGGCTTCACCTTCACTTTCAGGCGGCCGAACGGCTGCGACGTGCTGCGGCTGTACTTGACCACGATGTCGGCGAAGCGCTCGTCCTGGCGCAGCTCCGCGACGAACGAGACCACGCCCGGCTCGGGCCCGGCCAGGAACATGTTCAGTCCCTCCCCCGCGACCAGGATCGTCCCCCTCAGGTCGGCTGCTTCGGCGCGCACGCGCAGGCGGGCCGCCAGCATCGCGGGGTCGGCGACGGGCGTGAAGTGGTAGGCGGCGAGGTTCAGGATCATCCGGGGATTTTATCCCGCCGCGGCCTTCTCGCGCCGTCCATGGAAAGGACGCTACGGTAGGGGCAATCGCGGCCGCGCCACCCGGCACCGCCGCCCACTGCCCCCGGAGGATGATGAATGAAGGTCCAGCTCAACACCGACAAGAACGTGCAGGCAGACGAGTCGCTGGTGCACCACGCCCAGGAAGCGCTGGAGACCGCGCTTGGCCGCTTCGGCGACCAGATCCTCCGGGTCGAGGTGCATGTCAGCGACGTCAATGGCGGCAAGTCGGGTGACAACGACAAGCACTGCACAATGGAGGCGCGCGTGGAAAACCGTCCGCCGGTGGTCGCAAGCCATGATGCGGACACCGTCCGGGCCGCCGTGACGGGCGCCGCCAGGAAGCTGCAACGCGTCCTCGACTCTTCGTCCGGCAAGCTCGGGGCCTGATCGGGCACTCCAGATCCACCGGCGCGGCGCCATAGTCCCTAGACTGTGCGCCCGCCACCGTTCCCCAGCCCCATGCCAGACCCCACCCGGCTTTCCCGACGCGTCGCCGACCTGGCCCGCTGCTCACGCGCGCAGGCGGAACAACTGATCGAGGGCGGATGGGTCCGGGTGGATGGCCAGGTCGTGGAAACCCCGCAGACGATGGTCGATGCGGAGACAGTAGAGGTGGATGAGGCGGCTGATCCGCAGGCAACGGAACCCGCCACGCTGTTGCTGCACAAGCCTGCCGGGGCGTCGATGGAAGAAGCCGGCGCATTCGCCGCTCCAGCCAACCGGCTCGACGGCGACCCGTCAGGCATCCGCCTCCTGCAACGCCACTTCGCGCACCTGCAGCCCTTGATGCCACTGGATAGGGATGCCAGTGGACTGGTCGTTTTCAGCCAGGATCCGCGAGTGGCGCGCCGCATCAAGGAGGATGGACCGCGCCTGGAGCAGGAGTACCTGGTGGAAGTGAAGGGGGAAACCGGCCCCTACACCCTGTCCCGCCTCTCCCGCGGCATGGTCATCGATGGAAGAACGTTGCCGCCCTGCAAGGTCAGCTGGCAGAACGAGGTCCGCTTGCGGTTCGCGATCAAGGATGTCCATCCGGGGCAATTGCCCCGGATGTGCGCGCAGGTTGGCTTCGAGGTCGTGGCGATCCGGCGGCTGCGGATCGGACGCGTCGGCCTGAACAAGCTGCCTGTCGGGCAATGGCGCTACCTCCCGGGCGACCAGCGGTTCTGACGCCGCTGGCCGCGGCCTTTCCTACTCGGCACCGGCTTCCATGCGCTCGCCTTCCGGTGTCACCAGGTACCAGTGGCCCCACTGGTCTTCGACCCCGTGGCCGGCCGTCCTGCCGGTGCCTGTATCCGCCGCATATCGATACAGCGGGTGTCCGTTGTAGGTGACCTGGCTGCTGCCATCCTCACGCTCGATCGTCCCCACCATTCCCGCCTGCAGCCGCTCGCTCCCGCTGGGCGCGACATCTCCCACCAGCAGTGGCGGCCAAGCATCCAGGCACGCATCGACGCAGCCACTGCCGTCGCTGTCATCCTCGAGGGTATAGAGCGAGCTGCCCGCACTGTCGGTGAGGTAGGCGCCGGACTGGCCTTCCGTCGAAACATCGAGGCGGCCGTCGGTTGCTTCCGCACCCGCGGCCGGCAGCCGGCCATCGATGGCGGGCTCGGCCGGCGCCGCACCGGCGAGGGTGCCACCCACGTCCCCCACTTCTTCCCCGCGGGTGTCGCCAATCTGGTCTTCGGCGTCCGCGGGACGGTTGTCGTTGCAGCCAGCCAGGCCCAGCGCGAGCAGCGCGGTGGCGATGGCGGTCATTGGTGTCTTCATGCATCTACTCCCTTGCCGTATACGGAAGGACACCACCAATAGGCCAAGCCATGTCAACGTGGAGTCGGCATGTGCCCGTAGGGGCCGGCTAGTTCCGCAGCAGGATCGCAGGCAGGGCCACAAGCAGCAGCAGGGCGACAATGGCTGCCGCTGTGAGCAGCACCCGGAGCGGATCGCCCCGTACGACATCCATGAAACGCTCGTCCCTGCCCTCCCGCACGGCAGCTTCGTGCTCCGCCCTGGCGCGTCGCTGCCGCTCGCGCTGGTAGTCCGCCATCAGCGCCTTGGCCCTGGCCATGTCGGCCTCGTCGGTTACCCAGATTCCGCCGTGCGAGATGCCCCACCGGCTGGGCGCGGTCTCGTAGAACCCGATGCCCGCCGCGTCCAGCATCTCCCGGACCTCGCGGCTCTCGTCCTCGGGCACCATGCGCAGGTTGAGGAGCAGGCGGCCCACGTCAGTCCCCGCCCAGGACGTCCAGCGGATCGGCGGACTTGCGCGCTTCCTCGGCCTTCTTCCCCGGCCGCTGCGCCTTGTAGGCGGACAGCACCTGATCGGCGTATTCCACCAACGCGGCCTCTGGCAGGACATCGAGCCCGAAGACGGCGGTGAGGTGGTCGACGATGCTGCGGGCCTGCGCCAGGTGTGCGGACGCGGCCGCGGGCTCCCCCCGGCCGAGCCTGCTTGCGGCCCGTTCGGCCAGAACGAGCGAGTTGTGGATGAACAGCTCGTGCGCTTCAGCATCGGCCGGGTCCCTCGCCAACACTTCCTGAGCGGCGGAGAGCGCGCGTACCGGCTGTCCCGACCCCGTGCGCACGCGGGCAGTCTCCAGCCATGGTTCCTTGCTGGCGGGCGCCCGGGCGGCCGCACGCTCGAATGCCTGCAGCGCGCGCGCCGGCTGTCCCTGCTCCAGTGCCGCTGCGCCATCGGCCATGTGGTCGTCGTAACCCGGAGGGCCCTCGCCCCCGCCTGCCATCGTGGCGCATCCGCCGACCAGCGCGAGGGTGCCCACGCACAGGGCCAAAGCAGCCATGGTCTTGAGTCTCGCCAGTTGCATCAGGTGCCTCCGAAGGCCACGGGCCGCCTACGCGGCCACTGGACCGGTAATGGTATCCGCTCCGGAGGCTGGTTCACGGATCCCTGTGTTGCGCGACCGGGAGTCCCCACCCGTGCCTGATGGACATGTAGCGCAGTCCGAAGCAGATGAGCGCGCCGGCCACGGCGACCGCCGCCTCCGGCAACGCCAGCCAGTGCCCGGCCACCACCACTGCCGCACCCGCCATCGCGGCCACGGCGTATAGATCCGCCTGCAAGACCACCGGCGTGCGCGCCACCAGCATGTCGCGGGCGATGCCCCCGCCGATGCCGGTCAACATTCCCAGCAGGGTCGCCGACACCGGCCCCAGGCCGAACTCCAGGGCCTTGGTCGCGCCGGAAACGGCAAACAGCGCCAGTCCCATTGCATCGAACAACTGCACCGGGTTGCGCAATCGCTCGATATCCGCATACCGGTGGAAGGTGACCAGCCCGGCGACACAGGCGACGGCGAGGTAGTGCCAGTTGACCAGGGCCACCGGCGGCGTGGCGCCGATCAACACGTCACGCGCGATGCCGCCGGACGTCGCGGCCGCGAACGACAGCACCAGCACGCCGAACAGGTCCAGCCGGTTGCGCACGCCGACGGTCGCGCCACTGATCGCGAACACGAAAGTGCCGAGCAAATCGAGAACAAGCAGGAACAGGTCCATGGTCCGGCGGCCGCCGCTGATCAGGGCCCGGAAGGATGCCACGGAGCGGCGCCGCGGTTGCCATCCGCGCCCGTTTTCCCTAGCCTGCCCGGCGAAACATCTATCGCGCCGTGGTTCTGCCGGTGCACCTCCCCACTCCCATCTACCTTGCGAGGTTCCCCATGGAAATCGCCGATCGCCGTGTTGCCACGGTCCACTACACCCTGACCAATGACGCCGGCGAAGTCATCGACAAGTCGCCCGCCGACGCACCACTGAGCTACCTCCATGGAGCCGGCAACATCGTGCCGGGCCTGGAGAAGGCGCTGGAAGGCAAGAGCGCGGGCGACAAGCTGCAAGCCGACGTACCCCCGGAAGAAGGCTACGGCCCCCGCCACGACGGGCTGGTCCAGGTGGTGCCGCGCGCGGCGTTCCAGGGCGTCGACAAGGTCGAGGCCGGCATGCAGTTCGAGGCCACCACGGCGCACGGGCCGCTTCTGGTCACCGTCACCGAGGTCGGGGAAGAGCAGGTCACGGTGGATGGCAACCATCCCTTGGCCGGCCAGACGCTGCACTTCGCGGTGGAAGTCACCGACGTGCGCGAAGCCTCCAGCGAGGAGCAGGAGCAGGGCCGGGTCGGCTGACGGCAAGCACTCCCCCGGAAGCACCGCTTCCAGACGGAACCCGCGCATTGCGCGGGTTCTTTTTCGGGCGCGTGTTTGGGCACGTGCGCGAGCGACCTGCCTGATTACCCGCCGGCCGCCTCGCCGCCAGCTGCACCGCCACGGCCGGCCCGTTCCTTCCAGCGCCGCAGATCCTGTTCGTACGCCTCCAGCTCTTCCGCGTAGATGTCTTGCACGCAAGGATCGCACCCACCGTCGCAACAGTCGCCGGGCAGTGGCTTCTCCGGCGGCGACGGCTTGGGGGGGTCGGTGGTGGCGGGTCCTCCCGTGGGGGATCGGGGTGCGCCCATGTATCTCTCTCCGGGTCGAGCCGCCAGGCCACGACGGCGATTTCACGCCTCGCTGCCGGTACACGGCCTAACGTTTGATTGCCCCCGGGCCACGGCTGCAGAGGCCCGGTTCTGCCGACCATGATAACGGCGGCCCGTGCGATCCGGCCGTCAAGACGTCCGCCCCTCCAGGAGGCCGCATGTGCCAGCACCACGCCCTCACCCGTGTCCTGACCGCCCTGTTCGCATTGTTCGTGCTGGCCGCTTGCGCCACCGGCCCGCGCGTCAGCACCGATGCCGACCCGCGGACCGACTTCAGCCGCTTCCAGACCTACGCCTTCTACGACCCCATCGCAATGGAGCAGTCGGGGTATACCAGCTACCTCACCGAACAGATCCGCGGCAGCGTACGGCGGGAAATGGATCGCCGGGGCTACGTGTTCGATGACACCGACCCCGACCTCCGCGTCAACTTCCAGGGCGTGATCCGGGAGAAGACGAACGTCTACAGCATCCCGCGCAGTGACGTGCACTACTTCTACAGCTATCGGGCGAGGAGCTACGTTGGGGTACCCGTCTGGTACGACGACACCGAGGTGAACCAGTACACCGAAGGGACCCTGACCATCGATCTGGTCGATGCAGACCGCAACCACCTGGTGTGGACCGGATCGGCCATCGGGCGGGTGGTGCAGCGCAGCCCGGCCGAGCGGGCAGCCGAAGCGGATCGCGCGGTCACCGCCATATTCGAAGCCTTTCCCTTCCAGGCCGGCACCGCGCCGCCGGTCAGATGACCTGGGCCATCACCGATATGTAGTGGCAGACGCTACCGGCCACCACGAACAGGTGCCATATGGCGTGGGAGTACCGGATCGAGGGGCGGTGGTAGAAGATCGTGCCCAGGGTGTAACAGGCGCCGCCGGCGAACAGCCATGACAGCGTCCATGTGTCGAGCGCGGCCCACAGCGGCTTGACCGCCACCAGCACCAGCCAGCCCATGGCCAGGTAGATGAGCGTCGACAGCCGTTTGAAGCGACCGGTGTAGAACAGCTTGAACACCACCCCGGCCAGCGCAAGCGCCCATATCGCGGCGAACAGGCTCCATCCCCACGCGCCGCGCAGGCCGACAAGGGTGAAGGGTGTGTACGTGCCCGCGATCAACAGGTAGATCGCGCAATGGTCGAAGACCTTCAACCTGCCCTTCGCCACCGGCTCGCTGATGGCGTGGTACAGCGTCGACGCCAGGTACAGCAGCAACAGGCAGACCCCGAATACGATCGCCCCTGCCACCTGCCAGCCATCGCCGTGGATGGCGGCCAATGTCACCAGCACTGCTCCGCCCGCAAGCGCGGCGGCCGCTCCCAGCCCGTGGGTCAACGCATTGGCGAGTTCTTCGGCCGGGTCGGCGATCTCTGTTCCCGCATTTTCAGTACGCCTGCGCATGGGCCGATGGTAGCGGCTTTTCGCGGCGGCGCGATGGCTAAGCCTTCCGGAGGAAGCAGGTCTTCAGCACCAGCCCTTTGATCTTCTCGGAGTGCCCTTCAATGTGTTCCTCGTCGCCCTCCACCAACCGGATGTTGCGGATGACGGTGCCCTGTTTCAGCGGTATCGAGGAGCCCTTGACCTTGAGGTCCTTGATGACCACCACCGTGTCACCGTTGGCCAGCACGTTGCCGTGGGTGTCGCGGACGCAAAGCGCATCGCCGGCTTCCCCTTCCACCCATTCGTGGCCGCAGTCGGCGCAGACAAGGGTGGCTCCATCGGGGTAGGTGTTCGCCATGCCGCACTGGGGGCATGCAGGTGTGTCGGCCATCAGGGTCCGCTCGTGAAGACAGCCATCGATTATACGGCGCCCGCCCCATGTTCCCGGGCGCCGCCAGATGTCGAAGCGAGCTGAATGCGGCCGCCATGCAAACCCTTTGAACACAACGCTTTACGGCGCTGTCACGCATGTATCGGCACTATCTTCGGCAAGCAGTTCATCGATAGATGCACTGCGCACAAGTAGACGCGTCGCCTCCGAATCACGGACGGGCCAGGGCGACGCTCCTGAAGACGATGTCACGCCGGTCGCCACAGGCCGCCAGATTCGACCGACAGGCATCGTGGGGCGGGACTTCCGCCGCTGGAACAACAGGACCGTGATCCGTGTGCTTGGCGGCCGCCACCAACATGGAGAAGCAACCCATGATCACACCCCCACAGAACCAGAACGGCCAGGCCGGTACCCAGCAGGGCTCGGCCTCCGGCGCGCGAGCCGGCACCACGGGCAACGGTAATGACGAGCAGCGCCTGAAGGATTCGGCCAAGCACTTGGGCGAACAGGCCCGGGACGAGGGCAAGCAGCGCGTCGAAGAGGCCCGCGGTACGGCCGCCGGCAAGGTCGACACGCTGGCCGACAGCGTCAAGGCAGCGGCATCGCAGTTGTCCGAAAACGATATTGGCCACCTTTCGGAGTACGTGTCCGACCTGGCCGAAAACATGAGCCGCCTGTCGACTTCGCTGCGGGAAAAGAGCGGTGACGAGATGCTGCGTGACGTAACCCGGCTGGCACGTGAGAACCCGGCGCTCTTCATCACCGGAAGCCTTGCTATCGGCTTCGGCCTCTCGCGTTTCGCTCGCGCTTCGGGAAGGCATGACCATTCCAGCGACAGCGAGACCGGCCGCGACACGGCCCGCACCTCCGGCTCCTACGACGCCGGAACCACCTACGGCACGACGGGCACCACCACGGGATCCGGAAGTGACCTGGCGGGCACCACGGGTGTCACCGGCACCACTGCTTCCACTGGCAGCAGCTACACCACACGAGGAGGGACCCACTGATGAGCGCCCAACCCAACTTCGAAAACCGACCGAACCCGGCGGCCACCCGCGTTGACGCGACCGAGGACGCCTCCGTCGGCGGACTGCTGAAGCAACTCGCGCGGGAAATCCCCGCGATGCTGACCAACGAAGTCGCACTGGCCAAGAGCGAGGCCCGCGAAAGCCTCCGCCAGGGCAAGGAAGCGGCCGGCGCCGTCCTCAGCGGAGGCGCGGTCGCCATGGCCGGCTTCATCATCCTGTTGCTGGCAGCCGTATACGCCCTCAGCAACGTGGTGGCGCCCTGGCTGGCTGCGCTGATCGTCGGTGGCGTGGTGACTTTCGCCGGCTTCGCCATGGTGCAGGCAGGCAAGAAGAAGTTCACCGAAGAGTCCATGCGCCCACAACACACCATCAATTCCTTGCACAAGGACAAAGACGCCATTCGCGGGAGGACGCCATGAACACTTCGGACACCGTTCGCATTCAGTCCCAGAAGGACCCGGCACAGCTCGAGCGTGAGATCGACCAGCAGCGCAACCACATCGGTGAGCTGATCGGCGCGCTCGAGAACAAGATGTCGCCAGGTCAGATCTTCGACATGGTCATCAACCGCGGCAAGGGTGGCGGGCACGAGTTCACCAGTAACCTCGCCCGCACCGTCAAGCAGAACCCGATGCCCACCCTGCTGACCGCCGCGGGCCTCGCATGGCTGATGGCCGGCCAGCGCCACGGCGACTCGACCAGCCACGCCACCGCTTACTCCACCGATACCCACCCGGACAAGCCGGGTATTGGGGAGCGCGTGGGTCAGGCCCGCCACAACGCTGGCGAGAAAATCGGCGCCGCACGTGAGCGCATCGGCGACTCGGCCCACCATGCGGTGGACTCGGTCAAGGACCGGGCACGCCGTGCCAACGAGGGCGTCCACAACATGATGGACGAGAATCCGCTGGCCCTGGGTGCCATGGGCATCGCTGTGGGCGCGCTGCTCGGCGCCATGCTGCCGGCGACCCGCAAGGAAGACGAGTTGATGGGCCCCACCCGCGACAGGTTCATGGACAAGGGGCGCGACAAGCTGAAGGAGGGCTACCGGAAAGCTTCCGAGGCGGGCCATGACATGTCCTCTGGCGGCAGCGATACCGGCACTGGCCGCTCCCCTGGCAGTTCCGCGACGGGAGCCACGGCAGCCGGCACCCGAACCTCGGCATCGTCGGGTACGGCGGGCAACGGCGGCGTTACACGCCCTTCGGCAGGAACCGGCTCCCTCTGAGCCGGCTCCGGCTGCCCCGCAGTCCTAAAAGCTGAACCGGATGAAGGCGGGCGCGGGTCATCCGCGTCCGCCTTCCTGCATTCGCGTAGGATGCGGTGACATCCCGTTCCCGCGCGCGGCGCATCCCCGCCGATATCGCGCTCCTCCGCTGCCTGCGATGCAGGCCAGCCCACGGGACCTCCCATGCCGGGCTACACGACCATCCAGCAGTTGATCCGCATCGGCGGCATCGACTATCGCATCCGCGCGCTCAGCGACCTGCAGCAGTTCTCGGACCCCGACGGGCACGCCGCGCGCCTGGGGATCTCTTCTGCCCAATGGTGCCTGTTCGGGCAGTTGTGGCCTGCCGGGCAACTGTTGGCCGAAGCAATGAGCAGCTTCGACATCGGTGGCAAGCGCATCCTGGAAATCGGCTGCGGCCTCGGACTGGCGAGCCTGGTATTGAAACGCCGCGGCGCCGACGTTGTCGCGAGCGACATCCATCCGGATGCCGAGCCATTCCTGGCATACAACGCTGCCCTGAACGGGTTGCCGGCCGTCCCTTACCGCCAGTTGCAGTGGGATGTCCCGCTGCCCGCGCTGGGACGCTTCGACGTGATCATCGGCAGCGACATCCTCTACGAGCGCGGGCATGCGCTCCTCCTGGCGTCCCTGATGGATCGCCACCTGAACCCCACCGCGGAGATCGTGGTGAGCGACCCGGGCCGCGGAAACAGCAACCCGTTCACGCGCGAATTGGCCAGGATGGGATTCCAGGCAAGCGAGGTCCGCGCCGCCATGGGCCCGAGCGACCTGGCCCCGTTCCGCGGACGCCTGCTGCACTACTCGCGTCCCGCCGCAACGGCGGCGGCATGAGCGTCTCCGCGAGTCCGCAAGTGCTCGACGACGAAGCCATCGATCCTGCCGTGTCCTGCAGCAGTTGCGACGCGGTGTGCTGCCGGCTCACTGTCGTCGTCATGCCCGACGACCCCGTGCCCCGGCACCTGGTATGGCGTGACCACCGCGGGCTGGACGTCATGGCGCGCGACGAAGATGGGTGGTGCGTCGCGGTCGACCAGGCGCGGATGTGTTGCAGCATCTACGAGCTGCGGCCAAAAACCTGCCGCAAGTTCGTGATGGGCAGTGCCTACTGCCGCAGCGAGCGCAGTGCCTACGGCCACGCCGATCCGGGTGAAGCGGCCATCCCGATCACGCTGCTGCCACCCGCTACGGGTGGGCTCGGCGCCTGACCCGCTACAACGGGTCCGGCACTGCGTCCGGAGGCGGTGCCGCCGCCGCGGTGAAGAGCACGTCGGTGGAGGAATTGAGGGCCGTCTCCGCCGAGTCCTGCACCACGCCGACGATGAATCCGATCGCCACCACCTGCATCGCGATGTCCGTGGAAATTCCGAACAGCCCGCACGCCAGCGGCACCAGCAACAGCGACCCGCCCGGCACGCCCGAGGCGCCGCAAGCCGCTACCGCCGCGACCACGCTCAGCAGCAACGCCGTCGGGAGGTCTACTGCGATTCCCAGCGTATGCACCGCAGCCAGCGTCAGCACGGTGATGGTGATCGCCGCGCCCGCCATGTTGATCGTCGCCCCGATCGGGATCGAGACCGAATAGGTCTCCTCATGCAGTCCAAGCCGGCGGCTCAGCTCCATGTTGACCGGGATGTTGGCGGCGGAGCTGCGGGTAAAGAACGCGGTGATCCCGCTCTCGCGCAGGCAGGTGAACACCAGCGGGTACGGGTTGCGGCGGGTCTTGGCGAATACGATCAGCGGATTCGCCACCAGGGCCATGAACAGCATGCAGCCGACCAGGACCGCCAGCAGGCGCAGGTAGTCGGCCAGGGCGGACAGTCCCGTCTCGGCCAGGGTGGCCGCCACCAGTCCGAAGATGCCCAGCGGTGCCAACCGGATCACCGCCCGCACCAGCCGGGTGATGGCGCCGGACAGGTCCCCCACCACCTGCCGCGTTGCATCGGATGCATGCCGGAACGCCAATCCCAGCCCGATCGCCCAGGCGAGGATGCCGATGAAGTTGCCGGTCACCAGTGCGTTCACCGGATTGTCGACCACCTGCAACAGCAGGGTCCGCAACACTTCGCCAATGCCTTCCGGCGGTGCGAGCTCGGTGTCGGCGGGGACCGCGAGCGCCAGGCTGGTCGGGAACAGGAAACTCGCGAACACCGCGACCAGCGCGGCCGCCAGGGTGCCGAACAGGTACAGCACCAGGATCGGCCGGATATGCGTACGCTGCCCCCGTGCGTGGTTGGCGATCGAGGCGGTGACCAGCACCAGGACCAGCACCGGGGCGACCGCCTTGAGCGCGGAAACGAACACCGACCCCAGCAGCCCGGCGGAAGCCGCGCCGGCGGGCCAGGCCAGCGCCAGCACCACGCCCGCCACCAGGCCGACGACGATCTGGCTGACAAGGCTGGTACGCATGATCAGCGCAAAGAAGCGTTGCAGGAATCCGGGCATCGGCATGCGGTCCAATCGGTTGGGCAGCGGGCATTGTGGCCGACAGCGGCCCCGGATGCGCAAATGACATGGGTCATTGAACGCGCGGGCACCGCCGCACACCATGTCCACAACTTCAACGGGAGCCTGCGCATGCACGGTGAGTACAAGGAACCGGGTGGAAAACTCGTGGTCGTCGACCTGACCGTGGAGGATGGCCGGCTGCGCCGCGTGCAGGTCAGTGGCGATTTCTTCCTCGAACCCGACTCATCGCTGGATGCCATCAACCGGGCGCTGGAGGGACTTCCCGCCGACAGCAGCGAAGACGAACTGGCAACGGCGGTTGCCGAAGGCCTGGATCCCGCTGCCCACCTGTACGGCATCTCTGCGCGCGGAGTCGCGGTGGCCGTCCGCCGCGCCCTGGCCGTCGAGGGCACGGAGGACCGCGCATGAGCCGCACCCACTGGCACGACCACGACTGGCAGCTGATCCACATGGAGCCGCAGTCCCCGGCCATGCACATGGCCCTGGACGAGGTCCTTGCCAACGAGGTATCCGCGGGCCGCCGCCGCCCCACCCTGCGCGTGTGGGAATGGGCTTCGCCGGCGGTAGTGATCGGGCGCTTCCAGTCGCTGCGCAACGAAGTCGATGCCGAAGCCGCCCGCCGCCATGGCGTGGAAGTGGTCCGCCGGATCAGCGGCGGCGGCGCGATGTTCATCGAGCCCGGGAACACCATCACCTATTCGATCTGCGCCCCGCTGTCTCTGGTGGAGGATCTGTCGTTCCAGGAGTCCTACCGGCAGATGGACGAATGGGTGATCCGCGCCCTGGCCGACCTCGGTATCGAGGCCTGGTACCAGCCACTCAACGACATCACCTCCGCCGCCGGCAAGATCGCCGGCGCCGCCCAGGCCCGCAAGCCCCACGCGGTGCTGCACCACGTGACCATGGCCTACGACATCGATGCGACGAAGATGCTGGACGTGCTGCGCATCGGCAGGGAGAAGCTCTCCGACAAGGGCACCGCCAGCGCCGCCAAGCGGGTCGACCCGCTGCGCAGCCAGACCGGCTTGCCGCGCGAAGCGGTGATCAAACGGATGGTCGATACCTTCCGCCGCGACCACGGCCTGAGCGTCGACGCGCTCACGCCCGATGAGTTGGGGCAAGCGCTGCAGCTTGTCGAAAGCAAGTTCTCCACCGCCGGGTGGACCTCGGTGGTGCCCTGACCGACTGGACGCTGAATCCCGGCAGGGGCCTGCTCGCGGGACCCTTGATTTGACCGCGGCCTGCGCCTAGTTATCGCGTCAGTGGACCATGGGTCCCGAGACACATCCAGCGATACATCCCAGCGAGAACCAGGGAGACAAGCAATGAGCAACAACATGACCCGCCGCAACAACAACCAGTGGCCGCAGCAGGGCCTGCGGCAGGATCCGATCCGCCAGATCTTCGATCGGCTGTTCGACAACCAGCTGTTCCAGGAAGGCTCCACGGATGACTCCTCGGTGGTCACCAGCCAGTGGATCCCGCGCGTGGACATCAAGGAAGAGAACGACCGCTTCGTGCTGATGGCCGACCTGCCGGGCATCGACCCCGAACAGATCGAGGTCAGCATGGACAAGGGCATCCTCACCATCAAGGGCGAGCGCGAGAGCGAGAACCGCACCGAAACCGAGCGCTACTCGCGCATCGAGCGGGCGCACGGCACCTTCCACCGGCGCTTCGCGCTGCCCGACAGCGCCGACCCGGACGGCATCACCGCGGACGGCCGCAACGGTGTGCTGGAGATCACCATCCCCAAGCGCCCCGAGACCACGCCCCGCCGCATCCAGGTGGGTGCCGGCCAGCGCCAGGAGCACTGACCAAGCGGGCCGCCAAGAGACGGCTGCGCAGTACCCGACGCCGGAGCTTCGTGCTCCGGCGTTTCTTCATGAGCGTCCGGGGCATCAGGTGCGCGTGGCAGAATGCGCCATGCCCGGCCCGACCTTCTGACCATGCCCCGCACACCCAGCATCGGCCTCGCCCTGGGAGGCGGCTCCGCCCGCGGATGGGCCCACATCGGGGTGATCCGCGCCCTGTCGGACCTCGGGATCAGGCCCGACATCGTCGCCGGCACCTCCATCGGCGCGCTGGTCGGCGCCACACTGGCGGCCGGTGAACTCGACCGCCTGGAGGAGTGGGTACGCAAGCTGGCGCGCCGCGAGATCTTCGCTCTGATGGATTTCCAGCTCGGCGGCGGGATGCTCAAGGGCGAGCGGCTGATGTCGCTGTTCCGCGATTACTTCCACGACCGACCGATCGAAGCGCTCGACCTGGAATTCGGCGCGACCGCGACGGTGCTGCAGACCGGCGCGGAGGTCTGGCTCCGGCACGGCTCCACGCTCGATGCCGTGCGCGCCTCGATCGCCCTGCCCGCCCTGCTGGCCCCGGTGTGGCGCGACGACCAGTTGCTGGTCGACGGTGGCCTGGTCAATCCCGTTCCCATTTCGCTGGCGCGGGCCATGGAGGCCGACATCGTGATCGCCGTCGACCTGGCCTCCGACATCCTGGGCCGCGCCCTGCGTGAACCGGTCCCCGAGCCGGAGCCCGTGCCGGATGCGACGAACGGCAGCGACTGGATGCAGCGCCTCAACCGGGGCCTGAGCGGCCTGCTGCCCGGCCAGGGCAGCGACACGCGCCGCGCGCCTTCGATGCTGGGGGTGGTCACCGCGAGCATCGACATCATGCAGGTCCGCATCACCCGCAGCCGGATGGCCGGGGACCCGCCCGACGTCAACATCACGCCGCGGCTGGGCCACGTGGGCGTGCTGGAATTCGATCGCGCGGCCGAAGCCATCGAGGCGGGGCCGGCTGGCGGTACAGGCTTCGCTGCCTGCGCTCGACGCCGCCGGCCTGCTGTCGCACTGACCACGCGCCGGGGTCCGCCACTTCGCGTTCACGGTGACGTGGGCCAAGCTCGCATGCCCGACCTCGTGGATAAGACGTGCCCACACCTGCCGCCGACACCGCACCCGACCTGCTCGACTGCCTGATCATCGGTGGCGGGCCTGGAGGACTGACCGCAGCCACCTACTTGGCCCGATTCCGGCGGCGCACTGCCCTGATCGACGCCGGCGAAAGCCGTGCCCGATGGATTCCCGCCAGCCACAACTGCCCCGGCTTCCCATTCGGGGTCGCCGGCAACGAGCTGCTGGCGCGATTCCGCACCCATGCCGCGGAATACGGCGTGGAGCCGGTGGAGGCGCGGGTCGAGGGCCTGGAGCGGAACGGCCAGGCATTCATCGCGACTGCCGGAGGGCGGCAATGGCACGCGCGCAAGGTCATCCTGGCGACGGGTGCCAAGGACCGGTTGCCGGGCTTCGAAGGCATTGAAGACGCGATCGCGCGCGGAGTCGTCAGGTTATGCGCTGTTTGCGACGGCTACGAGGCCAGCGACGACGCCATCGCCGTATTCGCGCCTGCCGAACAGGCAATCTCGCACGCCGGGTTCCTGCGATCGTTCTCCAGCGACGTCACCGCCATCGACAGCAGCGGCAGCGATTGCAGTGATCCGGAGCTGCTCGCCATGGCCGAAGTAGCCGGCGTGACGCTGCGTTCGACGCCGACGCGCATGGTGCTGGAGGACGGCGCGTGCCTGGTCGAGTTCGCGGACGCGGAACCCGGCCGCTTCGATACGATCTATCCGGTGCTCGGCGCGGAAAACGGGTCCGGGCTGGCGGTCGCCCTGGGGGCACGGGTCGACGAGGAAGACGCGCTGGTCGTGGACGACCACCTGCAGACCAGCGTGCCGGGCCTGTACGCCATCGGCGATGTCGTCAGCGCCCTGAACCAGATCGCGGTCGCGGTGGGCCATGCGGCGATCGCTGCCACCGCGGTGCACCGGGCGCTGCCCGCCAATCCCCGCTGAGCGGTGCAACCGCGGCGGCGAGCCTCAGCCGCCCACCATCGTGACCGATCCCTCGGCGCAGACGGCGAGGCGTTCCCCCGCAGAGGGCTGCACCACCACTCCGCCGGTGAAGGCCGAGAACGCGGGCAGTACCGTCACCCCCGGCCTCAGCCAGAACGCAGGCAGGCGCCGGCGCAGGCCGGGCAGCGCCACCTGGGGGTGGAGGTGGCCGCACATTACGTGCAGCGAGGCGTGGGTGCCGGGCTCGTGACGGAAAGCGAAGGGCGCCTCGTCCACTGCCGCCCCGAGCAGGTCGATCTCCATGCCGGAAGCCGCAAGGGCCCGGTCATGGTTGCCCACCAGCGAAGCGACACGCAGCGAGGCGTGCGCCGCCCGCCATCCCCGCCACGCGTGCTGCCATGCCGTCTCGTGCACCGGTCCGTGCAGCAGGTCGCCGAGCACCCACAGCTCTTCGGCACGTGTCGCGGCGACCAGCCGCGCCAGGCGCTCGAGGTCGTGGCTGGTCCCGCCACGGGGCAGCGCGATACCGGCGCGCCGGAACACGTCGCCCTTGCCCAGGTGCAGGTCGGCCACCAGCAGGCGACGCCTCGTTGGCCAGTGGAGGGCACGATCGGCAAGCAGCTCCAGCCGCTCGCCGGCCACCTCCACCATCAGGCGCTCATCCGCCATGGCGTTGCTCCAGTCGGACGGCCGCGCGCTGCACACGCGTCTTCCAGTCCTCCGTGCTCAGCTGCCCACGCATGCCTTCGGCCCAGAGCGGGAACGAAAGCGGAGTGAGCGTGCGCGGGCGATGCATGTCGATGTCGCGCTGGCCGATCCCCTCCAGTGCATCCCGCAGCCGCTGGACCTCCAGCTGGCCGGACAGTACTTCGCTGCGGGCAAGCGCCAGCAGCATGTGGTCCGGATCGTAGCGCTCGAGCACGTCGTACAGCAGCCCGCTCGAGGCCTGTACCTGTCGCATCGATCGCGGCGCGCGACCGGGCAGCGACGGCGGCAACAGCCCGGCGACGCGCGCGATCTCGCGGAACTGCCGTCGCGCCAGCTCGCCGATGTTCATGCTGTCGAGCAGGTCCTCCAGCAGGTTCTCCTGCCCGAGGAATCCGCGCAGCTCGTCCGCGTCGAGTACGTCATCGACGTCGGGCAACAGCGCGAATCCGTAGTCATTGGCGGCCAAACCGAAGGTATTGGGCCGACGCCTGCCCCAGCGCAGCGCCAGCAGTGCCGCCAGCCCCTCGTGCGCGGCCCGGCCGGCGAACGGGTGCACGAACAGGTAGCGGCCGTCGCGCGCCTTCACCGTTTCCACCAGCAGGCGTCCGGGCCGGGGCAAGGACGACAGGCGCTGCTGCAGGTCCAGCAGGCCGGCGATGCTCCGCAGCTCCGGTGTGTCCCGCGGGCCGGCGAGCACCGCCTCCACCCGATGCGCCAGCTCCGAGGACAGCGGCATCCTTCCACCCGCCCACTTGGGCACCTTGCCGCCACTGCCGCGCGCGAGGCGGACGTAGGCGGTCATGTCCTCCAGCCGTACAAGGCTCAGGCTCCGGCCGGCGAACTGGAAGATGTCGCCGGGACGCAGGCGTGCGATGAAGCTCTCTTCCACCGACCCGAGCCGGCCGCCCTTGAGGTACTTGATCGATACCGACCCATCGCTGGTGATGGTGCCGATCGACAGGCGGTGGCGGAAGGCGACGCGGCGCTCCTCCACCCGGTACACGCCGTCTTCCCCCCGCACCACGCGCCGGTAGTCCGGGTAGTGCTCAAGCGCCCGGCCGCCCTGGACAATGAAGTCCAGCACGGCCTGCCAGCTTTCCGCATCCAGCGCCGCGAATGCGTGGGTCGCGCGGACCTCCGCGAGCAGTTCGTCGGACGTGAATCCGCCACCGAGGGCGAGCGTCACGCAGTGCTGGGCGAGCACGTCGAGGCTGAGGCGCGGAGGTCGACGGGCTTCGATCTCGCCGGCCGCCACCGCCTCCCTCGCAGCCGCGTACTCGACCACCTCCAACACGTGCGTCGGCACGCAGACGACCTCGCCGGACTCGCCCGGACGGTGTTTGGCCCGGCCCGCCCGCTGCAGCAAGCGTGCTGCGCCCTTCGGGCTGCCGATCTGCAGCACCTGGTCCACCGCGGGGAAGTCGACGCCAAGATCCAGGCTGGACGTCGCGACGACACAGCGCAGGCTGCCGTCGCGCAAGCCGCTCTCCGCGAGCGCGCGCAGTTTCGGGTCCAGTGACCCGTGGTGCAGCGCCAGGGTCGCCGGATCCTCACGCCAGACCGCCGACAGCGCCTGGTGCCACAACTCCGCATGGGCGCGGGTGTTGGTGAACAACAGGCTGGTGCGCACCTTGAACAGTTGCTCCACCACCCGTTGCAGCTGCGAAAGCCCGAGGTGGCCCGCCCACGGGAAGCGCGCCCCTGCAGGTGGCAGCAGCGTAGTCAGCTTCATCGGTCGTGGCCTGGCACCCGCCACCACCGGTGCCCCCGGCAGGTGCGGCAACAGCACGTCACGGGCTTCCGCCAGGTTCCCGAGGGTGGCCGAGAGCCCCCACAGCCGCATTCCCGGCGCAAGCGCCCGCAGCCTGGCCAGCGCCAACTGCAGCAGCACGCCGCGCTTGTTGCCCAGCAGCTCATGCCATTCGTCGACCACCACGCAACGCAGCCCCGCAAGGTGGCTGGCGGTATCGGGATAGGACAGGAGCAGCGACAGTGACTCGGGCGTCGTCACCAGCACGTCCAGCCGGCCACTGCGCGCCAACCGCTTGTCGCGCGCCGAGGCATCGCCGGTCCGCAGGCCCACCTGCCATTCCAGCCCAAGCCCCTCGATCGGCTCGCGCAGGGCGCGGACGGTGTCACTGGCCAGCGCACGCAGGGGCGTGATCCACAGCACCTTGAGCACAGGCGCCGGGACCTTGCGGCGCTTCGCCGGACTTGCCGCGGGCGCACTCGGCCCCTGCCCTCCCGTAGCCAAGGCTTCCAGCAGCGCACCGCCGAACGCGGCCAGCGTCTTGCCGCTGCCGGTCGGGGTGTGCAGCAGGCCGGATTCGCCCGCAAGGTAGCGGCGCCACAACTCGCGCTGGAACGGCATCGGTTTCCAGCCGCGATCGAGGAACCAGTCAGTGAGCCGGCGCCGGGCCGACTGCAGCGCCCGCCGTGTCGGCACCGTCACCGCGCCAGCGCCTTCAACGTCTCGAGGTGGTCCGCCTCGCTGGCCGGCTTGTCATCGCGCCAGCGCAGGATCCGCGGGAAGCGCACCGCGATGCCGGACTTGTGTCGGCTCGAGCGGTTGACCGCCTCGAAGGCCAGTTCGAACACGTGCACCGCCGGCACCGAGCGGACCGGGCCGAAGCGCTCCAGCGTGTTCGCCCGGACCCACCGGTCGAGCCGCAGGATCTCCTTGTCATCGAGGCCCGAGTACGCCTTGGCGACCGGCACCAGCGCCTCGCCGTCCCACAATCCGAAGGTGTAGTCGGTATGCAGGTTGCTGCGCCGCCCGTGCCCGGACTGCGCATAGATCAGCACCGCGTCGATGGTCAGCGGGTCGATCTTCCATTTCCACCAGTCACCCCGACGGCGACCCGCCTGGTACACCGAGGACCGACGCTTGAGCATGAGGCCTTCGACGGCACGTTCCCGCGCGCCTGCGCGCAGCGCAGCCGCGGCGTCCCAGTCCGGCACGGAGACCTCCGGCGACAACGCGATGCGTCGATCCCCGGTCGCCGCCAGCAGCTCGTGCAGCCGGCTGCGTCGCTGGGACAGCGGGTGTCCCCGGAGGTCATCGCCGTCGAGCTCCAGCAGGTCATAGGCAAGCACGCGCACCGGCGTCGCGGAGAGGGTCTTGGGCCCCGGCTTGCGGCGCTGGATGCGGGTCTGCAGCGCGGTGAACGGCATTGGCTGGTGGGGCGTGTCGTCGTGCCAGCCGAGCAGCTCACCGTCGATCACGCAATCGCGCGGCAGCGCGGCAGCCGCGGTTTCGATTTCCGGGAAACGCCCGTCCAGCCGCTCCTCGCCGCGCGACCACAGCGCTACCTCGCCCTCCCGGCGGATCAACTGCAGGCGGATGCCATCCCATTTCCACTCCAGCAACCAGTCGTCCACCGGCCCGAGTGAGGCCACCGCCGCCTCCAGCGGCGAGGCCAGGAAGAACGGGTACGGCTGCCGCCTGTCTCCGGGCAGCTCACCCGGCGTCAGCAGGTCCCGCAGGAACGCTTCGCTGGGCTGCCAGCTGCCGAGCATGCGCTGGGCAATGCGCGCGATGTCGATGCCGGACATCTCAGCCAGTGCCTGCTGCACCAGTCGCTGCGATACGCCCACCCGCAGTGCACCGGTGAGCAGCTTGTTGAACGCCAGCCGCCCGTCGTGGCAGAGCCCGCGCCAGCCATCGAGTACCGCCGCGTGGCGACGCGCGGCATCGGCACCCGAGACCGGCCACAGGCATCGTTCGATCCACTCGTGCAGGGGGCGATCGACCTCTTCCGTCGGGTCGTGCAGCAGCAGCGTGAGGGTTTCCGCGAGGTCGCCGACGTGGTCGTGGCTTTCGTCGACCAGCCACTGCGGCAGTCCACTCTCCTCGCCGATCCACTCGCGCAGCTCGCGGGTGTTGGCGATTCGCGAGACCTTGCCGCCCGACAGCAGCCACAGTGCCCAGGCCGAGTCGCGCGGCGGCGCCTCGCGAAAGTAGTCAATCAGCGCCGCGCGCTTGTCGGTGGTTGCCGTGCTGCGGTCGAGCTCGACGTAGAGGGCGGCGAAGCGTTTCAACGGCTATTCCTCGCCATCGCCGTAGTCGGTGCGGAATGCCTCTGCCGGCACGCCGCTCTCGTTGAGGTGGCGGATGATGGCGTCGGTGTTGCCATGGGTGGCGATGATCCGCTGCGCGCCCGTCTCGCGGATGGTGCGAAGCAGCGCCGGCCAGTCGGCGTGGTCGGACACGATGAAGCCGCGGTCGTAGTTGCGACGCCGTCGGTTGCCGCGCACGCGCATCCAGCCCGAAGCGAAACCCAGCTGGGACCTTCGGAAGCGCCGCATCCATGGGCTGCCGGCCGCGGACGGTGGCGCCAGCACCAGTTGCCCCGCGAAATCCGTGCCACGCTCCTGCTCCGATACCGGCAGTGTCGGCAGCATCCGGATGCCGGCCTCGCGGTAGACCTGCACGCCCGTCGCGATCGCGCCGTGCACCAGCGCCGGCTGGTCGGTGAAGGCGTCGAGCTCCGCCAGCAGGCGTTGGGCCTTGCCCAGCGCATAGCACAGCAGTACGGCCGCCTCCCCGCGGGCGCGGCAATGCTCTCGCCAGGCCACGATGTCCCGGGCGACATCGGGGGTGTCGGGCCACCGGTAGACCGGCAGGGCGAAGGTCGCCTCGGTGATGAAGACGTCGCACGGCACCACTTCAAACGGGGCGCAGGTCGGGTCGGGCTGGCGCTTGTAGTCGCCCGAGGCGACCCAGACGCGGCCGTCGACCTCGATCCGCACCTGCGCAGAGCCCAGCACGTGCCCGGCGGAATGCAAGGACACCCGCGCGTCTCCAAGCCGGAAGGCCTCGCCATACGCATGCACCGCGTACGTCTGTTCGCCGAGCCGCCATTGCAGGATGGGCAGTCCCGGCTCCGCCAGGTGGTACTCGCCCATCCCGCCCCGGGCATGGTCTCCGTGGCCATGGGTGATCACTGCGCGCGGCACCGGACGCCACGGGTCGATGTGGAATCCACCGGCTGGGCAGTACAGCCCCTCCTTCGTCAACACCACCAGGTCGTCGTCGGCACGCATGGCCAAACCGTACGGGCGACGGTGTCAGCGCCCTGCATAGGCGCTGGTGCGTCGACGGCAATGCCGCCTACTTCCCTCCGCCGCTGCGCCAGATAGACACCACCAGCCACGCGCCCGCCACCGCCGCGCCGAGGAAGCCCAGCAGTCCGAATACCGGCAGGCCGAGCAGCGTGGGGCCGCCGTCGACGGTCAGGGTGATGGACGAGCCGACGATCAGCGCCGCAAGCACGATGCCGACGGTGAGGCGGTTGGCCGAGTGGTCGACCTGGTTGCCGAACCGCTGCAGGTGGTCAACGTCCAGGTGCAGTTTGAGGTTGCCGGCGCGTGCCGAGCGCAGCAGACGCCGGATGTCACGCGGCAGCCCCGCCAGGATCCCCGCGGTATCGCTGACCGCCTGCATCCCTTCGCGCGCCACCGTCGCCGGCGAGTAGCGCTCGATCATCGCCTGCCGCAGGAAAGGCTCCGCCTCGGTCGCCATGTCGAACTCGGGGTCGAGCAGGCGTCCCAGCCCCTCCAGCGTGAGGAACACCTTGATCAGCAGCGCAAGGTCCGCCGGCAACACCAGCCGGTTCGCCCGCAACAGGTTCGTCACCTCCACGAGCATGCCTGGAAGGTCGAGCTGGCCCAGCGGCACGCCATGCCAACGGTCGACCATCGCATCCACGTCCTGCGCGAGCAGGCCCTCGTCGACATCGGGTGGCTGGTGCGCCCAGTCCAGCAGCACGTCGGTCACGCCCTCTGCATCACGCCGGACCAGTGCATCCAGCAGGCCCACGACCTGGCGGCGGCGCGCCTCGGAAAGCCGCCCGACCATGCCGAAGTCGATCAGCCCGATGCGGTTGCCCGGCAGCACGAACACGTTGCCTGGATGCGGGTCGGCGTGGAAGAAGCCGTCCTCGAACATCATGGCCAGAACCAGTTGCGCCCCGCGCCGTGCCACCGCCCGCCGGTCCAGACCGGCGGCTTCCATCGCAGCCAGATCGGCTACGCCGATGCCCTGTACGAAATCCTGCACGTTCATGCGTTCGCTGGTGTAGTCCCAGTGAACCGTGGGCACTACCAGGTCGTCGCAGCCGGCGAAGTTCGCGGCGATGCGCTCCGCGTTGCGACATTCCGCTGCCAGGTCCAGCTCGCGGGTGAGCGAAGCCTTGAACTGCCGGACCACACCGAGTGGCTGGAACTGCCGCATCTCGGGGAAGCGCGACTCCAGCGCCTGCGCCGCACGCTGCATCAACCGCATGTCGGCCTCCACCACCCGCCGGATGCCGGGACGGCGGACCTTGACCACCACCTCGGTGCCATCGTGCAGCCGGGCCCGGTGGACCTGTGCGATCGAAGCTGCCGCCAGGGGCTTCGGATCCAACACCTCGAAGACCTCTTCGGGGGCGGCACCCAGGTCCTCCAGCATCTGCTGTCGGATGGCATCGAAAGGGACTGCCGGCGCGTGGCTCTGCAGCTTGCCGAATTCCGCGATCCAGTCCGGCGGGAACAGGTCCACGCGGGTCGCCAGCACCTGGCCGAGCTTCACAAACGTCGGACCCATTTCCTCCAGCGCGCGGCGAAGACGGACCGGCGTGGGCAGCTCGACCAGTTCCTCCAGTTGCGCCAGCGGCAGCAGCTTGCCGGCACCCGCCAGGATCCGGGCCAGCCCCATGCGGCGCACCATGTCGCCGAACCCGTAGCGGATCAGGATCGACGCAAGTTCCTGCAGGCGTCCCAGGTCACGGGTGGCGGCGAGGCCTTCGGTCCACATCGTCGCGTCTCTCCGGTGGGTGGTGCGGTCAATCGTCCTCGGCAGCGGCCTCGCGGCCCTGCTGACGGATCAGGTTCTCCTGGCGCGCATCCTCGATGGACATGCGCACCGCGTGCACGTCGGCCCTGCGCTGGTCGAACACGAAACGGCCGGTGAGTTCGGTATCCGGCTGCAGATCACCCTTCTCGTAGAGCGCCCACATCTCTTCGCCGAAATGCGTGGTGGCCAGCTCCGGCGCGAACCGGGCCAGGCTGTCACGGATGTTGTGCACGTCGCGCAGCAGCATCTCGCGCGCGGCGTTGTTGCCAGCTGCGCTGACCACCTGCGGGAAGTCGATGATCACCGGCCCATCCGGCGTCACCAGCACGTTGTATTCCGAGAGGTCGCCGTGGATCAGCCCCAGGCACAGCATCCGCACCACGTCGCGCACCAGCCGGCGGTGGTAGTCGCGGGCCTCCTCGGGGGCCAGCTCCACTTCGCCGAGGCGGGCGGCACTGTGGCCGTCGGCATCCGTGACCAGGGCCATGAGCAGCACGCCGTTGAAGTAGCCGTGGGGCCTGGGAACGCTGACGCCCGCGTCGGCGAGCTGGTAGAGCGCGTCGACCTCGGTGTTCTTCCAGGCGGCCTCCTGCTCACGGCGGCCGAACTTGCTCGCCTTCCCGATCGCGCGCGCCTGCCGGCTGCCGCGCACCTTCCGGCCTTCCTGGTATTGCACCCGCGCCTGGAAGCTGCGTTGTGCCATGTCCTTGTAGACCTTGGCGCACATCACCTCGCCGCCGCTGCGCACGACGTACACGGATGCTTCCTTGCCGCTCTTGAGGGGACGCACCACCTCGTCGACGATGCCGTCGTCGACCAGCGGCTGCAGGCCGGGAGGGGTTTTCATCGTATCGGGGCAGTGGTCGTGGGCATGGGCGGGCATTATGGTGCAATGCGCGTCGACACGCCGGAGGCCATCGCCCGCCATGTCCACACTGAAGATCGCTACCTTCAACATCAACGGGGTCCGATCGCGCATCGGCGCACTGGTCGAATGGCTGGAGCGCGAGGCGCCGGACATCGTCTGCCTGCAGGAGCTGAAGGCGCCTGACGATGCCTTTCCGATCGAGGAGATCCGCGCCGCCGGTTACGGGGCCATCTGGCACGGCCAGCGGTCCTGGAACGGTGTCGCCATCCTTGCGCGTGGCATGGAGCCGCTGGAAAGCAGGCGCGGCCTGCCCGGTGACCCTGCAGACGAACAGAGCCGGTACCTGGAAGGCGTGGCTCACGGCGTGATCGTCGGCTGCCTCTACCTGCCCAACGGCAATCCGCAGCCCGGGCCGAAGTTCGATTACAAGCTGGCCTGGTTCGAGCGGCTGATCGAGCATGCCGCGAGCCTCCACGGCACGGGCCATCCGGTGGTGCTGGCCGGCGACTACAACGTGGTACCGACCGACGAGCTGGACATCTACAACCCGCGCTCCTGGAAGAAGGACGCGCTCCTCCAGCCCGAGAGCCGCGACGCCTACGCCCGCCTGCTTGCACAGGGATGGACGGACGCGGTGAGGGCCCTGCACCCGGAGGAGAAGATCTTCACCTTCTGGGACTACTTCCGGAAACACTGGGAGCGCGATGCCGGGCTGCGGATCGACCACCTGCTGCTGAGTCCCGGCCTCGTGCCGCGGCTACGGGAAGCCGGCGTGGACCGCTGGGTGCGCGGACGGCCCAAACCCAGCGACCACGCCCCGACCTGGATCGTCCTGGACGAGTGACGCGGCGATAGCGCTAAACACACGTGGAATTTACCGGCGCAGGTCCAGCGTGGGTCACCCCCCACTGGAGACGAGACATGTCCAGCTCCGAACGCAACCGCGAATCCCAGGGCGCCGACAAGGGCAAGAACCTGGGCCAGGGCGCCGCCAACATCAACGACAAGGACCGGCGAGACCTGGCCGGCACCGGGGACGATGCCGCCACGGAGGACCAGGAGCGCGATCCCGCCGCCCCCGGTGGATTCCGCGACGGCGCGGACAAGGGCTGATCCCCGACCCGGCACCGCCCGATCACACCGTTTTGCCCGCTCGCCGGCTAGCGTGGCGGCAGGGAACGATGAATTCACGGGAGGAGTTCCATGGCACGCGACATCCTGAAGACGCTCAAGGCCGAACACGATGCACTGCGCAAACTGTTCAAGGAGATGGAAGGCACCACCGACCGCGCGGTGAAGACCCGCCAGGAGCTGCTGGAGAAGATCGAGGCCAACCTGCTGCCCCACGCCAAGTGGGAGGAGGAGGTCTTCTATCCGGAGTTCGCCGACCGCGCCGACCGCGACGGCCTCAAGACCCACGCAGAAGCGGTGCAGGAGCACCGTGCGGTGGAACTGGTGGTGTTGCCCGATCTCAAGTCGAACGAGCCGGACACCCCGCAGTTCGCCGGCTCGGCCAAGGTACTGGGCGAGTTGATCGACCACCACGCCAGGGAGGAGGAAACCACCATGTTCGACATGGCGCGCAAACTCTTCTCCGCCGAGGAACTGGCCGGGCTGGACCAGCAGTACGAGGACTGGAAGGAGTCGCCGGAGGGCAATGCCGCCGTCGCCCACGCGGGTACCAAGTCGGAGCTCAAGGCGGCGTTCGAATCGCTGATGCGCTAGGAGGACGGTCCGATGGCGAAGACCATTGTCATCACGGGCGCCTCCAGCGGATTCGGCCGCGGGGTGGCGTTGCGCCTCGCCGCCGAGGGGCACCAACTGGTCCTCGCGGCGCGCCGTGGCCAATTGCTGCAGGACCTCGCGCGCGAGTGCGGCCCCGGTGCCATGGCTGTCACCACCGACGTGGGCAATCCGGATGACGTGGAGAAGCTGGCAAAGGCGGCACTGGCGAAGTTCCCGCGCATCGATGTCTGGATCAACAACGCCGGTGTCGCCGCGCTGGGTCGATTCGACGAGATCCCGCTGCGCGACCATCAGCGGGTGTTGCAGACCAACCTCGGCGGTACGGTGAACGGCAGCCACGTCGCGCTGCGCCATTTCCGGCAGATGCAGGCGGGCACGCTGATCAACGTCGCCTCCATGCTGGCGCGCACGCCCTCGCCCTATTACGGGTCCTACTGCGCATCCAAGTACGGGATCCTTGGGCTGTCCCAGTCGCTACGGCAGGAACTGGCGGCCAATGGCGAGCGCAACATCGCCGTATGCACCATCCTCCCCATGGCCGCCGATACGCCGTTCTACGAGCACGCCGCGAACTACACCGGCCACAGCCTCCACCCCTACCCGCTCACGGACGCGGAAGAGGTCATCGACGCTATCGTGGCCGCCGTCCACAACCCGGGCGAAGACGTCACCGTCGGCCTGCCGGCCACCGCCGCGGTTGCCGCGGAGCGGGTGGCGCCCTGGCTGACACACGCAGTGACCGGCGCGGTGTCCCACCAGTTGCAGATGGAAGAGGCACCACCGGCAGCCCGGACAGGTGGAAACCTGCACGCGCCATCCGCGATCGGCACCGGCGTGCACGGGACGATCCGGGCGAAACTCGACGCCGAACGCCAAGCCTGAAGCCGCTGGAGGCCCGGCGCTACTTGCGGCCGGGCTTGCCGGCCATTCCGATGTCAGGCCTGGACCACGCGCCCGCGGCCGGCACGCTTTGCCTCGTACATCGCCTCATCCGCGCGCGCCACCACCTGGTCGACTGTCTCGCCGGGCCGGTACTCCACGACCCCGGCGGAAAACGAAACCGCAGGCCCGTCACGCTCCGGCAATGCAAGCACTTTGGACAGCACCCGCTCGACACTGCATTTCGCCGCGGCCGCCCCCGTCCCTGGCATCAACAGCAGGAACTCTTCCCCGCCCCAGCGGCCCAGCACGTCGGTCGCGCGTAGCGTCCGTGACGCCGCCCCCGCGAACGTCCGCAGAACTTCGTCGCCGCCGGCGTGCCCGTGGGCGTCGTTGATGCGCTTGAAATGATCAAGGTCGATCACCGCGACACTGAAGGGATGGCCGAAGCGCTCGCAGCGGGCCAGCTCGACGTCCAGCCGGTGCTGCATGTCACGGCGGTTGGCGAGGCCGGTCAACTCGTCGTGGGTGGCCAACCGCTGCACTTCCAGCAGCGCCCCGGCAAGGGCGGAACGCTCCGCCCGCAGCTTCCGCCGCAGCGTCGACAGGCGCATCGATCCCAGCGACAGCATGGGCAGCAGGACCGCGACCATCGTCGCGTTGATGAGGTCCAGCCGGAATCCGGGGTCGTCGAGCGACCAGATCCCGCCATTGCGTGCAATGTTCATCCCGATGATCGTCGCCAGCAGGCTCGCCAGTGCGAATGCAGTCAGGCTCGCGATGGTGCGCCAGTGCAGAGAGAACGCTCCATAGATGAAGGCCATCAGCAGTGGATACAGCGCCACGCTCCGGGCAGGGCCGACGAACGCGTAGGCCCAGTCGACCGCGACGATCCCGAACACGATCTGCGCGGCGGTCAGCGACGCATCTTCGAAACGGGCACTCCACCCGCTGCGCAAGGCCGCGTAGACGCCGGCCAATACCACGGCCACGTACCCGCACCACGCCCCGAAGAGGCCCGCGCTGAACGTTTCGTACGTAGCGCCCATGGCCAGCACCGCCGCGCCACCCAGGTACACAGGCACTGTCACCAACCATTGTCCCACCCGGATGCGGATCCGGCGATCGCCCCCGAGGAACAACTGGAGCAGGCGCGCGACCACACCCGGAGGCGACGGTGCCTCCGTTGCGTCAGGGGGTTCCGGGGCCGGGTGGTCCCGGCCGGGGTCCGGTGTGCCGTCGCTCATCACTGCGGAATACGTGCTCAATAAAGGGATCCGGTGGGTCCGGCCTACAAGATATCGGCCCGCCACTGAACGTCCCGAACAACGGCTGGCGGAACCGTGACCAGCATCCGCTCCGACCTCCGGTTTTGCCGGACCGGTCACGCTTGCGCACCCAGTGGATCGGTGTCCGGAACCGCTTGCCCGGTGCCATCGGCAACCTCCTGGTACGCGCGTCAGCGAAGCTGGCTGTCCTTGCTGCCGCGGCGGTTGATGCTGCCACCACCTTCTTCACGATCGGCTGCGGCCTGGCAGGACACACACAGACGCACGCCGGGAACGGCCTTGCGCCGCGCCTCCGGGATCGGCTCGTCGCACTCTTCGCAGTGGGTCAGCCCCGGCCCCTGGCGCAGCCGGCTGCGCGCGCGCTTGATCGCGTCCTCGACGGTCGCGTCGATCTGGTCCTGTACGGCTCCGTCTCCCGCCCAACCCGTTGCCATGGGGCCTCCGGTATTCGATCCGGAGAAAAGCATACTCCGCCCCGGGTGAATTCCAGGGCAGCGCAGGGGCGGGCCAATCAGCCCGAGACGATCACGACAAACCCGCCCAGCTGGGAGGTCATCGCAACGGCCAGGTGCGAAGGCCCGGCTCCGAGGAACCCGCTGGCGGGCACGTTGAAAGCCGGTGGTTCGGGCCGATAGCTGGCGTCGTCGGGCAGCGCGTCCTTGGCAACATAGCCCATCACCACATTGACCAGTTCGCCCAGCGCGTCGAGCGCAAGGCCCTCATCACAATCATCCGGCGAGATCCCCAGGAACGAAGTCGCGATGTTCCCGGCGGTGTCCGGATCGCAGGCAATCGCGATGCGCAGTGGGCGTTCCCCGCCGATCCGGACCAGCGCATTGACCTGCCCCGGGTGGATCGCGTCGGCCACGTCCAGAGCGCTCGAAATCTGCGCGGGTGTCTTCAACAGCCTCGGGAACAGCCGTCCGCAGGTGGCCAGCGCGGCTTCCATGACGTCGCCGGCGGGGTGGCCTGCCAGCCCCAGCTCGACCGACTGCAGGGCCACCTCGCGTTCACGCTGGTGCACCCGCAGGGCCTCCGCCAGTTGCTCCGCGGCCAGTGCTCCCTGCTCCACCAGGATCTCGCCGAACAGTTTACGGCCCTGCTTCTGCTGCGCCAGGAGTGCGTCGACCTGACCGGCATCCAGCAGCCCCATCTCCAGGGCGAGGTCACCGAAGCGTTTGTCTTCACTGCGCTGTCGTTCGTTGATGCGTTGTGCCTGGGCGGGCTCCAGCATCCCCGCGGCCACCGCCAGTTCACCCAGCATCGGATTGGAGGCACGTTGCGCTTCCAGGGCATCGAGCAGTTGCTGCCGATCGATGAGGCCCTGTTCGAGCAGGAACTGGCCAAGGAATTTTGCAGCCATGGGTTCGTCTCCTGCCCGGCTCAGCCGATGACCTGGCGCAGCACGCGCACCATGGCGTCGGGATCGATGGGCTTTTGCAGGTAGGAAGCCGCCCCCAGTCGCAGGCACTCTTCGATGTCTCCCTGTGCGCCCAGCGAACTCAGGATCACCACCTTCGCCTGCGGATCGAACGACAGGATCTCCTGCAACGCCTGCTTTCCGTCCAGTTCCGGCATCACCAGGTCGAGCAGGACCACGTCCGGCTCATTGGCCTCGTAATAGTCGCGCGCCTCGCGGCCGTTGCCGGCCTCCGCGATGACCTCGAAACCGGCTTCGGCCAGCTGGCGGGCCGTCAGCATGCGCAGGGCGCGGGAATCGTCGCAGAGCAGGACGGTGTGACGGTCGGACATCGGGCGGCTCCAGTCGGAAAGGTCGCATGGGCGGACTCTCCAACGGGAACGGCCGAGGGCCGGGAATCTTTAACGGTCGCTGGCCCGTGACAGCCACCACGCCGCGACCACGAATCCGGCACCGATCGCCAGCGCCTTGCCGGGCGAACGCCGCGCGTCCTCGAGCACCCCTTCGACAGCGTTGACCCGGTCGGCGGCAATGAGCATCAGCCAGTGGCGCAGATCGTTCTCGCTGCGTTTGAACGCCTGACGCCGCATGTATCCGCTCAAACCGGAGGGCGGGACACTGGTGCCGAATACCGACGACAGCCCCGGCCGCTCGATCGAATGGAGGACTTCCACCCGCTGTGCCTGTTGGGTCGGCGGCCCGGACGGCGCGTCCTCGAGCCGCGGCGGCTTCCGCTCCATCGGCACGGCCGGACGGTCGGCCGGATCGAGGTCGGCGCCCCACCCCTGGATGTGTGCGTACTGCTCTGGAATGGCCACGTGTGCCTCCTTCTGTTCGTCGCCCCTCGCGGGCGGTCAGTGGGCGTTCGCCGCCGAAGGCGGGACGAGCACCGGCTTGATGCAGCCATCCAGCTTCGAAGAGAAGATGTGGTACGCCTCGGCCACCTCTTCGAGCGGTACCCGGTGGGTGATGATCTCCCGCGGCGATATCCGGCCGGCCTGGATGTGCTCGATCAGGCGCGGCAGGTGACGCTTCACGCTGCACTGGTTCATCCGCAGGGTCAGCCCCTTGTTGACGGCGTTGCCGATGGGCACCGCGTTGAAGGTCGGGCCGTACACACCGACGATGGACACCCGGCCACCCTTGCGGGCGCAGTTGATCGCCCAGTGCAGCGCCGTCGCCGAGCCCGCCTGCATCTTCATCTTCTTGCCGGTCACGGTCTGGGCGAAGTTGCCCGCCGCCTCGCAACCGACGGCGTCGATGCAGACATCGGCTCCCAACCAGTCGGTGATCTTCTTGATGTGCACCGCCATGTCATCGATCTCCCGGAAATCGATGACTTCGCACTGGGCGAACTTCTTCACGAACTCGAGCCTGTAGTCGACGTGGTCGACCACGATCACGCGCCCGGCACCCATGAACCAGGCGCTCTTGGCGGCGAAGATGCCGACCGGCCCGGCACCGAAGACCACCACCGTGTCGCCCTGGCGGATGTCGCCCATCTCGGCGGCCTGGTAGCCCGTCGGGTAGGCGTCCGTCAGCAACACCGCGTCCTCGATGTGCAGGTCGTCGGGGATGACGGTGGGGCCGACGTCCGCGAACGGCACCCGGACGTATTCGGCCTGCCCGCCGTTGTACCCGCCCGCCGTATGCGAGTAGCCATAGATGCCCCCCACCGCGCTGGCCTGGGAGTTCACGTTCTGGCAGTTGCTGTACAGCTCCCGCTGGCAATAGAAGCAGCTGCCGCAGAAGATGTTGAAAGGCACCAGGACCCGGTCGCCCACCTTCAGGTTGCGGACCGCCGGCCCCACCTCTTCCACCACGCCGGTGAATTCGTGGCCGAAGATCGACCCCACCCGCGTGTCCGGGACGAGCCCATGGTAGAGGTGCAGGTCCGAGCCGCAGACACATGAACGGGTGACGCGGACGATGGCGTCGCCGGGGTGCTCGATCTCGGGTTCCGGCATCTGTTCGGCCCGGACCTTGTACGGCCGGCGGTAGTTCATGGCCAACATCGCAGTTCCTCCGCTTCGGATGGGCAAACCATCCGCCATCGGTCGTGAAGGCCGCGACAGAAAACAGCAGGGTCAGTCGGATGTCTGCCGCGACTTCTTGTGCCGGTACATGGCGGCATCGGCTTTCGCCAGCAGCGCCGATACGGTGGCTTCGCCGTCGTGCACCACCCAGCCCACGCTGGCGTTGATGGGCAGTTCCAGTCCGTTGACCGGCCTTGGCTGTGCAAGCGCCGCTACCAGGCCTTCGGCGATTCGCGGCACGTCCCTGCCGCCGTCACGCAGGCCATCCAGCAGCACCACGAATTCATCGCCGCCGAGCCGCGCGATCAGATCGCTGTCGCGAAGTGCGTTGCGGAGGGTGGCAGCCGCTTCCCGGAGCACCGCATCGCCGGTGGCATGGCCGTGGGTATCGTTGATCGCCTTGAAGTCGTCCAGGTCCAGGAACAGCACGGCAAAGTCCTGGGCGCCCGCGTGCAACTGGCAAGCCTGCTCCAGCCGGGCCAGGAAATGGCTCCGGTTCGGCAGGCGGGTCAAGGCGTCGTACATCGCCGCATCCTGGTACTCGCGCGCCTGCGCCCGCGTGGACTCCAGCGCCGCCTCCAGCTGGGCCAGCAGCTTGGCGTTGTCGTCCAGCGCAATCTGCCGCCCGAGCGCGCCGCCCAGCGCGTTGCCGATGAGCGCCACGGCCTGGGCATCGATGCCGTCGAAGGCCCGCGGGACGCTGGAGCAGACTTCCAGCACCCCCAGCACGTCGTCGCCGAACCTCAGCGGCGTCGCAATCAGGGAGTGCAGTGACCGCTCCTCCCGGGTCCTGCCGTGCAAGCGGGGGTCGGCAAGCGCCACTTCGCTGTGCAGGGCCTGGTGGCTGCGCAGGCACTCCCGCGCGAGCGTCTCCCCACCATCGAACGCGGCACGGCCGACGCGCCGCATCTGGCCCCGCACCGAGGCCACCCGCAGCGCCTCGCCTTGGGCGATCAGCACGGCAGCGCCTGTTGCCCGCGTCAGTTCCATGACCGTGGCGGTGGCTTCCTCGAGGAATGAGCGCGTATCGCCGGCATGTTCAGCGATGCGGACGAGCGCGTCGACCACGCTGCGCAGGCGCAGGTACTCGCTCCTCCCGTGGGCAGCCGACGCCCACGGCACCATCCGGGGAACCGCCTGATGCCCATTGGCCAGACCCATCTACCGCCACCCACCCCTGCACGTGCAATCGCTGATGATCGACGAGCAGCGGTCAAGCGCGGGTGAGGGCTGGCACAGTAGCCATCTACGACTCCGGCGCCCGACTCCATGGCTGAACCCTTCAAGAACCTGATCAACCCCGCAGTGGTCCAGAGCTGTGGTGAGCACCTCCAGCGCGCTTGGCCGGGGTTCGATCGCCCGCGGTTCGAGCAGCAGGCCCTGCACGGGCTGGAAGACCTGGAGATGAAGGCCCGCGCCATGCAGGTGGCCGATGCGCTGGAGGCCACGCTGCCGCATGATTTCGACCATGCCGCGACGGTGGTCGAGGCAGCCTTGGCCCCGGCAGCCACGGGTGACGAACTGGGGTTCGCCATATCGCCTGCAGGCCTGGCCGGTTGGATCGGCTGGCCGCTGGGGGAATTCATTGCCCGCCGCGGGCTGGATGATCCTGGACGTGGGCTGGCGGCGCTGCACGCCCTGACCCAGCGTTTCACCGGTGAGTTCGCGATCCGCCCCTTCCTCGTGCACCACCCTGACTTCACCCTGGCCACCCTCACCGGGTGGTTGCGCGATCCCAGCCCCCACGTCAGGCGCCTGGTCAGCGAGGGCAGCCGTCCCCGTTTGCCATGGGGCCTGCAGATCAAGCAGCTGATCCGCGATCCGCGCCCGACCCTGCCCCTCCTCCGGGCATTGCAGGACGATCCCAGCGCCTACGTGCGCCGGAGCGTCGCCAACCACCTCAACGACATCGCGAAGGACCACCCTTCGATCGTCGCCGACTGGCTCGAATCGCACCTGCCGGGGGCCGATGCACAACGCCGGCAGTTGCTGCGACACGCCAGCCGCACCCTGCTCAAGCAAGGGGATCGGCGCGTGCTCTCGGCCTGGGGACTCGGCCAGCCGCTGGCGGGAAGCGCGCGGCTACGGCTTTCCGGGCCCCGCCTGAACGTGGGAGACCGCTTGGCGCTCTCGCTCACGCTGGTCTCGGAGTCCGATCGTATGCAGCCGCTGGCGGTCGACTACGTGGTACACCACGTCAAAGCCAACGGCAGCACCTCGCCCATGGTCTTCAAGGGCTGGAAGCTGGAACTGGCTCCGCGGGAGGAGAAGGTGCTGACCAAGGAGCATTCGCTGAAACCAGTGACCACGCGCACCTACCATCGGGGCCGGCACCGGATCGACATCCAGGCGAACGGGACAGTCATTGCCAGCGGCGAATTCGTCCTCGACACCTGAGGCCGGTCGCAGCGCGCTCGCCACAGCGATGCCGGGCCCGATGCAGCTAACCGCTGCAACCGCCGCAGCAGATCGAAGGGACGATGGTGATGCTGCGACGGCCCACCGGACAACCTGCGGCGCCGAGCACCCACGCCAGGTCCCGGGTACCCGTGGATGTCGATACGCGTAGCACCTGGCCCGACTGATCCAGGTCGACCACAGCGGATGGATCCTCCTCGAGGACCGCCGCCTCCAGGCGAGCCAGATCGGGTACCGGCCGGGCCATGTCGATGTGGTATTCCATGCACCTGCTCCTGCGAGGATGGATGCATTCTCGCGCCCCCGCGACTGAACCGCCCTGATTTGGGTCAAGCGTTGTGGAGGTCCCGCCCGCCCAGCAGTGACGAAAGCTCGTCCGCTTCGAGCGGGTGGTTGAAGAGGTAGCCCTGGTACTGCTTACACCCGAGCTGCTGCAGCGCCTCGTGCTGCTCGGCGGTTTCCACCCCCTCGGCCAGGGTCCTGAGTCCAAGGGAGCCCGCGAGCGCAAGGATTGTCCGCACGATCTCGATCGCCCCCCTGTCCCCGGGCAGACCCGCGACGAAACTGCGATCGATCTTGAGTTTCGTGAGCGGAAAACGCTGGAGGTAGGCGAGGCTGGAGTAGCCGGTCCCGAAGTCGTCCACCACCAGCCCGACGCCCATACGCCCGAGCTGCGCCAGTTGCTGCTCGCCCTCGGCAGTGTGTTCCATCAACAGGCTCTCGGTGATCTCCAACTCCAGCCGGTCCCCGGCCACGCCACTTGCCTTGAGCGCTGCAGCGACCTCCTCCGGCAGTCCACCGGCGCGGAACTGGTCGCGTGAGACGTTGACGCTGAGGAACAGTTCCTGATGGCCGGCCGCGTCCACGGCGGCCTTGAGTCGACAGGCTTCCTTCAATACGAACGATCCGATCTCGCAGATGAGTCCGGACTCCTCGGCCACGGGGATGAACTGCTGCGGTGGAATGACACCCAGCTCCGGGTGGGTCCATCGTGCGAGCGCCTCCATGCCGATGATCCGGGCCGCGGACCCGCAGCTGTCGTAGATGGGCTGCAGCACCACGCGCAGTTGCCCGCGTTCGACCGCGCGCCGCAGCTCATGCTGCAACCGGACCTGGTAGGCGACGTGGGTGCCCATCGCCGGTTCGTACACCACCGGACGCCGATCGGCCCGCCGCCGCGAGATGCCCAGCGCGAGGTCGGCACAGCGCAGCAACTCCTCCGCGTTGTCGGCGTGGCGCGGGAACATCGCGCCTCCGCATTGGGCGCGCAGGCTGACCTCGATCCCCTTCACCTCCAGTGGCCGGCCCATGTGTGCCTGCAACGCCTCCAGCCGTTCGGCCAACTCGGCTTCGCCCCCGCCCCAACAGCCGGCGAGCATCGCGAATTCATTTGGACCGACCAGCGCGACCTCCTGCGGCTGGACATCCCCCGCCTGCTCCAGGCGCCTGATGACCTGGCGCATCATCTCGGCGGCGTGTGTCGCACCGAACACATCGCGGAACTCGAAATAGCGGTCCATCGAAAGCCGCAACATCACCGCGCAGTCATCGGGCCGCTCGCGTAGGCGCCGGGCCGTGGTCAAAAGGAGCCCGTGCTCGTTGAGCGCGCCGGTAACCGGGTCGTGCTCGGCGAAGTAGCGGCTCTGCGCCTCCTGCCGGTGGCGCTCACCGATATCGGTGGCGATCTCGGAAATCCCGACGCAGTGCCCGTCCCGGTCGGCGATCGACGACAGCGAGAGCTGCACGTGCGCCAGCCCGCCGTTCCGGCGCATGCGGACGGTCTCCAACCGTACCAGCGGCTCGCCCGCCAGCACGCGGCCGATCATCGCCTCCGACTCGGCGATCCGGTCGGGCGGCACCAACAGCGACAGGTGCGATCCGATGGCCTCCTCGGCCGCATGCCCATACAACTCGTCCGCACCCCGGTTCCAGCTCAGGATGTGCCCCGCAGGATCCAGGGAAATGATGGCGTCACCGGAAGACCGGACGATGCTGGCCAGGCGCTCCGCGATGCGGTGCTCACCCTCGCGATCGGTGATGTCGATCGCGATGCCACCCACGAGGCGCACCTCCCCCCGGGGCCCCAGCGGGAACTTGAACGTCTCGAACAGGCCCATCGAGCCATTGCTCCTGACGCTGGGTTCGAGCACCCGCTCCGGCTGTCCCGAGTCGGCCACGCGGATGTTGTTCTGCAGGTAGAGGTCGGCCTGCTCCTTCGGATACAACTCCCACAGTGTCGCAGGAAGCGGGCGGCTGCCCATGCTCTCCAGCAGTTCGACGTAGGCGGCGTTGGCCGCCAGCGTGTTTCCCCGATCGTCGGCGATCCACGCCAGCCCGGGGCAGTTTTCCAGGAATGCGTGCAGCATCCCTTCCCGCTGCCGCAGCTCGATTTCAGCGGTCTTCCGGGCGGTGATGTTCTCCGCGGAGATGGTCACGCCATCACTCAGGGGCACGATCTGGTGGCGGAGCCAGCGCATGCTGGCCGGGTACTCCGGCACCTCGTACTCCTCGATCCTGGGCTGTTGGTCATCCATCACCTCCCGACACAGCGCGACCAGCTTTTCGATCCGGCTGCCGGGCACGGATTCACGAACGCTCCGCCCCACCAGTGCGCGCGGATCGCAGCGCATCAGCACGCCACCCATCGGGTTGCAGTATTCGCAGGTGAAGTCGACGATCCGGCCCTCTTCGTCGCGCCTCGGGGACAACATGTAGAGCGCACTGAGCGCACCCGACGCTCCACGTTCGAACCACTCCGCCAGTCGCCCCCGCTCGGCACTGAGCCGATGCTCGAGAGTCAGGTCGGCCTGCAAGCAAACGAATGCGTCGATCGCGCCTCCCTCCCCGGCTATCGCGTGGATCCGCGACCGACTCCAGTACGTGCGCCCGTCGCGCGCATACTGGAGCAGCGTTGCCCTTACTGCGCGGCCCTTGGCGAGGGTGTCGCGCACGCGCTGGAGCTCGAGCCTGTCGGTTTCCGGCCCATGGAGGATGCTTGAGGAGCGGCCCAGGACATCTGCACGGTGCCAGCCGGTCGTGCATTCGAAGGCACTGTTGACGTAGAGAATGCGGGGCCCGTCGAGCAGGTCCGCATCAGTGACCATCACGGCCTCCTCGACATGCTCGAGGCCAGCCAGTATCCACCCAGCTTCTTTCATCAGCACCCCTGTCCCTGACATTGCACGCCCCGCCGCTTCCCGTCCCTGGTAGGCAGTGACCGCGCCTTCCGGCGCGGACCGCGTGACGGATCCACCCTATGGCGCGCGCGCGGGAGGTTCCGTGAAACCGGTCAAGGTGCGGACTGCTGATACCCTCGAGGACGGCTTTTCCAGCGCGAGGAGATCCACCCCGGCCACCCTCAGTGCACGCCCGCCGCAGAGGTCATCGAAGCCCGGCATTGATCGAACCGCACGGCTTCACCGGACCCGAACCGACGACGCCCGATGATCGCTATCCACCCAAAGCACCGGAGCCGACATGCAGCAGAACATCGAAGCGGGATTCATGGTCTTCGTTGCCGATGGAGAGATGGGCGTCGCGGCCGTCCGCGAGGTCCGCGAGCAGGAGATGGTGGTCAACGTCCAGAATGCGGGTGACTTCGTGGTGCCGCTCACTGCCGTCACGGACGTCCACTCAAAGAAGGTCATCCTGGATCTCGATCGCCTGGACCGCCGGCTGTGCGAGGCGCTCGGCCACGTCCACGACAACGAGGACCCCGACTACGCGGCCCTTGATCCGGATGCCGGCACCCCTGCCGGGAAATCGGACTGACTTCGCCACGGCCTCGCCGCTCCTTCCGGTGCAGGTGTCGGCGCCATAAAACGGAACAAAAAAAAGACGCCGGTCGGACCGGCGTCTTTTCATACTCACGATGTGATATCGCGATCAGTGGCGGGTCGACTCCATCGCCCACTTCCGGTCACGCATGGTGTCGTGCTGCTGCTTCACCGTCGGCAGGTAGGACTGCACGGCCTGCTTGACGGTGGCCGGGGCGTCGTCATCCTCCAACACGTCCTTGAACGCGTGGAGCATCCGGTCCTCGGACTCCTCCAGCTGGGCCACGTAACCGTAGTCGTCGCTGCCCATCTTTCCGCGCACGTCGCCGTACATGCGATGCAGCGTGCCGCGGAAGGTACCGTCAGTATCCGGCTTCGCCCCCTCCAGCTTCACCTCGCTGGAGAGTGCGCCGACCAGCGAGTTCTTCGACTGCGCCATGTCGGCAAACAGCGACTGCAGCTGCGGGTTCTTCGCCTTGGTGGAGGCATCCTCGTAGAACTCGGCGCTGTCGCGCGTCACGGCCAGCAGCTCGTTGAGGGTCTCGATCTTCTGTTCTCGGATGTCGTTGTTCATGCAATTCTCCTTGCGCTTGATCCGGGCGCGCCATTCACTCCGTCGGAGGCGCGCAGTCCGGGTTCGTGGTCCCAACGGAACGCCCGTAGTTTCTCAGGGCGCCCGTAAAAACCGCGTGCAAGTGATTGATTTTACTTAACCTGAGGTGAGTGAAGCACGGCGAAGCCCGCAGCAGCAAGCGCTCCCGGGCAACCGGCGAGTGTGCTCAGCCAGCCTCCTGGGCGTCCACTTCACGCCGCAGGCGCCTCCAGATGCCATCCACCGCCGTGCCACCCCTGCCTTCGATCAGGTGCAGCGCCTGGAGGGCATCATGTTCCGCCGCCGCGTCGCGGGCGCACAGCATCGCCAGGGTCGCCGCGCTGCGTCCGAAGCAAAGCGACCTCGCCAGTGCCCCCTGCTTCGGTGCGGCGGCACCCTGCTCCGCCAGCGCCTGTGCGATCGCGTCCGACAGCTCCCACTTCGCGGCAATGCGACGCGCCACCGCATCCGTCCATCGGTCCAGCAGGGCGACGGCAACCCCCACCTGCGGCGCGACGCCGGGCCGCTTGGCGTACTGGTCCCGCACCACCTGGACCACGATGATCGCCGCCAAGCCCTGCAGGAGCCCGCCCAGTTGCGCGGCAAAGGCGTCGCCATGCTCCACGAGTTTGGCGTGGTCGGCCGCGGCCACCGCGGACATCAGCGCGTGCTCCCACATCGTGCCGGGAAAGCCGGCGAACGCCCCACTGCCGGACCCCATCACCGGCTGAACCAGCGCCGCGGAGATGATCTGCCGCAGCCCGTCGGTACCCACCATCGCCACGGCCCGGTCGATGCTGTCCACGGGCTTGGACTGCACCCGGTACAGCGGACTACCGGCGATCCGCAGCAGGTTCGCTGCCAGCGCCGGATCCTGCCCGATGATCGCCGCGATGGCCTGTGCGGACGCGGCCGGATCATTGATGGTCCGCATCAGTTGCGGCAGCAGCAGCGGCCGGCGAGGCGTGTACCTGCGCTGGGTGTCGATACGGGACAACAGGTCCGCCGCCGCTGCAGCCACCTCGGCGTGCGCGGAACCTGGCGCTGCCGGGGGGCGCGCAAGCATCGGCTGCTCGAATGCCAGCGCATACAGCCGATGCGGCAGGGCGTCCGGCAACAGATCCGTCGAAACGGGCATCGCCCCTGCCGACGCGTACCCCACTTGAGCCACGGCATCGACGGTGCCGCTCGCATCCCCGCGGGATGCCGCATTGGTTCCGGATACCCGGCCCGGCGAACGCCCGCGGCGCCGGAACAGCCACGCCGCGCAACCGGCAGCCACCAGCACCAGGGTGCCGAGCACAAGAGATGATGTCGCCATTGCCTTCCCCCAGAACAAAGCGGCCCGCGGATCCGGGATTCCGGCCACGCCCCATGGCTCGCCCGCCGATATTACCCGCACGCACCTCTCACACGCCTCTAAGGGGGCTTCGGTTAGTAAATGGGGCGCTGCCTTTGGCATGCCATTCCCCCCCACACCAGGAGAAACAACGATGACCAGCCCGAAGGAACTGGAAGCCAAGCTCTGGGATGCGCTCGAAGACGACCGCACCGTCATGCTCGGCCTCGAAGGCAATGACGGCGGCCACATCCACCCGATGACGGCCATGTCGGAGAACCACCACGCGCCGATCTGGTTCTTCACCTCCAGCGATACCGAGCTGGCCCGGCAGCTGGCAAGCCCCCGCAAAGGCTTCGCCACCTTCGCCTCCAAGGACCACGAACTGTTCGCCACCATGCACGGGACCCTGCAGGTCGACACCGACCGCGCGGTGGTGGACCGCTTGTGGAACCGCTTCACCGCCGCCTGGTTCGAAGGTGGCAAGGACGACCCCAAGCTGAGGCTGTTGCGCTTCGACGCCACCGAAGCCGAGGTCTGGCTCAACGAGCACAGCCTGCTGGCGGGCGTGAAGATGCTGCTGGGCGTCGACCCGAAGAAGGACTACCAGGACAAGGTCGGGGAGGTCGACCTGCGCTGACCATGGATCGCACATCCCGGCGTCCGCCGGCGCCGGGATGTGTCACCGCGGTAGGCCCGCGCCCTCACCGGCTGTCAGAGGCGCTCGTCAGCCGCCGGCCGGGCAACGGACCCGGGTGAAGGCGTCCCCTTCCGGCCCCTCGATGGTCAGCTGCCCGTCGCCCGACAACGTCAGCGTGCGCTCTTCGGTCCACTCTTGGCCTTCGCCGCTGTAACGCGCGGTGACCACCAGCGTGTCGTCGTCCAGCAGCTCCACGTACTGCGGGATCGCGATGCTCTCGTGGAAGCGCAGCTCACGTTCGGTGATCTCCAGTCCACCGACGCTCTGGCGGTCGCAGTTGGCATCTTCGGGCGCCCAGTAGCCGGTGAAACGTGCGGGGATCGATTCGGCAACTGCATCCTCACCCGGTGGGCGCGGGGGCGGCATCGATGCCGGGCGCGCGCAGCCCCGGATCGGCTCGCCGCCATCGATGGACAAAGTCCCCGTCATCGGGAAGTCCGCGCCGGACATGTCGTCCTGGCAGGCAGCGTCCGTGATGCGCAACTCGACCTTGCCCGCTGCGTCGCCGGCACGGATCACCCGTGACTGCGGGTCGGTTGAAGTGTCGATGTCCGAGGCGTGGATCGGCATGCGCCGTCCTTCTACGCCAGCCCCCTCCAGCACGACCACGCCGTCTTCGGCGCGTGCCTGCCAGAAGGGTTCGTTGGTGGAGACGATCAGGTCTGTCGGGACCTGCCCCTGGATGTCGCCGGGGCTACGGGCACCAGGCACCGCCTGCTGCGGAGCACGCGCGCCGACGGGGTCCGCCGACGGGGAAGGTGTCTCCTGCCCGCCGCAGCCGCCCAGCACCCCGGCAGCGAGCAGCACGGTCGATGCCCTTACGAGCTCCCTGCGCAGCGTCATCACTTGTTCTCCCTTGCCGCCCGTTCGACGCGGAAGTCGATGGGCTTGTATCGGAAATTGTTCGACTGCCCCGCCGAACACGCCGTCATCGCCGCGACCATTGGCATCAACGCACGCAGGCGCACGTGGTCGCCCGCCTTGCTCAGCGGCGGCTCCACGGTGATGCGGCCAGTCCCGGCATTCACGGCCACATGCATGAACACGTTGAAGGCGATCGGCACCTGGTCCACTCCGATGCCGTACGGCGCCAGCGCCGATGCCAGGTTGCCCTCGCAGCCCGGGCGGCCTTCCGTCTCGCCGTAGATGATCGAGAACGTGTCCTTCGAACAGGGCGTGAGGGTGAAGTCATGGCGGCCACACGTATCTTCGATGATCTCGAACATGGGTCGGCTGCGGTTCGAGTACAGCAGATCGCCGGTGGTGAGCCAGAGCCTGGAGGCATAGTCGATGGAGCGGCCGGAGGAGAGGTACTCCCGCATGTCGTCGCGCGCGAAGGCCACCAGGTCGCTGACCTGCTGTCCTTCCGGGTCGATGATGACCAGCTCGTCGCCGGCCTCCAGTTCAACCGACCGTGCCGAACATGGATCGATGCGGGTCGCCTCGGTGTCTCTCGTAGTCATCCGGGTCACTTCTTCCTCGTCGGTTGCATGGCGTGGAAGGGGCAGCGCCAGTCCTTCTCCACGGCCCGGCCACTGTATTGGCGCGTCTCTGGCGCGGTGCCGAAATCGGCGAGATTGGGGTTGATCGAGCCCTGCAATTCGGTGTCTCGCTGGCGTATGGCCTTCTGCATCCGCGGATAGCGGCCGTCCGCTCGGAGCCGGTCGAACTGGCTGTGCGAATTGAACACCATCGCAGGGTTCGGCAGCCGCCGCGCGATGCGCGAGGCGCCGGAGTGCAGTCCGATCACGAAGAACGGATGCCCGGCCAGGCTCAGGCTGAAATCGGGAGCGTCCGGGTCACGGCCGACGTCCGGCGACCAGCCCTGGCCTCGCCGCACGTCCAGCGCATGCAAGCGCTGCAGTTGCGACCAGAGAAGGGCTTCGAAACGCTGCTCGTCAGTGTCGTCAGGGCCGTCGAATACCGCGGCCAGCGAATGCAGAGTCAGGTCTTCCCCATCCAACTGGTCCAGCTCTGCCGCGAAGCCCTCCAGGGCATCCAGCAGCAAGGCATCGTTGGCGCGATCGCCGAGACGGCCGAGCGTCACGCAGCGCAGTCCGCCCTGGGACAGCGCGGCCTTGGCGCCCACACACGGAAACTCGGCGGCCTTGATGTGCTCTGCGAGCGAGTCGGGCAGCGCCTCGTTGTTGGCGCCCGGCGCGGTGGCCGAAGCAGCAGGATCAAGCGTGACGGGACAAGCGGAGGTCGTACGGGACATGCGCTACTGCCATTGGGGTCAATCGACCCGGAGCCCGCACGATAGGCGGCGGCCCGTCGTGCCGGCGTCGAGATGGCCGGCTGAAGCTGAACGCCGCGAGGGCCCATCTCAGGATAGAGGCGGTGGCAGGCATCCTTCCCTACTCTTGCTTCAGCAGCCTCGTTACCTCCTCGTAACCGGCATCAACCAACCTGTGTCTATCGTTATGAAAGAGCGTGCCTCGGTGTATGAGGTAGTACCCACGGTTCAGACTGGAATACCCCTCCAGGGGAACTCCCCGTCTGGCTGCCACCTGCCCCAGATACGGCGCGCGCGTGAAGGTGGTCAGGAACATCTCACCGCGGTAACTCGCCAGCGAATCGCGCTTCAGACATCCCTCTCGCGCGGCGCAGAATTCTCCGCTCGTTGAGAACGGAGCGCTGAAACGTGTCTTCAGCTGTGCCCCCACAACGCATGCCCCGGCGTGGCACCGCGCAATCCTCCACACCATGGTCCCGTCCATCGTGTCTGCATACTTCTCGTAGCGAACGTCTTCCAGCCTTGCGGTGGCAACAATGTCAGCAGACCGCGCGCTGGCAACCACTTCCTCCGCGGAGATGCTGCCATCGAAAGATTGGGACGGGCGCGTGGACTGGCTGCAGGCCGCGCTTCCCAGCAGTGCGAGCACAAGAAGCGCCTGGCTCCAGCTGCGGCAAGCAGATACGCACCCACGCCGCCCCCACTGCCTTCCTCCTGTGCGGCTCATCCCGTCAGACCTGCAGTGATTCCGGCCACACAAGGTAGCTTCTGTACCGGTTCTTCCGGGATTCTCCACCGGCAGCCATGCCTGCGTCGGTGAGGGAGTGCTCCCCGTCCTTCAGCTCCAGGTACCCCTTGTCGACCAGCCGGTCGAGTAGCTCGTCGGTCTTCATGCCCAGCACGCGCGCGAGCTTGGAGGATGACAGCTTGCCTGCATCGGCTGCATCGTCCTGTCCGGCGTCCTGCTCCGCCGCGTCCGTCGGTTCTTCGGAGGCCGCGACCCGTTCCAGCGAGATGCGAACTTCGTCGCTGATCCGGATGATCCGCTGCGCTTCCTCGTACGCGTCCCGGTACAGCTCCGCGTCTTCAGAGCGGCGGATGAGGATGCCCATCTCGTTGTTATTGACCTGGCTGAACTCGTAGAGGTTGAGGCTGGTGACGATGCACAGCTCCTCGTTGAGGTAGCACTTGGCGTGCAGGTTCTTGCAGAAGCTGGTGCGGATGTAGGTCTGCTCCCGCAGCCAGCTGATCTCCGCGGGCTGCAGCTCGCTTTTGCCATAGACCATCCGGACGTCGATCTTCAGGCGGTTCTTGTCGGCGAGCAGCTCCTTCACCCGGTCGTTGAGCTTCAAGTAGGGGCTGATGAGGATCAGGCGATCCCTGGCGTCCTTGATGAGCTCTTCAAGGAAATAGTTGGTTGCGCTGGTATTGAGGAACTTGGCCACTTGAGTGGTCTCCAAACATCGTTACGTCAGGTCTTCCGGATAGATACTTCAATCAAGATCGGCACAATAGCTGGACAGCGTTGCAGGCTTCTGTGCGCCATCAACCGTTTCCACCGCCAGCCATCCCATGACGTTGGGAGGGACACGATCGCCGCGCTGATTGCTCTCGTAGCGGCCGGTGACCTCGACCCACTGCCCCGCCATCGTGGCCAGTTCCGCGGTGACGGCAGGGTCGCCCTCGATCCATGCGGCGGCGGCAGGCCAGCCTTCGCATTCGGAGATCACCGGCCGACCATCAACCAGCCGCACGAACCCGATGGTCTGGACGTTACGCGGGGCGTAATCGCCCATTTGAACTACCCCGCTGATCTCGTATCGGCATATCCCGTCTGCCGCTCCGGCCCAAGGGAAACAGGCCCTCTCGTAGGGAGATTTCCCATTGGGATAACGGGGATCGTCCTTACCGACATACGGCGTCAGAAGCGCATGACGCCCGATGCGCTCCGCTGACAGTGTTCCACCGGCCCCCTGCACCGCAGGCGCCCGAACATCGCCGGAGGTGTAACGGCCAGTGATCTGGACTCGATAGTCCACAAAGTCGTCCACGTCCATGCCCGGCCATTGCGCCAGTGCCGGCGCCGGATCGAGCACGACAAATGGCGCTTCGGGCTGGTCACCGGCCATCACCAGCAGAAGGCCATCGCGCCGCACCAGCAGTCCGCCAGTAACCTGCACGATGCGCTCGTCGTGGCCGCTCACGCGCGGAAGATCCGCAATGCCAACGCGGCAGGGGTCGATTCTCCTACGGTCCTCCTCGGCGCACGGCAAAGGGTCGGTCGGACTCGTGGCGGCTGATCCGGGGGTGACGGGTGAGTTCTTTACGCAACCCGCGCACACCATCAATGCGATGAATGCCAAGCGCCTCAATGCCGTGTCTCCGCTGCTCCGAGTTCAACGGCCGAGCCGGAACCCAGGGAGCTCGCACCCGCCGCGGCATGCTGAAGTTCGAGGTATCGGCGCCAGTTCCACTCGAGCAGCGAACCCCGCTCGGCGATGTACGCGTTGAGTCCGCGTTCGTAGGCGCTGTCAAAATCGCCGACGCCGATGTCCCACCCCGAGGCAGGGCGCGGCTGCCCCTCTCCAATCGGGCCACCGGGCTCCACGTAGGAATATGCCCGGTTGCGCCCCACCCCGCCCCCAGGCTGCGGATGGGTGTGGACGTAGGCGCTATGCACACCGCCCGCGACCTTGTGTCCCTTCTCCGGCAGGCCATCACACGAGCTGTAGGACCCGGTGCTGAATGCCGTACCAAGTAAGTAGTGATCACCGACCCGGCTGATGTTTGAACCTACCTCGACTTCGAACTCGGCCGAATTGGCAATCGGTTCGACGATGGCAGCCCATGCCTGCGCCGCCTCCAACTCTGTTCCGTAGGGACGAAAGGCACCTGCACGAAGCAGCGCCTCGTCCGACACCTGTACCACTTCACGCGCCTTTTCGGGATCCGGCGGGCGGCGGTACGGATCATCGGAATGGACATGGGTGATACCCGCGTCGCTTACATTGTCGGCGCGACTCTCGGCAACGCTGCCGGCACCATTCCACGCCATCGGGGTGGTGGCTGTGGCGGCGGCAGCCGGCGCGCCTGAGCCGGCACCCGCCTGCAACGCCACGCGCACCTGCTGCACGGCCAGCACCGCGCACCCACACGCCAACCTGCTCCCATGCAGGGCCACCGGGTGGCCGTCGATGATCGTGGTCGGATCGCCGTCCACGATCGGGAAGGTGCCCTGGTGCTTCGGACAGGTCGCTTTGTCGGTCACCCGCGCCACCGGTTTACCGTCAACGTCTGTAAACGCGCTGCCAGTGACGACCTTTCCGCCACTCGACGTACTGTCTCCCAATACCGCCCACATCCTTGTCATGCCAGTTCTCCTTGTGATGTTTCATCCCTTGCTTCAACAGCCGCGCTACATCCCCGTAACCGGCATTTTCATCCTCGTGGACTCATTGACTGCCTCGCCCGCCGACCGGGTCATCGGGGCAGCCAGCCCGAGGCATAGGGCGGGCCGCAACGCGCTGCTGTTTCCGGATAAGTGCGCTCAGCCCAATCCTTGGGCATTTCTCCGCCGCCAAAAACCATCTGTTGTCCAAAGTGGTAGGCCGTGCCGGTCGCGGTGTTGCGCAGGAAATAGCCAGTGGCGTCTCGTCCAAGTTCAGTGCCTCGATGCCACAGTACGGTCCGGGTCGCGCCTTCACTGCTGGTGATTCTGACGCAGCCTTGTTCCACGACGGGAACCCCGCCCAACGCCGCCGTCAGGAAGACCTCGTCTTGCTCCTCGGGCACCTGATCCAGCAGCGGCAGGAAGGGCTCGCCGGACCCACCCCGTGTCGTACAGCCGGCAACGACAAAGAGGATGAAAACCAGACTCCCGACAAGCTTCATCTACACCCGCTCCACCTGTTGCCGATCGGAAGTACGAAATACCACATCAAGCCGATCCGATCTTCCCGTCCTGCTCCTGTGCCCTGCCCAACGCAACGAGCATTTCCACCAGCTTGGGCAACCGCTTCTTCCATGGGCCGCGGGCGGTAAACCGAGCGCCAATCTCGTCAATGGACAGGGGAACAGGGCTGGCGGCGAGGAGGTCGGCGACGGCGCGGACCTGGTCAACAGTGTCCTTCGGCCAGGGTTGCGGTTTGGTATTGGGCGGCAGCGGTGCGGGGGTGGCGTCGCGGTTGGGTTGGTCGTCACCGGCGGTGTCGGTGGCGAGGCGGGTCTGTTCGGGCGCGCCGTCACCGGCGGCGTCGGGGTTCTGGAACTCGGGGCGCAGCCAGCGGATTTCGCCGCGGGCTTCTTCGGCGGCGCGCTCGGCGTTGAGGGCGACGAGGCGTTCGAGGATGGCTTCGTCGAAGGCACGCCTGGCGTCGTCGCGGCTCTGGCCTTCGGGTGGTGCGTCGTTGCCGTGGGCGATGCGCAGCAGGGGCAGCAGGTCGCCCCAGCCGTAGGCGTGGAGGACGGCTTCGTCGAGCTCGTCGTGTAGTTGGCGCAGGACGGAGACGAGGCCCTGTTCGTGGACGGTGCGCTCCTTGGCTGTGAGAGGTTCGCCGCTGCGCAGCTTCTCCAGCACGTTGTACATGCCGGTCAGGGTCAGGCAGGGGTGGGCGGCCTGCTGGCGCTTGCGGTGGGCGTCGAGTTGTTCGGCGAAGTTGCGGATACGGTCGGAGGGGTATTCGCCATAGGTCTCGGTGGTGCCTGTGTTGCCGTCGGTGTCGACAAGCGCGGCGCCGATGGGGCCGCCGAATTTGTCGGCGGCATGAATACTGGGGAAGGGGAAGGTCTCGAAACAGCGAGACTTGTTGTAGCGGGGATCATTGCCAACACCCAAACGACCGCCCGTCGCCAAGGCCCAAGTCACATGGACGATGCTGCCTAGCACGCCCAGTGCGATCGCGTCATCCATCGCGACAACGATCAGCATGTTGTCCGGCGCGATACTTTTGTCGAGGAACAGAAACGTCCGGTGCTTGGACGTCTCCACGGTCGCGATATAACGCTCGAGTCCACCAAGGCTCTTGCGAAGCTCTTGCCGCGGTTTTCCATGCAGCCACCAGTAACGGGCATAGCCCGCTCCGTCCTTGGTATGTCTCTTTGCATCCCGATCCGGCTTAACCCGCTCAAGCACGTGTTGATAGACCGCAGGGAACCGCTCGCGGACTTCCTGCGCATTCAGCCCGAACAGATCAATGACGTACACACCCCGCAGCGCTGCCGTCAGGTCGCGGCCGTTCCGATACGGCCGGGATGTGGCGTTCCAGATCAGCCACGGAACCGAGCCCCAAAGCGCGCGCCTGCTCGGCGGTAACGATGAAACCCGCACCGTGCAGCTTCAGCCCCGGCGAGCTAATGCCCGACATGGCACGTAGCGGAACCGCCGATGCCACCGCCGCCCCAACCCGCAGGTCCTGATGGATGATGCCCTTACGCTCGGTCAGCGTGACCGCGACTTCCCCGTTTTCGGCGTCTGTTTCATTCGACGCGACAAGCAGACGGCCAGTTCCCGCATCTCCAGTGCCCACAGTCATCGCAATCCGCACCGCAGCGCCATCGGCCGTATCCACCCACGGGTAATCCGGGATCGCGAATACCACCAACAGCGGTTGCTTGGCGTTCGACAGGTGCGCTTCCAGCACCCGGCGGTTGAACGTCTGTTTGATGGAGTTGGTGGTGATAAAGCCAAAGCGCTCTACCGCACCACGGCGGGTGAGCTGTGCAGCGTGATGCCACCAATACATGACGAAATCTGCCGATTCGGGCATCTCCGGCCACGTACCTCGCAACGCTTCCACGTAGCCGCCGCCGAGCGCAGAACGCATCGCGCTGGCCCCAATAAACGGCGGGTTCCCCACAATGAAATCCGCCTCCGGCCACGTGGCCTTGCGCGGATTGACGTACCGCTCCACCGGCCTCCGGGCGTGCTCGTCAGGCACCTTCTCCCCAGTCACCGGCGACACCTTCATCGTCTCGCCGTCCCAACGGGTCACCGGCCTGCCCTGCTCGTCTGTTACGAAATCGACGCTGTCGGACGCCAGCACGGCGTCGCGGTTTTCGATGTTGCGGAAGTCGCGGATCACCGGCTGCGGCGGGTGTACGTCGCCGCGGGTGCGGAAGTGCCATTGCAGGTAGCCGATCCACAGCACCACTTCGGCGATGGCGGCGGCGCGGGGGTTGAGCTCGATGCCCAGCAGGTTGTGCGGGTCGACGGTCTCGCCGGCGGTGGCGTCGGCGCGCTCGCCACCCAAGGCGAGGTCGGCCTGCTGGTAGCCGAGTTCGTCCAGGGCGTTGAGCACTTCGCCTTCCAGCCGCTTGAGGTGCTCCAGCGTCACGTACAGGAAGTTGCCGGAGCCGCACGCCGGGTCGAGCACGCGGACGGTGCACAGGCGGTGGAGGAAGCGGCGCAGCTCCTTGATGGCGGCGTCCGCCTTGCCTTCGGCGGCCAGGGTGCCGGCGGCGGCCTGGGCCTCGCTCCACTCCTTGCGCAGGGGCTCGATCACCGTCGGCAGGACGAGGCGCTCGACGTAGGCGCGCGGGGTGTAGTGGGCGCCGAGCTTGTGGCGGTCGGATGGGCTGAGGGCGCGTTCGAGCAGGGTGCCGAAGATGGCGGGCTCCACATGCTTCCAGTCGGCGCGGGCGGCCTCCGCCAGCAGGGTCAGCTGGGCCTTGTCGAGCGGCAGGGTGTCGGGCTGCTTGAACAGCTTGCCGTTGAAGCGCAGCACGCTGCCGGCCAGCACCGCGGAGAAGCCGCCCACGTCCATGTCCCGCCACAGCTGGCCGAGCATGCGCATGGCGACGTCGGGGTCTTCGGCGTGGCGGTCCAGCAGGTCGCGGAAGCTGTGCGCAGGCAGCAGCTTCACGTCTTCGGCAAACATGGTGAACAGGCAGCGCATCAGGAACTGGGCGACCAGCTCCGGCGGGTGGCTGGCCTGCTCAAGGCTGCGCGCTAGTTTTGCGAGGCGGTCGGCGATCTCGCGGGTGACGCGGGCGGATTCGCGGCTCGGGTCGAGGCTGACGGTCCAGATGAGGCGCAGGCGCTCGCGAATCTCCGGCCTGCGCAGGTCGACCAGCGCGATGCGGTGGCTGCGCGGGTCCGGGAACGGCGTGTAGGTGGCGCCGGAGCGGCTGAACTCGGAGTACAGCTCGATGCGGTGGCCGACATCGACCACCACCACAAACGGCGGCCGGCCCTCGGCGGCGTTCAGCGCACGGGCGTAGTTCTCGGCCTGGCTGCGGGCGCGCAGCAGGGCATCGTCGAAGCCCTTGGTGTGAGCGGCCTGCTTGAGCTTCTTGGATTCGAGGACGAAAGCGCCGCGGCGGTACAGGTCGATGCGCCCGGCGCTGCTGCTGCCGTCGCCGTGGGCAAAGGTGATCGGCCGTTCGAACATGTAGTCCTGATCGGCCGTGGGATGCGGCGTCTCGGCGCCCAGCAGGTGGCAGAGGTCGATCAGGAAGGATTGGGAGGTGGAGAGCTCCGACGCTTTGACGCCTCGCCACTTTTCGATGAAGGCATCGGCAGCGGCGTTGGCCTCGGCTGTGTCGCCCGGGCTGCCCTGATTCGTCGTTCGGGCACCTTCTCCCCCAGACGGAAGAAGGGACTTGGTGTCTGCGTCGGCCACGTTTGAGCCCCCTGCCCTGCTGCGCGTGATGCAGGCTGCAGGATACGTCAGCCGGTCGCCGGTTTGAGGAAGAACACTGGCGCAGCCGTCCGATACGGGGCGTTGACGGGAGGCCGTGATCTACTGCCCGAATGAAGGTCTTCATGAAAATCAGCATCGCCGCTCTGCTGGTCCTCGCAGCGCTCCATCCCTTTCATGCGACTGCCTGCTCCTGCGCGCCCCCTGGTAGTCCGGCGGAAGAGGCTGCGCGGGCATCGGATGTGTTCATGGGCGAAGTCATCCGCGTCGAGGATTCGCAGCCGCCCAATACGTGGTGGAACCGGCTTCTGTGGCGTTTGGGGGTCGGGCCTGACCCCACGACCATGAGCAGTGCCCGTCCCATTGATTACACGTTCCGTGTTCTGGAGCCCTTCACGGGTGCACACGCGGACACCGTGGTTGTCGTTTCCGCAGCCGACGGGGCATCGTGCGGCTATCGTTTCAAAAGGGGCCAGCAGTACGTGGTGTATGCGACCGAGCACCAAGGGGAACTGCATGCCGGGCGGTGCAGCCTGACTGGCCCTGCCAGCGATCCAAGGTCCGGGTTGGCATGGCTCCGTACGCACCGGGCAGAACACTCCCCGCCCGCGACGGATTGACCAGCCACGACGGTATCCGCGGCGTGCGTGCTTACTTGGGCGGCGTCTGGATTGGATACGGGAGATAACCAATCCAGTACGGCGGGCCGCAGCGGGCCGCAATCTCGGGGTACTGCTGCGCCACGTTGGCCGCAGGCACTTCGCCACCGCCGCCGCGCAACTGCTCCCCGAACGCGTAGGCTTTCCCGGAAAGCGTGTTCCTGAGGAAGAACTTCCCTTCCCGTTCTTCCAGCCCGGTTTCCGGATGCCAGAGGACGGTACGCAGTCCACCAGTCGAATCCCGGACCTTCACGCACCCGTCGTGCACCACGGGGCGACCGATAAGCAGGGCTGCAAACCTCGCGTCATCCGCTCCCGGCGGCAGCGGCGGCAGCTTGGGCAGCAACACGTCCGCCTCACCCGGGGTCGGTTGCGTGCATGCGGCAATGGGGGCGAGCGTTGCAACAACCAGGGCGAGAACGAGTCGTGCATTTCGCATCAGACAACCTCTTTGGCATCGATGACACGCAGGCTCCATCCCCGGAGTGCGTACTGCAATCTGCAGGCTATGCGAGAAGGAGCTTCGGACCAACAGCGCCGATCCGCGACTCCGCTAGACTTCACAGGTCGAAGGACAAGGAGAAAACATGACAAGGATGTGGGTTGTACTCGGAGACGCCACCTCGAGCGGCGGCCGGGTGGTCAGCGGATCACCCTTTACGGACATTGACGGCCAGCCGGCCGCGCTCGTGGATGCCGGTGGCGGTGCGGGTACTGGTGCCGGTTCACCAGCAGGCGGCGCCGAAGCCCGCGCGTGCGGCGAGTGATTCTGGTGCCTGTGACCATTGAGTCCAGAGCGCACGGCGGATGGCGCATGGCCTCGCTGACCTTGGGCGCGATGTCGGCTCTCGTTCCCGCCGCGTTCTTCACCTATGTGCGCGCCGAATTCCTGCATCCGGATCCGTCCCGGGACGCCGAGTTCTGCGGGATGCCGTTGCTCGGCGCGATAATTCTCTGCTTCGCTGTGTGCTTCGCGTTGTCACTGCTCGCAGGGATCACAGGGGCTTTGAGCTACTTGCAGCTGACGGCACCGCGCCCGCTACCGCGACGACTGGAATTGATCGCCGTCGGATCACCCGCCATGGCGGTGTTCGTCATTGCATTGGCCGTCGCGGTCCTCGAATAGGTCACGGCAACGCCTTGGCGATGAGCCCGCTTCGGCGGGCTGTTGTATGTGGCCGAAGCCGGCTGCATCGCCGTGCCCAGTGCCTTTGGAAGACGTGATGCGGTTGTAGGAGCGGCTTCAGCCGCGACCGTGGGATGTCGCGGAAGGATGGTTTCGGGTCGCGGCTGAAGCCGCTCCTACAAGGGATCACTGAGAAGAAAAACCCCCGGGGAGCCGGGGGTTTTGGCGGAGCGTAGAGCGGGTTACCAGATGCGGACGCGGTCTTCCGGGGCGATCCACAGCTTGTCGTCTTCGGTCACGTCGAAGGCGTCGTACCAGGCGTCGATGTTGCGCAGCGGTGCGAAGGCGCGGATGTGTCCCGGCGAGTGGGTGCCGTTCACCAGTTGCTGGCGCAGTGCATCGTCGCGCCACAGGGTGCGCCAGACCTGCGCCCAGCCCATGAACAGGCGCTGCTCGCCGGTGAAGCCGTCGATTACCGGTGCCGGCTTGCCATCCAGCGAGCGGCGGTAGGCCTCCAGCGCGATGGTCAGGCCGCCGAGATCGCCGATGTTCTCGCCCATCGCGACGGCGCCGTTGATGTGCATGTCCGGCAGCTGCGGGAACTCATAGCTCTCGTACTGCGCACCGAGCTTTGCAGCTTCAGCCTCGAACTGCTCCGCGTCCTCTGCGGTCCACCAGTCACGCAGCAGGCCGGTGCCGTCGGACTTGCGGCCCTGGTCGTCGAAGCCGTGGATGATCTCGTGGCCGATCACGCCGCCGATAGCGCCATAGTTCACCGCCGGGTCGGCATCGGGATCGAAGAACGGCGGCTGCAGGATCGCGGCCGGGAACACGATCTCGTTCTTGACCGAGGAGTAGTAGGCGTTGACCGTCTGCGGCGTCATGCCCCACTCGTCCTTGTCCACCGGCTTGCCGATGCGCACGCGGTCGTAATCCCACTCGAATCCACGCGAACGTTCGGCATTGCCGACCACGTCTCCCGCCACGACCTGCAGGTCGGCGTAGTCACGCCACTTGTCGGGATGGCCGATCTTCAGGCCGAAGTTCTCCAGCTTGGCGCGGGCCTCCTTCTTGGTCTCCGTCCCCATCCAGTCGAGCTGGTCGAGCCGCGCACCCATGGCCGCCTTCACGTTCGCGACAAGCTCGTCCATCTTGGCCTTGGCGTCGGGCGGGAAATACAGCTCGACGAAGTCGCGGCCGATCGCCTCGCCCATCGCATCCTGGGCAAAGCCGACGCCCCGCTTCCAGCGCGGGCGCTGCTCGGGCTGGCCGGACAGGAACTTGGCACGGAACTCGTACTCGGCGTCGACGAACTCCTTCGACAGGAGCGGTGCGACTTCATCCACCACGTGGAAGGCCTGCCAGGCCTTGAGCGTGTCGAGATCGGTGTCGGCAAAGACCTTCGCCATCTCCGGGAATGCGCTGTCCTGCCGCACCACGGCCTGCTCGGCGTAGTCGACACCGGCGGCGTTGAAGAAGGTCGACCAGGGGAAGCCCGGCGCGGTGGTATCGAATTCTTCCAGCGCGACCGGATTGTAGGTCTTGGAACGGTCGCGGCTGTCGGCGCGGGTCCAGTGCGCCTCGGCGATGCGGGTCTCCATGCGCATCACGTCTTCCGCGCGTTGCTGCGGCTCATCCCAGCCGGCCAGCTCGAGCATCTGGGCGATGTACTCGACATAGCGCTCGCGCTGCGGCTCGAACTTCTCGTCCAGGTACATGGCGCGGTCGCCCAGGCCGAGGCCGGACTGGCTCAGGTACAGCGCGTAGGTGTCCGGGTTGCGCTGGTCGTCGGAGACGTAGGCGCCGAACAGGCTGGCACCGAAGCCGCCATGTGCCTCGCCCATCAGGCGGGCCATGTCTTCCTTGCTTCCCGCTGCAGCAATCGCCTCCAGGTGCGGCTGCAGCGGCTTGGCGCCCAGCGATTCGATGGTCGCCTCGTCCATGAATGCCTGGTAGAGCGAGCCGATCTTCGCGGCATCGCCGCCGGTGGCGGGATCGCCTGCCGGGTAGCTCTCGACCAGCTGGCGCAGGCGCGCCTCGGACAGGTCCCGCAGGACCAGGAAGGAGCCGTACATGGAGCGGTCGGAGGGGATCTCGGTGTTCTCGGCCCAGTTGCCGCTGACGTAGGCGAAGAAGTCGTCGCCGGGGTCGACGGTGGTGTCCATGCCGTCGGTGTCGATGCCCCACTCGCCCATGCGTGCGGCAGGAATGGCATCGCCGCCGCCCGCGGCGTCGGTGTCGGCCTGGAACAGGGGCTGGAGATCGCAGGCGCCATCCTGGCAGCGGTCGATATCGCGGGCGGCCAGCGGGGCCGCCACGGAAAGCGCGACGGCGGTCGCGACGCAGAGCAGGGTCTTCTTCAAGGTTTGGTTCTCCGGTTCGGTCGGTCGGCCCCACGGGGCAACCCTTTATTTGTACCCCAGTCCGGAACCGCCTGCAGTGCGGACTCGGGCGGCCGGCGGGTTGACACCGCGCCCTGCGCCCCCAGTTCCAAATGCTCACCGCGCGACAGGAACCTGAACATGACCTCCTGGTTCGAGAACCTCAAGAGCATCGTCAACCGATACGAGCCATCCGACGATCCACATGCCCTGCCCCGCGCAGCCGCCGCACTGCTGCTGGAGATGTCGGTCACCGACGAGGGCGGCGAGCAGGTGGAGATGGCCATCGTCCATGAGGCCATTGGCAAGGCATTCGGCATTTCGCCCGAAGAGCGCGAAGACCTGCTGCATGAGGCACACGATGCGCGCCGGCAGGCGGTGTCCACCTACGATCTCACCAAGGACCTGCGTGCCGGTCTGGACGCGGATCAGCGGGCCGAGCTGGTGGAGTGGCTATGGGAAGTGGCGTTCGCCGATGCCCGGCTGGACATGCACGAGGAACACTTGGTCCGCCGCGTGGCCGACCTGCTGCACGTCCCCCACAGCGAATTCATCCGCCGCAAGCTGCTGGTGAAGGAACGGGTGGAGCAGCGCCGCTCCGGCTAGCGCCTTTGTAGGAGCGACTTCAGTCGCGACCACGGTCGGGAGATGAGGTTGCGCGGTCGCGACTGAAGTCGCTCCTACAGCGGGAGCAGCGCCGCTACTGCGCCATGCAGCGGCGGTAGCGCGCATCCACTCGCGTGGCGAACCACTCCGTCGTGAGCTCGCGTGTGATCTTGGGGCTGTCGAGCTTGATGCCCGGGATCATCGCCCGCGGCAGTGGCCGGCCACCGCGGGCTTCGGCCAGCTCGAACACACGCTTGAACAACCACGAGTCGTTGAAGTCCAGCCGGTCGGCACCCTCGAGCGCCGAGCGGATGCTGCGTTCGTCCATGCCCAGCTCATTCGCCAGCGAGCGCACCGCGCGTTCGGTTTCGCCCGGCCGCTCCATCGGTGCCCCCGGCACCAGCAGGTCGCCATCCAGCGCGAGCTCCCGCCCGGTAGCCACCGCCACCGCATTCTGGAAGGCGGCATTGCGACTGGCGTACCAGCCGGCATTGAAGTCGGCAAAGCGATGCACCTTGCGGGTGTACGGCGTCTGGTAGCCCAGCAGGTGCGCGATCCCGAAGTACATGCCGCCGCGGCGGGTGAACACTTCCTGGCGGATGCTGGCGTGCACGGGGTACGGGTAGCGGTCGGCATTGGCCTCGGCGAACGGAATGCTCACCTGCATCGGCCCGCCGGTCTCCACCGGGTTGAACCCGTCGAACAGCCTGCCGCCCAGCGGCACCTTTCCGATCAGGTCCTCGTAGAGTTCGCTGAGCTCGCGTTCGGTACGTACCGTGGCCAGCCGATCTTCATAGCTGCGGCCGTCCGAGGACTTCAGCTTCAGCGCCTGCCCCACTACGAACCGCGGCACGTGCACCTCGGCGGCCCGGCGCTCGATTTCCTTTCGCGCAATGGCGGGCAGGTTCGCGACCGTCGGATCCGCCTTGTAGCCCGATTCCTGTTCGGTCACCGCCAGCACGGCGCAGATGTTCTCGGGATTGGGCGTGATCTCCAGCGCCTGGAAGGCCATCTGGATGTCCGCTGCCCAGCCCGCCCGGTCATCCACGTGGGGGGGCATCCGCCTGGCGATGTCCGCCCTCACCACGCTGGGGCCGGGTCCACTTGGTGGAGGCGCCACCGTGGCACAGCCGGAGAGCACCACCAGACATGCAAACGCGCAAAGTCGCAGCCAACGGACGGTAAGGGACATGCGCACCCGGGACTCCTGCAGAAGGTCGCCTACGGTATCAACACATGGCACTTGACGGGGCCATGGGGCAGGTCCACAACGGGAGCCCCGGACTTCCCAGGGAGGTCCCCGATGTCCCGTGCCACCACCCGAACCACGATGCTCGCGACTGCCGTCGCGACATGCCTTGCCGCCACCGCCTGCACCACCCGCGACGACGTCGCGGCCACCCAGCCATCGGTGTCGCCGCCGGAAGCGGCACTGCTCACCACCCTTCTGGATGGCCTCGGCGACCACTCCTTCCCCATCGACAGCGACCACCCGCAGGTACAGCGATGGTTCGACCAGGGACTGATGCTGGCGTACGGCTTCAACCACGACGCCGCCCAACGCGCGTTCGTCAGGGCCACCGAGCTCGACCCGGAATGTGCGATGTGCTGGTGGGGCGCGGCCTACGTGCTCGGTCCCCATGTCAACGCGGGCATGGACCCCGTCGACAACGACGACGCCTGGCAGCGCACGCAGAAGGCCCTGGAGCTGGCGCCGAAGGCGGATGCGCGGGCACAGGCGTTCATCCAGGCCCTGGCCGCACGCTATGCGGAAGCGCCGCCGGAGGACCGCACCGCACTCGACCGTGCGTGGGCCGACGCCACCCGCCTGCTGGTCGCCTCCCGGCCCGACGACCTCGATGCCGCAGTGCTGCACGCCGAAGCCCTGATGGATCGCCAGCCCTGGTCCTATTACGACGAACAGCACCAGCCGGTCGGCCACACCAGCGAGATCGTCTCCACACTCGAGTCGGTCATGGCACGCAACCCGGACCATCCCGGCGCGCTGCATCTCTACGTCCACGCGGTCGAGGCCTCCGACGCCCCGGAACGTGGTGCAGCGGCCGCAGACCGGCTGCGGGACCTGGTACCTGGATCGGGACACCTGGTGCACATGCCCGCGCACATCTACGCGCGCATCGGCCGCTGGCACGATGCGGTCATCGCCAACCAGCGGGCGGTGGAGGCGGATGACGCCTACCTCGCGCTGTGCGGTGCCAATGCACGCGGCGTGTACCCGCTCGGCTACGTGCCGCACAACCACCACTTCCTGTGGTTCGCGGCGAGCATGGAAGGCGCCAGCGGCATTGCGCGCGACGCCGCGACCACCACCGCCGAACGCATCATCGGCACGGGCATGCTGCGCGAACCCGGCTTCGAGGGCCTGCAGCACTACTGGATGACACCGGTGTTCGACCACGTGCGCTTCGGACGCTGGGATGAGATCGCGGCCATGCCCAATCCAGCACCGGACCTGCCCTACGTCACCGCGATCTGGCACTACGCGCAGGGCACCGCGGCTGCCCGGCAGGGGCGCACGGACGACGCGCGTGCGCACCTTTCGGCCCTGCGGCCCCTGGCCGCGGATCCCGCGATGGACCGGATGATGGTGTGGGAGCGCTACCCGCTTGCGCATGCCGTACGGATCGCCGAACGCAGCCTGATCGCGGACCTGGCGCGGGCGACGGGTGATACCGAAACGGAAATCGCCGCACTGCGCGAGGCGGTGACGATAGAAGACCGCATTCCCTACGACGAACCCCCGGGATGGCATGCACCCACCCGCCATGCGCTGGGGGCCGCATTGCTTGATGCCGGCGAAGCCGGGCAGGCCGAAGTGGTCTACCGCGAGGAGCTGCGGCGCAATCCCGGCAATGGATGGTCATTGCAGGGGCTCGCCCGGAGCCTGGAGGCGCAGGGGCGCCGGCGTGAGGCGGACGGCGCCACCAGCGAGTTCGAAACGGCGTGGTCGAATGCTGACGTGGAGCTCGTGGCTTCCCGGTTCTGATTCGCAGCACCGGCCAAGGTCGATGCAGCCGGCGTGGCATTGGCCACGCCGGCAAATTCGCCTATGCCGCCGCCAGCAACGCCGCGTCCAGCTCCTTCGCCCGCTGGAATGCCGGACGCGCCTGGGTGCGCTGGATGTAGTCCTTGATGACGGGCGTTTCCGGTACCAGCCCGAACTGCGTCGTCCAGTTCAGGGCGGTACCCCAGAGCACGTCCGCCGCGCTGAAGCGCTCGCCCAGTACCCATGGCCCGCGTTCGATCTGTGCTTCGATCGCGCCGAGCATCGACTCGAAGTCACGGTACGGGGACACGCTGGGCTCGGCCGGGCCCCGCTTGAGTGAGCGATCGACCACGGCGGGCTCGAAGCAGGAGGCGTAGTACACCAACCAGCGCAGGTAGCTCCCGCGTTCGGGATCGCCGATGGCGGGCGCGAGACCGGCTTCCGGAAAGCGATCGGCCAGGTGCAGGTAGACCGCCACCTGCTCGGTCACCACGGTGTCGCCGTCCACCAGCGTCGGCAGCTTGCCGAGCGGGTTGAGCGCGAGGAATTCAGGCCTGCGCTGCTCGCCCGCCTGCAGGTCCACGAGCTTTGCTTCGTAATCGACGCCCAGCTCTTCGAGCATCACGCGAATGCCGGCAGATCGCGAGTGCGGGTGGTGGTAGAGGGTCAGTGCCATGTGGTGCTCCTTGCGGTGGTGGATGGGATGGCGTCAGCCTATCCGCCATTGCGGACAGTTTGCGTCCGCTATAGTCGCTTTCTGCCTTCCGGAACTGCGCCGTGCTTTCGACCTCCGCCCGCCTGCTCCGCCTTGCATCGCTGCTGCAGTCCCGCCGCCATTGGCCGGGCCGGGAGCTGGCTGAGCGTCTGGGCATCGACGCCCGCACGTTGCGGCGAATCACCGGAGTCGCTGCTGGCCCATTTGTGCATCATCGGCCGCCCGTTCGAACTGGTCGATGGTGGAGGCAGCCTGCCGGACATCAAGGCCGCACACGCGCGCGTCGGCGCGGCGCTCGGCTGTTGACCCGACTCAGAACACCGACAACCCGGTCATCTGGGCGAAGCGATGCAGCGCGAAGCGGCCCAGGATCGAATTGCCCTGGTCATCCAGCCCCGGGTACCACACGCAAAGGCTCATGACGTGTGGCACCACGGCAACGATGCCGCCACCGACGCCGCTCTTGGCGGGCAGCCCGACATAGAAGGCGAAATCGCCAGCCGCGTCATAGGTGCCGGCGGTCATCATCAGCGAGTTGATGCGGGTGGCAAGCTGCCAGCTCACCACCTGCTCACCCGACACGTTGCAGCGCCCCTTACCGGCCAGGTAGCTCACGCTGCGAGCCAGCTCCACGCAGTTCATGCGCAACGAGCACTGCAGGAAGTACAGGTCCAGCACCGCATCGACATCGTTCTTGATGTTGCCGTAGCTGCGGATGAAGTTGGCGGTGGCGATGTTGCGATAGCCGCTCTCCCGCTCGGACTTCGCCACCACTTCATCGCCGCCCACGTCTTCGCTGCCGGAACGCGCACGCATGAACTTCAGCAGCGCCTCCTCGGGCTTGTCGTAGTTCGACAGGATCACGTCGGCCACCACCAGTGCACCGGCGTTGATGAAGGGATTGCGCGGGATGCCCTTCTCGTACTCGAGCTGGATCAGCGAATTGAACGGGTCGCCGGACGGTTCGCGGTCCACCCGCTCCCACAGCGCGTCGCCGACCGCATCCAGCGCCATCGTCAGCGTATGCACCTTGGAGATGCTCTGGATCGAGAACGCCTCGCGCGAGTCGCCGACCTCGAACACGTGACCTTCGCGCGTCACCAGCGCCATGCCGAACTGGTCGAGCGGAACATGGGCCAGCGCATCGATGTAGTTGGCCACCTTGCCCTCGCCGAACCGCGCCCGGACCTCCTCGTGGATGGTGCCGAGGATGTCGGGCAGGTCGAGCTCGGTGATGTCGAACTGGTTCTGGATGGGTTCGTGCACGGGCGATTCCTTGTTATCCGGTCGGCAACGTTAGCAGGTGTCGACCCAGGTGCGCGTGCGCGGCGGCAGCTGCGTCGCTGGCCGCTGCCGCCCGTGGCCACCTAGCGCAGTGCGTCGGCGACCGCGTCGCTGAAAGCCGGGATATCGTCCGGCTTGCGGCTGGTGATCAGGTGACCATCCGTCACCACCTCCGCATCCTTCCAGCGGGCGCCGGCGTTCTCCAGATCCGTCCTGACCGACGGCCACGACGTCACCTCGCGGCCCTTGGCGGCACCCGCCTCCACCAGCAACCACGGACCATGGCAGATGGCGGCCAGCGGCTTCCCGGCCTTGTCGAAAGCGCGGACAAATTCCACGGCGGCAGACTCCATGCGCAGCAGGTCGGGATTGATCTGGCCGCCGGGCAGCACCAGCGCGTCGTAGTCGCCGGGCGAGGCCTTTGACAGCTCCACGTCCACCGGCACCGTGTCGCCCCAGTCCTTCTCCTTCCAGCCGCGGATCTCGCCGGACTTGGGGGAGATGACATCGACATCGAAGCCTGCGTCCTTGAGGCGCTTGCGCGGCTCCATCAGCTCGGACTGCTCGAAACCGTCGGTGGCGAGGATGGCGATTCGCTTGGATACAGCCATGTGGATGCTCCTGTTGCGGGGGAGGCCACACCCTAGGGAGCGCGGGGTTCAAGCGTAGTGAACCCGGACAGTCACGGCCCCGGCTTTCCATCCCCTTCGCGCGCGTCCAGCAGCCCCTGTCGGCGATGCCACTCCTCCAGCGATTCCTCGGGGAAGTGATCGAAGTGCCGGTCATCCTCCCCGTCAGGCACCAGCACCCAGTTCGCTTTCGAGTCGAGCAGCATGTGCACGCGTTCAGGGGCCGCCGGCAAAGGCGTGTCGATCGCCGAAGCATGCGGATGTACCAGCTCCGGCCATTCCGGGTCGTACAGCCACAGCGCGCTGCCGCATCCGGTGCAGAAATGTCGCTGGCCCGAGCTGATGCGGCAGCCACCATCTTCTTCCGGGATTCGGGCGTGGTAGACGCCCAGGTGCTTCTTCCCCTCGACCTGCAAGGTGTCGGCGTACGCGCCCAGGTTGATCGCGCTACCGCTGCCGCCCGCCGTCTTGCGGCAGATCGAGCAGTAGCACTGCATGAACGGCACGGGTGCATACGCGTCGCAACTGAAGCGGACTTGTCCGCAGTGGCAGGAACCTTCGATCTTCATAGGCGGTTCTCCTCCCGCATCCGCGCCATCCGCACGCGCACGTGGCGGATGAACAGCGCCAGCAGCAGGCTCAGGCACAGCACGGTGAAAACCAGTGCCGCCAGCAATTGCGGTGCGTGCGTGCAGTCAACGCCGATGGGTGTCGCCTCGGCCATGCAGGCCGGCAGGTCCGCCTGCATCAGCTGGATCCACCACCATAACGACGCGCCGGCGAGTAACGCCGACACCGCCGCAAGTACCAACATGACGCCGGTCGCCTTCTTCATGTTCGATTCCCGCTCAACGTTGGACCGATGGTAGGGCGTACGCGATCACGTGGTCACCCGCCCTGGTATCGATGGACCCGTGGCCACCGGCGATGACCAGCAGGTATTGCCGGCCGTCACTGCCCAGGTAGGTCATCGGCGTTGCTTGTCCGCCAGCCGGCAGGCGTGCACGCCACAGCTCCTCGCCGTTATCGACGTCATAGCCACGCACGTAGTAGTCGAGCGTGCCGGAAAGGAAGGCGACCCCACCTGCGGTCATGATCGGGCCGCCCAGGCTGGGCACGCCCATCTCGAAGGGGAGCGGCAGCGGCGATGCGTCCCGCACGGTGCCGTTCTTGTGGCGCCAGATGTGCTCGCCCGTAGTGAGGTCCGATACCGCAACGAAGCCCCACGGTGGCTCCTGGCAGGGCAGCCCGAGGATCGAGGTGAAGGGTCCCATCTCCACCGCGAAGGGCGCACCGAAGTTCTCGTTGAGGTTGGGCAGCGCACTATGCGGCGGCGCGTCCTTGGCATCCGCCGGCTCGTTGACGTACAGCGTCGAGTCGTCCTCGCGCGGGATCAGCCTGGACACGAATGCCAGCCGCGCCGGCGTGGTGAACGTCACTTGCCGCACCGGATCGACCGCCACGCTGCCCCAGTTGAACACACCGAAGTTGCCCGGGTAGATCAGCGAACCTTCCACGCTGGGCGGCGTGTAGCGACCTTCATAGCGCAGCTTGTGCAGCGAGATGCGGCAGGCCATCTGGTCGAACAGGCTGGCGCCGAACATGTCACGGCCCTGGAGTGGTGGCGGATCGTAGGACAGCGCGGAGACCGGCTGGGTCGGCGCCGCCCAGTCACCCTCCGCCGCGCCCTGCGGCACCGGCCTTTCCGTCACCGGCAGCAGCGGTTCTCCACTGCGGCGATCGAGGACGAAGACTTCGCCCTGCTTGGTCGGTTGCACCAGCGCAGGCACCTGCCGTCCGTCGATGGTGAGGTCGATCAGGGACGGTTGCGAGGGCACGTCGTAGTCCCAGAGGTCGTGGTGCACGGTCTGGAAGACCCAGCGCAGCGCGCCGGTTTCCAGGTCCAGGGCAACCACCGACGACGAAATCCGCTCGACCTCGGGGCTGCGGTTGCCGCCCCACTGGTCGGGCGGCTGGTTGCCCATCGGCACGTAGACCAGGCCCAGTTCCTCGTCGACGCTGGAGATGGACCAGCTGTTGGGCGAGGTGGGTGTGTATGTCTGTCCCGGAGGCAGTGGAGCGGTCTGGCCGGGATTGGCCGGATCCCAGTTCCACACCAGCTCGCCGGTATCCACGTCGAATGCACGGATGACGCCGGAGGGCTCGGTGGTGGATACGTTGTCGAGCACCGTGCCGCCGATGATCAGCAGCGAATCGGTGACCACCGCCGGCGAGGTCGAGTAGTACGAACCGGGGTTCACGTGCGGCATGTTCGCCCACAGGTCGATCTGCCCCGTGCCGTTGCCGAACCCGCGGCAGATGCGGCCGTCCTCCGGGTTCAGCACAATCACGCGTCCATCCGCGGTCGGCATGAAGAGGCGGGCGGTGCAATCGTCGGTGGTGGGCAGGTCGAAGGCGGCGACCGGCGCGCCGGAGGGCGTCTGGCGGGTGGTCGCCGCGTCCGGAGCCTCTTCGACCGCATTGGTCGGTGCAGCGTCCGGGGGCGTGGCAGCGTTCGCGCTGAGCTCCTCGCCCGCCGCCAAGGCGTCGCTGGTCGGCCCCGGATGGTAGGACAACCCGCGGCAGGTCAGGTGCTGCAATGCCAGCTCGCCCTGGATCTGCGGGTCGACCCGCCAGACTTCCTCGCCGGTGGTGGCGTCCAGCGCGATGATCGACTGGTGCGGCGTGCACAGGTACAGGCGATCACCGATCTTCAGCGGAGTGACCTCGAAGGTCGTCTCCACCGGGTCGCCCGGCTGTCCGCGGACATCCCCGGTGCGGTACTCCCAGGCCACTTCAAGCTCGTCCACGTTCTCCGGCGTGATCTGGGCGAGCGGCGAGTAGCGCTGGCCGTGCCCGGTCCGTCCGTAGGCATGCCACTCCCCGGCCGGCACCCCGTCGGGCCCGGCGGCCGGGCCGTGCGCGACCTGCGGCACGACGCCTCCGATGCGGTGCGGGTCGTTGAACCATGAGGCGATCGAGACTGCGAGCACCAGACCCGTGGCGGCAACGACGGCACCCCAACCGCCCCACGCGCCGACACCAGCTCGCGCCCGCTGCGGACGGTCGCGGCTGTCCATGAGTCCTCTGCGCGGCCACGGTGTGAGCAACCAGCAACCCAGCAGGAACGGCACGCCCAGGCGCGTGGCCAGCGGCCACCAGTCCAGCCCGGCTTCCCAGTACGCCCACGCCAGCGAACCGAGCAGCAATACGGCGTAGAGCCACAGCGCCGCAGGCTTGCGAATCAGCAGCAGGACACCGGTCGCCAGGAAGCCGGCGCCTGATATCGCGTAGTACCAGGAACCGCCAAGCGCGATCAACTGGATGCCCCCGACGAGCAGGACAAGGCCGATGGCGACCATCAGGGCCGCCGTCACCATCAGCGCGGGGGAACGTTGTCCGGAGTGCATGGGGAGCTCCTTGCCCAAAGACCTGAGCACCCCCTGTTACGCCAGCAGGCGTCCACGCAGCGTGGTCAACTACCGCGCGGATGGGCCAATGCGAAGTCGAGCGCGGCACAGATGGCCGCGACCTGTGCATCGTTGCACTGCTGTGGCGTTGCCTTCGGGCTGTCGGGGTAGACCTCGGTAGTGGTCTTGTACGGCGCATCCGTCAGGCTTGCACACAGCCCCAGCTGCTTGACCGGATAGTTGATGACGCCGCGCCCGACCACCGGCGATCCGATGATCTCTCCGTTGGCATCGGCAGGAGCGATGTGTGTCACCTTCGCCACCGCATCGATCACTGCCTGCTGGAATTCCGGCTGCGGGTCCACGCTGTCGCCCACCAGGTAGAAGCCGTCGGGAATCTCCCCCGGCTCGTAGGGCTTGCCATCCCGGGCTGCCAGCGCCGGCCGGAACTCGGATTCGTCGCTGTCGGTGGTCTCGTGCAGGTCCACGTGCACCAGCACCCGATCCTGCAGCGGCGCTACCAGTGCCATCAACGCGGCGGACTCCATGGCCGGGCTGTCGGTGACGAAGGAGCGGTTCGGATCCACCGCGTGCATGTTCCAACGGTGGATGCGCTCGTAAGCCCATGGACTGACGCAAGGCGCGACCAGCAGGTTGAGGCGGCCGGCATAGCCTGCGGCCCGATCCCGGAGGAACTGCAACGCACCATGCACGCCGCTGGTTTCATAGCCGTGTACGCCACCCGTCACCAGTGCGATCGGCAGGTCGTCGCGCCATTCCAGGCTCCTCACCGCGACCAGCGGCAACGATTCGGGCGGATAGTCGAGCTGGCCGTACTCCAGCACCTCGAAGCGCCCTTCCAGTTGCTCCAGCGGCGCCAGGACATCTTCCCTGTAGCTGCGCTGGCGGCTCTGGCGCGACAGCCATTCCGCGCACTCGGCACCACCCCAAGGGGTGCCGGGGGTGCCGATCGGATACGGTGATGCGTGGGCCATGGTCAAGGTTCCGCGGTATCGAGGGCCGCCCATGATGAAGGGGGCCAACGCCGCGGCCAAGCCACTGCCCCGCAAAACACGCGCGCGACACATGCGCAGCGCTCACCTCGGCCTTACAGCCACGACGTTACAACGGACCCGCTTCGCCGCCGGGCGGGCCTGACTCCAGGCGCCCGGCACCACCTGAAGACCTGATGGAGGCACTTCCACATGAACAACACCCAGATCACCGCTCTTGCCGCCGCCTGCCTGTTCGGACTGGCCGCCTGTGGGAACGACGCGCCGCCGGCTTCCGATCCGCCGGTTGCACCGGCCACCACCACGGCCCCGGACACGGCATCCACGGACGCGCCGCCGACCGCTGCCACTCTAGCGGATGCTGGCACCGCAACGCCTGCCGCCAGCGCCCCGGCGCCGGCCGACAACGGCAAGCCCGCCGCCGTGGTCAACGACTGCAGCACCACCATCGAAGGCAACGACGCCATGCAGTTCGACGTCGGGTCGATCACCGTGCCCTCGTCGTGCAGCGAGTTCACCATCACCCTCGAGCACACCGGACAGATGCCGGTGGCCGCGATGGGTCACAACGTGGTGATCTCGAAGGTTGCCGACCGCGAGGCCGTTGCCCAAGCCGGCATGTCGGCAGGCGTGGACGGCGACTACGTGGATCCGAACGACGAGCGAGTCATCGCCCACACCGAGCTGATCGGTGGCGGCGAGAGCACCTCGGTCACGTTCCCGGTCAGCGACATCCAGGGCAATGGCCCGTACGAGTTCTTCTGCAGCTTCCCGGGCCACTGGGCGGTCATGCACGGCTCGATCCAGGTCGGATAGCACTGCGGCCGCAGCACTTCCGGGTGCTCAGGAGACACGCGGGGCGCTCCCTGGAGGAGCGCCCTTCTTTTGCCGGGCGAGCGTGATCACGGCGACGCCCACCAGGATGATCGCCATGCCCGCCAGATCGAACGGCCCGACGGTCTCCCCCAACAGCACGACGCCCAGCAACACCGCTACCGGTGGATTGACATAGGCATAGCTGGTCGCGACCGCCGGCCGGGCGTGCCTGAGCACGTACAGATACGCGCTGAACGCCAGGATCGACCCGAACACCACCAGGTAAGCCAGGGCCAACGTGGCCCGCAGGGTCGGATCCGACGGCAGCTCCTCGCCCGTGGCGAAACCGACCGCCAGCAGCGCAACACTGGCGCACAGCATCTGCGCAGCGGTGTTCATCGGCCCCGACGGCATGTCCTGGCGCCTGCTCCAGACCGAGCCGAAGGCCCAGCACATCGCCGCCGTCAGCAACGCGATGGCGCCGATGGTTTCCCCCGACAGCCCGCTGCCCAGGTTGAGCACGATGACGCCCGCGAACCCCACCAGCAGGCCGACCATCTCCGGTCGCGTTGGCCACTGCCCGTACATCGCCCCGAAGGAGGCCGCGAACAGGGGCATGCTCGACACCGCGACGGCGGCGATGCCGGAGCTCACCCGCTCTTCCGCGAAACAGACCAGCCCGTTGCCGAAGCCCAGCAGCAGCACGCCGGTAATGGCCGCGTTGCGCCACTGCAACCGGGTCGGCGGCGCGTGTCCCCGCCAGCGGAGGAACCCGTACAGCACCACGCCGGCGCATATGAAGCGCACCCCCGCCAGCAGGAACGGCGGATAGCTTTCCAGCGCAATGATGATGCCCAGGTAGGTGGAGCCCCACACCAGGTAGAGCGTCAGCAGCGCGAGCGGGATGAGTATCCGCGGCTCGAACCATGGCGATTCGGGGGCCGGAGTCGTCACGACGGCGGGGGTGGCTGGATCGGACATGGGAGTGCCGTGGCGCGGGGCCGGACATTATCCGCCTGGCCCATGCCGCAAACGAGTGCCTGTCGCGCGTCCTTCAGCGCCGCAGCCGGGAGACCCGTGCACGCAGCCCCCATGCTGTCGCCAGCGCAAACCCCAACAGGACGCCACCGACCGCCAGCAAGCCACCGCGGGTGATCAACGCAAGTGCGCCGGTGTCGGCCTGCGCGTCACTCCAGGCGAGCCAGATCCCCAGCACGATGCGCAGCACCAACAGCAGCGACAGCCCGAGGACCAGCCAGCGGTTGGGCGTACGGAACAGCCCCTCCGGTTGGATCTCGAACCTGTCCAGCCTCAGGCCAGCCATGCCCACCAGGATGCCCACCAGCAGCCCCACCGCCGCATCCCTCAACGCATCGGCCACCCAATAGCCGATTGCCGCGGCACCGGCCAGGAATACCAGCACCGAGACCGCAAGCAGCCACGCGTTCGCCGAGACTACCCACGGCTGTACACGGCGCCGGGCACGCCCGCGGCGATAGCGCTGGACCATCGACAGCGGCATCAGCAGCACCGCCAGCGCGAGCAGCAAGGGCAAGAAAAGTGGCAACAACAGGATCAGCGGCATCGGCACAGCCTTACGGGCTCGAGGCAGCCATGATGCCGTGGATCAGGTCCTGCAGGCGGGCGGCATCCTCGATCGCGTGTCCATGCGCCGTGTTGTCGAGGATGCACCACGCCGGTGACCGGGGCCTTCCCTGCCCGCACAGCTCCTGGGCCAGCGACTGCAGGGTCTCGTCGTCGTAGCGGCTGTAGTAGATCCGGGGCGATCCGTGCCAGCGCCAGTAGCTCCAACGTGCAGGGCCGCGGGCACCACCCGGCAGGGCCGCAGCCGGCAATCGGGCCGGATCCGCGGCAACACGTGCCACCCGATATCGATCCCACAGTGCATCGACGCCCGGTTCGAACCAGCTGGCATGGCGCGGCTCACACGCCACCGGTGCATCGCAGCGGCGCCGCACCATGCCGAAGAACCGGTCGGCCACCCGCGCATCGAAAGCCAAGCTCGGCGGCAGCTGGACCAGCACACCACCCAGCTTCTTGCCAAGCCCCGAGACATCGTCGAAGAACCGGGTCAGTGCGTCGCCGGTCCGCAGGAGCCGCGCCTCGTGCGTGATCTGCCGGGGCAACTTCAGCGAAAAGCGGAACCGTACGGGAACGCTTGCGGCCCATCGCTCGAACGTGCGCGACTGGTGTGGCCGGTAGAAGGTCGAGTTGATTTCGGTGATGTCGAACCGGGTGGCATACCGCGCCAAGTGGCTGTCGCCTTCTCCGAAGAGAGACCGGTGACGCGAAGGTATGGACCAGCCGGCGCAACCGATGCGGACCCGAGGGGCGCGTCGCTCCCCTGGAGCCATCATCCCGTGCACGCCCGCAGCAAAAGGTTCAACGCCACGGTCAGGACAATCGAAGCGACGATGCTGATCAGGCAACCGGACGTGCGGATCCTCGGGGGCATGTACAACTCGCGATCAAGACAAGGCGCGCCCAAGACTGGGGTACTGCCCGTGGGCGGAACGTCAGGACTCCGTGGAATGCACACGGGCATTGGCGCGCGCGAGGTTGTCCCTGAACCGACGCCCTCCTGTCATGCCAATGTCATCGTGATGCGGTAGCGCGCTCGCGCGCCACGCCGATAGCCTGCCCGGCCATCCTGGACATACCCTCCATGCTGCGCGTTGCTTTCCTGCTTGCCGCCTGCCTGCTCGTCGCCGGATTCTCTTCCTGGCCCGGGCTTGCCGGTGCCCTCGCCGGCCACCTGGTAGCGCCGGGAGGCACATCGCCCCTGCTGCCATCCGGCCCGATCGAAGCGGCCCTTGCACGCTTGCCAGATCGTAGCGGCCACGTCTCCACGCGAGCGGGTGTCGATGTGTTCTGGCGTGCGATCGATCCGGGCGACTACGGCCTGCGCATGTCATGGCCGGCAGGGCAGTCCGCAGCCGATGGATTCCCGGATCTGCAGTTCAACGTTCCCGCCGGACAGCCCGCTGCCCCCCGTGGCACGGTGGTGCTCCTGCACGGCTGGATGATGCACGGCGACTCGATGTTGCCCTGGGCGTTGCGCTTGGGCGAAGCGGGCTACCGCACCATCTCGATCGACCTGCGCAACCACGGGCGCTCGGGAGAGGCTCCGGCGGGCTATGGCACGCGCGAAGCCGCGGACGTGGTCGATGTCGTGGTGGCGCTGCGCGAACGCGGCGAGATCGTCGGCCCACTGCACGTGCTCGGAGTGTCCTATGGTGCGGCGACCGCGATCTTCGCTGGCGCCGACCCACGCCTGAACGCCCGGCGCATCGTCGCTCTCGAGTCGTTCTCGGCGGCCGGTACGGCGATCCGGGACATGGTTCCTTACATGCTCACGGAGGCACCCGCACCCCCTTCCGGCTGGCTGGCGCGGCAATGGATGCATTGGCGGCTGGACGCCGACGTGCTGGACGAGGCCGTGGCCCAGGCGGGCCGGAGGCTGGAGCTGCCACTCGACGAGGTGGACGTCGGCGCCGCGCTCGCCCGGGTGCCCTGCCCGCTCCTGGTCCACGGTGACGCCGATCGCCACGTGCCGGTGGGCCACGGGCGCGCCCTCGCGGCCGCTGCTCCGCATGCCCGCTACCTTGAAATCCCCGGCGAGGATCACCTCAGCCTGCCGATGCGGCTCGACCTGCTGACGCCGGTCATCGTCGAGTGGCTGGAACAACCGGCGTGCGCGACTTCCGCCCTGGTTGCCGCCGGGTAGGCCGACGCCTCGCCGCGGCGACGGCATCCACTTCGCCCTCGCTTCACATTGGCGCCATCGTCGCCCCGCATGCCGTCGTCATCGTCGTGGCACTCCAGGACACGCGGACGCCATGCATAACCCGGACCCATCCCCAGACTTCGACGTCGTCATCGTTGGCGCCAGTTTCGCCGGCGCGGCCTGCGCGATCGCGGCTGCACAGCGCGGTCTGCGCGTGTGCGTGCTCGAGCGCAAGCAGGACCCGGGGGAGAAGCTCCGCACCACCGGGATCATCGTCAAGGAGGCCGCCGAGCAGACCCTGCTCAACCAGGTGCTGTCATCGATGACACGGCGCATCGAGGAAGTGCGGCTGTACGCGCCAAGCCTGAAGCAGGTGGCGCTGGCCGCACCGGGCTACTACTTCCTCACCACCGACACCCCCGCGGTGATGCGATGGCTGGCCGGGCAGATGCGCAGCCATGGGGTGGACCTCCGGCTCGGCACTTCGTTCACCAGTGCCGAGCCCACGCCGAACGGTTGGCAGGTCGCGGGGGTCGGTGCCACCCGCTATCTCGTCGGCGCCGACGGCGCCAGGTCCCGCGTGGCGAAACGCTGCGGCCTGGGCGAGGTACGCCAGTTCCTCTACGGCATCGAATACGAGTTCCCCGGCGCCACCCTGGAACACCCCGGTGCCCTGCACTGCTTTATCAGCAAGCGCTATGCGCCGGGCTACATCGGATGGATCGCCCAGAGCCCTACCGGGATCCAGGCCGGGCTCGCCCTGCGGCACGACCCCGGAAACGCGCGCGTGCCGGACATCGATGGCTTCCTGTTGCGCGTCGGCCAGGCCGGCGGACTGCCGCGCCGGCTGAAGCCCGGCCACACCCGTGCCGGGCTCATTCCGTGCGGAGGGCCGGTATTCGACATGGCGCGCGACCGGGTCATCCTCATCGGTGATGCCGCCGGCATCGTCTCCCCGGTGACCGCCGGCGGCATCCATTCGGCCTGGGAGCATGGGTGGACCGTCGGCCGCGCCATCGCAGGCCACCTGAGGGACGGGGGGCCGCCGGCGGAACGCCTCGCCATCGACGCCGCCCCCCGTTTCCGCGCCAAGCGCGCGTTGCGCTGGGCCTACGACCGCCTGCAGTTCGACTGGCCGTTCGACCTGCTGCTGCATTCGCCCCCGCTGCGCTGGGCGGCCGAGAAGGTGTACTTCCACAAGCGTGCGGGGTGACGGCCGTGCCAGCACTTCAGGCGCGGTGGTCGGCCGGCCCCGACGGGGCCGGATGCCGACCTTCGGCGATCGCCGCTTCCTGGTCGTTCGCCCACGCCGCCACTGCCCGGCCGAACCGCGCGATCATGAGCATGTTGAAGAAGTGCATGAAGCCCAGCACCAGCAGCGAGATGCCAACCCGCGAGCCGATCTCGGGAATCAGGCTGACCGTATCCACATGCCAGTCATTCAACCGGTAGCTGATGAAACCCAGGTTCACCAGGTAGAAGCCAATCACCAGCAGGCGGTTGGTGGACGCGGCCAGTTCGCGGTCCTGGCCGAAACAGCGGATCAGGAATACGTCCCCGTTGCTCGACAGCGCGCGGGCAACCCAGATCGTCATCCCGACCGAGATCACCAGATAGAGGCCATAGGCTAGATGTGTCATCACGAAATCTCCCAGCTCGAGCATGTGTCACCTCAGGATTGAAGGTGGCAGCAGCTTTGCCTGGAGCGGCCGGACGAGCCTCCGGCATGATCAAGGAGGAACAGGTCGGTCCGACCCGCGGCCCCTACGCCTGCAGGATCAATGACTTGGAAACTTCCGGAATGATCATCCGGAAGTCCCTGCAGCTTCCTTGCGGCGGCGCCGGTACTCGCCGGGGACCTGGCCGACCAGCTCCTTGAAGGCGACGTAGAAGGTCGATTGGGAGCTGAAGCCCGCCGCCATCCCCACCGACAGCACCGATGCCCTGGGTTCATCGACCAGCATCCGCTTGGCCGTTTCGACCCTGTATTGGCGGACCAGGCGCGAGAAACCGATGCCGAACTCCGTATTCACCAGCTCGGACAGCTGGTGGGCGTTGAGCCCGATCATCTCCGCAACGGTACCGAGGCTGAGGGACTCGGAGCGGTGTATCTGCTCCTCTTCGAAAAGCTGCCGCAGGCGGGCGGTCATCGACTCCCGGTCCACCCGGGCCAGGGTGGACTGTGCATATGCCACGGCAACCGCCTCTTCCGCCCTGGGCACCAGGTCCGGGACCGTAAGCAGCAGCCAGCCGACCAGCAGGAACCCCAGCGCGATCAGCGCCGAGTAGGTCCAAGCGTACGCGGCCCAGCCGAATCCGCTGGGGGCGAGCAGGCCGATGATCGCCGTGGCGACGCCCATCAGCCCGAACAGTCCCATCACCTTCAGTTCCAGGGCGAACCAACGGCGCACCGCGCGCAGGCGATGGACCAGCAGGCACAGATGGAGCGCCCCACCCGCTCCACCCGCAAGCACCACCGGGACCGCCCAGCGCAGCGGAAGCACCAACGCCACCCCCAGCAACGCCAGCGGAATCGCCCACTCGGGTTTGCGCCAACTGCCCCTGGGTCGCAGCACGCCCAGCAGGAGCCCGTAGAAGCCAAGCGACTGCAGGAAAACCACCAGCATGTACCAACGGGAGGGCAGCACGCCCCCGACGCCGGAAGCGAAGGCCAGGTGCCCCAGCTGCGTGAACGCCAACCCCGCCAGCATGACGAAGCCGGCCAGGCGCGACTGCCATGGCAGCGTCAGTTGCCGATAGCCGATTGCGAGTACGCCCATCAGCAGCAAGGACATGCCGACCGAGAAGCCGACCATCAACTGCAGCAGTACATCCATGTTCCCCGCCCCCGGCGCGCCCCGACCCTGTCCGGGCCACAGTCTGGGGCAGCCAGGCCCCTCAAGGAAGCATCACCGGGTGGCGTCGGAGACTGCGCCGCCAACGGAATCCGCCCGCACCGATTCGATGATCCCGGCCATCAGCCGGTGCAGGTCGTCCCGGTGGCCGGTCCGTGCCGACGCTTCACTGTCGTCCGATGTCATGGCGACCGTCAGTTGCAGCGACGGCACCACGTAGAGCATCTGTCCGCCGTATCCCCACGCGTATTTCACCGGCTCGCCTGCGATGTCGCGCAGGAACCAGCCGTAGCCATAACCGTCGCCGGTGTACCGGGAAGCCGTCCGCGGCTGCCAGGATGCTTCGATCCACTCCGGTGGTATCAACTGCACGCCGTCCGCACTCCGGCCGCCATTGCGATACAGCTCGCCGAACGCCAACAGCGATCTCGTGCTCATCGCCAGGTTGTTGCCGCCAAAGTAAATGCCCTGCGGATCGCGGTCCCAACTGGTGATCTGGAAACCCTCCTGCGGCCCCAGCCACTCGCGCGCCAGCGCCCGTGTCGACCGGCCCGAGGCGCGGGTGAGGATGGCCGAGAGCAGATGGGTCGAACCGGTCGAGTACAGCATCGCCCCACCCGGCTCGTCCACGAAAGGCCGCGTCAGTGCGGACCGGACCCAGTTCTGGCTTGTCACCCAGCGCCCGTAGTAAGGCCCTGACGTGCGTTCCAGGCCCGCCTGCATGGACAGCAGGTGGCCGATGGTCACGCGTGAAAGCCGCGGATCCGGGTCGGGCGGCAGTTCATCCCGCAGCAACGGCGCGATCGGCTGGTCGACGCCTTCCAGCACGCCCTTGTCGATCGCGATCCCGACCAGCGCAGACATCACGGTCTTCGATGCTGACTTGATGTTGGCGGGAGTCCCCGGCTCCGTCCCGCCATAGCCGCGTTCGGCGACGACCTCACCGTCGCGCGCTACCACCACCGCCTTCAGGGGCTCGATGGCCGCGGCTTCTTCAAGCAGCGCCTGGACCGACGGTCGCGGCTCGCGTGGTATCGCGGGGACCGAGGTCGTGGCGGCGCGGTCGGTGGCGACGCGGTCCGCGTTCTCGCTTGGAAGCACGCCCGGCGGCTGGCCACAAGCGGGTATCGTCGCAAACAAAGTCAGTAACAGAAGGTTGGACGAGCGCCAGGACATGGCCCATGGTCGCAGGGGCGCGTGGACGCGGCGTCGTGGACTGCTCCGATCCTGAGGCTGCCGCTCCGGCGAGGTGGCAACGCGAGGACTTGGCCATGCATTTGAGGGTGCGCAAAGGGGCGTTGGGGTATCTTTGCCCCTGCCCCACCCGGACAGACCCCATGCACGGACACACGACCACGGAAGCCGACGTTGACCGGATCCAGCGAATGGAGGCGGTCCCCCGGATTCTGAAGGCCGTGGCGGAGATCACCGGCATGCGCTTCGCCGCGGTGGCCCGGGTGACGGAAACACGCTGGACCGCCTGCGCGGTGCTCGACGAACTCGGTTTCGGGCTCGAGCCCGGCGGGGACCTGGAGCTGCAGACCACGATCTGCGACGAAATCCGCCTGCACCAGCAGCCGGTGGCTTTTGACCACGCCAGCGAGCACCCGGTGTTCTCCCGGCACCACACCCCGCTCCAGTACGGACTGGAGAGCTACGTGTCCGTGCCCATTTTCCGCGGCAGCGGCGAGTTCTTCGGCACTCTGTGCGCCATCGACAGCCGCCCGGCGGAGGTGGACAACACCCGGGTGTTGAAGTCGCTGCAGCTGTTCGCCGAGATGATCGGCATGCAACTGGAGCTCATCGACGACCTCGATGCCGCCCGCACGCGCCTGCGCAACGTGCAGTTCCGGCAGGCGCTGGTCACAGAGACCGAGCGGGATATCCGCGACGTCTTCCAGCCGATCCTGACCTCCCTGTACCTGTTGCGCACCTCCCCGACCCTGTCGGGGGAGGACCGCAAAATGGTGGAAGAGATGGACACATGGTGCCTGCAGCTCAGCGAGTTGCTGCACCAGCAGCTGGACGCCGCCGTCGGCCGGATCGAGCAACGGCTGAGTGACACGCTCGAGAGGGAGGTTGTCGCTTCCTGAGGATCGGCACGCCAATGGTCGATCCGGCAGCCGTCAGCTTGCTTGCGTCAGCTAAGCGGACCGCGCCTGCTCCATTGCATCGCGCAGGTGTGCCAGGTCGGCGACGAACGCGGGCCCTGCGGCCTCCCGCTCTCCGGCGGGAAGCCGCAGGAGCCGGGACGGATGGACCGTGGCGAGCGCCTGCACGCCTTCGCCCATGGGTTGCCAGCGCCCCCTGTGCTCCATCAGCCGGAAGCCCGGCCCAAGCACCGCCCGGGCCGCGGTGGCCCCCAGGCACAACACGAACCGGGGCCGCACGCGCGCCAGTTCGGCCTCCAGCCATGGCCGGCATGCCGCCTGCTCCTGCGCCGACGGGCGCTCATGCAGCCGGCGCTTTCCGCGCGGGGTGAACTTGAAGTGCTTCACGGCATTGGTGATGTAGAGCGTGCCGCGGTCGATGCCCACCTCCGCCAGTGCTCGATTGAACAGCTGTCCGGCGGGGCCGACGAACGGCCGTCCGTGCAGGTCCTCCTGGTCCCCCGGTTGCTCGCCGACCACCATCACACGCGCGTCGGCGGGTCCTTCGCCGAACACGGCCTGCGTCGCCGGCTCCCAGAGCGGGCAGGCGCGGCACCCGAGGACCTCGTCCCTCAACGCCTCCAGCGTGCCGACGCTGGCGGGGGCGGCGGCCTCCACGCTGGGCGCCGGGAACATCTTGCGTGGCCGGGTCGGCGCGGCGCCCACCATCGCGTGCATGCGCGCGCCGGCACCGCGGATGAGGCCCGGGATCAATTCCGCCTCCGGCAGGTTCTTCCAGTAGCGCACCGGCATTTCGCGCACCATTGCGTCGACCTTCAGCCGCGCCGGATTGAAGATGTTCGCGTAGTAGGTGCGCCAGAGGCTTTCCAGCTCATCAGCACCAGGGGCATCGCTTCGCTGCGCGCCGGGACCGTTGACCAGGGCGCTCCCGTCCCAGTGGACGCTGCGCAGTGGCGTGAGGATCGACCAGCGCATGCCCGCGAAGCGGCGGGAGAAGAACGGCGCCACCTGGGGGAGCACGTCGTGCTCGGGCTCGAACCAGGCGATGAACACCGGCCCGTGCGCTCCCGCGACTTCACGGAATCGAACGAAGGCCTTCATCTTGTGTTTCTCGCGACGCACCGCGCGGGCGGCACGTTCGGCCCAGGCCACGTCGTCGTCGGTGGCGATGCGCAACAGCGCGCGCTCTCCATGGGTGATCCGCCACAGCAACCGGTAGAGCACCGCGTGTCGCCGGGGGTCGGAGTGCGCAAGTACCAGCGTTGCAAGAGCGACGAAATCGCGCGGTACGCGCGCCACGGCTCCCGTGGAAGACGGCGATGGCGCACCTTCCGCCGCCCCCGCGCCCAACAGGTCGCCCTGTGCCCCGGCCTGCCACTGCACCGCGTCGGGTGGCACCGCCGCCGCCAGCAGCGCACGCGCCTGGGCCCGCCACTCGGCGAGGTCGGCGCCGTCCCCCAGGAACACCGCGTGCATCAGTGGCCGAACAGATCGGGCTGGCGCGGCGGCGCGCTGTCGACCAGCACCGCCCGCAGTCTCGCGCTTTCGACGTCGCCGCGCGGCCGATGGTCGGCGGTCACGACGAACGGCCCCACCTTGCGTACCGACACGCCGAGCTTGGCCAGGTCGTCGAACCTCACGCGGCGGTGCACCCGCATCGCGAGCAACTTCTTCACCGTCGCGACGCCGAGGCCGGGCACCCGCAACAGGGTCTCGCGCGGCGCCGTGTTGAGATCGACCGGGAACCGCTCCCGGTGCCGCAGTGCCCAGGCAAGCTTGGGGTCGACCTCCAGGTCGAGCATCCCGTCCGTGCCCGCCGGCGCGATCTCGCCCACGTCGAACCCGTAGAACCTCATCAGCCAGTCCGCCTGGTAGAGGCGATGCTCTCGCACCAGTGGTGGCGCCCGCAGTGGCAGCGCCCGGGAGGCGTCGGGAATCGGGCTGAACGCCGAGAAGTACACGCGCTTCAAGCGGTAGTTCGCGTAGAGCGTGCCGCTGGCCTCGAGCACATCGCGGTCGCTGGCGTCATCGGCGCCGACGATCATCTGCGTGCTCTGCCCCGCCGGCGCGAAGCGCGGTGCCTTGCGCTCGGCCTTCGCCTCGTCGATGCCCAGCCGCAACCGGCCCATCGCCCTGCGGATGTCGCGCTGGTCCTTTTCCGGTGCGAGCGCCTTCAGGCCGGATTCGGTCGGCAGCTCCACGTTGATGCTCAGGCGGTCGGCCCAGCGGCCTGCGGCGGCAAGCAGCTCGGGGGAGGCATCGGGGATGGTCTTGAGGTGGATATACCCGGCGAAGCGCTCTTCCTGGCGAAGCCGCCGGGCTACTTCGACCAGCTGCTCCATGGTGTAGTCGCCGGAACGGATGATCCCCGATGACAGAAACAGGCCTTCGATGTAGTTGCGACGGTAGAAGTCCATCGTCAGCCGGACCACTTCTTCCACGCTGAAACGGGCGCGGCGCACGTTGGAGCTGCGCCGGTTGATGCAATAGGCGCAGTCGTAGATGCAGAAGTTGGTCAACAGGATCTTCAGCAGCGAGATGCAGCGACCGTCCGGGGCGTAGGCATGGCAGATACCCATGCCCTCGTTGGAGCCGATGCCTCCCGTGCCGCGGGAGTCGCGCTTTCGGCCGCCGCTGGACGAGCAGGACGCGTCATATTTGGCCGCATCCGCAAGCAGCCCCAGTTTCTCGCTCAGTTGCATGGGGCCATCTTCCGGAGAGCCGTCTCAACCTGTGAGACGGAGTCCGGAGTGGGGCCGTCCGGCACTGAATGGTTCAGCCGGCCATTGCGCATCTTTCAGGGACCGCAGGTCCATTTGCCAGGATAGACCCGCTCGGCGCCATCCGCCCGCTGCACCTTGAGCGTCGCCGCATGCTCCGTGCTTTCGTTGCCGGTGGGCTCGCGCTCGCCCCGCTCGAGCACGAGGGTCAAGCCCTTGCCGGACAGGGTGATTCCGTCGGAGAGGTCATTGAAGCCGCCGGCACGCCCGTTGCCCAGCAGTTCGACATAGCCGTTGTGGTTCACCACGCCCCGCACCGCGCCGTCCGGCACCACATCGGCTTTCGCCACCAGCAGCGACCTGCCTTCCGTATCGGCGAAGCCGCAGGCCAACTCGCCCGCGAGCTCCACGCTCTCCAGGTGCTCCGGCGCCAGGCCTTCCAGCACGATCTGCGATCCGTCGCCTCCGACGGTGTCGCCAGCGGCGCTGGGGGGTGTGGCCGGCGCCGTGGCCTGCTCCGCAATCGGCGGGGCCGACGGCTCCGCAGTACCCGCGCCCTCCGAAGCGTCGCAGGCCGCGAGGGCCACGGTCATGCATAGGCAAAGCATCACGCTGGAGCGACGCACGGGAGCAACAGGCTCCCGTGCGAGGCGGCTAGTCGGGTTCATGCAGGCACCAGTTCGGAAAGGGGCGACCGACTGTGCGGACATGTGCCTCAGCACCGCGTCAAAAGCGGGTCAAGCGGTGCTGCGGGTCAGGCCTCGGCGCCGGAATCGAACACCGGCTCGAACCCGCCCCAGAACATGCGCTTGCCGTCGAACGGCATCTCGGGCATGTCCTGGCAGTCCATGCCCTCCTCCATGGCCTTGGCCGCCGCATCACAGGTGGCGCGGTCCGGCCAGACCATCCAGCTGAACACGGGCACCTCGTCGCCTTCGGCCTGCGTGGCACGGTAGAAGTCGGTGCGCTTGCCGCGTGGCACGTCCTCACCCCAGGCTTCGACCATCCCGATGGCGCCCCCTTTCTGGAACATCTCCCAGCCCTGCTTGGCCATGTCGACGTACGCCGCCCTGTTGGCAGCGGGCACGGCCAGGGCGAATCCCTGGTAGTAGCCCTGGCCGGCCGCCGGGCCCTGCGTGAACACCGGTGAAAACCCGCCGAAGATCATCCGCCTGCCGTCGAAGGGCATCTCCGGCAGCGTTTTCATCGCGGGGTCGCTTTCCATCTTCGGCCAGGCAGCATCCGCGGTGGCCTTGTCGGGCCAGGCGATCCAGGAGAACACCACGCTCTCGTCATCCTTCGCCTCCACCGCCCGATGGAAGTCGGTGACCTTGCCATGCGGGACATCCACGCCCCAGGTTTCCACCATGCGGGTGGCGCCATAGCCCTTGAACAGGGGCCAAGCCGCGGTGGCATGCTCGATGTAGGCCTGCCTGTTGGTCGTGGGGACTGCTGCGATCGAACCGGTGTAATAGGTCATGTGCTGCTCCTTCTTGGGTGAATGCCCAGCGCCGCTTCTGCCGCAAAGGCCCGCAGGCTGGTTGTACCCTCACGACGAACCGGGAGGCGGCAGATCGACAACGCCATCGATGCGGGTATCGTCCCCGCCATACGCCACGACACGGATATCGCCATGCCGCTTCGCCGAGCTGCCTTCGCAATGCTGTTGTCGGCCTGCATGTGCGCGCACGCGCAGCAGGGGAGCCTGCGTGACCATGGCATCGACATCGGGGTGCTCCCGCCAGGGAGGCTGAACGCCATCACCGATGTCCCGGGGGTCGCGGTGGGCCACAGGACCCTTGTCAATGGAAACGACGTCCGCACCGGCGTCACCGCCATCCTCCCGCATGGCGGGAACATCTTCCGCGACAAGGTGCCGGCCGCGATCCACGTGGGCAACGGGTTCGGGAAGCTCATGGGCAGCACCCAGGTCCGGGAGCTGGGCACCCTGGAGACGCCGATCATCCTGACCAACACCCTCAGCGTGCCGGTCGCCGCCGACGCGCTGATCGACCACGCCTTCTCCTACGCCGGGAACGACGACGTCCGCTCGGTGAATCCGGTGGTCGGTGAAACCAACGACGGTTATCTCAACGACATCCGCGGGCGGCACGTGACCCGGGGTCATGTACTCGAGGCCATCGCCGCGGCCACGAGCGGCCCGATCAGGCAAGGCAACGTGGGCGCAGGCACCGGCACGGTCGCGTTCGGCTTCAAGGGCGGGATCGGCACCTCGTCCCGCAGGCTGCCCGGCTCGCTCGGCGGATACACCGTCGGCGTCCTCGTCCAAACCAACTTCGGCGGCGCGCTGACCGTCGACGGGGTCGCCATCGGCGAGGCACTTGGGAAGTACTACCTCAGCGACGCGCTCAACGATTCGCCCGATGGTTCATGCATGATCATCGTGGCCACCGACGCTCCCCTCGATGCACGCAACCTGGAGCGGCTGGCCGAGCGCGCCATGCTCGGCCTCGGGCGGACCGGCGGCATCGCCTCCAACGGGAGTGGCGACTACGTCATCGCGTTCTCGACCAACGAATCGGTTCGTGTGCCCCATGAGTCCGGGAGCCGACTCCAGGAGGCAACCGTGCTGCGAAACGACGCCATGTCCCCGCTGTTCATGGCCGTCATCGAGGCCACTGAAGAGGCCATCGTCAACTCCCTCTTCCACGCCGCCTCCATGCAGGGGCGCGATGGCCATCGGGTGGAAGCCCTGCCCATGGAATCGGTGATGCGGATCATGGAGCAGCACGGACGGGCGGAGCCGCGCTGACCGTTAACAGCTGCGCGACGCAGGGGTCTTATCGTGTCCCTACGAAAAAAGCGAGACGCAGCCATGCAATGGATCCTCGGAGCGATCCCAGCGAGATCCGGCTATGGACGCGTCAGGGACCGCTCAAGGCCGGACACGTGAGGGACATGGGCAGCGTGCAGGCCATCATCGATCACGTCATGGAGTCCGCACCAAAGGGAGGGCCCAGCCTTGACCTCGGCGACGGGCGGCATTCGCTCGAGCTCAAGGTCATTGCCGTCCATGGGTCGGAGGATCTGCTGGCGGGCGCCAGGCGGGCTTTCGACATCATCCAGCACGAGCGTGGACCGGCTTTGCGACCACGCAGCTACGGCGCCACCCAGATCCGGTCCAAGCGTGAACGCAGGCAGATGGAGCGATCACTGGCGGATGAACTGCCCGAGGTCATCTAGCAGCTCCTAGCCGCGCCAGTTCGCGTGGGTGCTCCAGAACTCCACGCTGCGGCGGTAGGCCTTGCGGTCCAGCGGGATGCCCGAGCCGCCCTCCCCCACCCCGAGCGCATTGCGCATCATCGTGATCGGTGCCATCGGGGTTTCCTCCGGCTCGGCGGTATACATGCAGCCCACCACGCCCCAGTCCTCGACGATGTCCGTGCCTTCTTTTGCCAGTTGCTCGCGGCTGTAGAGGATGACGACGAGGTAATCGGCGACCGGGGGGTCGACGCCGTCGAACCATCGCACCAGAACCGGTAGCTCGGCTTTGGAGCGAGCCTCGTAGTCGGAACGCAGCAGGTGCCGGTTGTCATCGGTGATGGGCACCGTCAGGCACCTGGTGGAGGTCCAGTTGCGGTGCACGTGCAGCTTGCAGAACGGCGCGTAGCCGTCGAGCACCTTCAGTGGGGCTGCTTCGTTGAGGTGGCGCTCGAACTGATCGGGCGTGCAGTCCTGGATGGTGTTGCGCCGCGGCTCACGCGGGAACAGGCGGGTGCGTGCGAAGTCGGTGAGAACGATCTTGCGGTCGGTCGGCATGGTGTGGGTGAGCTCGGGTGGCCTGGCACCGGTGGTTGGTGAGTGGGTCGCGGCTGAAGCCGCCCCTACAGAGGGGGCGGCTGCGCATTGCGGACTCGCATTATCGACCGGTCGTAGCAGCCCGGTCACTCCCGTTGGCGCAAGGTGTCCTTGCACTGCGACGCAAGGTCGTAACGGCACTCGGCCGCTGATTCGCTTGTTCGCGTCGTCTACTGAGCCTTCTTCGTCCTGCCCCCGCAGGGCTTCGGCTCCAGCTGAAACGACACCGGCCGGGTTCCCCGGCCGGTGTCTTCGCTTGCGCAGGTGTCGAAGGAAGCGTCGGCTAGCCTCTACGGGCCCGATGGTAGGCAACGAGGGCGTTCGCGTGCCCATGCCCGATCCCGTAGCCAGTCTTCAGCAGCGCAACCTGTTCCATGTGTTTCGCGTCCCGCATCGAGTCGAGCAGCGTGAACCAGTGCTCAACCGGTTTGCCGTAGGCCTTTTCGATGGACGGGAAGTAGGACACGGGCCCCTTCAGCTTCGAATCCGTTGACATGGCCGCGCTCCTCAAGCCGAAGCCGCGAAGGTTTCGCAGCTCTTCAGCAGCCACATCACGCGCAAGGGTCGGGTGGCCGGGGTTGGATAGAGTTTCAGCATGTCGGCTTCCATCGATTCGGGGTGTACAGGATCGACGAACCAGGCCGGACAAGATCGACAATTGCCACGGCGACGCGAGCACGAGCGCAAACAGCATCCAGCCGCTGGCGCTTGCCGACCGCCGCTCTCGCCGGGATACTCGCCCACTGCATCCACGCTCCAGGGGAAGGAAATGCGCGTGCTGGTACTGCTGCTTCTGGCGGCTTCTTTGTATGGCGGTTATCAGTGGTGGCAGGACCGGTCCGGTGCAGGGATGGTCGACGCAGGGGCAAGCCCAAACGGATTCGTCCCGGTAGAAATGCCCACCGGCGCGCCGCGCGGCGCAGTCCTTGTCCTCGCGCCGCCGAACTGCCCTTCCGAGCAGGCCAAGCGCTCCGAAGCACTGGTGACGAGCCTGTCGCGGGCGGGTATCCCGGTGAAGCGTGGCAGCTCCATGGCCTTCGACGTCGTCAATCCCACCCGCGAGCAACGGGAGGGCGTCGATCGTGCCGTCAAGGTGTTCCAGCGCGGCGCACCGGCCGTGTTCGTCAACGGAATGGCCATGTCCAACCCGACGCCGGAGCAGGCGATCCGGGAATACCGCCGCACGAAGGGCTGACGCCCGGTCGAAGCAGCCGGTTCGGCCAGCAGGACCTGGTGGGCGGATAGCTGAAAACGGCATCGGCCGGGATGTCCCGGCCGATGCGTTACATGCGCGCCGATGGCACGCAATGGCGAATCAGAACCGGACCTCGGCCCCCAGCATGACTGTGTCGGCACTGTTGATCTCGGTACCGTTCCAGTAGCTCTCGCTGAAGTACAGGTGATTGGTGTACGTCAGGCTCATGTTGAAGTGGCGGTTGAAGTCGACACCGAGACCCACGCCGAGATAGGCACCGTCGGTCGAGTCGCGGAAGTTGCTGTACTCGGCCCTCCAGTAGCCCGTGCGCACCAGCGCATACACCGGATTGCCGCTGCCGAATTTGAAGCGCGCGTTGGCCCCGACACTGCTGTACTCGACCTCCGGCGCATCGAAACCATCGTGCTCGGCATCATTGATGCCGGCCATGCGCGACTTCGACTCCCGCCAGCGTCACCGGGCCGGCCTGCCACCGATACCCGGCGTTGATCATCGCAGCCGACTGGTCGACGTCCTCGTAAACCCAGCCCTTGCCGGCTTGAGCCCCGACGAAAAAGCCTCCCCGGTTCTCCTTGCGGGCGGCCGGTGCAACCAGGCCATCTACGCCGGACCTGGTGTCGGGCTGAGAAGACGCGGACGGCTCCTGGGTTCGCGGCACGCGTTTGGCCGGGTCGGCTTGCTGTTGGTGTGGCGGCTGCCAGACCTCGAGCCCCGCGTCCTGTGCCCGGGCGCTGGCAGATGCCATCACAAACCCCACCGTGACGGCGGCCACGGCCGCCGCCATCGTCGTATTCTTCATCTTGATTCCCCTGTCCTTGTTGATGAATCGGCGCAAGTCTACGCGCCGATCCAGCATTCAACGCAAAAGGAGAGCGTCACAGGACAGGGGACCCGGCACCTCGCACCCGTATGGCAGCCTGGCGTCAGGTCACCTTCTTGTAAACGGTGACGCCGAGGACGAACAACACCACAGCGATGATGACGGCGGCCCAGAACAGGAACTTGGCAATGCCGAAGGCGCCGCCGGCAATGCCGGTGAAGCCGAGGAGGCCGGCGATGAGGCCGATGACGGCGAAGATGATGGCCCACTTGATCATGACGTTGATTTCCGCGACTGAGGTTCCAGCCGCGACCCTAGCGGGACGACGGTCACTTCCTCGTGAGGTACCTGGTTGGGGAGCCGCAGCTCAATCCGCGCGGATGCGATAGGCCTCGGCCAGTGAGATCCGCGCTTGCCGGGCCATGGCCACCGCAGCCTGGGTAATCGGGATCATGCCGCCATCCAGGGCCGCTTTGTGGATGCGGTCGGCGTCCACGCCGGGCTCGATGAGATCTCGGATCGCGGGGGTGATTCGCATCAGCTCATAGACGGCACAACGCCGGTACACGCCGGTGCCGTGGCATCGCGAACATCCCCGACCGGTGGTGAAAACTTCTTGCGGGCCGACGCCCAGCGCATCCCGGATCGACGGCGCCACATCCTCCTCCGTGCGGCAATGCTCGCAGGTCAGCCGTACCAGCCGTTGCGCCATGATTCCTGTCAGCGCGGCGCGGAGCAGGTAGGCCTCCACGCCCAGCTCGAGCAGGCGCGTGACCGTGGTGGCGGCAGTGTTGGTGTGCAACGTGCTCAAGACCAGATGCCCGGTCAACGCGCTTTCCACCGCCATCCTCGCGGTTTCCCGGTCCCGGATCTCGCCCACCATGATCACGTCGGGATCGTGCCGCAGGAAGCTGCGCAAGGCGCTTGCGAAAGTGACTTCGATGGTCTGGTTCACCTCCATCTGGCGGATGCCCGCAAGCGTGTACTCGACGGGGTCCTCGACGGTAAGGATATTGACCGGACGGCTCCTGAGTTCCTGGAGCATGGCGTATAGCGTGGTCGACTTGCCGCAACCAGTCGGTCCCGTCGTGAGGAAGAATCCGTGGGAGCGGGCCATCTGGTCGTCCAGCTCGGCCCGGTCGGCGGGCGTCAGCTGGATCTCGTCGATGGTCTTGAGGCTTTCCTCGGTGTCGAGCAGCCGGATCACCACGCTCTCCCCCAGCACGGTGGGCACCACGGAGACACGCAGATCGATCGCCCTCCCGTCGTCCAGCTTGAAGGAACCGCGGCCGTCCTGCGGGCGCCGGTGCTCGGCAATGTCCATTTCCGCGAAGACCTTGACCCGGTTGACGACCAGCGAAGCGACTTCGGGAATGATGTCGCGCTGGTGGACCATGTTTCCGTCAATGCGGAACAGCAGCTCGAACCCTTTGGCCCCGGGTCGGATGTGGACGTCTGATGCCCTCTGGCGAACCGCTGCCACCATCGTCGCCCGCATGGTCTGGATCATTGGCCAACGGGCGGCCAGCTCTTCGTCCCTGGCCAGTCGCTGTTCGTCGCGCTGCCCGGGCTTGAGGCCCATCTGGCTTGCAATCTGGCGGTCTTCTTCGTGGTCCGCCTGCGGGTCGGCCTGGTGGAGCCGGGCGTGAGCGGTCGCCACCATCGGGATGATCGGCTGGTTGGTGACGAAGCCCAGCATCGACATCATCGAATCGTCCGTCCCCGAATCGACGGCAACCGCCAGGTAACCATGTGCGTCCAGCAGGGGCGTTGCTTGCAGGCGGCGCGCTGCCGCATCGGGGAACAGCTTCCTGAGATCCGGGCTGCGGTTGATCGCCGATACGTCGACCAATGGCACACCGAGCTTCCCTGCCTGTTGCCACGCGACATCGCCACCGCTGCCGGCGAGTTCCAACCAGAGCCCATGCTCCATCTGCAGGGCTTCCAGCACCTGGTCCACCCTGCCGGCGGCACACGCAGCCATGTAGGTGTCCAGTTGCTGGCTGTCACGGATCACCGGCAAGGTGGGATTGCTGTACGGGGTGCTGGCCATGCCTACTTCTAGCACGGGGGACAGGCGTCGAAACGGGCTTCTGTCGCATACAGCCACGCAGACCTTCCTGCGACCCGCCCGTCAATGGAAAAGCCGCCCCAAGGCGGCTCTTCCGGTGTAGAGCACGGGCACTAGCCCTTGCGGTCGCCCCGGTCCCCGTGACCGGGCTCGGCCTCATTCTTGGCATCCTTGCGGACGTCCTGGCTCAAGGACCGGCCTACATCCGTACTCTCCTTGATGCGCCCCTCGTCATCGCGACGGATATAGCGCTTGTCGCCCTCGTGCGGTTCGATCAGCTCTCGCTTGCTGGAAGCCATGGTGGTCTCCTGCGCTTTGGGGGAGCCGTAGTGTTAACCGATCCCCCATGAACCACATGCGAAAAGGGTGGGATGCGAAGCCCCACCCGCCTGGCTTGCCTATCTGCCGCCGCGTGCCCGCGAAGCCGCCGTATCCACGTCACCCGGCTCCCGCCAGGGCATCCGCAACATCTCCCACACAGAGGGCTGGCGCGGGCCGATGCCGGTCTGCTCGACATCCCCATCGCTATAGGTCCCGAAGAGCCGGTCCCAGATGATCGCGTTGCAGGCGTAGTTCGAGTTGCTGTGCTCGAACACCTGCGAGTGGTGCCGCCGGTGCTGGTCGCTGGAGGTGAAGAACCAGTCGAACACCGGCGTCCGCATCCGCAGGTTGGCATGGGCCAGTGTTCCGTTGACCACCAGCAGCACCACCGCGCCCGCCACGGCCTCGGACGGGGCACCGAACAACCCGGCCAGCAGCACCATGGGCAGCGTCAGGAACAGCGTCTCCAGCGGATGGGTCGCGCTGACATTGAGCGCATGCAGGTTGTGGAACGCATGGTGCACGCCGTGTCCGCTCAGCCGCCAGAACCAGCCGAAGCGGTGGATCGCCCGGTGGATCCAGTAGTAGATGAGGTCCGCCGCGAAATAGAGCATCAGCACCTGGAGCAACAAGGGCCAAACTTCCGGCCAGATGCCCGAACCAAGCCCCTCGCGCACGCCGACGAGCGTCGGCGTGACCAGCGCCTCATAGCTCGCGAGCACCAGGCCAGCGACCAGCAGGAGCGCCACGTACCAGCCCACCAGCGCAAGCCGCGCGCGCACCGATAGCCGCCACGAGGGTTTGGCCGGGATGGCGCGCTCGAGCCATTCCATCAGCAACAGGATGATGGCGGCCGCGACCAGGGCGGCGACCTCACTCAGGCCCATCGCCCACCACAGCGCAAGGGCGCCCAGCACGAAGAAGGGGTGGCCGGCCCGTTCGACCAGGCTCCGCAGGCGCGGGTAGCGATCGTTGGCGAGATCCAGCTCCATGCACGGCTCCAGCGCAGCGTTACGACGGGTCCGAATATGGCCGTCTGGGCGGAACGGGGACACTGCCACTAGTCACCCCCTCGATAGAAGCTCGGCAGAACCGCCAAGGAGACCTGCGGCACTGCCTCCCGCTAATGGACAGGCGACCGCATCGGGATCCGGATGAAGCTGTCGGAATGCCAGTCGATCCGCAATGGCTCACCCGCGTCAGCAGCCGATTCGTCGCTGACATCCCCGCCAGTACCGTGATTCACCTGATGCATCGCGTCCTTGAGCACGTCCGCCACCACGACAAGCCGACTGCCGGGTTCCATCCGGCGGCCCGTCATGCGTGACCGTTCAAACGGCAACACAACCCATTCCCCCGGCTCCAATAAATGGCGGGCTGTCATGTCGTGCGCGTGACTGGCGCGGCCCACGTAGTACGAGAGCTGCATCGCCCGCCCGTCCGACATCAGTTCGTACAACACGACGGTGAAATCCACGTCGCGCTTGTTGATACGAACCTTGAGCGCTCCGGACAGGCTGCCGACCACATCGACCGGCTCGGCGAACACCTCACTGGCAAAAGCCAGCCCGCTGCCGGGTTCCAATGCATTGCGGAGAATCGGAACCGGGTAGTAGCCATCCCTCTCGGAGGCGCGATCGCCGAAATCGACCGTCTGGGTCAAGAACCGGCCCGGGCCCGGAGCACTCGTGGTCAACCGGTGGTACCTGCCGTCTGATCCGGGAGACAGGTGCAACGTGGCATAGCCGCCGGCCGCCGCGTCGAGCGAAGGTGCATGGCCCCACAGGTCGGCGCCCATCAACTGGTAGTTGACCCGATCCACGAGCAGTGGCGGCCGTGCGGCACCTTTGAGCACATGGTCCAGCCACTGGAAAGTGACTGCCTGTGTGTCGAACTGCGCAGAGGGATCAAGTGCGTATCCACGGAGCTGCCCGGGCTTTGACGACGCCTGCGCTCCGAAGTGATCGTATGGGCCGATCAGCAACGTGTGGTCGGCATTGGGCAGGTGTCGGTAGTGCTCATTGAAATAGTGCAGTGCCGAAACCTGGCCATCGTCGTAGTAGCCGGTGATCGACAGCACCGGGATGGTGATATCCCTGTATTGCTCCCCATAAGGCACCATCGATTGCCAATACTCGTCGTACGTCGGGTGCGCCAGCCAGCGTTGCAGCCAGGGGTTGGGCATCCCGTCCAGCTGGTCAATCTCGCGATACGGACGCCCCGACGCATACCACCTGTCGGTCAGCGCCGACCAACGTTCGCGTTGGCCATAGGTGTCGTCGTCGAGAAGCCGGTTGTTGGCCACGTAGAACGGCCACGCATAGTTGGCGCTCAGGAAAACGTTGTTCTCCATCGGCAGCCCAAGGCCCGGAATCGCCGCCACGTAGGGAGCAATGGCTTTCAATGCCGGATGCGCGTGCTTGGCCGCTGCCCACGCTGCGAATCCCGAATAGCTGCCGCCGTACATGGCGACGCGGCCGTCGTTCCAGGGTTGCCGGCTGATCCAGTCGATGGCGGCGTGCGCGTCCTCGCCCTCGTGCTCGTAGGGCTCTATGTCGCCAGTCCCCAGCCGCTTGCCACGCGCATCGACAACCACACCGACATATCCATGTGCTGCCGCATGCATGGCCTGGTTGCGATTGCGGGCAGGGTCGGTGTAGATGGTGAACAGCATCGCGGCCGGCAAGGGATCGACTGTCCGACGGCTGCGGACTACATGAGCCGACAGGACGACTCCGTCTGCTGCCGGGATGAGCACCTCGTCATCGACAAGGAACCGCCGGTCTTCATCCTCGCGTATCAGGACGGGGGCCACGTCCCCTGCTGCACGGTAAACCTGGACGAACGCGGCCTGCCGGACGAGGTCGAGGGCGGCTTCCAGCGGAAGCGTCCCATCGCCACTGAAACCGGCAGCAGCACTCTGCAATTGGGCAGCCGCCTGATCCAGATCCGCCACGAACCAGTAGTGGGTCTGCAAGGCGACAACATCATCGAGCCGTGCAAACCGCTTTCTGAAAGCGCTGGCATACGCCTGGGCGAAGCCGGTGTCGTCAGCGGCCCTTGCCTCGGCGAGCAGTAAATAGGGCATCCAACGCTGCGCCCGTGCCGTCTCGCCATCGTCCGCGAGCGAGGCCACCTCCGCCTCGATGGAGGCCACCGCCTCCGGGTATCGACCCGCGACGATCTGGAGATGCGAGCGTTGTGCAGCGGTGATACCCGCTGCATCCGGGCTGTCCCCATCCAGCAATGCCTTCGACACCTTCGCCAGCGATACTTCGATCTGCTCCGGTCGCGCGTCTGCTTCCAACGCCCATGCCAACCGTTGCGGGGTGGCCAGGACCACCGCTGGTGCGACGATCCCGAAGATGCACAGACACACCAGCAGCCGGGCGCGAACCCACCTGCCCTGGCGCCGATCCCGTGCAGCAGACCTGGGCCAACCTTCCATGACGCCCTCGCTTCAACCAGAATCCCCGGATCATGCCACGCCCTTCCGGCCAACAAGCGCTACCGCAACGCGTCCACGAAACGCTGCACCGCAGGATCCCACTCGAACACCACACCCGGGCAGTACGCCGTCTCTTCCATGCGCAGCTGCGTGATTCCCTGCTGCACCACTATCTGGATCGTTTCCATCCCGTGGTTGCAGCCCGGTCGGGACAGCTCGATGGTTTGCCAGCGTTGGCCGTCGGACTTGTCCATGACCTCGATGGCGGTGACCACGGCATCGTCTTCCACCATGGGCACGCGGAAGTAGAACCGATCGCTGGATGACGCCTGCAGCAGGGGCTGCGGTCCAGCAGGCCAGGCGCCGTCGTAGTCGATGGTCGCCTGCAGGTCGAGCACCAGCGGCAGTGTCTTGCCGCTGCGGTAGTCGGTCCAGGTCCCTGTCAGCCGGGGCGTCGAGCGATGGAAGCTGGCGAGGTCGAAGCGCAAGCGCGCGATCGGCAGGCCGGCGGCATCCAGCTCGTCCATGCCGAAGTCGTGGCTCTGGTGCAGGAAAGCCGGCTTCAGCCGGATCGGCGTCCGGTAGCGGTCATAGGAATAGATCGCCCGCTGCACTGCATTGCGGCTTTCGACCACGAAGGTGATGTCGCTGTTGCCGATGCGACCGGTGTAGATGGCGTGCGAGGCCCACGATGGCAGGGACAGCAACACCAAGGCACTTCCAGCGAGCCGGGCGATCCAGGCGCGATGGGTGGCCATCAGAACCGCTCCTCGCTTTCGCCCACCCGTTCGAGACGGGTCGGTGTGACGAAGCGGTAGTGCCGCCACTGGATGGTGCCGGCTCCGTAGTCGATCCCATCCTGCGGGCGCAGGCTCACCCTCCCCTCCTCGCCGAGCTTCAGGTCACCCTGGGCTGCCAGCGATCCAAGCGTCTCGTTTCGCACGTAGCCGGTGTCTGCTCCGTAGATGTAGTAGTCCCGCTGCCTTGCGGTACGTGTCGGATCGTCCGGCCGCATCGGCATGACGGAGAAGTCGAGCACGCCGTCGCCGTTGAAGTCGTGCAAGGCCAGTGTGTCCGTACCCGAGAAGAACAGGTCGAGCCCGTCGATCACCTGCACCGGTTGCCCGCGCGCCAAGTCGAAGACGGTGATGGTGTCCACCCGGCCCCCATGCTCGCCCCGTGCCTTGCGCGCGTGCACCCGGAAGTAGAAGCGCTCGTCGGCCGGGACCTGCAGGAGCTCCCCATCGTAGGCGTCGCCCTGGTCACTGGAGAAGCGCACCACCCGCTCCAGGCGGATGTCCTGTTGCTCCCGGCTGCGCAGGTCAATCGAGCGCCCCCGCAGACGCTTCGCGCCGGGCACGGCCGGCTGCAACGCAAGGGCCGCCGTCGGCAGCTTCGGATCGCCGAGCACGTTGATCAGCAGGCCTTCGTCTTCGACATACGGCGTCTTCTCCAGCGGCACCGGCATGCGCTCGGCATCACTGAACAGGTACCCGCTCATGCCGTCCAGTTGCCAGTCATGGATCAGCAGCACTTCAACCGCAGCCCCCCCGATGGTGCCGCGGTAGGCGGTGATGGGCTTCGCCTGCGCGGAAGCGGTGTGCACGTGGAACGAAAGCATCGTCGCGAAAACGGCGGCCACTGCACCGACTACGCGCCACTGCCTGCCGGCACCGGACCAGATCTCCAATTTCGCCCTGCCATACCCCAATGAGGCGGAGAGATTAACCGGTCCGGCGCGATTTTCGTCGGCGAGTCCAATGGCCGATGCCCCGGAACTCCCTCGTTGGATGGGATGAAGGCCCCGCTCCCATGCTTCGGGGCCTTCCCGGGCCGGAGGGTCCGGTTCCACCACGGCATGGATCCGCTATGGAATCGAGGGATCGACATGAAATCCATCAACGACAACCAACTCCAGTCGCTCAAGAGGCGGCAACCGAACAACGTGATCAAGGTGTCACTGCCTGCCAGCGCCTACTACGACCTGGATTCATTCCAGAAGGTACAGAAGGACATCCTCGGACGGCTGGGGTGCATGGCCTGTTGCTCCGGCTGGGACATCCGGTGGGATCTGCAACGTCGCTTCCTGGTCGACGAGAAGCTCGACATCCAGGGCGACAGGTTCGGGGGACCGGGGTACTGAGGCATGTCCCGACTTCCCGAACTCGGCGTCGGGATCGTCTACTTTCCCGCGCTCGAGCATGTGCTCGACGCGGGGGAGGGACTCATCGACCTCATCGAGGTCGAGCCGCAACCGCTGTGGTTGAAGGATTCGCGGCAGGGCGCTCCCCGTCTTGACGATCGCGCCTTCGATCGCCTGGAGTCGCGCCCACAGCGCAAACTGGTCCACGGCGTAGGCATCCCGCTGGCGGGGACCGTGGGTCTGGACCCGTCGCAACTGGGGGCTTTCAAGGAATCGATCGCAAGGCTGGATCCTCCATGGGTCAGCGAGCACCTGGCCTTCCTTCGCGCCGGCCACGGGCATGGCGCGTTCAACAGCGGATTCCTACTGCCCCCGCTGCAATCGAGTGAAACCGTCGGCACCTGCGTCCGCAACATCCGACAGCTGCAACGCGCGATCGACCGTCCACTGGCATTCGAGAACGCCGCCAACTACCTCAAGCCACTGACAGGCGAGATGCCCGACGGCGAATTCATGGCCGGGATCGCCGAGCAGGCGGACTGCGGCATCCTGCTGGACCTGCACAACCTGTGGTGCAACCAGCTCAATGGCCGGCAATCGGTCGACGAAGTGCTTTCGAGCCTGCCACTGGAGCGCGTGTGGGAAATCCACCTGGCCGGCGGCGATGACGTGGATGGATACTGGCTGGACGCGCACTCCGGCCCAGTACCGGAAGCGCTGATGGAGCTGTGCCGGCATTGGGTTCCGCGCCTTCCGAACCTCAAGGCGATGGTGTTCGAGATCATTCCCGATTACCTGCCCGCCAAGGCCATCGGTACCGACGATGTGTTGGGGCAATTGACGACGATGCGCGAGGTCTGGGCAACGCGGGGATCACGTGCCGCTCCGACGCACGTCCCGGCACTGACGCGTGCCGCGCCGCGAAGTGCATCACTCCCGGCACAGGCTGAATGGGAGGAAAGCCTGGCGCTCGCCGTCAATCGCCGAGTGCGGGTATCGCCCTCGCCTGCCGCATGGTTGGACGATCCCGCCGTCGGCGTATTGCAGCAACTGGTTACCAACGTCCGCGCCGGCATGCTGGTCGACCTGCTCACCCTCAGCTATCGCCTGATGGTGCTGCACCTGGGGGAGGAGCGCGTCCACGCGTTGATGGACGCCTACTGGCAGCAGACCCTGCCCGAGCCGTTCGCGGGCCAGGAGGCGGCACGCTTCGCGAGCCATGTACGGGGCTTGCGGCTTCCGGTGCCCTACCTGGAAGACGTGCTGGCCTACGAGGTCGCTTCAATGGACGCGGTCGCTACTGGAGTCGACGTGCAGGTGCCGTTCTCCTGCGACCCACGCCCCGTCATCGATGCCCTGCGAGCAGGCCGACGTCCAACGGTGTCAGCGGTTGGGCACTACGAGCTGACCGTGACGCCCTGAGTCGAAAAGATACTTGGCACTGTCACGCGTGATCCGACGCTCCATCACCACGCAGGCGCAGCGTCAGCCCCTTGAGGAAGTTGCGCAGCAACTGGTCACCGCAAGGCCGGTAGTTCTTGTGGCCGGGCTGCCGGCACAGCGCCGACAGCTCCGGCTTCGACACCGGAAACCCCGCATCGGCGAACACCTGGTGCATGTCCACGTCCTTGAGTTCGAACGCCACACGCAGCTTCTTCAGTACGACGTTGTTGCTGATGCGCTTCTCCACCGGCCGCGGCGGCCGGCTCTCGTCGCGGCCGCGCAGATGGATGATCAGGCCGTCGAGGAAGTGTGCCAGCACGCTGTCGCTGCAGGCCACGTATCCCGGCTCGTCCTCCTTCAGCAGGAACGCGCGCACATCGTCCTTGTCGATGTCGAGCGCGGGGTCGGCGAGATGGGCGATCTCCACCACCTTGCCGTCGCTCAGGTCGAGCATGTAGCGGATGCTGCGCAGGACATCGTTGTTGATCATGGATCCAGCGGGGTCTTCATGGGCGACGCACAGTCTACCGGTGGCAGCGCGTCAGCCCTGGAACACCGGGCCCAGCATCCGGAACGCACCTGCGTCGGCATCCATCTCCACCCTGCCCCCCACCGGCACGATGAACTGCTGGCGGATGTGCCCGATCATCGCCCCGCGGTAGGCGGGGATGCCCAGCGGCTTGATGTGGTCGTCGAAGATCTGGTCCAGCGTCAGTGACCCGTAGCCTGCACCGGGATCGCAGTCGGTGCACTCGCCGAAGATGAACCCTGCGATCCGGTCCAGCGCGCCCATGAGCTTCAGCGTGGTCAGCATCCGGTCGACGCGGTACGGGGCTTCTTCGACATCCTCCAGGAACAGGATGCGGCCATCGAAATCCGGCAGGTAGGGCGAGCCCGCCAGACCCACCAGCACCGACAGGTTGCCCCCGACCAGCTCACCGCGGGCCTTGCCACCGGTGATGGTGAGGGTGCGGTTCCTGCGGGGGACCAGCTCGTCGCCCGGGTCGGACACGTTCTGGTAGTGCATCAGCTCGCGGTCGAAAAACAGCCGCCGGAACTGATCGACGTTGAAGCGGTTCCAGCTGGCGGCGCCGATCGGCCCGTGGAAGGTGACCAGGCCCGCCTGCGCGAGGATCGCATTGTGCAGAGCAGTGATGTCCGAATAGCCCAGCAACGCCTTCGGGTTGGCGCGGATGGTGTCGTAGTCAAGCAACGGCAGAAGCCGCGCCGCGCCTGATCCGCCACGGACGCAGACGATGCCCTTGACCGACGGGTCGGCGAACATCGTGTTGAGGTCGCCGGCACGCTGCGCGTCGGTGCCCGCCAGGTGGCCGTGCCGTGCGGCGTAGTGCTCGCCGGTCTTCACCTTGAAACCCAGCGCCTCCATCACCTCCCGCGCAAGCTGCAGGTTGAGGCGCTCGTCGGTCGCCGAGGACGGACTGACCAGCCCGACCGTGTCGCCAGGGTTCAAGGGCACCGGCAGCACCCGCCCGCCCTCCGCCGCGACCGCGATGCCGCCTGTACCTACCAGCGGCAACAGTGCCGTCAGCGCCGCGCTTCCCAGGAAATCCCGCCTGTGCATGCCATCGCCTGTCGAATGGAATGCAGCCGAGGTTACCGCACCGGCGGCAGGCTTCCGCCGGTTTGACATCACGTCGCGCGCCTCGGAGCATCTATCCGGCATCGCCACGGAGCACCTCATGCGTCGCGTCGCACTGTCCCTACTGCTGTTGCCCCTGTTGTGGCCAGGCGCTTCCGTCGCCCGTCCGGACAATATGCCCACCGGCGCCGCCGCCAGCACGACGCCGCCACCCCCGGCCTGGCTGGGCGAGCTGGACGCGCTGTATGACGCCCGCATCCGCGTGGCGGGTTTGGAGGATCGTGCATTCCAACCCGAACACTGGTGGCGGATTGCCAATCCCCTGCTGGAGGAGTCGCGCGGTTTCAAAACCCGTGAGATCGGCCGCAGCGTGGAAGGTCGGCCGCTGCGCCACGTATCCTGGGGCCACGGCGAGACCCGGGTGCTGCTGTGGTCGCAGATGCACGGTGACGAAAGCACGGCGTCGATGGCGCTGGCGGACCTGTTCCACTTCCTCGGCGGCTATCCGGGCCACCCGCTCGTGCAGCGCCTGCGCGAGGCCACCACCCTGCACTTCCTGCCGGTGATGAATCCCGACGGCGCCGCGCGCTTCCAGCGCCACAACGCGCAGGGCATCGACATCAACCGGGACGCGCGCGCCCTGGCCTCGCCGGAGGCGCGTGCCCTGCATGGACTGCGCGAACAGGTGAAGCCGCGATTCGGCTTCAACCTGCACGACCAGCAGGTCGGCTATCGGGCCGGCGATTCCGACCGCGGTACCGCCATCGCCCTGCTCGCCCCGGCTTTCAACGACGCCCGCGAAGTGGACGCTACCCGCGCCCGCGCCATCGAAGTGGCGGTGGCGATCCGCGCGGTGCTGGAGCCCTACATCGCCGGCCACATCGCCAAGTGGGACGACACCTTCAATCCCCGGGCATTCGGCGACCTCACCGCCAAGGCGGGGGTGTCGACGGTCCTGATCGAATCGGGCGGCATCGAGGGCGACCTGCAGAAGCAGCAACTGCGCAAGCTGAACTTCCTTGCCCTCGTCGGCGCACTCGACGCCATCGCCACCGGCGACCACGCCGGCCTGCCACACGCCGCCTACGAGGAGCTGCCAGAGAACGGCGAGGTCTGGCCGGACCTGCTCATCACCGGCGGCACCCTGGCGCAGCCGGGGCAAGCCCGCACACAGGTGGACCTTCTGATCAATTTCGATCGTCCACTGCTTGAACGCGGCGGCACCATCACCGAGATCGGCGACCTCGCCGATACGGACGCACGCCGCACGATCGACGCCTCCGGCCTCTACATCATCCCGTTCCACCCGTCCGGCGAACCCCCGCGCGAGACCGGCGGGCGACTGACAGACGACATGCCCGCGTACTTCCACCTCAGTCGTGACCCCGAAGGCCGAAATGTCGTATGGACCCTGGCCGGCGACGTCGACCCGAAAAACCCGGGACCAAGCGCCGACGGCCAGGCATCTGCCAGCCCGCACCTGCGGTGACGGCCGCTACTCGATCTCTACGAACGGCGGATTGGAACAGGAACGGCACCGGAGGAACCATTCGGCTCCGTCATCCAGGATGACGGAGCCCGTGCCGTACTGGCGAACCGTCCATGTGCCCTCTCGCCCATCCGCCAGCACCACCCGCCCCCGCGCAAGGCACGGCGACCATGGGAGATGGTGCATGTACTGGTCACGACTGATCGACTCGCCAGCCTCCAGCGCCCGTCTGGCCGTAGGCTCGTCGATCACGAAGCCCTCGCATCCCCGGGCTTCCACCTCCGGCGAAGCTGCGCCGTTCTCCGTAATGCGTAGCGATTCCACAGCCAGGCCAGCCCCTGCATGGCGATCGATATGCGCATGCCTGGACGACACACCGCACGCAGCGACCAAACAGCAGGCCCCGAAGGCGGCGGTTCGGAAGACCCACCTCACCATGTCGCGGTCGCCGCTTCGGTCGTGGTCTTGTAGGACACCTGTGGGTGCCGATACACCTCTTCAGCGGCCACCTTGAGCGTGCGCCGCAGCTCTCCGACCAGCCACCGCAGTGCGGCGTTCTGCTCGCCGGTAACCGCGACGTATACGAACTCGTCGGCCCCGCGAATCTTGCCAAAATCGGGATTCCGGTTGTATTCGCCGACGAGCTCCACGCCGATGCTGTCGCGGTTCGAAGGGAATCGGTCCGGAAAAACTTTCCCGTGCTCCATCGTGCTGCGCTTCCGCAAGGTAGTGGACTGCAATCGCTTGAGCTCCGCCGGAGCGCAGGCATGGCGCTCCAGGCAGCGCGACTTCAGCAGCCCAACATGATTGGCACGCTTGAGCAAAGAAGCCGTCTGGTAGATCTTTCCGTCCTTCTCGATCAGGAAGTGGGCACCAATGGTGCTGTTGCGGTAGCTGTTGAACGTGGACTGCGCCGTCGACCCGCCGGTCTGGTGGACGACGATGCCGTTCACCACCGGCATGTCACCGCGCTCCAGCGCAGTGAATCGGCGCGCTTCGACGAGCGCGCTGCGAACCATCCCGTCCTTGTCGATACGAAACATGCATCCTCCTTGATGAAACAGAGCCGCGATCCTGCGACACGATGGAGTTTGCCGCCCGGGCCTGATGGAGGCAAATCCCGGCCAGCAGTAGGATTGGCCCTGCATCCAATACCCACCGTCAAGGAAGTGACCATGAAAATGAAGAAGACACTCGCGCTCAATGTCCTGGTCGCAGTCGCGCTGCTCGCCATGTCCACCGTGGCCGCCGCGCAGGAAGTCGCCATACGCAAGGGCGTCGTGACCGGCATCGCGCCGATCCAGGTCCAGACACAGGCTGCCCGGCCGCAGCGCCCGACATCCACCGGCAACGCCCTCACCCGCTCGCTGTCCCGCCTGGCGGGGCGTGCCGCTTCAAATGCGACTGATGGCTCCTACGACGCGTACGACATCGCCAGTAGCGCCACCCGCGACGCGACCACGTCGACCACGGCCGCGGCGTCGGCGCGGCAGAACTCCGGCACCGCCTACATGGTGATGATCAAGTTCGATGACGGCAGCGAATCCGCCATCCAGTCCGCCGACGCCAGCGGGCTTACCGTCGGCGCCCCGGTTCGTGTATTGGGTTCGGGCGAATCGGCGCAGATCATCCCCGGGAGCTGAGCCTGCCCACTTCCGCCCGTCAGGCCACGCGCGCCTCTTCTCCCAGCAACCGCCCGAGATCCTCGTCCTTCTCCTGCCACAATCCGTTCATCCACTGCTGGAACCGGACGCGGAAGGCGCGGTCGTTCTGGTAGTCGCCGTGCAGCAACTCCTCCGGGATGGGCCGCTGGCGCACGTGCACGTGGATGTCGGGGATGCGGTCCGCCAGCAGGTCGACCATCGACGGCCGGCCAGCGGGATAGGCGATGGTGACATCGAGGATGGCGTGCAGGCCGGTGCCCATCGCGTCCAGCACGAACGCAACGCCGCCTGATTTGGGCTTGAGCAGGTGCCGGTAGGGCGATCCCTGCCGGGCATGCTTCTCCGGCGTGAACCGGGTCCCCTCGACGAAGTTCATGATCGCCACGGGAATCTCGCGGAACTTGTCGCAGGCGCGGCGGGTGGCTTCGATGTCCCGGCCGGCCAGCTCGGGACGGCGCGCGATCTGCTTGGGCGTGTGGCGTCCCATGAAGGGGAAGTCCAGTGCCCACCAGGCCAACCCGAGCAGTGGCACCCAGATCAGCTGCCGCTTCAGGAAGAAACGCATCAGCGGGATCCGCCGGTTGAACACCTTCTGCAACACCACGATGTCGACCCAGCTCTGGTGGTTGGCCAGCACGAGGTAATGGCCGTCCTCATGCAGCGTCATGTCCTCCTGGACGTGGAAGCGTGTGCGGAAGAAACGGTCCACCATCCAGCTGTTGACGCCGATCCAGCTCTCGGCGATCCCGGTGAGCCAGGGGTCACTGGCCTTGCGTAGCCGCTTGGATGGCAACAGCGCCTTGATGAGCGCCACCAGCAGCAACGGGCCCACATGCAGCACCGTGTTGGCCGCAAGCAGGAGGGAGACGAAGGTCACGCGCAATGGGAGCATCGGGATCGCTGGGGGCACCGGGGCCCCCATTGTCGCGGATAAGTGGTCAGCTCCGCGTCTCCGCCTCCTCCCAATGGTGGACAATGCGCCCATGAGAACCTTCGTACTCAGGGCCCGGGCGGCCCCCACCGACAGCGCGAAGCTGCTGGCTTCCGTCGGCACCGAGGTGCATGCCGAGATCCTCGCCCACACGCTGATGAACGCCATCTTCGTGGCGCAGTCGCACCGCCCCGACGTGGTGGTCTACCTGGTGCTTGAAAGCACGCAGGATTTCTCGAGGACCATCCGCTTCGAGGCCCGGGCAATGCACGACATCGGCGGGTTCAACGAGCAGGCACTGCTGCACAAGGTCGCCAAAGCACTGGATGCGTCCCGGGGCATGGGCAAGGAGGAAGAGCGGCCGGTCGAATCAGGCGTCACGGTGCGCACCATCAGTTTCGAGCGGCTGGTGCAGCAGCTGGCGGAGGACCACCAGCTGTTCGTCATGGATCGCAAGGGCACCCCAATCCGCGAGCAGCTTCTCGAAGGCAACCCCTGCTTCCTGCTGACCGACCACATCCCGATGCCGAAGAAGACCTTCAACAGCCTGGACCGGCTCGGTGCGAAAAGGATCACGCTGGGCAGGACGATGCTGTTCGCCTCGCAATGCGTGGTCCTGATCCACCACGAACTGGATCAACGGTAGGGCCCAGGGACCCGGCGATCCGCGACAGCAAAGCCCGGCCCCCGCACGCGGCCTATTAGTCCAGCGTGGGGTAGTCCGTGTAGCCGCGCTCGCCGCCGCCATAGAAGGTGGATGGATCGGGTTCGTTGAGTTCGGCACCCAGGCGGAAGCGTTCCACAAGGTCGGGGTTGGCGATGTAAGGGCGACCGAATGCCACTGCGTCGCCGCCGCCATCGCGGATCAGCGCATCCGCAGTGGCGGCCGAATACCCCCCGCAGAACACCAGAAGGCCTTGGAACTGCTTGCGCAGCGCGCTCCGGAAATCATCGGGGAGCTTGGGACCGCCTGCCCAGTCCGGCTCGGCGATGTGCAGGTAGGCAATGCCGCGCTTGCTGAACTCGCGGGCCAGGTAGAGCGCACTGTCCTCGGCATCCTCATCGGCAATGCCGTGGGCAGCGAAGTGCGGGGAAAGCCGCACGCCGACGCGGCCGGCGCCCAGCTCCGCGACCACCGCGTCGACCACCTCAAGGATGATGCGCGCGCGGTTCTCGAGCGAACCGCCGTACTGGTCCGTGCGGGCATTGCTGTTGGTGGCCAGGAACTGCTGCAGCAGATAGCCGTTCGCTGCGTGGATCTCGACCATGTCGAAGCCGGCGCGATCGGCGCGCTTCGCCGCCTGCACATAGTCCCCGACGATGCCGGGGATCTCACTGGCTTCCAGCGCCCGCGGCATCGCGGTCGGGATATTGGCGGGCGTCCCGTCGGGCTGCACGACGAAGCACTTCGCGCCCTCGGCAACGATGGCCGAAGGAGCGACCGGGTCTGCGCCATCCGGCTGGATCAACGGGTGTGAGATCCGCCCTACGTGCCACAACTGCGCGGCCATGCGCCCTCCCTTGGCGTGCACGGCATCGGTCACCAGCCTCCATCCGGCTTCCTGCTCGTCGCTGTGGATGCCCGGCGTCCACGCATACCCCTGCCCCTGCCTGGAGATCTGTGTCGCCTCGGAGATAATCAGCCCGGCGCCCGCGCGCTGGGCGTAGTACTCCGCGTTCATTGCCGTAGGCACGTCGCCCGGCTGGCCGGCACGCGAGCGCGTCAGCGGCGCCATGAAGACGCGGTTCGGGAGTGTGGTGGAGCCGGCGTCGACCGGCGACAGCAGGTGGTTGTACATCGGACCTTCCGGGTGCTTGGGGGATCCGTCTAGATGGGGGCGCAACCGGACCAGGGCAACTCCGGAAAGTCCACCCGGCTGCCGGGTCGGCATCATCAGCCCGGTTGCGACGCCGCAGGGACCGCGCTGGGCGGGACCGAGTCGTCCGCATCGACCGAGGTACGTTCAGCGGCGGTGCTCAACACCACGATGCTGATCCGCCGGTTGATGGGGTTACGCTCGTCCGTCTTGTCGAACGGCACCGAAGACGACAGACCCACCACCCTTGAAAGCTTGTCGTCGTGCAGCCCACCGGAGACCAGCGCGCGGCGCGCGGCGTTGGCACGCTGGGTTGAAAGCTCCCAGTTGCTGTAGCCGCTGCGGCCGGAGTAAGGCGCGTTGTCGGTATGCCCCGAGATCGCGACCCGGTTCTCCACCTGGTTGAAGTAGGTCGCCAGCTCCACCAGGATCTCGTTGGCGTAATCCTTAAGGTTGGACGAGCCCAGGTCGAACATCGGCCGGTTGTGCGTGTCCACGATCTGGATGCGCAAGCCCTCCGGAGTGATGTCGATCAGCAACTGGTCCTTGAACGGTGCCAGCGCCTGGCTGCTGGCGACAGCCTCCTCGAGGGCCCGTTGGAGGGCCTCCAGCCGCTGCCGGTCCTGCGCGTCACGGGCCTTCTGCCCGGCATCGTTCCTGCTCCCCGACCCTGCAATGTCCGGACCGGCACCTGGCGGATTGCGAACCTGTTCGAACATCTTGATCGGCGCATCGCCGGCGCCCCCGGGACCATTGGAACCGGGCGCCATCACCGCCGCCTTGCCGTCGACGATGCTCGGGTTCTTGAAGTAGTCGGCGATGCCGCCGAGCTTCTCCTGGGGCATCGTGGCGACCAGCCACATCACCATGAAGAACGCCATCATCGCGGTCACGAAGTCGGCGTAGGCCACCTTCCAGGCGCCGCCATGGTGAGCGCTGCCGCCCCGCTTCTTCTTGCGGACGATGATGATCGGTTGCAGCTCTGCAGCCATGTCCCTTCCCTCAGCCCTTTGCGGCCTTCAGGTCGGCTTCCAGGTCCTGGAAGCTGGGACGCACGTCCGAGAACAGCAACTTGCGCGCAAACTCGATCGCAACCGGGGGCGCATACCCGCGCAGCGAAGCGACCAGTGCCATCTTGATCACTTCGAAGGCCTTGCCGTCCTCGTGTGCGCGATTCTCCATGGCGGTGGCTATCGGGCCGACGAAACCGTAGGCAATGAAGATGCCGAGGAAGGTACCGACCAGCGCGGAGGCCACCTTCTCACCGATTTCCGCCGGGGGCGCAGTGCCCACGATGGACATCGTGATGATGATGCCGAGCACCGCCGCCACGATGCCGAATCCCGGCAGCGCATCAGCCACCTTCTGTATCGAGTGCGCCGGTTCCAGCGCTTCCTGGTGATGCGTTTCCAGCTCGTACTCGAGCAGCGACTCGAGCTCGTGCGGATTCATGTTGCCGCCCACCATCAACCGGAGGCAGTCGGTGATGAACGCCAGGATGTGATCGTCGGCGGCGACCTTCGGGTACTTCTGGAAGATCGCGCTGTCCTTGGGGTTCTCGATGTGATCCTCGATCGACATCGTGCCTTCGCGGCGGATCTTCAGCAGCAGCTCGTAGATCAGCTTCAGCAGGTCGACGTAGTCCGCACGCCGGTACTTCGGGCCCTTGAGGAGTGATTTCATGCCATGGAACGCACTTTTTATCACCTTGGGCGGCGTGGCGATGACGTAGGCACCGGCGGCGCAGCCGCAGATCACGATGATCTCGTTGACGTGCCAGAGGGCCAGCAGGTTTCCGCCGACCATCGTAAAGCCGCCAACGACGCTGGCGATGACAACGATCGCACCAATGATGAGATACACGAGCGGCAATCCACGGGAGCAGGAGTCAGGCAAGTAACGGCACCCCGCCCCCCACCTTTAGCCAGCACCTGGCGCTATATCCGCGTCGACAGCGGTGCCGAGCTACCCGTATCGGGCGCGGTGCCGATCAAGCGTGCGTGAGACCCGGTCCAGCGCCCCCTCGACCTCCCGGGTAAAACCACCCGCCGGCAGGTGTCTCACGGCCGAATGCGCCGCACAGACGGTTCGCGTATCGGCCCAGTGGGCAGCCAGCCCACGCGCCCACGCGGCGTAGGCATCGGCCGCACCCGCTTCCGGCTTGAGCGCGTGCCGCAGCATCGGGTGCATGCGCAGGGACGACTGCGGCAGCAGACGGCGCAGCAAGCCCGGGCCGGCCATGACGTTGAGCGTGTCGTCGACGTGGACGATGCCGCTTTGCCGGTGGCGCACCAGCACCGAGGCGACGTGGACGCGTTCATCCGGGCAAGTGAACTGCACCCCATTCGGCACCGAGAGGTCGAACAGGTCGGCGAACGGGTGATCCGGCCCCCACTCTTCCACGGGCGCTTGCGACCACGGCAATGACGGAGCGAGCCGGTGATGGCGCGCGGTGCCATGCAACTTCGCCGACGGGAACAGCCGGTGCGTGGCCTCCACGTGCAGCGTATGGAAGGGATGCACGTGCACGACGGCCGCCACCCGCTCCCCACTGGACGTCAGCGCCATGAGGGCCTCACGCTCACCCTCGTCCAGCGCGCAGCCGTCGATCAGCACGAAGCGTCCATCGCCGCCTTGCACCACCGACATATGCGTGCCGATGTCGAGCACCCCGCCGACGCGGTAGGTCCCACGGATGTTCCAGAAGTTTTCAGCGAGTTTCTGCATCCCGACAGCATAGGCCGGCGGCGTGAAGGCGCTGCGCCTGTCTTCGCCAATGCACACGAGGCCTCAGGCGGCATTCCGTTGTACCTTGCGCGTCCCCGTCGCCCGCATCGAGCCTCCAGCTCCAGTGAAGCCACAGCCTCCCCATCGCGCCCGCCCGGCTGCAGGCATTGCGCCTGCAAGGCCCGCGCTGCACCCGCGCAACCGCCACCAGGGACGCTACGACTTCGGGCGGCTGGTGAAGGGGAGTCCCGCCCTGTCGGCGCATCTGGTGACCACGCCCCGAGGCGACACCAGCATCGACTTCAGCAGTCCCGCGGCAGTGCGGGAGCTCAACCGCGCGATCCTGCGCTGCGACTACGGCATCGCCCACTGGGACCTGCCGGACGGCGCGCTGTGCCCGCCCATCCCGGGACGGGCCGACTATCTGCACGGACTGGCGGACCTGCTGGCCGCGACAGGCGACGGCACGGTTCCACGCGGCGCGGCGATCCGCGCGCTTGATGTCGGCGTCGGCGCCAACTGCATCTATCCCCTCCTCGGGCAGGCCGAGTATGGATGGCGCTTCGTTGGCTCCGACATCGATCCGACTTCGCTCAAGGTGGCCGCGGCGATCGTGCAAGCCAACCGGCTCGAGAAGGCCATAGCGCTGCGCCTGCAGCCCCAGCACGGCAACGTGTTCCACGGCGTGGTGCGCGAGGGCGACTACTTCGACCTCACCCTGTGCAACCCGCCCTTCCACGCCTCCGCCCGCGAGGCGGCGGGCGCCAACCAGCGGAAGGTGCGCCAGCTCGGCAAGTCGGCTCGGCACCAGACGGGGAGCCAAACGCTGAACTTCGGTGGCCACGCACACGAGCTGTGGTGCGAGGGCGGGGAGCCCGAATTCCTCCGTCGGATGGTGAAGGAAAGCGCCGAATTCCCGGAGCAGGTGCGGTGGTTCAGTAGCCTGGTCGCCCGCGCCGAGCATCTCGCTGCAATGCGAAGCCAACTGCATCGGGTCGGCGCGGCGGCCGTGCGGGAGGTGCCGATGGCCCAGGGCAACAAGCAGAGTCGATTCATTGCCTGGACGTTCCAGAGCGTCGATCCGCACATGACGCGCGAGCCACCAGGACACCTGCCGCGCGACACCGCGTGACTACACTTGTGCGATGTGGGATCAGAACAGCGTGCGGGACAAGGTGGACAGTGGCGACGCAGGCGTCGCGGACGACCGGGCACTGCTGCGCGGCATCCTGGCCCACGATATCCGCCAGGACCTTCGGCGCCACCTGCGCCCGATGCTCGCCTGGTACCTGCTGTTCACCGCATTCGCGACGGTGGCGGCCGCGCCGCTGACGACCTGGTCCCTCGCCGCGCTGCTGCACTGGATCGAGGGGCCGCTCGCTGGCTACTTCGATGGCGTGCCCGCCGCCCTCCTGGCCCTCGCCTGGCTCATGCTGGCGGGTGCGCTCTCCTGGTACGTCGTGATGCTCCAGCAGGCCGGCATGCTGCTGGTCTCGGCCAGCCACGGCTGTCGCTACCGCACCGCCGCCGCGGCCCTGGTCGGCATGCTCCGGCGTGCGGGCCCCCTCGCCGTACTCGCTGCCTCGCAGGTCGTCGCGCATTCGATGTTGGCACTGCCGTGGCTGCTGGTCGGGATGGCGCTCTACGGATGGCTGCTCGGGTCCTACGATCTCTACTACGTGCTGATGGCGCGCCCCCGGGAGCTCTGGTGGTTCCTTGGCGCCTTCCTGCCCGTGCTGGTGGTCGGCCTCGTGCTGCATGCCACGCTGTACTTCCGGTGGTTGCTCGCCACGCCGGCACTGGTACTGGAAGGCCTGTCGCCGGTGGCGGCGCTCATCCGCAGCCGGCGGCTCACCCGCGGCCGACACCTGCGGATCGCCGTACTGGTGGTGGGCGTCGCACTGACCGTCGCGGCCATGCCGGTCGCCGTGACCGAGCTCTACGACCGTGCGGCCACGCCGCTGCTGGACTGGCTGCCGGACCACCGCGCAGTGGTCAACGCGGGCATGGTCGTCTACCTCACGCTTTATGCCACCACCGTACTGGGCGTGCTGCTGCTCGGGACCACCTTGAACACGCTCCTCGTACGTGCGCTGTTCCATCGCCTCGGCGGCGCCCTCGGCCGCCGCGTGGTCGAGGCCACGCCACCGCACCCGGGCCGGTTCGTCTGGGGCGCCGAACTGGCCTTCCTGGCCGTGGCGCTGGTGCAGGCATCCCTCGCCGTCACCAGCATGAACCTGCGCAACGAGGTGACCGTGACCGCACATCGTGGCGCCGCGCTGGTGGCACCGGAAAACACACTCGCGGCCTTCCAGGCCGCCATCGACGCCGGAGCGGACGCGATCGAGTTCGACGTACGGCTGAGCGCCGACGGCGTCGTGGTGGTGTTCCACGACAGCGATTTCCTGCGCGTCGCGGGGGACCCACGCGCCGTCGTGGATACCCCCCTCGCGGCCATGCGCGACATCGACGTCGGCAGCTGGTTCGACCCCGCATTCTCGGGAGAACGCATCGCGACACTGGCCGAGGTGCTGGCGTTCATCGATCGCCGGGCGCTCGCGCTGGTGGAACTCAAACCGGACCCGGTCAACGAGCAGGCGCTGCTGGATGCCACGCTGCGGGTGGTCGAGGGCGGGGGCTACGGGGACACCGTCACCCTCGCCTCGCTCTCGCCCGACCTGGTGCGCACGGCACGCGCCGCTGCACCCGAGGCGCGCCTGGCCCTGTTCGCCAACGCCGCGCTGCCGGGCATCGCGCGCAGGACGGACTTCGACATGCTGGGGCTCAACCACCTGCAGATCGATACCGCCGTCGTCGCCAACGCCCGCCGCCGCGGCTACATGCTGCAGGCATGGACGGTCAACGACCCGGACCGTATGACGCGCTACATGGATCTGGGCGTGGACGACATCAGCACCGACATGCCCGCCGAAGCGGTCCGGCTGCGCGCCGAGCGTGCTGCGCTGAGCGACGCCGAGCTGCTGCTGATGCGGCTGCACAGCTGGTTCCGGCGCTGAGGCACGCCGCCCCATCCACAGCCCTTCTGCGGCGGAATGTATAGTCGCCCGACATGGTGGGCACGGTGCCCCGCCACGAATCTCGGAGTGATGTCATGGGTCTTGTTCAGGCGGTGGTGGGTTCGGTCGGCAGCGCGCTCGCCGACCAGTGGAAGGACTTCTACACGGTTCCCGATGACCTGCCGGCAACGGCCGCCCTGTTCGCTGCCGTACCGCGCGGCACCAACGCCGGCCGCGGTTCGAATACGTCCGGTTCCTCGAACATCATCAGCAACGGCTCGAAGATCATCGTGCCCGAAGGCTACGGCCTGTTGCTGTTCCAGGATGGCGCCATCACCGGCTTCGCTGCCGAGCCGGGCGGCTACGAGTGGCGGTCGGACCACCTGGATTCGCAGTCGATCTTCGCGGGTGACGGCATCGTGTCGCCACTCATCAAGCAGAGCTGGGAGCGCTTCAAGTTCGGCGGCCAGCCGGGATCGCAACAGGCCGCGTTCTTCGTCTCGCTGAAGGAGCTGCCGGAGAACCGTTTCGGCACACAATCGGAGATCTACTGGGACGACGGGTTCCTCGGCACCCAGGTCGGCGCGGTGACGCGCGGCTCGTACACCCTGAAGATCATCGATCCGATCCTGTTCGTGAAGAACTTCGTACCGGCCCGTTACCTCCAGCCGGGCCAGGTGTTCGACTTTACCGACCTGGACAACGCAGCGGCCGGCCAGCTCTTCAACGAGGTGGTGGGCTCCCTCGCGCCGGCTTTCAGCCTGTATACCAACGACCCGGGCAAGGGCAATCGCATCACCAAGCTGCAGCAGGATTCGCTCGGATTCGCCAGGAGCCTGTCCACCGCGGTGGAGAACGCCTACCAATGGGAGTCCGATCGCGGGCTGGCCATCATCAAGACCGCTATTGTCTCCATCGAGTACGACGCCAACACGCGGGAGCTGCTCAAGACCGTGCAGCGTGCCGACGCCCTGGCAGGTGCAAGGGGTAACTCCAACCTGCAGGCGAGCATCGCCGCCGGCATGCAATCGGCAGGAGAGAACACCGGCGCGCCCGGCATCATGGGCCTGGGCATGGCCTCGGGCATGATGGGCGGCATCGGCAGCCTGCAGCAGCCGGTTGCGCCTGCGGCGCCGGCCGCTCCGGCTGCCCCCCCGGCCGACGACCCGATCGCCAGACTGACCAAGGCCAAGGAGATGCTGGATCTCGGCCTCATCACGCAGGCGGACTACGACGCGCTCAAGACCAAGACACTGGGTCTCTAGGCCGCGAGCAACCTGAGACCATGTCCAACGCCCCTACTCCGCCGCCCGCCCCGCCGGGACGCCCTGCCACCGGCCCGGGCTCGCCCCGGGATGTGCCCCCGGCGCCCGGCAGTTTCCCGGTTGACCCCGAGACCCTGCCTGACCCGATCCGCGAGGAACTGCTGGCGCCCGACCCGACCAGCATCGACACCTCCGCCGTGGAGCTCAAGGATGGCCTCAACCGCTGTCCCAAGTGCGGCGCGACCGACATCAGGCACAAGCCTGGCAGCGACATGCTGGTCTGCCTGTATTGCCGGAACGAATGGCATGGCCGGCGGATCGAGGAAGAGTTCGGCTTCGGCACCGGCCACGACGAGCTTGAAGGCACCATCATCGCGTCCGGAGCCCGGGACATCGAGGCCGACGCCGCCCACCTGATGAGCTTCAGATGCGCCGGTTGTGGCGCCGAGGTGACGGTCAATACCGAGAACGCCATGACGGCACGCTGCCACTGGTGCCGCCACGTTTTCGGCGTCAACGAGCAGGTTGCCAATGGCGCGGTACCCGACGCGGTGCTGCCCTTCCACATCCGGAAGGACGACGCGGTCGCACGCATCCGGCAATTCGTGGACAAGCGGCGGATGTTCGCGTTGAAGGCATTCAAGGAGGAATTCACGCCCGAAAACGTCATCGGCGTGTACCTGCCGTACATGATCGTCGACGGCAAGGCGAGCGTTGACGTTGCCGGCCAGGGCGAGATCGAGACACGCCGCTACTCCCGCGGCAGCGGTAACCAGAAGACGACCTACTACGACGCCGATGTCTATCAGGTCGGCCGGCACGTGGATTTCACCGTGGACGACCTGCCACTGGAGTCTTCCACCGAGCGCGGCAATCTGGACACGGGCGCCAACACCAACAACATCATCAATACGATCCTGCCCTTCGACACCAAGAACGCGGTGAAGTGGAACGCGTCCTTCCTGTCCGGCTACAGTTCGGAAAAGCGGGATCGGGACGTGGACCATTTGCATCCGCGCCTGGAAGACCAGTTGCTGTCGATCGCGCGCGCGCAGGTCGAAGGATCGGTCGGCCGTTATGATCGCGGCGTGCGCTGGGAAGAGGAAAGCCTCGACGTACACGGCACGCGCTGGGTGTCGATGTACCTGCCGGTCTGGCTGTACTCGTACCACCAGCCCGGCAAGAAGGGCGGGATGCTGCATTACATTGCGGTCAACGGCCGCACCGGAGAGACCATGGGCAGCGTACCGGTCCAACAATGGAAGCTGCTGCTGGCAGCGCTCACCGTCGGCACCTTCATCGAAGGTCTCGCACTGGCATTCCTGGTGGCAGCGGCATGATCGACGATGGCGGACTCTGGCTTCTCACACTTGGCCCGGCCGGTGCGGTGGGTCTGTACTGGGCGCTGTACCGGTATTACCGCAATACCGACAAGTCGCATGCGTTCGAGCATGAAACGGACATCGAAGCGTCACCGGTCAGCGGCACCGATCGGAAGGTCAGTGCCGTCAGCGGAACGCAGCGCTCACGCATCGATGGCGACAACGTGCGCCAGTACCGTAAACGCGTGCGTCGCACCCGGCGCGAGTCCGGGTAGTCACCTTCCCATTACCGCGCCTACCGTCAGCCGGCCGAGCGCTCCACGAGGATGCGCTCGGCCAGCCATTCGTTGTTTCCCAGCGGACGTACCTGGACGCGCACCTGGTCGCCGCGCTCCAGGTTCTCCGGGCGATAGCTGCGGCCCTGGTACTCGACGGTGGTACGGCTGTCGAAGCGCAGCCGGGTGGCGTTGCGGTAGCCGACGCGGTCCAGGCTGATCAGCTGGGCCCGCTCGTCTACGAAAGCCACCTGCCCGCTCAACTCCTGGTTTGGTCCCGCACCGAACCGATCGTCGTAGCCACGATCGTCGTAATCCCTGTCGTCGTAGCCGTCGCGACCGTAGCCGTCGTCGCGGTAGCCGCCGCCATAGCCGGTGTCGCGAACGTTCCGCACCACCTCGATGGTTCGCGCCCACGGCTCACGGCCCGCGTCGGCCACCTCGACACGGATCACGTCGCCCCGCTCCAGGCCCTCCACCGCGTGCTCGCGCCCCTGGTAGAAGAGCCGGGTGCGCTGGTCATAGCGCACTTCCCGCCGCTCGCCGCGTCCGCTGCGAGGGTCGTCGACCAGCAACAGGATGCGGCCATACCGGGTGTCGACAGCATCCACGGTCCCCAGGAGCTGGCGGCCATATGTCGAGGGATAGCCTGTTCCCGGTTGCCCGTAACCACCCCCGGCGGTGCCACCGGGGATGCCCGGACTGACACAACCCGCGAGGAGCAGCACGCTCATGGCCAGCATGATGCCGAGGCGGCGGCGGATCCCGTCGTTCATGGAATGCTCCTGACTCTTCGAAGAGGTGCCATATGGACCCGGGGCGCGTGAACGGGAGGTCTTCCAGGCCTGGCACGACCGGCGGCCGTTGAACCGCAGCTACGGCGACAACCAGCCAGGGGCGGGAATCTGCCGGTGCGCCTCGCTCAATGCCTGCGACCAGCGCTCCCGCATCATGCTGAAGTACTCGTCGCCCTCCTCGATGCGCTGTTCCACCACCCCATCGATGCTGTCGTTGCGGTAGACCAGCAGGTCCAGCGGCATGCCCACGCTCAGGTTGGAGCGCAGGGTCGAGTCCATTGAGATCAGCGCCAGCTTCACGCCCTCGCTCAACCCGAGGCCACGTGTCACGGCACGGTCGAGCATCGGCTTGCCGTACTTGTGCTCGCCGATCTGCAGGTAGGGCGTGTCCGTGGTGGCTTCGATGAAGTTGCCGGCGGCATACACATGGAAAAGGCGCAACGTGCGCCCTTCGATCTGCCCGCCGAGCATGATCGATACGTCAAAGCCCACGCCCTGCTGCTTCATCGCCTCGCCATGGGTCTTGTGGACGCGGCGCACGGCCTCGCCAACCAGTGCGGCGGCGCGGAACATGGTGGGTACGGTGTATATGGTCTCGACCTGCCCCGTTTCCGGATCCGGCAGGCCCTCCTGGATCAGGTTGAGCACCGCCTGGGAGATTGCCAGGTTGCCAGCCGTCAGCGTGGCGATCAGGCGCTCGCCGGGCTGGTGGAACTTCTGGAGCTTGGAGAAGCAGGAGATGTTGTCGAACCCGGCATTGGTGCGGGTATCACCCAGCATCACCAGGCCTTCGTCGAGCAGCAGGCCAACACAATAGGTCACTCGGTCACTCCCAACTGCAATGCAGGCTGCGAACGTTACTGCGAAGTCTGCGCGGACTGCGTGATGCGCACGTCCACCTCGAGGGTCTCGTCGCCACCGCCACGACGGAGTCCACGGACAGGGGCGGCGTCACGGTAGTCGCGGCCGCACGCCACGCGCACGTAATGTTCGTCCGGCGAGACGCGGTTGGCCGGGTCGAACCCCACCCAGCCGAGCCCGTCGACGAACAGCTCCGCCCAGGCATGGCTGGCGGCCGCGTCGTCCGCCTCCATCGGGCACAGGTAGCCACTGACATATCGCGCCGGGTAGCCGAGGTGGCGGGCCGCGGCGATCAGCACCTGGGCGTGGTCCTGGCAGACGCCCGTACCGGCCTCGAAGGCCTCGGCGGCACTGGTGCAGGCGTCGGTGGTGTCGCTGACGTAATCGACTTTGTCGCGCACGGCATTGGCCAGGCGGTGCAGGCGTTCCAGGCCCTCGCCCTCGCCCGCTGCGGCATCGGCCAGGGCGATGATGCCCGGCGACGGCAGGGTCAATGGCGTGGGCTTCAGGAAGAACATCGGCGGTAGCCCGCCCGCGTCATCACCATGCACGCCGCTGCGGTCGAGGGTGCGCACTTGGGCATGCACGGCCAGGTGCAGCTCGTTCACCTGGCGGTCGATGGCGTGGGTGGCGACCGGGTTGCCGAAGCCATCCACGCCGGTGGGCTGCAGCACCTTGCCATCCACCTCCACGCGCCAGCTCTTGACCTGCTGGCTCTCGCTGGGCGCGGGCCACATGCGCAGGGCCTGCACCACCAGCCAGGCGGCCTGGCCATAGTGGTAGCGCGTGTGGTGCGTGACGGAGAGCTGCATCAGAAAAGATGTCCCTTGGCGATTCCCGCACCCAGGTCACGGGTGCGATCGATCACATCGGTGAGGTACTCGTGCAGGCCGTCCTCGATGACCTTGTCGGCGCGCGCGAAGCGCAGCTGGGCATACATGGTGTGGGCCTGGCGGCGGGCATCGGCGGCCAGCTCCGGATCCTGCGCCTCGATGGCATCCAGGTGCTGGGTGATCTGCTCGTAGCAGAACGCCAGCGAGCGCGGGAACACCGCGCGGGAGATCAGCAGCTCGGCCACGTGCGCCGGCTGTACCCGCCCCTTGAACAACACCCGGTAGGCACGCCGCGCGCCGACCACCCGCAGGATCGCCAGCCACTGGTAGTAGTCCACCACGCCGCCGACATCCTTCACGTCCGGCAACTGCACGTGGTACTTCACGTCCAGCAGGCGAGCGGTATTGTCCGCGCGCTCCAGGAACTGCCCGGTACGGATGAAGTGGTAGCTGTCGCGCCGCAGCATGCCGTTGGAACACACCCCATGGAACAGGCCCACGCGCGCCTTCACCCAGTCCAGGAACTCGGCCAAGCGGTCGGCATCCAGCGGCGCCCGGGTGAAGTCGGCCAGCTCCTGCGAGGTCTGGTTCACCGCTTCCCACATCTCGGTGGTCAGCGTGGTGCGCACCGAGCGGGCATTGCGGCGGGCGGTCTCGATGCAGTTGGCGATCGATGAGGGGTTTGCGCGATCGAAGGCGAGGAACTGGATGACACTGGTCTCGTCGGCCGGCTGACCCGAGGCTTCCAGGCCTTCCTCGCAGCCGGCGGCGACCAGCGCCGATTCCCACTCACTGCTGCGGTTGCTGTCCACGCGCACGGCGTTCATGTGCCCGGCCACCTGCAGCAGGCGCGCCACGTAGTCTGCCCGCTCCATGTAGCGGGCCAGCCAGAACAGGTCACCGGCGGTGCGCGCGAGCATCATTCCTCCAGCACCCAGGTGTCCTTGGTGCCGCCGCCCTGCGACGAGTTCACCACCAGCGAACCCTCGCGCAGCGCCACCCGGGTCAGGCCTCCGGGCACTACGCGCACCTTGTCGCTGCCCGACAGCACGAAGGGCCGCAGGTCCACGTGCCGCGGCGCCACGCCGGATTCAACAAACGTCGGCACCGTGGACAGCGCCAGCGTGGGCTGGGCGATATAGTTCTCCGGCTTGGCCTTCAGCAGCGCACGGAAATCCTCCAGCTCCTGCTTGCTGGCGTGCGGGCCGACCAGCATTCCGTAACCGCCGGAACCATGCACCGCCTTCACCACCAGCTCATCGAGGTGGTCGAGCACGTACTTCAGCTCGTCCGGCTTGCTGCAGTCATGCGTGGGCACGTTGGACAGCAACGGCTCCTCGCCCAGGTAGAAGCGGATCATCTCCGGCACGTGCATGTAGACGGCCTTGTCGTCGGCGATGCCCGCGCCCACGGCGTTGGTGATGGTCAGGTTGCCGGCGCGGTTGGCGAAGTGCAGCCCGGCGGCGCCCAGCGCGGACTCGGGGCGGAACACCAGCGGGTCGAGGTAGTCGTCATCGATGCGGCGGTAGATGACGTCAACGCGCTCCAGCCCGGCGGTGGTGCGCATGTAGCAGACATCGTTGCGTACCAGCAGGTCCGCGCCTTCGACCAAATCGATACCCATCTCGTCGGCCAGGAAGGCGTGCTCGTAGTAGGCGCTGTTGTGGATGCCCGGGGTCAGCAGGACCACGGTGGGCTCGCCATGGCAGTTGGGCGGCGCGACCGAACGCAGGGTCTCCAGCAGCTCGTCGGCATAGTGCGCGACCGGCGCCACCCGCGCCTGGCGAAACAGCTCCGGGAACAGGCGCTGCATCACTTCGCGGTTTTCCACCATGTACGACACGCCGGAAGGCGTACGGCAATTGTCCTCGAGCACGTAGTAGTCATCGGGCCCGGTGCGCACCATGTCGATGCCCGAGATGTGCGAATACACCCGCCCCGGCAGGTCCAGGCCGTTCATTTCCGGCCGGAACTCGTCGTTGTGCAGGATCAGGCGTTCGGGAATCCGACCGGCGCGGATGATGTCGCGGTCGTGGTAGACATCGTGAAGGAAGGCGTTGAGCGCCTTGGCCCGTTGCTCCAGACCCTGCCGCAGGCGCTGCCATTCGGCCTGCGCCATCACCCGGGGGATCAGGTCGAAAGGGATGAGCCGTTCCGCGTCACCACCTTCGGTATAGACGGCAAAGGTGATGCCGATGCGGCGGAACAGCACCTCGGCTTCGCGACGCTTGAGCGCCAGTTGCTCGGCCGGGGCCGACTTCAACCAGGCGTCTATCAGCGAATAAGGCGGCCTGATGTCATCGGGCCAACCCATTTCGTCGAAGATCGGTGGGGTGCTGGGCATCGGGATCCAAGTGCAGCGTTGGACCCATCATGCACCGCCGGATGTAAACAAAATGCACCCACTCAGGTACCAGGCAGTGGCCGGTGCTCATCCTGGTCGCGCGTCATCAAGCTGACGAAGTAGATCGCGGCCCATGCGGCGGCGAAGCCCGGGATGATCTCGTACACGCCCGGCCCTCCCATGAAGCTCGCGTTCCAGCCGAGCAGGATCCAGCCGATCACCGTGGCCGCACCCACCACCAGGCCGGCGACGGCGCCAGTGCCGGTCATGCGCGGCCACGTCAGCGCCAGCACGATCAACGGACCGAAGGCTGCACCGAACCCGGCCCATGCATTGCTGACCAGGTCCAGCACCTTGGAGTCCGGATCCCATGCGAGGAAGGCGGCCACCAGGCCGACCAGCAGCACGCTGATCCGCCCCACCAGCACGGTTTCCTTTTCGCTGGCGTCCTTGCGCAGGAACAAGCGGTAGAAATCCTCCGTCAACGACGAGGAGGCCACCAGCAACTGGCTGGAGATCGTGCTCATCACCGCCGCCAGCAGCGCCGCGAACAGGAAGCCGGTCACCAACGGGTGGAACAACAGGTCCGCCAGCACGATGAAGATGGTTTCCGGGTCGGCGACCTCCAGCCCGTTGCGCACTGCGTAGGCACGCCCGAAGATGCCCAGGCTGATCGAGCCGATTACCGAAATGGCCATCCACGACATGCCGATATTGCGGGCCCGTGGGACGTCCTTGACCGACCGCAGCGCCATGAAGCGGACGATGATGTGCGGCTGCCCGAAGTAGCCAAGCCCCCAGGCGATGGCTGATACAAAGCCCACCGCCGTGAGCCCCGAGAACCACGAGAGATAGTCCGGCCCTGCGGCGGCCAGCGTCTCCGAGGCGCCAGAGATGCCCCCACCACCCGGCCCGAACAGCACCACCACGGGCATGATGATCAGGGCGAGCATCATGATCACGCCCTGGACGAAGTCGGTCAGGCTGACGGCGAGGAAGCCGCCGATGACGGTGTAGGCCAGCACCACGCCGAGTGTCAGTGATACGCCCATCGCGTAGTCGCTCATGAAGTCGGACTGGAGTACCGCGCTGAACGCGCTCTGGGCGAGCTTGCCGCCTGCCACCAATCCGGACGCGGTGTAGACGGAGAAGAACACCACCACGATCAGCGCCGAGACGACGCGCAGTGCCAGCGCCCTGCTGGGGAATCGGTTGGAGAGGAACTGCGGGATGGTGAGGCTGTTGTTGTAGCGCTCGGTCTGCTCGCGCAGGCGCGGCGCCACTACGATCCAGTTCACCAGCGCGCCCAGGGTCAGGCCGATGCCGATCCACGCCGAGACCAGGCCGCTGACGTACAGCGCGCCCGGCAGGCCAAGCAACAACCAGCCGCTCATGTCGGATGCGCCGGCGGAGAGCGCCGCGACCGAAGGCAGCAGCTTGCGCCCGCCGAGGGTGTACTCCTCGGACGACGAGGTCGAGTTGCGGTACGCGTAGAAGCCAATCCCCAGCATCAACGCGAAGTACAGGCCCAAACTGATCCAGACACCAATCGCCATAAGTCCCCACTTCTGCAACGGCTATGGGCAAGCACCCATAACGTTGCAGTCAATCACAGGGGATGTTGCAGAAGCAAACCGGTGTTGGCGACGGCCCTCCCGCTGCCATGGAGCCGGGCGCGTAGCCACCGCTGCCGCCTCTGCTAGATTCGCAAGGCCCCGACGCATCGTGCGTCGCCTTCTTCCCGGCCACAGGAACCCACCGATGACCCGATCGCGGATTGCGCACACTGCTTCGCCCCCTGCACGAACCTTGCGTGTGCGTCCGCCCCTCCTGCTCGCCGCCCTGCTGGCCGCGCCGTTCGCGCCGGCCGTGGCGCAGGTCAGCATCGTCAACCCCGGTGCGCCGGGCGCGGATCCGCGCGTGCTCTCCGCCGACGACGCGGTGCAGATCGCCGGCTCCCGCTATTCGCAGGCGGACGTGCGCTTCATGCAGGACATGATTCCCCACCACCACCAGGCGTTGGAACTCGCGGCACTGGTCGGGGAACGCACCAACTCGCCGACCCTGATCGAGGCGGCCGGGCGCATCGAGGCCTCGCAGCGCGACGAAATCAAGTTCATGCAGCAATGGCTGGCCGAGCGAGGAGAGCGTGTGCCGGACCCACGGGCACACGCGGCCATGCACGCCTCGCACGCGATGGCCGGCATGGTGTCGCCGGAAGACATGGCGGCACTGGCCGCGGCCGAAGGCTCCGATTTCGACCGCCAGTTCCTGCAACTGATGATCAGCCACCACGCCGGTGCACTGGAGATGGTCGAGGACCTGCTGGAGCAGTCCGGCTCGGCCTACGACCCGACGCTGTTCGAGTTCGTCAACGACGTCAGCAATGATCAGGCCGCCGAGATCGAGCGCATGAGCGCCCTGCTGGCCGACGTCGGCAGCGATCCGCGCACCGGCCTGGCCGCCGGCTTCCGCAACGCCGGGGAAGCCATCTCCAACCTGCAGCTAGTCGCGTCGCTGCCGAAGCCCGCCGGCTTCTTCGACCCCGAGAACCCGGCCGGGCTGCCGCTCGAGCCCGAGAAGGACGAGGACGAGAAGGAAAAGGACGAAGAAGCGCTCGCCAAGCAACAGCGCGACCAGGCGTTCAAGCGCTACAAGGGCGAGTCCACCGGCAAGGCGCGGCGTGGGCTGCTGAGTTTCGCCAACACCGACATGGCGTTCTCCGGCGACGTGCTGGTGGTCGGCAACTACCACGGCTTCAACGCCTACCGGCTGGGCGCCGACGGCGTGCCGACCTTGGCCAGCTCGGTGGTCTGCCCCGGGGGCCAGGGCGACGTGTCCATCGTCGGCGACCTGCTGCTGATGTCGGTCGAGGAAACCCGCGGCCGGCTGGACTGCGGCCTGCAAGGCGTCATCGAGGACGTCTCGAAGGAGCGCTTCCGCGGCCTGCGCATCTTCGACATCAGCGACCTTGCGCGGCCGAAGCAAGTCGGTGCCGTGCAGACCTGCCGTGGTTCGCATACCCACTCGGTGGTCTCCAGCGACGAGGAGCGCATCGTGGTCTACAACTCCGGCACCGCCTCGGTCCGCGAGCAGGACGAGCTGGAGCGCTGCGTCGACGAGCTCGCTGGCGACCAGCGCACCGCGCTGTTCCGCATCGACGTCATCGAGATCCCCGCCGCCGACCCTTCCAGGGCCCGGATCATCGACAGCCCGGCGGTCTTCGCCGACGACGAAACCGGCACATTGGCCGGCCTGTGGCGCGGCGGAGACCACGGCGATCAGACCCAGGAAACCAACAAGACCGACCACTGCCATGACATCACGGTGTTCCCGGAAGGCAACATCGCGGCAGGCGCCTGTTCGGGCAACGGCATCCTGTTCGACATCACCGACCCGATGAAGCCCACGCGCATCGACGCGGTGATCGACCCCGGCTTCGCCTACTGGCACTCGGCCACCTTCAACAACGATGGCACCAAGGTCATCTTCACCGACGAATGGGGCGGCGGCTCGCGCCCGCGCTGCCGGGCGTCGGACCCGCGCAACTACGGCGCGGACGCCATCTACGACATCGTCGACGGCAAGCTGGTCTTCCGCAGCTACTTCAAGCTGCCGGCGCCGCAGACGGTCACCGAGAACTGCGTCGCCCACAACGGTTCGGTGGTACCGGTGCCGGGCCGCGATCTGTTCGTCCAGGCCTGGTACCAGGGCGGGCTGTCGGTCATCGACTTCACCGATTCGGCCAACCCGTTCGAGATCGCCTATTTCGACCGCGGGCCGGTTGATGCCGAGAAACTGATCACCGGCGGGTTCTGGTCGGCGTACCACTACAAGGGGCGCATCTACGGCACCGAGATCACCCGCGGGCTGGACGTGCTGGCGCTGGAGCCGAGCGAGCACATCACAGAGAACGAGATCACCGCCGCCGCGCTGGCTGCCGGGGACGCCGTGTTCAACCCGCAGCAGCAGTTCGCGGTCACCTGGCCAGCGTCGCCAGTCGTGGCCGAGGCCTATGTCGACCAGCTCGCACGCAGCGGCTCGATCGAGGCTGGCCTGGAGGCCGAGCTGCGGTCGGCGCTGGACGCTGCCCGCACCGCGCTGGCGGGCCCTGCGCCGACCGCGGACCGCGCCCTTGCCAGCCGCTTGCAGGCGCTTGCCGGTTCGGTGTCCAGTGTCTCCGATGCCGAAGGCCGCGACGCCCAACGCCGGGCATCGCTATCGGCACTCCTGAAGGAATTGGCGGCAAAGTTGCGATAGCCGCCGCCTGCCCTCAGGCCGCACCCGCGTAGGGGAAGCCCCGTCGGCGCTGGCCTCCAAGCCACGCCGATGACATTGCCATGTCGATTCATGGGCCCGCCGCTCGTCGACATATACAAGCGGGCGCCCCGCCCGCCCCGGCAACCCTGAGTAGACACCCATGATTCCCAAGAACACGATCTGCCTGTGGTACGAAGGCGATGCGCTGGAAGCCGCCAGGTTCTACGCCGAAACCTTCCCCGACGGCTCGGTCGACGCCGTGCATCACGCGCCCGGCGACTACCCCGCCGGCCAGCAGGGCGACGTCCTGACCGTGCAGTTCACCGTGATGGGCATCCCCTGCCTCGGACTGAATGGCGGTCCCACGTTCAAGCACAGCGAGGCCTTTTCCTTCCAGGTCGCCACCGACCACCAGGCGGAAACCGACCGCCTGTGGAACGCGATCGTCGGCAACAGCGGACAGGAGAGCGAGTGCGGCTGGTGCAAGGACAAGTGGGGCCTGTCGAGGCAGATCACTCCGCGCGTCCTGATCGCGGCGATCACCGACCCTGACCCGGCGGCGGCCAAACGTGCCTTCGACGCGATGATGACGATGCGCAAGATCGACATCGCCGCCATCGAAGCGGCGCGGCGCGGGTGACCGCGGCCAACCCCCGCCGGACCGCGACTGAGCCCCGGGGGTCCCACCAGGGCGGGGCCGGCCCAACCGGCCCCTGCTTTCGTTGATAATTGCGCCCTGATGACAGCCGGCGCGCCTGCCGGCCACCACTCCAAGGGACCCCCTCATGGCTAACAGCTTCGTCGCCAGTCTTTTCGGCCGATCGCCGGTCCGCCCGTTGCAGAAGCATTTCCGGGAGGCCGCGGCCTGCGCGCGTGAGCTCGTGCCGTTCATGGAGGCCGTGCTGCGCAGCGACTGGGACGCCGCGACGGTATCGCGCGACCAGATCGTCGCCAAGGAGCAATCCGCGGACGACATGAAGAAAAGCGTGCGCCTGAACCTGCCCGACAACCTCTGGATGCCGGTGGCGCGCGCCGACCTGCTCGACCTGTTGATGGTCCAGGACCGGGTGGCCAACACCGCCAAGGACGTCTCCGGCATCGTCATCGGCCGGAACATGGCTTTCCCCACCGAGATCGGCGAACCATTGATGAAGCTGGTGCGCCGCTGCATCGATGCCGTGGACCAGGCCGAGCGCAGCGTCTCCGAGCTCGACGAACTGTTCGAGACCGGCTTCCGCGGCGCAGCGGTGGAGGTGGTGGAAGACATGATCGGCCAGCTCGATGCCATCGAGGACGACACCGATCAGCTGCAGGCCGAAGTCCGCGCCGCCCTGTTCGTGCGCGAAAAGGACCTGCCGCCGGTGGACGTGGTGTTCATGTACCAGGCCATCGAGTGGATCGGCGAGGTCGGGGACTACGCCCAGCGCGTGGGCAGCCGCCTGCAACGCCTGCTCGCCCGCTGAGGACCTGACCATGGACCAGATGACCCTCTACATCGCGCTGGCCGCGGTCTTCGGCCTTTACATGGCCTGGGCGATCGGCGCCAACGACGTCGCCAACGCCATGGCCACCTCCACGGGTGCCAAGGCGATCAGCTTCAAGCAGGCGGTGATCATCGCCGCGGTGTTCGAGTTCGCCGGCGCCGTGCTCGCCGGCGGCAACGTCACCTCGACCATCCGCAGCGGCATCGTCGATGCCAGCCTGTTGAGCGGCACGCCGGAACTGATGATCTACGGCATGCTCGCCTCGCTGCTGGCCGCCGCGGTATGGCTGAACGTGGCCTCCAAGTTCGGCTGGCCGGTCTCGACCACCCACTCCATCATCGGCGCCATCGTCGGCTTCGCCGCGGTCGGCATCGGCATGGAGGCGGTGCAATGGGGCAAGGTCGGCCAGATCGTGATGAGCTGGGTGGTGTCGCCGCTGGTCTCCGGCGTGATCGCCTTCGTCATCTTCCGCACCGTGCAGATGCTGATCCTCGACCGGGCCGACCCCATCGAGCGCGCCCGCCGCTGGGTGCCGGTCTACATGCTCGTCGCCGCCTTCCTGGTGGTGATGATGACGCTCACCAAGGGGCTGAAGCATGTCGGGCTGGACCTGACGACGCCGCAGAACGTGGCCATCGCCACGGTCATCTCGATCATCGTCGCGGTAGCGGGCAAGTTCATCATCGACCGCATCAAGGTCGACCCGGCTGCCGATCGCAAGTTCCGCTTCGCCACCGTGGAGCGCATTTTCGGCGTGCTGATGGTGATCACCGCCTGCTCGATGGCCTTCGCACACGGCTCCAACGACGTCGCCAACGCCGTGGGCCCGGTGGCAGCGGTGATCTCCGTCGCCACGACCGGACTGGTCGAAGGCGAGTCGGCGGTGTCCCCATGGGTGCTGCTGCTGGGCGGCGGCGGCATCGTGCTGGGCCTGGCCACCTACGGCCGCCAGGTGATGCAGACCGTCGGCACCCAGATCACCGCGCTGACCCCGAGCCGTGGGTTTGCCGCCGAGATGTCGGCCGCCAGCACCATCGTGCTCGCCTCCAGCACCGGCCTGCCGATCTCGACCACGCACACCCTGGTGGGCGCCGTCCTGGGCGTGGGCATGGCCCGCGGCATCTCGGCGATCAACCTCACCGTGATCCGCAACATCTTCCTGTCGTGGCTGATCACCGTGCCCGCCGGCGCCGTGCTGTCGGTGATCTTCTTCTTCATCCTGCGGGCGGTGCTGTAGGGGGACGCGCCTGCTGGTCAACGGGAGACGGATCTCTCAAAGCAGTACTTCCAGCCCCTTGCGGTCGATCAGGTCGAGCAGTTTCAGTGATGGACCGCTCGGCCGCTTGGCTCCAATCTCCCATTGCCGCACGGTAGAAGCGCTGGTGTTGAGCACGCCAGCGAACACCACCTGGCTCAGCCGATGGCGCGACCGCAGCTCGCGGATGCGTTCGGCGGGCCAGTCTGCAACCGGCGCGAGGCAAAGCGCATCGAATTTACGCATGCGCCGCGCATCGATGAAAGCCGCAGCATGGAAATCCTGCGCGGTCTCGTGGACCTCGTCCAGGATGCGGCTAGTGGTTCGCGCCTTGGTCATGGGGAATTTCCTTGAGTAGCAGTTGTGTCACTTGAGCGTCCAATTCGGCAGCCGACAGATCCAGCAAGGTCCTCGCCAGAGCCTGCAGGGCTTCAAGCTCGCGCCGCGTGATGCTGCTCCGTTCGTTCTTTTCGAACCCGAACACGAAGAACCATCGATCACCACGGTTGGTCGCTACCAACGTCCTTGCACCGCCACGCTTGCCCCGGCCGGCGATGGGGACCCGCTTCTTGACTACGCTCCCGCCGAGATCCGCATCTACGAGGCCAGCCGACATTTCCGCGACCGCAACCGATAGCGCCGCTTCCGATACCGCGCTCCTGCGCAGCCACCGCACAAACGCGCGGGTCATGAAGATCCGTTTCATGACGTGACTATAACACTTAGAGTTATAGATAGAACAATGCCGCGGGCCAGACAGCCGCGGTAATACCATTGCAGCCCCGCCCCCTCCCCAGACACCCCGACACTTGAACACCTCCTCCGAGCTCCTGCTGTTCGTCGTCGGGCTGTTGCTGATGCTGACCGTGATGGCGGGCAGTTTCTCCAGCCGCTTCGGCCTGCCGGCGTTGCTCGGCTTCCTGGGCCTGGGGATGCTGGCGGGTGCCGACGGCCCGGGTGGCATCAACTTCGAAGACCATGCCGCCGCCCAGGGCGTGGGCGTGCTGTGCCTGGTCTTCATCCTGTTCTCGGGCGGCCTGGACACGCACTGGAAGAGCGTGCGGCGCGCGACGGTGCCGGCGCTGGTGCTGGCCACCGTTGGTGTGCTGGTGAGCGCGGGCGTGGTCGCCATCTCGGCGATGTGGTTGTTTGCGTTCACTCCCCTGCAGGGCTTTCTGCTGGGCTCGGTCATCGCATCGACGGACGCGGCGGCGGTCTTCGCCATCCTGCGTTCCAGCGGCCTGCCCCTGCGCGACGAGGTGCGTGGCCTGATCGAGCTGGAGTCCGGATCCAATGATCCGATGGCGATCTTCCTCGTGGGCGCCGTGCTGCTGCTGATCGCCACGCCCGATACGTCGGTCGCGGCGCTGGTGCCGGACTTCATGCTGCAGATGGCCGTCGGTGCAGGCGTGGGTTACGGCATCGGGGTCGGCATGCCGATGCTGCTGCGGCGGGCGCAACTGCACGTCGGCGGGCTGGCACTGGTGGTGTCGATCGCGGTCGCCCTGCTCGGCTACGGGCTGGCAGGGCTGATCGGCGGCAGCGGCTTCCTGGCCTGCTACGTGGCCGGCATCGTCGCCGGCCATCGCGAATTCCCCGACAAGGAGACCGTCTCCCTGTTCCAGGATGGGCTCGCATGGCTGGCGCAGGTGGTGATGTTCCTGACCCTCGGCCTGCTGGTCTACCCGACCGAGCTGCTCGACGTCGCCGGCCCGGGCCTGGCGGTCACCGCGGTGCTGATGCTGGTCGCACGGCCCTTGAGCGTCTTCCTGTGCCTCGCCCCATTCCGGGCCTACGGCTGGCGCGAGAAGCTGTTCGTCTCCTGGGCCGGCCTGAGGGGCGCGGTGCCGATCGTGCTGGCGACCTTTCCCATCGTCGCCGGCGTGGAGGGCGCACAGTCGATCTTCAACATCGTGTTTTTCGTGGTGCTGGTCTCCAGCATCGTGCAGGGGCCGACCCTGGGCTGGATGGCGCGGCGGCTGTCGCTGGATCGCCCTGGCTAGGCTGCGATCCGCTCGATCTGACCGATTGTGTCGCCGAGCGTGCGGTGTGCCTCTTCGAGATCGTAGTCAGCCTGCAGCCCCAGCCAGAACCGCTCGCTGGTGCCCAGTGCGGCGGCGAGTCGAACGGCAGTATCGGCGGTGATACCGCGCTTCCCCAAAACGATCTCGTTGATGCGACGCGGAGGTACGCCTGCGGCTCTCGCCATCGCGTTCTGGCTAATACCCAGCGGGATGAGGAATTCCTCCAGCAGCACTTCACCGGGGTGGATGTTGGGCAGGGCCTTCACTGTCGTCTCCGTTGCTTCAGTGGTAATCGACGATCTCCACGTCATGGGCGTCACCATCCCTCCAGCGGAAGCACACGCGCCATTGGTCGTTGATCCGGATGCTGTGCTGGCCCTTGCGGTTACCTTTGAGTGCTTCAAGACGATTGGCGGGAGGAATCCGCAGGTCATCCAAGGTGACAGCGCTGTTGAGCATGCGCAGCTTGCGGCGAGCGACCTGCTGAATCACGGCAGGCAGTCGTCGGGACGCCGAGCCGCGCCAAATCTTTTCCGCTTCCTTGTCGGCAAAGCTCCGAATCACACCGCAACCATAACGCTACCCGTTATATGACGCAAGCCGTTACAGGTCGCGCGCCATCAATTCGGCATGCTCGGCGTCCTCGAAGCGCTGTCCCACGGCTCAATCGCGCCTGAGACGACGCGCCTGTTCAGCCGCGGCCTTCAGCACGCGGACGTAGTCGGTCTGGAACTTTGGGGCCTGCTCCGCGACGTTCTCCAGCCCCTCCACGTACGCCGCCACCAATGTCGGCGCGTTGTACTGGTCGGCAAGGTCGGCCATGGTCTTGGCCACGGCATCGCGCACGTGCCAATCCACGTTCATGCCTTTCTGCGCTTCATTGGCGAGGTCCACGACGCGCAGCAAATGCGGCGTCACCAGACCCACGATGGTGGTTCTCATCCGTACAACCCTGGTTACGAAACTGCGGAAGGCTCACGCGGCGGGCGCCAATAGTAGCGCCAGCATCCGCCCGTGCGTGAAAACCCCGCGCGCTGGCGCAGCCGTCGTTATTGCACCGGCGCCAAGCGGTGGGACGGGTGCGTGCAGACCACCAGCCCGCCCTCGCCCAACGCGTCACCGACCACCTGCACCTGCATGCCGACGGCCAATGCCTCCACGTCCACCGGCGGCGCCTCGCACAGGTTCCAGCGTGCCGGCAGCTCGACCGCAACGCGGTCACCGTCGGCATCGACCTGCACCACCGCATTGCCGTCGTACGTCCACGGCTGGGTGTCGATGGACGCGACGGTGCCGGTGATCGTCACCGGACCGGCGGCCCCAGGTTCATTCCCGGGCGTGTCGACGGCGGGGGACGTGGCGCAGGCGGTGGTGGCGAGCACCAGCGCGCAGGCCAAGGGGAACAGAGCGACGGAAGCAATGGGGCGCATGGGTGGTCCTTGTATGCTGCAGGTGCGATCAGTCGCCGAGTATGGTCGAGATCAGGCCAGTGGCCATCTGCACCAGGTAGTAAGTGTCATCGTCCTGGTACGGGCGCACCCAGACGTGGCCGGCCGGCGGCGGGGCCAGGTCGTAGCGGCCGTAGTCGCGCACGTAGTAGCTGTCGCCCAGGTAATCGCGCGGGATGTACTCGCCACGCGCCCAGCGGCGGTGCTCGCGGACATCCTCGCGCCACTCGCGCTCGGCCTCGCGGCGGTCCTTCCAGTATTCGCGTTCGGCCTCGCGGCGATCCTTGGCGACCTCACGCGCGTGCTCGCGGCGGTCCTTCTCATACTCGCGTCGGTCCTTCTCGTATTCACGGATGTCCTCGCGACGGTCCTTCGCATGCTCGCGCTGCGCCTCTGCGTAGTCCCTGCGCAGCTCCTTGCGGTCGTCGTCGGCAAAAGCGGTGCCGGAGAAGGTGACGGCGGCCAGCGCACTGGCGATCAGAAGCTTCTTCATGGCGTGCTCCCGGGATGCTGGAAAGGAGCCCCGACTCTATGCCGGGCCGCCTGAACCGTTCATCGCCGCGAAGACACGGTCAGCCGTCTCCCGGCGACCCCTTGCCCAGCAACGACTTCAGCCCGGCGAACGGGTTGGACGTGGCCGAGGCCGCCTTGTCTTCGGCATCCAGCGCGCTGACGCCGGTGTGGTCGATCTGGCGGGAGTGTTCGTTGTCGTGGCAGTACACGCACAGCAGCTCCCAGTTGCTGCCGTCGGGCGGGTTGTCGGAGTGGTTGTGGTTGCGGTGGTGGACCGTCAGCTCCTGCAGGTTGGCGCGGGTGAACTCGCGCGCACAGCGGCCGCAGACCCACGGGTACATCTTCAGCGCGCGCTCGCGGTAGCCCTTGTCGCGCTGCTCGGCGCTGCGCCGGGCTTCGGCGACGATGCGGTCCAGATTGCTGTTTGGTGGCGTGGACATCGGGACAAGTTACCGTAACCCCGCCCTGACGCGGTTCCAACGCTGTTCGGCGCACGGTCGCAGGCCCCGCACCTGCCGCTACCGAGTGGGCATTGCGATGTGGAGACACCCATGCTGAATGACAAAAATTCAAGCGCCATCGTCGCGGTCAGCGACCTCGAGCGCGCGCGGGATTTCTACACCGACACGCTGGGCCTGGAGCCGAGCGGCGACGTCCTGGACGGTGTGCTGGAGTACCGGACCGGCGACACGCAGCTGGTGGTCTACCGGTCCGAGGGCATCCGACCGGGCACGGGCAACTCGGTGGCCTGGAGCGGCGGCGGTGACGTCGAGGCCATTGCAGCGACCCTGCGCGCAAAGGGCGTGACCTTGGAGGAGTATCCCGACCTGGGCATGAAGATCGATCGCGGGGTGCACAGGCGCGACGGCTTCGTGGGCATCTGGTTCAAGGACCCGGACGGCAACATCCTGCATGTCCATAGCATGTGAGATTCGACGCGCCGTCAGGCGCCCAGTTAGAGATTCCCATGGATTCCGACCTCAACGATTTGAGCCGCGAGGACTTGTTCGCGGAGCTCATCAAGCTGCGCAACGCGGTCCGCGCCCACCGTGACAGCACCATGCATGACCTCTGTTGGCATCACCCCGCTCTATGGGACCTCTTACCCGAGAAATCCAAGGTTCGCCCCGTCGTTCCAGAGTGGCCAGTATTTCTTCGCGGCTGTCTCAGATACCGGCAATCGTTGGATGAGCAGTTGCCGGATGCGCCACGTAGCAATGAAGAGTTCTCAGGGCGTGATGGCGCCTAACAGGTCATTCGCACCCTGCGGCCACCAGAACACCGGCGACGGCCATGCAAAGTGGAATCCTTCGGAAGTGGTTGCGCGGCATGTTGTGGTCCATCACGGGGAAAGTCGCGACTGTAACCCGTAGCGCTACCATCGCCAGATACGGGAGGGGATATGGGACGTCGAAGAAAGAGTGGCCTGGATGAGGTCGCCTCATGGCCGTGGCCGGTGGGCATTGTCGCGGGCATCCTTGCCTTCCTCCTCATCCGCTACGGCGTCGGGGCATGGTTCTCGGCTGCGGGCAGTTCGCTGCTCGGGCCTCTGGGGCAGCAGATTGGCGGGACGCTGGCGCCGCTGGCGTGGTTCGCGATGCTCGCCTGCTGGATTGCAGCGGGCGTGTCCTGGCTCAGGGCGAAGCAGCGACGACGCCTGCACGACACCCGCAGCGACCTCGACAGCCTGGCTGACATCTCATGGCGCGAATTCGAGATGCTGGTGGGCGAGTCGTTCCGCCGACAGGGCTACGAGGTTGCCGAAACCGGACTCGGGGGCAAGGACGGCGGCATCGACCTGATCGTGTCCAAGAGCGGCCGTCGCGAGCTGGTGCAGTGCAAGCAGTGGAAGCGCCGCCAGGTGGGTGCCGCTACGGTCCGCGAAATGTGGGGGCTGGTCGACCACCATGGCGCAGCTGCCGTGCATATCGTCAGCCTCGGGGATTTCACCCCCGATGCAGCGCGCTTCGCCGAAGGAAAGCTGATCCACCTCGTGACCGGGCGCGACCTGCTAGAACGGATACGTGCCGCACAGGCTGGCGCAAGCTCCGCACCAGCACAGACGGCTCCCGCCAGCGAGGCCCCCTCCTGCCCCATCTGCGCCGACGCCATGCTCCTACGGCATAACCGGCGCACGCGCGAACCGTTCTGGGGCTGCACGCGTTTCCCTCAGTGCAAAGGCACGACGGCCGCAACGACCTGATCCCCACAAAGACCTCACGCCGCATCACCAACCCCTCAACTGGAGCCACCCATGCGCAAATGGATGTTCGCAGCCGCCCTTCCGCTCGCCCTCGCCTCGGCCGCCGCCATCGCCGGCACCCCGCTGCCTGACGGACCACACGTTGTCGTGCAGGGCGAAGGAAAAGTCAGCGTGGCGCCCGACGCCGCGGTCGTGACCATGGTGGCGCGGCATCGGGCGGCGAACCCCGGCGAGGCCAAACGCGTGGTCGACCGCGCGGTGGATGCACTCCTCAAGGCCGCTCCCGAATTCGACGTAGCCACGGACGACATCACCGCCTCCGACCTCGCCCTGCGCGAGGAGATCGACTACGACGACAACGACCGTCCCCTGCCCCCCGATCATGTCGCCAGCCGCGAAGTGAAGGTCAGGCTGCACGACCTCGAGACCCTCGGCGCCTACATGGACGCGGCGCTGGCAGCCGGCTTTACGGATATCGCGGACGTGACTTTCAAATCCAGCAAGGAAGCCGACCTGCGAAAAGAAGCGCGCGCCCATGCCGTTGCTGAAGCCAGGGAGAAGGCAGGTGGGCTGGCCCTCGCGTTCGGAGGAAGCCTGGGGCCGGTCTACAGCATCAACAGCGTCAACTCGATGCAGGCGGATGGCTACGGGAACACAACGCTGGATAAGATCCAGGTCACAGGGTCACGATTGGACAGCGGGCGCTACCTGCAACCGACCGTCGACTTCACCGAGCGGGTGTCAGCGGTGTTTGAAATATCTCGCTGATCCGATGAGGGAGCCTTAAATTGCGCAAGCGTGCAGGAGTGAAATCACTCTCACCCGAGTTTTGACCACTCGGCCGCCCGCGGTCAACAGGTTCTACGGACAAATGCCCCCGGCCCTTATCTGCGCCCAAAAAAAACCCCGGCCAAAGCCGGGGTTTTTAATGCGGCCGTGGCGCCACGGCCGCGATGTTTGCCACTTTCAGTCGATGCGGGCCTGCACCGACAAACCGCTGAAGTTGGTCTCGCCCTGGACCAGCAGGTAGTACGTGCCCGCAGCCGGACGGGAGATGCGCACGGTCTCGTTGTTGCCCGGACGGACGGACTTGAAACCATGCACCGTTGTGGTTGGCTGGACATCGCGGCCGACGTACAGGCTGGCATTTCCGGTGCCGCCGAAGGTCATCAGGTTGAGCATGCGCGCGCCAGCAGGCACAACGATGCTGTACATCTTGCCGCCTCCGGCCGCGCCGCTTATGCCGGTGACGGCGACCTTGCTCGTCAACGCAGTGACCGGGATCTCGCCCCCGTCTACGGTCATCGACACCGTCGCTTCGCGCACCGCTCGGCCGTAGCTGACGCGATAGGTGAAAGAGTCGGCGCCACTGTAGCCATCGGCCGGCGTGTAGGTCGCGACGTTGCCGGCGATGGTGACGGTGCCGTGGCTGGGCGCCGTGCCGAGCGAATAGGCGACGTTGCCGCCGTTGCCGACCGAGCCGTCGAGGGTCACGTCCTTGGCTTGGCCGACAGTCGTCGATGCGCTGATGAAGCTGGCCTGCAGCGGTGCGTACTGCTGGTGGATGCGCACGCCGCCGCCGACGGACACCATCAGCAGCGAGCCATCGCGCGACAGGCGGGTGCGCCCTTCTTGGAAAGCGTGGTTGCCCGGGTGGCTGAAGGCGTACTCGAAGTTGAACGCGCCGGTCTGGGTGTGCGTGTTCATGTCGTACACGCGTACTTCGGAGGTTTCGGCGAAGGGGAAGTACGCGATGCGCTCGACCGGATGGTAGGCGACGCCGATCGGCTGGGCGTCGGCGTAGGTTCCGATTGTCGCGATATTGGCGTAGACGTCGTCGTACACCATGGTGCCGCCGTATGTCGGGATCGAGAACTGCGCGCCGAAGTGGTCGGTGCCGATCTCGTAGTTGAACCATGAGGTGCCGTCGTCGTACCCCGAGCGGCGCACGATCGAGCCAGTCGGCACGTCGAACAGACCCCAGGCGCCGTCGGAAATGTTGGACTCGGCAAAGGCGATCGTCAGGCCATCGCCGCTGGCCGACAGCATCGTGTTCTGTCGAACGGAGGCCAAGCCGGTCCACTCGCCAGTCGCGGGATCGAGGCGCCGCATCTGGACCCAGCCAGAGCCATTGAAACTGGAGGTTGTGTAGATCTTGCCTTCGGCGTCGTAGACGGCGACGTAAGTGTTGCCCTCCGAGGTGTCGGCCGTAGCAACGGTGGCTGTCTGATGCGACAGCGAGTCCAGGTCGACCAGATGAACCCAGGACTCGCTCACCGCATCGGTGAGGTCGCCGACCACGAGCGTGTGGTTGTCTGGCGAGATGTCGAGCCCGGAAAGCGCACCGCCCAGGACGATCGGGCTCAGGAACGTGTCGGTAGCAACGTGATAGCGCAGCACCTCGGTGCCGTGGCTGATGTAGACAATGCCACGCGCATCATCGTGAACCATGTCAAATCGGCTCGGCGCCGGAACGAAGGTACCCACTGCCCATACGGGCAGTGCCAAACCGGACAGCACCAAGGCTGCCAGCAATCGCTTCATGTGTATCTCCTTTACTCGTGGTTTGGCTGGTCGACCGGCGCTCCGCCAGTCCAAGCTGCCAGCTCTAATCCCCTTGGAGCTCACAGCGGGAAAAGTATCGCCGTAAAGGAGTGGCAGGCGCCACCTTTTGGCCCCGCTTTGCGGAGCATTCTTTTCTGGGAGGAAACGAAGTTAATTGCCTCCGTCGCCTTTCCCAGTCCCCTTTTGTTTGTGCTCAGAACGGTGGCGCCTTCCGCCCCTTCTGCAGCCGTGCGGCCTCCATCCACCAGGCCAGGTCGTCGGCGAAGCGAGCGAAGCTCTTCTCGAGGAACTTTCCGGCCTCGTCGATGGGTTGCCCCTGCGCATCCAGTGTCTTGCCGATGGGCCCGACGTTGACGGTGCTGGAGATCACCACCATGCCCATTTCCGACAGGTTGCCGTGCCAAGGGACGCTACCGCGCGCACCGGCCAGGCGCCCGGCCGAATAGCTGACGATGCCGGCGGGGCGCCAGAACCACTCCTCCAGAAAGTGGTCGGTGAGGTTCTTCAGGCCCGGCTGCATACCCCAGTTGTACTCGCCGGTGACGAACACGAAGCCATCGGCGCCGCGGATCTTGCCGGCCAGTGCTTCCATGGCCTCCGGCGCCTCGCCCGGCGGGTACTCTTTGTACATACGGTCCAGCATCGGCAGGTTCACCGCCTTGGCGTCAATCAGCTCGGCGTCGACGCCGCGGGCCTGCAGTGCGCGAACGCAGTAGTCGGCCAGGCGGATGCCCACGCGGTCGGAGCGGTAGGAGCCGTAGAAGACAAGGATGCGTTCGGACATGTGGACCTCGGTAGTTGTGAGCTTGAGGGCAACGGCGCATCAACCTAACGGGCGCTGACGCCGTATGGCGCAAGCGTACGACGCGAGGAAGACTGGGCCCATGGACCGGGAAGTGGTTCTCCGAAATTAACTGCCTCCGTCCCCTTTAGTTCGTCGGCCCGCACGATCACGGCGCGCAGCATTGGCAGGAAAGTCCCTTCAGTCCTCTTGGGTCCCGGTCTGGCCACCATCATCATCCGGGCTGCATCGGATCTTCTCCATGGAGCCATTCAAGCATTCGACCCTCTGCAGCTGTCCCGGCGTCCACGCATACACCCAGTGATGCCAGCCGGGCGGCGGACAATGGCTCGTCGCTTCCCTGCCCTTGCTTGTTTCGACGTATCGCTTGCAGATCGGCGAGTCTTCCCTGCTGAGGAACCACACTTCGATCATGCCGTCGCTCCGCATGAGAAGACGCTTGACTTCGCCGGGGATGTGGGTCGACGCGTCGTTGGCATACCCGCTATTGCGGATCTCCGCGTAATCCGCGTCGGTCACCGTGGACGACCCTGGATAGGGGCCGACTCCCCGCTCGTCGTCCGTCTCCAGGCGGGTCATCACGACCAGGTTGTTCGTCGCATCGAAGTTCGAGCCAGTATTGAATGCTGTCAGCAGATAGACGATTTCCGGTATCCGATCCTCGTCGAGGTACGCGATCCTGAGGATGTGTGCATGGTGATCGGACTCGATATCGTTTTGAGGGATCAGCTGTATCGAGGCTGCGGCGGCGTACCTCGCTTCCGGAACGGTCAAGGCATGGACGGCCGCCACCGCCGGCATGCAGATCGAAAGCAGCACCAGCATCACGCACGACAAACCCTTCATGCACATGGTCAGTCTCGGAATGGTGGCCATCCTGTGGCCGGGCATGCCGGCCACTATGCCACCAACCAAACGGGGTCAGGTTCACTTCCTACCTGACTCCCGGAATCCCCTGACGCACCGCCCCGGCGCAGCGCCAATAGGCCAGTCCACCGCTGCGCTCCAGCCTGCACGCATGGCCCGCCTCCCCCGATTCGACCTGCCCGGCATCCCGCAGCACATCGTGCAGCGCGGCAACAACCGCCTGCCCTGCTTCCTGGACGACGCCGACCGCGCCCGCTACCGGCACCTGCTGCGCGAGGCGCTGCTTGCCACCGGGAGCCACCTGCACGCTTACGTGCTGATGGACAACCACGCCGGTAGCGCGGGCTTGGGATGCAAGACGGTGCTAGCCTGACGCAACGCGGACGGGGGCGTATATATGGCACGGGCAAACGACTGGGCTCGGACTGAGGTGGAAGCTTGCGTGGCAGACTACCTGCGCATGTTGACGCTGGAGCTCAATGGCCAGCGCTACAGCAAGACGCAGCATGCGAAGGCGCTGCTCAAGCTCCTCGGCAACCGCAGCCGCCCATCAGTGGAGTTCAAGCACTGCAACATCAGCGCGGTGATGGTCGAACTTGGATATCCGTACATCGACGGCTATAAGCCGCGCGGCAACTTCCAGTCCCTCCTGCTGGAAGTTGTAGAGGAGCAACTACAGAACAACCCGCTGTTGCAGGACGCGGCGCAGGCCGCGGTGCTGCGCCCGGCGGCCGTGGTTTCCATCGAGGACGCAGCAACACTTTGGGTGCCAGCACCCCAGTCCGCAGCAGTAAGAGAGAAGGCGCCCACCTATGCCCCGAGCTTCTCGCCTGTCCGCCGTGACTACTTGGCCCAAGAAGCGCGAAACAGGTCACTCGGCCGCGCGGGCGAACTCTTTGTTGCGGAGATCGAAGTCAAGCGTCTTCATGCTCTTGGCAAGAAAGTGCTAAGCAGTCGAGTCGAACACGTGGCCGCAACGCAGGGAGACGGACTGGGCTATGACGTGCTGTCGTTCGAGGAAGACGGGCGGGAGAGGCTGATCGAGGTGAAGACCACTGCTTTCGGCCAACTCACTCCCTTCTACGTGAGCCGGAACGAGCTAGCGCGCTCAGAAGCGGATGCGGACCACTACCGCCTCTACCGGATCTTCGACTTCCGCGACCGCCCGCGTATGTTTGAACTGCCAGGCGCCATAGCTAGCCGTTGCCGACTGGAGGCGGTGTCGTATCTCGCCCGACTAGCTTGATGTGGCTACAGCCTCTGCTTCCAGCAAGAAGAGCTCGTTCGCGATGAAGAACTCCCGGTAAGCCCGGACGCGGCCCCACTCTTCCTCCCGATGTGCGCGCGGATTTCGGTAGCTCATGAAGGCCGCCTCGAACAGTTGCGCGCGCCCCTCAATCTCACTTCTCGGCAATCCAAGCCACGTAAGAATCGCACCTGTTCCACGAAACGCCTTCTTGAACACTTCCACACCCGAAGCGGCAACAGGGAGCTCGCAACGCTTCTTCACGTGTGACTCGAGCCGACGAAACACCTCGAATACCGCCTTATCGGGATCTCGTTCCAAGATGACAGCTAGATCGAGAAGCCGGTCATCAAGAGCAAACCACGGCACCATTGGCTGAAACTGGCGACGCATGAGCTCGGCGCGATTACTTTGATGCTGCAAACCGTCGTACCGATACACGTGAATTCGGCTAGGCCTGAAGAAGGACGCGTCCTCGATGAAGTTCAGGTCCTCCTGCACCAGACGATTTTCGTCGAGCCTCGTAAGAAGCTCTCCAGGTACAAGCACCTCCTCCACATTGACCCCGAAGCGCGCCAGCAGTTCAAGAGCAACAGACAGTCCAGTCGGCCCCTCGCCACAGTACCCAGATGCAAATCCGCAGCGGATCAGCACGGGTTCTGGCTCCTGCACTTCCAAATAGAAGCCGTGTCGGTCCTGATACGTCAACAACAGCGCACGCTCAACCTGGACGCTAGTTGCGAGCAATCGGGAGATAGCATCCAAACAAGACTGCGTGGTTAGATGAGAACCGTGGTACTGAACTTGAGTCAGCGCAGCTCTTCGAAGCATCCCCGTAGTGCTCCTCCACTTAGACGAGGCAGTCAGTTTACCGGTGAACCGTCCACGTAAGCTTCGTCAAGCAGACACTTCAGAAGTGGAACCTTCGGCGATGTGTTGGCGGTACTCGGCAGGTGTCAGGTCACCGAGGGAGTCGTGGGGTCGGTCTTCGTTGTACTTGAGCATCCATCAGTAGGAGGCCCCGTGCACGTCATCCAGGCGGGAAAACAGGTGGCGGTCGAGCACCTCCTCCCCAAAGGTGCGGTCGAAGGGTTAGGTGCAGGCGTTCTGGTTCCCCTTGCCCGCCTGGATGCTTAAGCAGCGCGTGGCGAAGCCCGAGCACTGAACGACGCCAAAATCCTAGGTAGTGCCTCAAAGAACAGCCTGTTGACCTGCATCAGATCGTCAAGGTTCTGATCAGGGAAAGATCGGTAGTTGTGAAAGACGAGATTTCTAAGTGGATAAAGGGACTTAGCCAACGTGTCGCCCTCCTTGACACCGAGCGCCCGATTCAAATCACGGCAAGTCCCTACGAGATCATTCAATGAAGGGGCTGGCTCGCAGTACTTATCAATGATCGCATTAATGCGCTTCTTCTCAGAAATACACTCAGCCAGATCGTCCATCGCCTCTTTGACCTTAGAGACTTCGCCCCTGGCGTGATTGATCTTGGCAATGATCGAGTCTTGTTCAACAGAGAATATCTTCTCCATAAGCAGCTCGATAACCTGATACAAATAGAAAAACTGGAGGACCGGACTACCGAAAGCATGCGCCGCATAGCTAAGCAATGCCCGCACCAGCTTGTCATCAGAAAAGTCTTGGGACGAGTGGATGAGCTTAATCTTGCCCCCCATCGGCCTCAGAAATGGGACCACTGCGGTGCCGCCTTTGGACTGTTTCTCATCGAGCACGCCGATCGACGTAAGGTAGGGATACAGTCGCGCCAGATTAAAAAGCTCCCCCTGGCTAATCACCCCCTTCGAGACCACCAAAAGCACCGTCGAATCAGGCGCGAACGATGTCAGCGTCAACCCGCGGTCGACTGCTACAAACGGAGCGGCCACCGCAGCATTGGACGGGTACACATCGAAAAAATTATCTATCGCTGCCCTGGCGTATCTGAGGAAGTGCTCATTCTCAGCGAAGTCATGCAGATTGGACTCAAGCGCGAGAATTGGAAAAAACCAGCCGATACGCCGACCGCCATCGTCACCCGGCACGTAGAGCTGATATATATCGCTCTCTCGAACATCGCCAGCAAAGAAAACATGTACTTCGTATCCAGCCGGATCCAGATCGTCCGGCAGAGATAGCGGACAAATCAAGGGGGCCGAAAAATTCTCGGCCTGTAGCTCGTAAGAACCATCCGCCAACCGAACGAGGCGGCTCTTCGCGCGACCGCCATCGATAGTCAAAGAAAGAGGCATTCTATTGCCTCACATATTCTGGCCTTGATACTTCCTCAGCGCAGATCTCGCGCAGGAAAGGGCATCTCCATAACTGTCGCTCTCGGGGTTGAATAGGTCTCGGAAGAAGTAGCTAAAGAAGCTTCGCTGGGCGTTACCAATTTTCTTAGTATTGCCCTTTAGCCAGCCGAGCGAGGTGTTCAGCTCTTCAAGAGTCTCGACAGGTGAATTCAAATCAAGCGCTCGAATCTGACTTATAACATCATCAAAGGAGGCTACTGCTTCGACATCAATCAGACGACCGATTGCCGCGCCAAATCCCGAGAACGCCTGTGGCTTCTTGAAGACCTGCAGCATATTCCTACCAAACGGAGATGGATTATCTTCCAGGTAGTCTTCGCCAAGTTCAATTCCCGCAGCAAGATCGCTGATCTTAGCCACAAAGGACGAAAGCGCCTCAACGTACTTTTCGAAAAGCTCAGTAGATTGATTCTCCTTCGACAGCTTCTCAAGACTATTTATGTTCTCAAGAATATCGGACTTCTCAATTGGCAGCTCGTCTCTATCAAGGTAGGAGTTAAATCCCTCCACGACGTCCTTAAAGTTGAACTGGCGCTCACCGACTGCTACTCGGTCGTCCGCCTCTCTGATCAGCTGCACACCATTTGGACGAGCGCCCAAGTAGTCCAGATAAAGAATCTCGATCTGCTGCCTCAGCGACATTGGGGTTTGCCCCGTATTCAGAGTAAGCATCCTATACAAGATGCCAAGCCTGTTAATCCCAAAGTAAACCTCGACTCGGATCTTAGATGCGAGAACGTCACGCAACACTGCATCATCTTTTGCGGATTCCAAATCAGACAGCAGATCGAGGATCGTATAGGTCCTCTGCAGGCCATCCAGAATGACTAGATGCTCTGCATTAGTAGTCAGGAGATTCTCAAAGCCGGCGTTATCAGTAGCCGCCAGCCCTCCGATCTCCGTCGTAACCGCCAAAACTACAGGAGGTATCACGCACTGGCGTTGCAGGTCGCTTCGCAACAGCGAATAGACCGTCTTCGACGACCTCACGCGCTTCCTCTGAAATTCATTCTTCTTAAGGACGTCTCGTGTGAGGCTCCGATATTTCTCTATCGAAATTTCGAAGAGAACGTTATACGCATTAATACGATGATCTTCTAATACAGAAACTGCCTTAATCATTCGAACCTCTCGCAGCCGTCACCGATGAATCGTCGCCATTCTAACGTCGGCAACGCATCACATATTCCGCCGGTACTCCCCACCCACGTCATACAACGCATGGCTGATCTGGCCCAGGCTATGCGTCTTCACCGCCTCCATTAACGCAGAAAATACGTTCTGACGGTCACGCGCGGTTTTCTGGAGGTAGGTCAGGTTGGCGTCGTGGTCGCGGTTCGCCGCCGCCCGGCCCACCTCCGCCAGCACCAAGTCGTTGCGGAGCTGCTGGTAGTTGCGCACGTTTTCGATCTGCTGGCCCTTCTCGTCCTCGGTCGAGCGGATCAGTTCGATCTCGGTGACGATGTCGCCGGCGTGCTCCTTCGGCAGGAAGGTGTTGACGCCCACCAGCGGCAGGCTGCCGTCGTGCTTCTTGTGCTCGTAGTACAGGCTCTCTTCCTGGATCTTGCCGCGCTGGTACATGGTGTCCATGGCGCCGAGTACGCCGCCGCGCTCGCTGATGGCTTCGAACTCCTTGTAGACGGCCTCCTCGACGATGTCGGTGAGCTTGTCGACGATGAAGCTGCCCTGCCAGGGGTTCTCGCAGAAGTTCAGCCCCAGCTCCTTGTTGATGATCATCTGGATGGCGACGGCGCGGCGCACGCTTTCTTCGGTCGGCGTGGTGATGGCTTCGTCGTAGGCGTTGGTGTGCAGGCTGTTGCAGTTGTCGAACAGGGCGTACAGGGCCTGCAGCGTGGTGCGGATGTCGTTGAACTGGATCTCCTGCGCGTGCAGGGAGCGGCCGCTGGTCTGGATGTGGTACTTCATCATCTGGCTGCGGGCGCTGGCGCCGTAGCGCTCGCGCATGGCGCGGGCCCAGATGCGGCGGGCGACGCGGCCGATGACGGTGTACTCCGGGTCCATGCCGTTGCTGAAGAAGAACGACAGGTTGGGCGCGAAGTCGTCGATCTTCATGCCGCGCGCGAGGTAGTACTCGACGATGGTGAAGCCGTTGCTCAGCGTAAAGGCGAGCTGGCTGATCGGGTTCGCCCCGGCCTCGGCGATGTGGTAGCCGGAGATCGACACCGAGTAGAAGTTGCGCACGCCGTTGTCGACGAAGTACTGCTGGATATCGCCCATCATGCGCAGGGCGAACTCGGTGCTGAAGATGCAGGTGTTCTGGGCCTGGTCCTCTTTGAGGATGTCGGCCTGCACGGTGCCGCGCACGGTCTTGAGGGTGTGCGCCTTGATGCTGGCGTAGGTCTCGGCATCCACCAGCTGGTCGCCGGTGATGCCCAGCAGGCCCAGGCCGAGGCCGTCGTGGCCCTCTGGCAGGGTGCCGCCGTATTCGGGGCGTTGCTTGCCTTCGAACAGCTTGTCCATCTTCGCGCGGGCGTCGTCCCAGCGGGCCTGGTCCTCGCGCAGGTACTTCTCCACCTGCTGGTCGATGGCGGTGTTCATGAACATCGCCAGGATCATCGGCGCGGGGCCGTTGATGGTCATCGACACCGAGGTGGTCGGGGCGCACAGGTCGAAGCCGGAGTACAGCTTCTTCATGTCGTCCAGCGTGGGGATGTTGACGCCGGAGTTGCCGATCTTGCCGTAGATGTCCGGGCGCGGCGCCGGGTCCTCGCCGTACAGGGTGACCGAGTCGAACGCGGTGGACAGGCGCGCGGCCGGCTGGCCGAGGCTGAGGTAGTGGAAGCGGCGGTTGGTGCGCTCCGGGGTGCCCTCGCCGGCGAACATGCGGATCGGGTCCTCGCCGGTGCGGCGGTACGGGTAGACGCCGCCGGTGTAGGGGTACGCGCCGGGCAGGTTTTCCTTCTGCAGGAAGGTCAGCAGCTCACCCCAGGACTTGTAGGTGGGCGCGGCGATCTTGGGGATCTGCTGGTGCGACAGGGACTCGCGGTAATTCTCCACGCGGATGGTCTTGTCGCGGACCTGGTACTCGTTGACCTCGTCGGTGATGGACTTGAGGCGGCTGGGCCAGTCGCGCAGGAGCTTGAGGGCCTCTGAATCGAGGGATTGGACGGCGTCGTTGTAGCGTTGGCGGAGCGTCAGCAGCGTGCGGTCGGGGGCCCCTGCGCCTGTGTGGGCATTTGTAGGAGCGGCTTCAGCCGCGATCGTGGACCCGGTTTCCCCACGGGTTTCGCCGTCAGCGGATGTCGCGGTCGGGCCTGAAGACCCTCCTACAAGGGCTTCTGCCTGGTAGAGGTCGAGCTGCTTGGGCAGCTGCGGGTCTTCCAGCTCGCTCAGGGCCTGCCACATGGACTGCGCGCGGTCGGCGATCTCGGCCTGGCTCTCGATGCGCTGGTTGATGCCCCTGCCCTGTTCGGCGATTTCGGCGAGGTAGCGGACGCGGTTGCCGGGGATCAGGACGGTGGCACGCGGCTCCTTCAGCGAGGTGTCGATGTCGGGGCGGAAGTCGCAGCGGGAATTGCCTGGTGCACCCTGTTTGCCACCTGTAGGAGCGGCTTCAGCCGCGATCCTGGAATCGGTGTCCCCGCGGGTTTCGTCGTTGGCGGGGGTCGTGGTCGGGCCTGAAGACCCTCCTACGGAAGCGGCGGCGGCATTGCCGCCGGTGCCGGACGCGGAGCCATCGTCGCCTACGCCCAGCTTCTCGCGCAGCAGGCGGCAGAGGTTGGTGAACATCCAGCTGATGCCGGGGTCGTTGAACTGGCTGGCAATCGTCGGGTAGACGGGAACGTCTTCGTCCTTGGTCTGGAAGGCGACGCGGTTGCGCTTCCACTGTTTGCGGATGTCGCGCAGGGCGTCTTCGGCGCCGCGCTTGTCGTACTTGTTGAGCACCACCAGTTCGGCGAAGTCGAGCATGTCGATCTTCTCCAGCTGGCTGGGGGCGCCGAAGTCACTGGTCATGACGTACATCGGGAAGTCGACCAGGTCGACGATCTCCGAGTCGCTCTGGCCGATGCCGGCGGTCTCGACGATCACCAGGTCGTAGCCCAGGCCCTTCAGGAAGCCGATCGAGTCCTTCAGCACGGCGTTGGTGGCGGCGTGCTGGCGGCGGGTCGCCATGGAGCGCATGTACACGCGCGGGCTGCGCAGGGAGTTCATGCGGATGCGGTCGCCCAGCAGTGCGCCACCGGTGCGGCGGCGGGTCGGATCCACCGAGATCACGGCGATGCGCATCTCCGGGAAGTTCGCCAGGAAGCGGTTGAGCAGCTCGTCGGTGACCGAGGACTTGCCGGCGCCGCCGGTGCCGGTGATGCCGATGACCGGGGTCTTGCCGCCGGCTAGCTGCCACTGCTTGCGCTGGCGGGAGAGTTCGGCCTCGTCCAGCAGGCCTTCCTCGATGGCGCTGAGGGTCTTGCCGATGGTGATCTCGTCGTCGATCGCGGCCGGCTTGTCCGGGGTGGTGTCGGCCTGGCGGCCCTCGCTGGCGCGGCGGACCACGTCCTCGATCATCGCCACCAGCCCCATGTGCATGCCGTCGTTGGGGTGGTAGATGCGCTCCACGCCGTAGGCCTGCAGCTCGCGGATCTCCTCCGGGGTGATGGTGCCGCCACCGCCGGCGAAGATCTTGATGTGGCCGGCGTCGCGCTCCTTGAGCATGTCCACCATGTACTTGAGGTACTCGACGTGGCCGCCCTGGTAGCTGGACAGCGCGATGCCGTCGGCATCCTCCTGCAGCGCGGCACGCACCACGTCCTCCACCGAGCGGTTGTGACCCAGATGGATGACCTCCGCGCCCTGGGCCTGGATCAGCCGGCGCATGATGTTGATGGCGGCGTCGTGGCCATCGAACAGGCTGGCGGCGGTGACGAAACGCAGCGGCGTGGCGCTGGCGGTGGCCGCGCCGGTATCGGCGGCGGAAACGTTGCTGGCGGGGGTGCTCATGGACGCAACTCGACTGCTGGATGCGGGAATGCCCGATTGTAACGCGGCGCCAAAGGCGCTCCCGGCGACGCCCCCGCTCGTCCCCGCCCCGCCACGACGACGGCCGGACCGTGCCGGACTTGCCGTTGGACAGGTGACATGGCCATGCCCGCGACCGTCGTGGAGCCCACCCGGACCGCCCGCCTGCGCGCGGCGGCACGGGATGGTGCGCCCTGGTCGATGTTCAGGCTGGCGACCGCGCTTGCGGCCAGCGGCAACGCCGCCGCGGAGGAGGAAGCGCGGGCGCTGCACCGTCGGGCGGCGCGGGCGGGCCATGTGGGTGCACAGGTCGCCTACGGGCGAATGCAGTTGCAGGGCATCGGCGGCGAGTCCGATCCGCAGCAGGGTGTGGACTGGTTGATGGCGGCCGAGCGGCTCGCCCACCCGGTGGCCGGGTATTGGCTGGCCTGGGCGGCACTGGGCAGCGTGCTTCTGCCCCGGACCGCGCGCATCAACCAGCGCATCCTGGCGGCGATGCAGTACGGCTACACGCCGGCGCTGGTCGCCGCGGCCGTGCACCTGGGCCGGCGGCCGGACCCGGGCGACCAGGCACTGTGCGTGCGCATGCTGGAGTGCGCCACGGCGCGCGGCAATCCGGTGGCTGCGCTGTTGCTGTCCGAGCGCCTGCAGCACGGCGAGGGCTGCCAGCCGCAGCCACGCTTGGCCGCGGCGGTACGGGCCCGGCTGCGCGGACAGGGGGTGGATCCGCTGCCGCTGTCGGTCGCCCTGCCGGTGCCGCCGGATGCGGCCGGGGCGGCGCCTGCCACACTCGCGTTCGAGGAGGCGCTGGCTCCGTCGCGGGCGGTCCTGCTGGCACCGCGCCCGCGCCTGTCGAAGATTGATGCCCTGCTCTCCACCGACGAGTGCCGGTTGCTGATGGCCGCCGCGCTGGTGCGCACCCGCCGGGCCGCCAGCACCACGGCGACGCTGCGGCTCGACATCGCCAATGAGGACCTGGCGCTGCGCATCGTGCAGTTGCGACTGGCCCGGGCGGCGCATGCCGAGCTCGCGCATGCCGAGCAGATCCAGATCCAGCGGCGCGGGCCGGGGGCCGGGGACGGCATCGCCGCGGCCGGTTCGCGCCACTTCGACAGCCTGCAACCGGACGTGTTGGCCCGCGACCACCCCGAGGCCGGCAACCGCGTGCGCACCCTGCACGTCTGCCTGCGCCCCGCGGACGGGGGCGGCGGCATGGTGTTTCCGAGGGCCGGTATGGGCACCACCCCGCGCGCCGGCTGCGCGGTGATGTTCGACACCCTGCACGCCGACGGCAGCCACGACAGCGACGCCTTGCACGCCGACCTGCCGGTGCGCAGCGGCGAGCAATGGCAGGCGACCCTGTGGCTGCGCGAGGGGCGTTACCGGCAGGCTTGATGCACGAGGTCGCCGAGGCTACGACGCGCCAGCGGGGTCTGGTGCGGCCGCCCTTGCCCCGGTTGGGGAATGCCCGCGCTGGCCGTTGCGTTGCTCGATCGACAGTTGCTCGGGACGCGAAGGGTCGGGTTCGCCGACGACTCCGCGCTCGGCATCGGCAAGGATCCGTGCACTGTTGATCAGACCGACATGGGTCAGTCCCTGCGGGATGTTGCCGAGCATCTCGCCGGTGTCCACGTCGTATTCCTCGCTCAGCAGGCCCACGTGGTTGCACAGGCCCAGCAGGCGCTCGAACAGCTCACGCGCCTCTTTGACGCGTCCGCTCAGCGCGAGGTTGTCGACCATCCAGAACGAACACGGCAGGAACGCCCCTTCCACCCCGGGCAGGGCATCCAGCGGATTGTCGGGCGCGTAACGGCGCAACAGGCCGTCGACGGCGAGCTCCTTCGCGATCGCATCCGCGGTGGCCATGGCCTCGGGCGAATCGGGCGCCACGAAACCCAGCAGTGGCAGGAGCAGCAGGCTGGCGTCCAGGTCGGGGGCGCCGTAGCGCTGCACGAAGATGCCGCGCTCGCGATCGAAACCGTGTTCGTAGATGTCCGCGCGGATCTCGTCGCGCACCTCGCACCAACGCTGCACCGGCCCCTCCACCAGGCCCTGGCGCGCCGCCCGGATGCAGCGATCGAAGCCGACCCAGGCCAGGACCTTGGAGTGCACGAAGTGCGCCTCTCCACCGCGCATCTCCCAGATGCCGCGGTCCGGCTCGCGCCAGCGGCGCTCCAGGTCCTCGAGGATGGCCAGCTGGAGGTCCCAGAGGTGAGCGTCGCCCTCCATGCCGTTCTCACGGGCTACGTGCAGCACATCGAGCACTTCCCCGCGGGTGTCGAGCTGGAACTGGGCGGCGGCCTCGTTGCCGATGCGCACGGGCCGCGAGTCGCGGTAGCCCGGCAGCCAGTCCGCCACCTGTTCGGGCATCTCGGCATCGCAGTCGACCGCATAGAGCACATGCATCGCCAGCGGCTCCTTGCGGACGGCGTCGACCAGCCAGTCGCGCCAGGCATGGGCTTCGCTGCGATAGCCATTGCCGAGCAACGCATACAGGGTGAAGGTCGCATCGCGCAGCCAGCAGAACCGGTAATCCCAGTTGCGGCAGCCACCGGCGACCTCCGGCAGTGAGGTGGTGGCCGCGGCGATGATGCCGCCGGTCGGCTGGTAGACCAGGCCCTTCAGCGTCAGCAGCGAGCGCATCACCGCGTCGCGCCAGGGGCCTTCGTATTCGCAGTGGCCGGCCCACTCGCGCCACCAGTCCGCACAGCTTTCCAGTGCGCTGTCGGGGTCCATCGGCGGGTCAGGTGGCCGGCCGTCGCGGGCAAAGGTCATGGCGAAGGTGACCCGGTCACCCGCTTCGATCTCGAAATCGGCGCACACCTCGCCTTCCTCGACGCGGCATGGGACCGAGGCGTTGAACGCGATGGCCTCGTCCCCGGCATGGCCGATGACCACGCCATCCCGGTCCACGAGTCGGGGCGTGCGCGAACCGAACTGGAACCTCGGCCGGAACCGCATCCGCATGGGTACCCGCCCCGATACCCCCCGGACCACCCGGACCACTTCGGCGCATTCGGGGTCGATCGGCATGCAGTCGGCCACGCAGACGGTGCCCTCGGGAACGGTGAATTCGGTTTCCACCACGAGCGTGTCGCCCCGGTAGCGCTGGTGGACCTTGCCGGGCCCACCCGCCGGGACGAGGTCCCAGCAACCGTGCTCGGGCGTGCCCAACAGGGCGGCGAAGCAGGCGGGGGAATCGAAGCGGGGGAGGCAGAGCCAGTCGATGCGGCCGGAGCGGTCGACCAGGGCCGAGCCGCGGGTATTGCTGAGGAAAGCGTGGTCCTTGATCGATGCTGCCATGCCGACTCCGGTGATGGGGTCCTGGGCGGGAAAATCCCTCGTGCTGCGAGCCGGCCGGGGCGGCACCGCCCGGCCACGTTCAGCCAGACGCCGTCGCGCGGCGGTGAAGCCCGGCGTTCCCCGTGGCATGCACTGTCCCCGCCGACCGATTGCTTTAAACTGTCGCCCCGCAGCGGCCGGCTTCTCGCCCGCTGCTTTGGTGAATCCCTCCGATTCAATGACTTACCACCCTCTGTTGGCGTAGTTCCTTCGCTCGCCGACCCGGAGCACCTGATGATTTTCGAAACCCTGGATACTTTCGGCCACGAGCAGGTCGTGTTCTGCCACAACAAGGACGCGGGCCTGAAGGCCATCATCGCGATCCACAACACGGTGCTGGGCCCCGCGCTGGGCGGCACGCGCATGTGGCCGTACCAGACCGAGCAGGATGCGCTGAACGACGTCCTGCGCCTGAGCCGCGGCATGACCTACAAGAATGCGGTGGCCGGCCTGGACATCGGCGGTGGCAAGGCCGTGATCATCGGCGACCCGGCCACCGACAAGTCCGAGGCGCTGTTCCGCGCGTTCGGCCAGTTCGTGCAGTCGCTTGGCGGGCGCTACATCACCGCCGAGGACGTGGGCATCGACGTCAACGACATGGAGTTCGTCTACCGCGAGACCGAATTCGTCACCGGCGTGCACCAGGTGCATGGTGGCTCCGGCGATCCGTCCCCGTTCACCGCATACGGCGCGCTGCAGGGCCTGATGGCCTCGCTCAACAAGCGCTTCGGTGACGAGGAAGTCGGCAAGTACAGCTATGCCGTGCAGGGCCTGGGCCACGTCGGCATGGAGTACGTGAAGCTGCTCAAGGAGCGCGGCGCGAAGATCTTCGTGACCGACATCAACAAGGGCCTGGTCGAGAAGGCCGTGTCCGAGTACGGCGCCGAGGCCGTGGGCCTGGACGAGATCTACGACGTGCCGGCGGACGTGTACTCGCCGTGCGCGCTAGGTGGCACCGTCAACGAGCAGACCCTGCCCCGCCTGAAGGCGAAGGTGATCTGCGGCGCGGCCAACAACCAGCTGGCCACCAACGCCATCGGCGACGAAGTGGCCAAGCGCGGCGTGCTGTACGCGCCGGACTATGCGGTGAACGCCGGCGGCGTGATGAACGTCGCGCTGGAGATGACCGGCTACAACCGCGAGCGCGCGATGCGCCAGATGCGCACCATCTACCACAACCTGACGCGCATCTTCGAGATCGCCGAGCGTGACGGCATCCCGACCTACAAGGCCGCCGACCGCATGGCGGAGGAGCGCATCGAGCTGATGGGCAAGCTGAAGCTGCCGCTGGGCCGCTCGACCCCGCGCTTCCAGGGCCGCATCCGCGGCGGTGCGTAAGCGCCTCTGAAGCTGTACCGACGACGGGGCCGAGTGCCCCGTCGTCGTTTGCAAGATTCGACGTTGTTGTTCTTATCAGTACGCCATTCCCGTACGCCATTCCCACCCCCCTTCCGGAGCCTTCCATGCGCCCTTTCCCCCTTGGTGAAGAAATCGACGCCCTGCGCGAGGCCGTGCGCCGATTCGCCGAGTCGGAAATCGCCCCGCACGCAGCTGCGATCGACGAGGAGAACGCCTTCCCGCAGGAGCTGTGGCCGAAGCTGGGCGAGATGGGCCTGCTGGGGCTGACCGTACCGGCGGAGTTCGGCGGCAGCGAGATGGGCTACCTGGCCCACCTGGTGGCGATGGAAGAGATCTCCCGCGCCTCGGGTTCGGTCGGCCTGAGCTACGGCGCCCACTCCAACCTCTGCGTCAACAACCTGTATGCCAACGGCACCCAGGCCCAGCGCGAGAAGTACCTGCCCAGGCTGTGCAGCGGCGAGTGGAAGGGCGCGCTGGCAATGAGCGAGCCGGGCGCCGGTTCCGACGTGGTCGGCTCGATGAGCTGCCGCGCCGAGAAGAAGGGCGACGTATGGGTCGCCAACGGTAACAAGATGTGGATCACCAACGGCCCCGAGGCCGACGTGCTGGTGGTCTACATGCGCACCGCCGGCAAGGACGCGGGCAGCAAGTGCATGACCGCCTTCATCGTCGAGCGCGGCATGAAGGGCTTCAGCACCGCGCAGAAGCTGGACAAGCTGGGCATGCGCGGCTCCAACACCTGCGAGCTGGTGTTCGAGGATTGCGAGATCCCGGCGGAGAATGTCCTCGGCGAGGTGAACGGCGGCGTCAAGGTGCTGATGAGCGGCCTGAACACGGAGCGCCTGGTGCTCACCGGCGGACCGCTCGGCCTGATGCAGGCGGCCCTCGACATCACCCTGCCCTACGTGCGCGAGCGCCGGCAGTTCGACGAGCCGATCGGCACCTTCGGCATCATGCAGGCGAAGGTCGCCGACATGTACACCGCGCTGCAGTCCAGCCGGGCGTTCGCCTACCAGGTGGGCCGCGACTACGACGCCGGCCACAAGAGCCGCGTCGACGCCGCCTCCTGCCTGCTGCACGCCTCCGACGCCGCGGTGCAGGTGGCGCTGGAAGCGATCCAGTCGCTGGGCGGCAACGGCTACATCAACGAATACCCCACCGGCCGCATCCTCCGCGACGCCAAGCTGTACGCCATCGGCGCCGGCACCAACGAGATCCGCCGCATGCTGATCGGCCGCGAGTTGTTCGACGGGCGTAGCTGAGGGTGCGTGGGCCGGGGTGCGCCGGCACCTCCCGCTGCGACAGCTTTCGCCTCCGGGCGAGGCCTTCGGCCTCCCGGGCGATGCCTCGCACCCCGGGCTGTGCTCTTCTGTAGGAGCGACGTGAGTCGCGACCGCGGATCTCCGGATGGCATGTACAGGTCGCGACTGACGTCGCTCCTACACGGTCGGGACGCGCGACGCGGCGGCTGACGGCACCGCCATCGGGCTTCCTGTAGGAGCGGCTTCAGCCGCGATCGGGAAATGGGCGCGGGCTAACCGGTTTTGGATCGCGGCTGAAGCCGCTCCTACAAGGGCAATGGGACATCGGCGGTGTCGGCCGAGAACACGCGGGCGGCCCCACGGACCATCGGCGGCAATCGATCCCAATCGGCGACCATCCACGACGAAAGATCGACACAAAAAAAACGCCGCGGAATCCGCGGCGTTTTTCCTGCAACTTGCTGCAATGTCAGAACCCGACGGCCCAGTTCGCGAACGCGCCGGTCCAGCTCTGGCCATCCTGCCTGCGGCTGTCGACATCCAGCGTCAGGCGACCCACCGGCAGCGCCGCGCCAACACCGAGGCCGAACACGGTGGCGTCGCCGCCGAGCCCGGTACCGGTGATCGGCGACCACGCATCGATGCCGGTGAAGCGTGCATCGATGCCCTCGCCCGTCTGCGACAGCGTGCGCTGCCACTCCAGCCGGCCGCGGAAGTCGAGCGCGGTCGCGCCCCACTGCCACTGCCGGTCCGTGCGCAGGCCGCCCAGCGCTTGGGTGGCTTCCAGCGTCGAGCCGGCGGTGCTGAGGCCGAAGCCGGCGGCGCCCTGCTCGGAGAACGCCTCGCGCTCCATGCGCAGGGTCTGGGTCCCGAGGTAAGGCGTCAGCGTGCCCATGCCGACATCGAACCGGTGGCCGACCTGCAACCCGGCGGTGGTGTAACGGTTGGCGTAATCGGCAGCGACACCAAAGCGGCTGTTGCCCAGCAGGATCTCGCGCTGCATGTCGCGCTCCATCCGGCCCATGCCGAGGTGGCCCAACACGTAGTTGCCGCCCTGGCTCCACGATGCATGCACCTGGCCTTCGGTCTGGCGGTTGCGCTCGCGGTCACCACGCAGGCCGTGGCCGGCCACGCCGTCGGTCTCGCTGAAGGACGCGCCCATCACCAGCCCCGGCGCAACGCGGAAGTCCTGGCCGATGGTCCAGCCACTGGAATCGAGTTCGGCATGCGACCAGCCGCGCTGGCCGTTGATGCGGTCCGCCCAGGCGCCCGCGGCAATGCCGTTGCCGATGGCATCCAGACGCGACTCCAGCGCATGGCGGCTGCCTTCCAGCGCCATCATCGTGAACGCGGCATCGGCGGCGTGCATTTCGCCCGAGAGGCTGGCGAGCGACTGCTCCGCGGCGGCGAGGCTCGCTGTCCGCTGGAACTGCCCCGCTGCGCCCAGGAAATCACCGTTGACGCCGTCCGGGGCACCATCGGCACCTTCCGCTCCATCGATTTCACGGAACGCCGTCTCGACACGGGTGGCACTGCCAACTGAAACGGCGGTAAAGCCGTAGGACTGCGCGGCCGCCGTCACGTCCAGGCGGTCGATGTCGAGCCACGCCCAGTTGCTGTCGTAGCCGAGCGTGGCCTCGAGGAAGACGCCGCTGGCAGTGGTGATGCCGTCGAACGAACCGGTCAGGCCGCTTTCCGCGTACAGGAACTCCTCGCGTGCGCCGCTGACGTAGTCCTCGCGGACGCCCAGCACGTGCACGTCGCCGCCCTGGATCGATGCGGTACCGGAGACATGGAACTCGGTGCCCAGCTCGATCGCGAGCGTGGCGTCGGGGCCATGGGTGTAGTTGCCGTCCATCCCCACCGACATGCTGCCGGTGCCGGCCTCGTCCAGCGTCACCTGCACCCAGCCGTCATTGTCGAGGTCGCCCACCAGGCCGGTACCGAAGCCGAAAGCACCGTTGGTGCCCACGCCGACGTCGCCGGTAATAGAGCCGGCCGAGACCAGCGCGCCACCCGCGACCTGGATGCCGTCGTCGAAGCTGGCGTCATTGTCGAGGTAGAGGCTGCCCGCGCCCTGCTTGGTCAGGGTGCCATTGCCGAACAGCTCGTTCGACCAGGTCGAGCTGCCACCGTCGATGCGCACGGTGACATCGCCCCAATCCAGCCTCGACGGGCCGCGGATGGCCGCGCCAATGTCGAGCAGGCCGTTGCCGAAGACATCGTCGGTGCCCGGCGCGCCGAGGTCCTGCGCGGTGCCGAGCAGGGTCTGGCGCACCAGGTTGTTGTCGAAATACGGGAACGCCTCCCAGACCAGGGCCGCGGCGCCTGACACCAGCGGAGCGGCGAGCGAGGTGCCGCTCCAGTTCCAGTACGTGGGCGCATCGGGCGCGTCATCCTTGCCGGTCACGACCACGTCGCCGGGCGCCACCATGCAGTACGACATCGCGATGCCACAGGCATTGGAGTAGCTGGCCAGCTCGGTCGGCGACTCGGTGGCCAGCGCGGCCACTGCGATCCAGCCGGCTTCCAGGTCCGCAGCGGGCCGGGTGCCGTTCGGACCCGGCTGGCTCGGCAGGGCCGCCATGTCGGTCGGGTCGGCGAAGGATTCGTTGCCGGTGGCGAACACCACCAGGCCGTCGTTGTCATGGATGAACCGGCGGTACTCCTCGGCGATGGGATCCGTCGCCCCGACGTCATCCCAGTACAGGCCGCCCCATGAGTTGTTCATGATGCGGACGTCGTATGCGATCAGGTCATCGTGGATGCCTTCCAGCCCCAGCGCGCCGTCGACCTCGTTGCCTTCGCCCGAGCCGTCGTCGACCGGCGGTTCGTCGGAAATGATGCGGGCCGAGACGATCTCCGCGCCGGGCGCAATGCCGCCCGGCCAGGCGCCGAAGGGCGTGCCCGCCATGATCTGCGACACGCCGGTGCCGTGACCGTCCACGTCGTCGACGGTCTTGTCGTTCCGGGTCGGATCGAGATAGAACAGGTTCACCAGCACACGGGGGTTCAGCGCCGGATGGGTGCTGGTCACGCCGCTGTCGACCACGCCGATGCGGTAGCCCTCACCGGTCAGGCCGGCGTCGTGGGCTTCACCGGCATTGGTGAGCGTCAGGTGCTTGCTGAAATCGGGCTCCGGGTCATACACCACCGGTGGGGTCGGCGGAGGCGCCGACGGTGGCGGGTCGACCGGGCGCACGTTGCCGCCGCTGCCACCACCGCCACACGCGGCGAGGATCGCCACGCTCAAGCTGCTCAACCCCAAACGCCACGCGCCGTTGCGCGGATTTCCCTGCGATGCCATAGATTTCCCCTGGTCTGATGTTCTTCTCCCGGCCCCGAGTATCCGCCGAAATCGGCAGCCCGGACAATGACGGCCTGCTCAGACAGGTGAACCGTTGTGGCGTCCCGGGCGTTTGCGGCACCGCAGCACGGCGGACCATAATCGGGGGTCCGGGCGGTCCATCGCCCCCCTCCAAAGCGGGAGTCCCCCATGAGCGACGTCGTCATCGTCGGTGCCAAGCGCACCGCCATCGGTTCCTTCCTCGGCCAGTTCACCGGCGTCCCCACGCCCAAGCTCGGCAGCGCCGCGATCACCGGCGCACTGGAGCAGGCCGGGCTGGCCCCGGACCAGGTCGAGGAGGTCATCATGGGCTGCGTGCTGCCCGCGGGCCTGGGCCAGGCACCTGCCCGCCAGGCGGCGCTGGACGCCGGCCTGCCGGTGTCGGCCGGCTGCACCACCATCAACAAGGTCTGCGGCTCCGGCATGAAGGCGGTGATGTTCGGCCATGACCTGATCAAGGCCGGGTCGGCCAAGGTGGTGGTCGCCGGCGGCATGGAGTCGATGACCAACGCGCCGCACGTGCTCAACGGATCGCGCACCGGCATCCGCTACGGCAGCACCGAGATGCTCGACCACATGGCCCATGACGGCCTGACCAACCCGTACGACGGCAAGGCGATGGGCGTCTTCGGCGACGCCACCTGCAACACCTACGAGTTCGACCGCGCGGCGCTGGACGCCTTCTCGGAGGAGAGCGTCAACCGTGCCAAGGCCGCCCAGGCCGATGGCAAGTTCAAGGACGAGATCGTTCCGGTCACGGTGAAGACCCGCAAGGGCGAGGTCGTGGTGGACAGCGACGAGGAGCCGGGCAAGATCGACACCGCCAAGATCGCCGGCCTGCGTCCGGCCTTCGGCAAGGAAGGCGTGCTGACCGCGGCCTCTTCCTCCAAGATCTCCGACGGTGCCGCGGCCACGGTGCTGATGAGCGCCGACGATGCCAAGGCGCGCGGGCTGAAGCCACTGGCGCGCATCGTTGCCCACTCCACCCACTCGCAGGCGCCGGAGTGGTTCACCACCGCGCCAGTGAAGGCGATCTCCAACGTGCTCGACAAGGCCGGCTGGAAGGTCGAGGACGTCGACCTGTTCGAGATCAACGAAGCCTTCTCCTGCGTCGCGATGGCGCCGATCAAGGACCTGGGCATCCCGCACGAGAAGGTCAACGTGCACGGCGGCGCCGTGGCGCTCGGCCATCCGATCGGTGCCAGCGGTGCGCGCTTGCTGGTGACCCTGCTCAGTGCCCTGCGCCAGCGTGGCGGCAAGCGCGGCGTGGCATCGTTGTGCATCGGCGGCGGCGAGGCCACGGCCATCGCGGTCGAGCTCCTCTGATCCACACGCCGCCCGCACGCGGCGGCGGATAGGATCGGCACAACCCAACCGGAGATATCCCGATGAAGCTCATGCAATCCGTGGCCGTGGCGCTGGTGTTCTCCAGCGCGCTCGTCGCCTGCGACCGCCGCGACGAACACCTGCAGGACGAGGCACGTTCGGCGGACACCACGGTCATTGATGAGAACACGCCCGACACGTACGTCGACCCGGACGTGGCTTCACAGGCGGTCGATCCCGATCAGCGCTGCACCGGCCTCACCGGGCAGGCGTTGACCGATTGCGAAGCCGAGGCGGCGGCCGCCACCGGTGCGGACATGTCGAGTGGCGATAACGTGGAGCCACCGGTCGGCGACTGAGTCGTTGCCGACTGCAAGCCCGAGCAGGCCCCCGAACGGGGGCCTGTTTCGTTTCAGCCGTCCCCTGCCCGGCTCAATCCCTGCAAAGCGGGCCCTTCGATCACCCGCCCGGTGGTGTCGAAGCGACTGCCGTGGCACGGGCAGTCCCAGGTGCGCTCGCCCTGGTTCCAGTGCACATGGCATTTGAGGTGGGGGCACACCGGCGAGAGCACAGTGACGGCGCCATCGTCGTCGCGATAGACGGCACGGGCTTTTCCGTCGATGTCCATCAGGCGGCCCGTCCCCGCCGGCAACCGGTCCAGGGCCGCGTCCGCAGTGTGCGGGTGTAGCCGCTCGAGCAGGTGCCGGGTGGTGGTCTTGTATTCCGCCAGCCACCCTTTCGCGGATTTGATCGGCGTAAACCGTCGCGGCCTGAGCAGCTCGGACAATGGCGAGTCCCGCCCCTGGACCAGATCGGTGATGACCTCGCTTGCCACCACGCCCCAGGTGAGGCCATCGGCCCCCATGCCGGTTGCCATGAACACGTTGTCGTGGCCGCTGGCACCGATGTAGGGCAGCCCGTCGGCCGAACTGTACTGCTGCGCGGACCACTGGTGGGTGAACGTCCTGATGTCGAAGTGCTCGGAAGCGAACGACCGCAAGCGCTCGGCGTAATCCACCCCGCGTTCGCCTTCGCCCGTCTTGTGCTTCTCGCCGACCACGACCAGGTACCGGGTGCCGTTCGGGTCCCGGTACGTGCGGATCGATCGCATCGCCGGTCCCTTCATCCAGACGCTGCCTACGGGAGGTCCCTCGGAAGCAAGCCGGGCGGCGATGCCGTACTCGCGGAATACCTCCATCTCGGCCTGCACGATGTTGAACCCGAGCGGCGTATGGGTGGCGAGCACGATATCGGTGGCGCTAACGGTCCCGCCCGAAGCCGTTACCCGCCCATTTCCGGCATCGATGTCCAGCACCGGGCTGTTCTCATAGACGGCCACCCCTCGCCGGGCCAGTTCGCGGACCAGGCCGCAGGTGAACGCGCACGGGTTGAAGTGCGCCTGGGACAGCAATGTGTGCACCCGTCGCGCCTGCAGCGGCCATCCGTGCAATTGCTCTCCCCACTCGGCCAGCAACCCCGCTTCCAGCGCCGCTTCGTGTTCTGTCCGCAGATCCTGCACCTGCAGACCGTCGTCGTCCGCGACGTATTCGTGCAACGGCACGCTTTCAAAGCTGCAGTCGATCCCGTGGCGGCCGGCTGTTTCGCGTATCCACGCCAGGGCCCGCGACCGCCCGGCGACGGCGCAAGCGACCTCCTCGGGGCCCCATTTCTTCCGCAGGTTCCGCAGCCCGCTGGAGACTGTTCCGTAAAGATTGCCGGTGGAACGGCCGGTATTGCCAGCCCCCACGCGCCGTGCTTCCAGCAGCGCCACCGACAGACCGGCTTCCGCCAGACGCATCGCCGTGGCAGCGCCGGTGATGCCTCCACCGACCACCACGACATCCGCATCGACCTCGCCCTGGAGAGCCGGGTAGGTATCTTCGTCAGCGCTGTTTCCGCACGCGTCGATCCAGATGCTGCGCATGTCCAACCTCGTTCAGGCCCGGGACTGCCAGATTGGCGCCATACTGGTGGAACACGCGTGAGCGGCGGCCCCCGATGTAACCCGTTGACGCGGTTAGAGAAGATGCTGAACAGCCGCCGGCGCGGGAGTTGCCTGCGATCTTCGGCTAACGGGTTGTTAACGTGTCCGGGCGCTGCCGCCGCTTGACAGGCGTCGCGGTGTTGTCATCATGTTATGGGCGCGCAACCACGCGATGTCCAACCTATTAATTGACGAGGAATACACCATGACTTTCAACAAGGCGCTGCTTGCCCTCGCCATGGGCTTCGCCCTGGCTGCCTGCTCGAACCAGCAGCAGGCTGAAGACTCCGCCGCCGAAGCCGCCGAGGCTGCAGGCGAAGCTTCCCAGGCCGCTGCCAACGCTGGCGCCACTGGCGACGCCATGGCTGCCGACTCCGCCCAGGCTGCTGCCGACACCGCCGCCGCCGCTGCCGAAGCCGCTGCGACCTCGGCTGATGCCGCCGCTGCTGCCGGTGACATGACCGCCGCCGACGACCACGCCGACGCCGCCGAGAATGCTGCCGACGCCGCCGAAGAGGCCCAGGACGCCGCTGAGGAAGCCGCTGCCGGCGCCGACGCGGAGACCAACAACGACGGCATGTAATATCGCCGCGTTGCTGTACAAGAAGGCCGCCAGGGCAACCTGGCGGCCTTTTTCATGGAGGCGTCTTCACATTGCTTTACGGGCGATCCGTCAATAGTGCGCCCGCCGGCAGAACCGGCGACCCACTGCAGTTCCACTGCCGACAATCAGGAGCGTTCAATGAACAACAAGCTTTCCGTCCTTCTCGCCGCCAGCGCGTTCGCCCTGGCCGCCTGCAACTCCCCCACCGCCGACCAGGAAGCCAACGAGGCCGAGCGCCAGGCTGAAGTCGCTGGCGACCAGGCCGCCGCCGCCGCCGAGTCCGCTGGCGACGCCGCCGCTGCCGGCGCTGAAGCCGCTGCCGCAGGCACCGCCGCCGCCGTGGGTTCCGCCGCTGCCGCGGTAGACGAAGCCACCGACCCGATGCAGCGCGCGTACGAGGAAGGCAAGGCGAACGCGGCCGAGAACATCGCCGACGGCGCCGACAACGTCTCCGCGGAAATGCGCGAAGAGCAGAACGAGGCCGAGGCCGAAGCGATCGAAGAAACCCGCGACTGATCCATCTGTCGCTGAAGCGTGACCGACGGGGCCCGATTGCGGGCCCCGTTTTTTTTGGGCCTGCGGTTATCCTGTGGCGCCCCTCACAACCCGGCCGACGCCTCCATGCCCGTACTGAGCTCCGCACTCGACCCAGCCTCGCGCGATTTCAAGGACAACGCCGCCTACCACCGCGCGCTGGTCGAGGAACTGGACGCACGGCTGGCACGTGCGGCAGCCGGCGGGGGCGAGAAGGCGCGGGACAAACACACGGCGCGTGGAAAGCTGCTGCCCCGTGACCGCGTCACCGCCCTGCTCGATCCGGGCTCGCCCTTCCTGGAGATCGCGCCGCTGGCCGCCGAAGGCATGTACAACGATGCAGCCCCCGCGGCCGGCATGGTCTGCGGCATCGGCCGCGTCATGGGCCAGGAAGTGGTGGTGGTCGCCAACGACGCCACGGTGAAGGGCGGCACCTACTTCCCGATGACGGTGAAGAAGCACCTTCGGGCCCAGGAAGTGGCACGCGAGAACAACCTGCCGTGCGTGTACCTGGTCGACTCCGGTGGCGCGTTCCTGCCGCTGCAGGACGAGGTATTCCCCGACAAGGAGCATTTCGGGCGCATCTTCTACAACCAGGCCCGCATGAGCGCGGAAAACATCCCGCAGGTCGCGGTGGTGATGGGCAGCTGCACCGCGGGCGGCGCCTACGTGCCGGCGATGTGCGACGAGTCGGTGATCGTCAAGGAACAGGGCACGATCTTCCTTGGCGGCCCGCCGCTGGTGAAGGCCGCCACCGGCGAGGTGGTGGATGCCGAGACGCTGGGAGGTGCCGAAGTGCACACGAGCATCTCCGGCGTTGCCGACCACTTTGCCGAGGATGACCGGCACGCGCTGCAGATCGCGCGGGACATCGTGAGCACCCTCAACCGGGAGAAAACGCTGCCCGTAGCCGTGCGCCCGGCACGCGAACCGTTGTTCGCCGCGCAGGAGCTGTACGGTATCGTCCCGAAGGACACCCGCCGCCCATTCGACATCCGCGAGGTCATCGCCCGCATCGTCGACGGCAGCGAGTTCCAGGAGTTCAAGGCGCGCTACGGCAAGACACTCGTGACCGGCTTCGCCCACCTGCATGGATATCCGGTCGGGATCGTCGCCAACAACGGCATCCTGTTCGCGGAGAGTGCACTGAAGGGCGCCCACTTCATCGAGCTGTGCAACCAGCGCGGCATCCCGCTGGTGTTCCTGCAGAACATCACCGGCTTCATGGTCGGCAAGAAGTACGAGCAGGCTGGCATCGCCAAGGACGGGGCCAAGATGGTGACCGCCGTGGCCTGTTCGCACGTGCCCAAGTTCACCGTGGTGATCGGCGGCAGCTTCGGCGCCGGCAACTATGCAATGTGTGGCCGTGCCTACGGCGCCCGTTTCCTGTGGATGTGGCCGAATGCGCGCATCAGCGTGATGGGCGGCGAGCAGGCGGCCAGCGTCCTGGCCACGGTCCGGCGCGACGGGATCGAGGCCCGCGGCGGCGAGTGGAGCCACGAAGACGAAGAGGCCTTCAAGTCCCCGATCCGCGACCAGTACGAGACCCAGGGGAACCCCTACTACGCCACCGCGCGGCTGTGGGACGACGGCATCATCGATCCCGCCGACACGCGGCGGGTGCTCGGGCTGGGGCTGTCGGCGTCGCTCAACGCGCCGATCGATCCGCGTACGAAGTTCGGCGTGTTCCGGATGTAGGGAGCCACGGCGAGACGGCCGTCACGGCTTTGGGGAAGATTCCTGACCGTTTCCTGAAGCTGCGGCGTCCTGACGTAGTTGGTCACATGATGACGCTGTGAAGCAGGTGCTAAGTTCGGGATCCCCTGCATCCACCCACACGGATCCTGTCGATGGCCATCTGGAAAGACTCCACCCCCGCCAAGCCTGCTACCACGCCCAATCCTGCGCCCTCCTCCGAAACGGACAACGCTCCCAAGCCGGCGAACTTCGATCCGGCGCCGGTCCGCGAAGTCCCGTCTTCGCCCTCGCCCTCCGCGAGCAGCGGCAGCCGTGCCGCCGAAGCACCGCTGAAGGAATCGGTGATCGCCGCCGACCTCACCATCGAAGGCAAGATCGAAGGCACTGGCCATGTCCGCATCGCCGGCCGCTTCAATGGCGACGTCAACGTGCAGGGCAACCTGACCATCGAGACCGGCGCGCGCCTGTCTGGTGGCGTGCGTGCGCACAAGGTCATCGTGGCCGGTGAGCTGGAGGGGAACATCGAGTCGGCCCAGCGGGTCGAGTTGCTGGAGTCCGGCGCCCTCACCGGCGACGTCAAGGCCGGCGTGCTGACGGTGGCGTCCGGTGCACGCATGCGCGGCCAGGTCGACTTCGGCTGGAGCGACAAGGACGCGCCCGCCGGCCGCGGCGACAAGGGCCGCTCCGGCACCAAGCCCGACGCTGACGCATGAATGGTCCGCGCCCGGGCACCGCGGGCGCGACACGCACCTGCCCCCACTGCCGGACGACGATCCTGGAAAGCGCCAGCGTCTGTCCGCAGTGCCGGGGCCACCTGCGTTTCGACGCCGAGGCGAATGCGGTCAAGGCAGAGACGTTCTCACCACTCCGGGTGGAAGGCACCATTCCCGCCCCCGGCGACGCGGCCTACGAGTACTCGATGGTGCTGTCGATCCGCGACGAGCGCGGTCGGGAGATCAACCGGCAGGTAGTCGGGGTCGGCGCACTCCATCCCGGCGAGGAGCGGACTTTCACCCTCGAAGTGCTGGCCAGCAAGGCCGCCTCCAGGGGGCGGCGAGGCCGCCACTGAGTCGCGACCCGTCGCCCACCTCGTGAAGGGACGTGTACGGGTGGGCGACGCCACTGCGCCGCCCGCCCACCTTCCTCAAGCCGTGGCGGGCCTGCCTGCTTCGGCGAACCGGTTGTACATGAACCCGGCGGCGATGACGGCCAGCACCAGCACCTGTGCGCCAACACTCTGCAGGGTCGGATACAGGCCGAGCAGGTCCACGCGTGGTCCGTTGAACATCGACATCGAGATCCAGCCCGCCTCCTGCAGCGCCGCGATGCCCTTGCCTGCCAGCACCACGGCCAGCACCGCGATCAGGATCGAGCTGAGCGCGAAGAAGCGCGCGATCGGCAGTTTCAGGGCGTAACGCAGCATCGCCCATGCCACCACCACCAGCACGAGCGCGGCGGCGCCACCGCCGGCGACGATCGCCCCGCCGTTGCCCTGGCTCCAGAGCGCGGCGTAGAACAGCACCGTCTCGAACACCTCGCGATACACCACCACGAACGACAGCAGGAACAGGAACCAGGCCGAACGCCGGTTCAAGGCGTGCGACAGCTTCTCCTGGATATAGCGCTGCCACGCGCCAGCCTGGCTCTTGCCATGCATCCAGATGCCCACGAACAGCAGCACGACGGCGGCGAACAGGGCCGCGAAGCCCTCTGTGAGTTCCCGGCTGGCGCCGCTGATGCTCACCAGGTAGGTCGCCGCGATCCAGGTCACGACGCCGGCGAGCAGCGCGCCGACCCAGCCGGCGTGCACGTATGGCATTGCATCTTCCCGGTGAGCCTTGCGCAGGAAGGCGATCATCGCGATCACGATCAGCAGGGCTTCGAGCCCCTCGCGCAGCAGGATGGTAAAGGCGCCGATGAAGGACGAGGCGTCGCTCGCCTGGTCGGGCGCCAGCGCCACTTCGGCCCGATCGAACAGTGCATCCACCGCGTCGGCCTGCGCCTGCACTTGGGCGACGTCGGCGGAACCGGCGATCCGGCTCCGCAACTCGGCCATCGCCTCTTCAATTTCCACCATCAACCCGGCATCGCGGGCGGCCAGCAAGGGCTCCATCGGCTCGAACCCGTCGAGGTAGGCCGACAGCACCAGGTCGCGGGCTTCGCGCTGGTTCCCGGCTGCATAGGCATCGGCGCCCTGCACAAGCCGTTCGCGGGCCAGTGCCAGCAGGCCGGCCGGTTCCTGCACGGACTGCACCACCTCCGGGTGGCGGCGCAGGTAGGCGGTCAGGGCCCGGGCCTCATCCTCGCCGACTTCCGCCGCCAGCGTGGCGGGCGTCATGTGGATGAGCGTGGCGAGGTCGGGCAGCAGCGCGCGAACCTCATCGCTTCCTTCCCACAGTTGCCGGCCCTGCTCCACAAGGTCCGCCGGGTAGGCGTACTGGCCGATATGGAAAGAGAGCGCCCAGCGGTCGTCAGCGGGCAGATGGGCATAGCTGCCCATGGTGGTGCCTTCCAGACCCTGTTCGATGACCTGGTACAGGGCGAAGATGCTGCGCTCGCGTGCGCGCGCCTCATCGGTGAAATCGATCGGTGCGGGATCCTGCCCCACGCCCGCCGGACCGTCGCCGGCGCCCTCGGTACCGTGGCAGCTGGCGCACTGCTGCTGGTACAGGGGCGCGGCCGCCGCCGGGGTCGGCACCGAATCCGGCGCCAGGGGCACCGGATAGGCCTCCAGCACTGCGGCGGCGAGCGCACGCGCCATCACGCCGATCTCGGCCGGATCGCCCTTCGCGGCAATGGCCGCCTCCAGTGCTTCGGCTTCGCGCATCAGCTCCGGATGTGATCCGGCATCCGGCAACGCGGCCAGGCGCTCGCGGACCGAGGCGGAGAACTCGACCATCTCGTCGAACTCGAGCTGGTTGACCACCTCGCCCCCCTGCACGGCCTCGGGGTAGTCGACGGCCACGTAATCCAGCAGGCGCCACACGGTCTGCGCGCCGGGATTGGCCTCGGCAGGCAGGCACAGCAGGAACAGCGCGGACAGCACCAGGGAGCGCAGGAGGTTGGACATTCGGGGCATCGCGGCAGGCGGAAGAGCCGGATGTTACTTCAAATGAGAATTGGTCGCATTGGTGCAGCCGCCGCGCGCGATGCCCTCGGGGGTGCTGGCCGCTATCATTCATCGACCCCGCAGCAAGGACACCGCGAATTGATGAGCCACCCACTTCTGAGCTTGCGCGAGGGGCCGGTGGCCCGCCTGCGCATGAACCGGCCCGAGCTGCACAACGCCTTTGATCCGACCCTGATTGCCGCACTGACCGGGGCGCTCGATGCGCTCGGCCGCGACGGCGACGTGCGGGTGGTGGTGCTGGAGGCCGAAGGCACATCGTTCTCGGCCGGCGCCGACCTCAACTGGATGCGCGGCATGGCCGCCGCCGGCGAGGAAGAGAACCGCACCGATTCGCTGGCGCTCGCCCGGCTGATGCGCGTGCTGGACGAGCTGCCCAAGCCGACCATTGCCCGGGTGCACGGCGCCGCATTCGGTGGCGGCGTCGGGCTGGTGGCCTGCTGCGACATCGCCATTGGCGCGGCGGGCGCCAAGTTCGGCCTTACCGAGAGCCGCCTGGGCCTGCTGCCGGCGGTGATCTCTCCCTACGTGGTGCAGGCCATTGGCCCGCGCCAGGCACGGCGATGGTTCGCCACGGCCGAGGTGTTCGATGCCGCGCAGGCACTGCACATGGGGCTGCTGCATGAAGTGGTCGAGCCAGGCGACATCGATGAAGCGGTGCAGCGCCAGGTCGACTTGTTGCTCAAGGCCGGGCCGGTGGCGTCGGCGCAGGCCAAGGCGCTGGTGCGCTCGGTAACCTCGCACGCCGATGGCGCGCGCCACGACCACGACAACGCCGCGCTGATTGCGCGGCTCCGCGTATCGCCGGAGGGCCAGGAAGGCCTCGGGGCATTCCTGGACAAGCGCAAGCCGGACTGGTGCAACTGATGTTCGACAAGATCCTGATCGCCAATCGCGGCGAGATCGCCTGCCGCGTCATCCGTACCTGCCGCCGGCTGGGCATCCGCACTGTCGCCGTCTACTCCGAGGCCGATGCCGACGCGCAGCACGTACGCCAGGCGGACGAGGCCTACCTGATCGGCGGACCGCAGCCAGCCGACAGCTACCTGCGGGGCGAGAAGATCATCGAGGTGGCACGTTCCGCCGGCGCACAGGCGATCCACCCGGGCTACGGCTTCCTGTCCGAGAACGCGGATTTCGCCGAAGCGGTGGCCGATGCCGGGATCGCGTTCATCGGCCCCGCGGCCGCCTCGATGCGCAAGATGGGCAGCAAGGCCGGTGCCAAGGAGCTGATGCAGGCCGCGGGCGTCCCGGTGGTGCCGGGCTATACCGGCGAGAACCAGGAACCGGCGCACCTGAAGGCCGAGGCGGACAAGGTCGGCTATCCGCTGATGATCAAGGCGGCACACGGCGGTGGCGGCAAGGGCATGCGCATCGTGCGCGACCCGGCCGAGTTCCTGGCCAGCCTGGAGTCGTGCCAGCGCGAGGCGAAAAACGCGTTCGGCCGCGACCGGGTGCTGATCGAGCGCTACGTCGAGAAGCCACGCCACATCGAGATCCAGGTATTCGGCGACACCCTCGGCAACACCATCCACCTCAACGAGCGCGAGTGCTCGGCGCAGCGTCGTTACCAGAAGGTGCTGGAGGAGTCGCCCTCGCCTTTCGTGACCCTGGAGCTGCGCCAGCGCATGGGCGAGGCCGCGGTGCTCGCCGCCCGCGCGATCGACTACGTCAACGCCGGCACGGTGGAGTTCATCGTCGGCCAGGACGGCCAGTTCTATTTCATGGAGATCAACACCCGGCTGCAGGTCGAGCACCCCGTGACCGAATGCGTGACCGGACTCGACCTGGTGGCGTGGCAGTTGCAGGTCGCGGCCGGCGGCGCGCTGCCGCTGGCGCAGGACCAGGTGCCGGTTCAGGGCCATGCCATCGAGGTACGCCTGTACGCCGAGGACCCGGAAGCCGGGTTCCTGCCCGGCTCCGGCAAGTTGGAGCGGCTGCGCCTGCCAGAAGCCTCCCCCGGCGTCCGCATCGACTCCGGCGTGGTCGAAGGCGATACGGTCACCATCTTCTACGATCCGATGATCGCCAAGCTGATCGTGCATGGCGCGGACCGGCCGGAGGCGCTGTCCCGCCTGCGCGAGGCGCTGGCCCGCTGCGAGGTGGTGGGGCCCAAGTCCAACATCGGCTTCCTGGAACGGCTGGCCCGGCACCCGGCGGTGGTCGAGGCCACCATCGATACCGGTTACCTGGACCGGCACCTCGAAGAGTTCATGCCCGTCGCGGGCGAGGTCGACCACGACCTCCTGGTGGCCGCGACGGTCGCGCGCCTGCTGGGGGATGAAGAGGCGACCCGGGAACGTGCGGAGCGGTCCGGCGATCCGACCTCCCCCTGGGCCATCGCCGATGGCTGGCGGCTCGGCCACGGCAGCCGTCGCAGCCTGGCGTTCGGGCAGGGCGACGAGCGCATCGAGCTGCATGCCAGCGGCAGCGACGGGCACTACCAGATCGAACACGACGGCGGACATGTGGCCGTCGCCGGTGCCCGGCTCGCGGGCAGCGAACTGACCCTGCGCATCGGCGACCGCGGCCGCCGCTTCCAGGTGCTGGACCGCGAGCACCACGTCCTGGTCCACGACGGCCAGCAGCGCCTGCGCCTGCAACCCCTGGCGATGTACCAGCACGAAGCCGGCGCCGGCGCGACGGGGGCGGACAACGTGGTCGCGCCGATGCCGGGCCGGGTGGTCGTGGTCAAGGCGGCGGCCGGTGACACTGTCGAGGCGGGACAGGAAGTGATGGTCATCGAGGCGATGAAGATGGAGCTGAGCCTCAAGGCACCGAGGGCAGGCACGATTGCCGAGATTCGCGCCGAAGCCGGCGATTTCGTCGAAGCCGACGCCGTGCTGGTAGCACTGGAGCCGGCATGAGCGACCACGTCCGCATCGTCGAGGTGGGTCCGCGCGACGGACTGCAGAACGAAAAGGCGCAGGTCGCGACGGCCGACAAGATCGCGCTGATCGATCGCCTCACGGCCACCGGCCTGCAGAGCATCGAAGCCACCAGTTTCGTCAGCCCCAAGTGGGTGCCGCAGCTGGCCGATGCCGCCGAAGTGTTCACGGGCATTCAGCGCAAGCCGGGCGTGCACTATCCGGTACTGGTGCCCAACGAGAAGGGTTACCTGCGTGCGCGGGAGGTCGGCGTCGAGGAGATCGCGGTCTTCAGCGCCGCCTCCGAGGCCTTCAACCGCAAGAACATCAACGCCTCCATCGACGAGTCGCTGGCGCGTTTCGCGCCGGTCATGGCGATGGCGCGCGAGGATGGCGTGCGGGTCCGTGGCTATGTCTCCACCGTGCTCGGCTGCCCCTACCAGGGCGAGGTCCCGCTGGCCGACGTGGTACGGGTTGCGCGTGAACTGCATGCAATGGGCTGCTACGAAATTTCGCTTGGCGACACCATCGGCACCGGGACGCCCGGCAAGGCGCGGGCGATGCTGGCGGCAGTGGCCGCGGAGGTACCGATGCAGTCGCTCGCGGTGCATTTCCACGACACCTGGGGACAGGCGCTGGCGAACATCCTCGCCTGCCTGGAGATCGGGGTGCGGGTGGTGGATTCCTCGGTTGCCGGCGCCGGTGGCTGCCCCTATGCACGCGGCGCCAGCGGCAACGTCGCCAGCGAGGACGTCGTCTACATGTTGCATGGCATGGGAATGACGACCGGCATCGACCTCGCGGAACTTGCCGCGACCGGGCGCTGGCTCGCCGGCCTGCTGGGACGCGAAACCGGCAGCCGTGCCGGGAAGGCACTGGCGGTGTCATGACCGGCCGGCCGCCAGCGCCCGGCGTGCCTCCACCTCCCGACGGGACGGATGCAACAACGGCGCTCGCGGCACTGGAGGAAGCCTGCCTCCGCAAGGACCTTCCGGCAGGGGTCCATGCGCTTCTCGGACAGGCACGGGCCGCGCTGGAAGCCGCCCGGGACGATGCCGAATCGGCGCGGCTGCGCTACCACGCGCTGTTCGACGCCGTGCCCGATCCGGTCAGCATCCTGGACCATGACGGCACCGTGCTCGACCTCAACCGGGCAGGCCTGGCCGCTTACCAGCGCACGCGCGAGGAGATCATCGGAAAGCCGATCCATGTGCTCAACCCGGACCTGCCGGATGACCACATGGCACCGGTTTGGGAGACGCTCAACCGTGGCCGGTCCTACGTGATCGAGGTCAACAACATGCGGGCCGACGGCACCCGGTTCCCGGTCGAGGTGCACTCGGCTCCGCTCCACCACGAGGGCCGCGACTGCATCGTCGCCGTCGCCCGTGACCTGAGCGGCCGCCGCAACGCCGAGAAGCGGTACCGCCTGCTGATGGAGACCATCGACACGGGCATCCTGGTGCGCGATGCCTGCGGCGACATCACGCACGTCAACGCGGCGGCGATGAAGCTGTTCGGGATCGGCCCGGGCGAACCGGCCGCGCGCGCACTGGGCGGCGAACAGTGGACGGTGGTGGACGAGAACGGCAGGGAGCTTGCAGAACACGAGCAGCCCGCGGCCCGCGCGCTGCAGACCGGCCGGGCGGTGGAAGCCACGGTGCTCGGCTATTTCCACCGCCGCCGGCGGACGCTCGCCTGGCTGTCGGTCACGGCGATGCCCGAGTTCCTGCCCGGGCACGCGACGCCACACCAGGTGCTGTCGATGTACTCCGACGTGACCGAGCTCAAGCGCGACAGTGCCCTGTTCGACCGCGCCCAGGCGCTCGCGCACATCGGTGGCTGGGAATGGGACACCGGCCGCGACCAGCTCTACCTGACCCTGGAGGCCTGCCGCATCCTCGGCCGTACCACTCCACCCACCACGCTCGGCGAACTCCACGGCTGCCTGGTCGAGCCCGACCGCCGACGCCTGCGCGAGGCACTGGAGCATGCCGCCGCCACTGGCGAGGGCCTGGAGCTCGACGTCCAGGGATTCCGCCAGGGCGGCGCGCCGTTCTGGGCCAGGATCATTGGCGAGGCGGACGCCGGCGGCCCGCTCAGCGCGCGCCTCACCGGCACCCTGCAGGACATCACCGAGCGCAAGCAGGGCGAGGAGATCCTGCGCATCCAGGCACGCACCGATCCGCTCACGGGCCTGCTCAACCGCGACGCGATCCGCTTCGAGGTCGAAGCGCGCCTGCGCGAGCCGTCGCAGGCGGGGCTGGCGGTGCTGTACATCGACCTGGACCGTTTCAAGATCGTCAACGATGTGCTTGGCCATTCGGCGGGTGATCGGCTGTTGGCATCGGCGGCGCACCGGATCCGGCGTGCGGTGGGCAGCGAAGGCCTGATCGCCCGGTTCGGTGGCGACGAATTCCTGGTGGTCTGCTCCACTGGCGACGATGCCGGCCGTCCGTCCCGTCTGGCCGAGGCGATCCTGGCGATCTTCGGCGACAGCTTCCGGATGGATGGCGAGGAGTTCGCCATCACCGCCAGTATCGGCGTCGCCTGTTCGCCCGCCGACGGCACCAGCGCCGGGCAGCTGGTGCAAAGCGCGGACGTGGCGATGTACGACAGCAAGCGCCGCGGCCGCAACGGCTGGCAGGCGTTCACCGCAGAGCTGGCGGCGCAGCAACAGGACCGCCTGCAACTGGAGACGCACCTGCGCCGTGCGGTGGAGAACGAGGAGTTCCACCTCGCTTACCAGCCGCAGGTCGAGCTGACCACCGGCCGCCTGGTGGCGGTGGAGGCGCTGATCCGCTGGAACAACCCCAACCTCGGCGACATCGACCCGGGACAGTTCATCAGCCACGCAGAGACCACCGGCGACATCATCCGCATCGGCAGTTGGGTCCTGCGCAATGCGTGCATGCAGTTGCGGGACTGGCGCGACCGCGGATTGATGGTGGATCGCATGGCGGTCAACGTGTCCTACCGGCAGTTCATCGGCGAGGACCTGGTCGAACGGGTGCGTGCCGCGTTGGCCGAGACAGGCCTGCCGGGGACCGCGCTCGAGCTGGAATTCACCGAGCGGGTACTGATCGAGGACGATCCCGAGACCGTGCGCACCTTCGCCGCCCTGCGCGAGCTGGGCGTGCACCTGAGCATCGACGACTTCGGCGAGGGCTACAGCGCTCTGAACTACCTGCGCCGGCTGCCGATCCACGGGCTCAAGCTGAGCCAGCTGTTCGTGCAGGGCGTGCCGGACAACGCCTCCGACGTTGCCGTCTGCGAGGCGGTGGTCGGGATCTCCCGCAGCCTTGGCCTCGGGCTGGTCGCCGAGGGCGTGGAAACCGAGGCGCAACGCGAGTTCCTCGTGGGCCTGGGCGTCGGGATCGGCCAGGGCTTCCTGTTCGACCGCGCCCTGCTGCCCGACCAGCTGCTGGCGCGTTATCGCCTGGCGCCGCCCTCCTCCCGCGACGCCCCCCTGTAGGAACGGCTTCAGCCGCGACCCTGGATCTGTTCACCCGCGCCGGTTCCGGATCGCGGCTGAAGCCGCTCCTACAAAAGCGCGGGGTTTCACCTACGCATCGCTGCGACCTGCCCCGCGATTCGCGGCCAACCCCGCCCCTCAATTAGAATCCCGGTTTTCGCCCGCAGGACTTCCCCATGCAGCTCACCGACACCCGTGCCATCGTCACCGGCGGCGTTTCCGGCCTCGGCCTCGCGGTCGCCCAGCACCTGGTCGCAAACGGCGGCAAGGTCGCCTTGTTCGACGTCAACGAGGAGAAGGGCGCGGCCGCGGTCGCCGAACTGGGCGAATCCAATGCGCGCTTCTTCCGCACCGATGTCACCGACGAAGCCGGGGTGGCCGCCAATGTCGCCGCGGCCAAGGGCTTCCTGGGCGGGCTGAACGTCGCCGTCAGCTGCGCCGGCATCCTTGGCGCGGGCCGCGTGCTCGGCCGCGAGGGCGCGATGCCGCTGTCGCAGTTCCAGACCACGGTGATGGTCAACCTGGTCGGCAGCTTCAACGTCGCCAAGGCCGCCGCCGAGGTGATGCAGCACAACGAGGCCGGCACCGACGGCGAGCGCGGCGTGATCGTCAACACCGCTTCCGTCGCCGCTTACGAGGGCCAGATCGGACAGGCGGCGTACTCGGCCTCCAAGGGCGGCGTGGTCGGCATGACCCTGCCCATGGCCCGCGAGCTCTCGCGCTTCGGCATCCGCGTGATGACCGTGGCCCCCGGTGTGTTCTGGACCCCGATGGTCGACGGCATGCCCGAGTCGGTGCAGCAGTCGCTGGCGGCGAGCATTCCGTTCCCGTCCCGCCTGGGCAAGCCGGAGGACTTCGCCGCCCTGGTCGCGCACATCCTCGGCAACACCTACCTCAATGGCGAGACCATCCGGCTGGATGGTGCCACGCGGCTCGCGCCGAAGTAGGTCAGGGCTCCGGGGGTCGTTGGCCCGCCTGATTCCCTTCGTTTTGTAGGAGCGGCTTCAGCCGCGATCGGGAACAGGCGCGGCGCGGATGATTCCACGATCGCGGCTGAAGCCGCTCCTACACACAAATACGAAACAACACCACCGGAAAACGCATGAAAGCCTCAGACGTCAAGAAAGGGAACGTGGTCGAGCACAACAACGCGATCTACCAGGTGCGCGACATCGAGCGCAGCTCGCCGCAGGGGCGCGGCGGCAACGTCAAGTTCCGCTTCACCATGTATTCGGTGCCCGGCGGCAACAAGTTCGACCTTAGCCTGGGCGGCGACGACGAGCTAAAGGAAGTCGAGCTGACCCGCCGCCAGGCGACCTACTCCTACAAGGACGGCGACGCTTTCGTGTTCCTCGATGACGAGGATTACACGCCGTATACCCTCGATGCCGACGTGGTGGGCGACGACGCCGGCTACATTGTCGACGACCTGTCGGGCTGTTACGTGCAGATCATCGACGACCAGCCCGTCGCGCTGCAGTTGCCGGCAAGCGTGGCGATCGAGGTGGTGGAAACGCCGCCGGAGCTCAAGGGTGGCACCGCGACCAAGCGTCCCAAGCCGGCCAAGCTCTCCACCGGCATCGAAATCATGGTGCCCGAGTACATCGGCAATGGTGAGCGGGTGCTGGTCAACACCAGCAGCGGAGAATTCGCCGGCCGCGCCGACTGACACCTGGCCGCCGACGGTCACGGCAGGCGCAGGCCGCCCTGCGCCGCGTGCAGTGCACGCATGCGGGCGGCCAGCGCATCGACGTTGGCGTCGATGTTCTCCAGGTCATCCCGCCAGCGCGGGTCGAGCAGTGGACGGACCTGCTCGGCGAGCGAGACGCCCATCGCCTCCAGGCGCGCCTGTCGCCGCGCGCCCTCTTCTTCCATCCATGCCAGCTCGTCGCCTTGCGGCAGCCCGTATCCCGGCCGCCCTTCCAGCAAGGCGGCCGGTCGGCTAAGAAAACCGCTGTCGACCAGCATCCGGCGCAGGTGGTCGGCCACCTCCCCGAAACCTTCCGTTGCCGACGCGTCCCCGGCTTCCGAGTAGCGGCGCTTCAGTTCGTCGCGCGCCTCCAGCATCCGCCGGCGCTGCGCAGCCTGCTCAAGTAGCAACAAGGCCGCGGTAGCCTGCATGTCACCCTTCTCCACCCAGGCCGCGCGACGCAATGCCGGCAGGTCCAGCCACTGCTCCACCTGCGCCTCCGGCAGTCCGAGCCGCTCGCGGGCAACCGCATACATCGCCTGTTGGCGCTCGCGCATCGAATCGAAGCGGTAGCCCAGCCTCAGCGCCTCGTCCCGGTCTTCCAGCACCGAAGCATCCGCCACTGCCTGCTTGCGCAGCTTCCCCATCAGTCCGGTCGGGGTGATGCTGCGCAGGCGCGCCCTCGCGAGGCGGGGTGCGCCGTCGTGCAGTAGCTTGAAGGTCTCGACCGCACAGTTGTTGCTCAGGAAGTAGTACTCGCCGTCGTAACTCCAGTGCAGCCGCGCGGCACGCTCGACGACGCCGGCGATCTCTTCCCGCGACAGCTCGAGTGGAATCGATTGCAGGGCGCGCAGCTGGAGCTTGGTGTACTCCTCCACCACCTGGTCTAGCGGCAGCACGAAGAGGCGCGATGGATACGAGCCGGTCAGGCCGCGCCAGCTGGACAGCTGCACGTCGTCGACGAAGGCGCGGAACGACAGCACCCGGTGGTGTTGCAGGTCCAGCAGGCAGTCAGGGCCCCGCTCCCGCCCCGGCGCACAGACCACCAGGCGCAGCATGCCGTGGCCCCAGCGGCTCATCAGCTGCTCGTTGCCTTCGGCCAGCAGGTAGTGCACCTGGTAGACGCGCGCCGGGTCGAGCAGGGTCAGCGCGCCGCCACTGTCGGGATCCGGATCGAGGAAAGGCAGGCCCGCCGGACACGCGTCGGCAGGCGGCGCCCAGCCGAAGTGCTCGCGGAAATGGCGATGCAGCGCCGGCCGCCGGCAGGCGTAGCCCGGATCGAGCAGGAAATACTCCATGTTGACCGCGACGAACTCCCGCGCGCTCTCCAGCTCGTACGGATCGGGGCTGCGATCGGTGAAGTGGTTACCGGAACGCCGCGACCAGGGGAAAGCCCCGACCTGCCAGCCCGCGAGGTCCAGCAGCCGTGGATCGCCCGACAGCCGCCCGCCCCCGCCGCCCGTGCGGTCGTAGAAGTGCGTCACCTCGTGGAGGAGTGTCGCGCGCAGTTGCTCCAGCTCGCTCCGCTCCGGATGCGGGCTCGCCGCCATGGCCGAGGTGCCGTTCACCAGCCGCGGCAACAGGTGGCGATTGAGCAGCAGGGTCCGCTGCGTCGCGCGCCCATAGACCTCGGGGGCCAGCGTGGCGTCCCAGCGAACCTGGATGGGCTGCTTGATGGCCGCGGCCAAGGCAGGCGGCAGCATCGACACGGTGTCGTCCAGCAGGCCCTGGGTGGCGTCCTGCTCGTGGCCGTCCAGGCCTTCGGGGTCCAACTGCAATTGCAGCGCCGCCACCGGCCCGGACGCGAGCAGTGCGGCGGCGAGCAGGAGACCCGGCCAGCGGCGCTGGCGCGGGTCCCGTGCCGGCTTCACAGGGCCAGGATGGCCTGCGCCAGTTCCATGTCGCTGGCGGTGCGGGCTTCCGGAACGCGCTGGCGCAGCAGCTCGAGCGCCGCTTCCAGGTGCACGCCGCGGATCGCGCCATCACTGGCCACGTGGCTGGCCGCATCGTCGCGCGCAGCCAGCACGATCTTGTTGTCGCTGAACGAGCCGCTGGTGCCGGAGATGCCGTCCGAGACCGACTTGACCGCGCCGCTCAATGCATCGGAGGTGGTGTAGAAGCTGGAAGCCAGCGCTGCCGGGGCAAGCCCGAGCAGGAGCGCGGCGGTGAGGATCCGCACCGGCTTCATGTTCAGGGTGACCGGTTTGATGTTCAGCGTGTGCATGTTCGGGAGGGCCGTGGGGCCGGCGGCCGCCGGCGGAGGGCGACAGATTACCGGCGAACACGGCCCAATCCCATGACGCACCGCCCGGTTGGAGAGGCAATGGATCGACCGGGTTCAGCGCGGGGTCAGTCCGGGAACACCTTGCCCCGGTTCATGATGCCGTCCGGGTCCAGTACCCGGCGGATGCCACGCATGACCTCGATCTCGGCCACGCTGCGGGTGCCCTGCAGGTAAGGCTTCTTGACCAGCCCGATGCCGTGCTCGGCCGAGATGCTGCCGCCATGCCGGGCCAGCACGTCCGAGAGCAACCGTGTGACCTGCTCGCAGCGGCCGATGAACGCCTGCTCGGCCATACCCTCCGGCCGCAGCACGTTGATATGGAGGTTGCCATCGCCGATGTGCCCGAACCAGACCACCTCGAAGTCGGGGTAACCCTCACCCAGAAGACCCTGGATCTCGGCCAGGAAGGCCGGCATTGCGCCTACCCGCACCGACACATCGTTCTTGTAGGGCCGCCTGGGCGCCAGGCTTTCGGTGATGCCTTCGCGCAGCTGCCAGATTTGCGCGGCCTGCGCGTCACTCTGGCTGACCACGCCATCGACCACCAGCCCGGCCTCCATCGCACGTTCGAAAGCGGCCATTGCAGCCGCCTCCCCCGCTTCGTCGGCGACAGCGAACTCCACCACCACGTAATACGGATGCACCTGGTCGAAAGGGTCCGAAGCGCCATGGCCCACCACGTGGCGAAGCGCCACGTCGGTGAAGAATTCGAACGCCTCCAGTTGCAGACGCTCCCGGAACACAGAGAAGACCTCCATGACCGCTTCGAACGCCGGCAGGGCCAGCAGCATCACGTTGGTGGGCGGCGGTGACGGGGCCAGCTTCAGCGTCGCCTCGACCACGATCCCAAGCGTGCCCTCGGACCCGACAAGCAGGTGCCGCAGGTCGTAGCCGCTGGAATTCTTGACCAGGCCACGGTTGAGCTCGAGCAGTTCGCCGCGGCCGGTCACGACGGTGAGGCCGGCGATCCACTCGCGCGTGTTGCCATGGCGCAGCACCCGGATCCCGCCCGCGTTCGTCGCGATGTTGCCGCCGATGGTGCACGACCCGCGCGATCCGAAATCCACCGGGTAGGCCAGGCCATGGCTGCGCGCCGCCTCCTGCACCACCTGCAGCACGGCGCCTGCCTGTACCTGCAGTGTCCTGTCGATGGGGTCGAAGCCGAGGATGCGGTTCATCCGCTCCAGGCTGACCACCAGCTCGCCATTGGCCGCCACGGCGCCGCCGGACAGGCCGGTGCGTCCACCCGAAGGCACCAGCACCACGCCCTCGCGCCGCGCCCATTGCACGATGCCGACCACGTCCTGCGCCTGGCGCGGGAACGCGATGGCAAGTGGCGCCGGCGTCCAGCGGCGCGTCCAGTCGCGGCCGAAGTGCTCGAGCTCCGCGGGGCCACATTCCAGCTGCAGCCCCGGCAGCACGGAGCGCAGCGATTCCAGGCGCGGATCGGTCATCGGGGGGTTGCTCGCTAACGGGAATCCGAGCCTGCCAGCCGCGGGGCCTGCCCGTCCACTGGCCACCGCGGCAGCACGGCTCGGATTCTGCGATATTCGGAACCTCCGCTCGAGCGACACCCACACGTGGCCAGGACGTCCTACCCGAAGCACGAGATCCGCATCCTGCTGCTGGAAGGCATCAGCCAGAACGCCGTCGAACAGTTCCGCGCCGCTGGCTATTCGCGCATCGACCAGTTCGACAAGTCGTTGCCGGAAGACGAGCTGCGCAGGCAGGTGGCCGATGCGCACTTCATCGGCATCCGCTCGCGCACCCAGCTCACCGCCGAGGTACTGGGCGAGGCCCGCAGGCTGCTGGCAATAGGCTGCTTCTGCATCGGCACCAGCCAGGTGGACCTGGATGCGGCGGAGCGCCTGGGCATCCCGGTGTTCAACGCGCCCTACTCCAACACCCGCAGCGTGGCGGAGCTGGTGGTGGCCGAGGCGATCATGCTGATGCGCGGCATCCCGCGGAAGAACGCAGCCTGCCACCGCGGTGGCTGGGAGAAGTCGGCGGCCGGCAGCCACGAGGCCCGCGGCAAGACCATCGGCATCGTCGGCTACGGCCACATCGGCACCCAGGTCGGCCTCATCGCCGAGAACCTGGGCATGCGCGTGCTCTTCCATGACATCGAGGCCAAGCTCGCGCTCGGCAACGCGCGCCCGGTCGACAGCCTCGACAGTTTGCTGGAGCAGAGCGATGTGGTGACCCTGCACGTGCCCGAGACACCGGCTACGCGCATGATGATCGGCGAGCCGCAACTGTCGCGGATGCGCCGCGGCAGCCACCTGATCAACGCTTCGCGCGGCAGCGTGGTCGACATCGAAGCGTTGGCCGCCGCGTTGCGCGCCGGCCACCTGGCGGGTACGGCGGTGGACGTGTTCCCGGTCGAGCCGAAAGGCAACGACGATGTGTTCGAGTCACCACTGGCCGGCATCGACAACGCGCTGCTGACCCCGCACATCGGCGGCAGCACGCTGGAGGCGCAGGACAACATCGGCCTGGAGGTGGCGGCCAAGCTGGTGCGTTACAGCGACAACGGCTCGACCCTCTCCGCGGTCAACTTCCCCGAGGTCACCCTGCCCGAGCACACCGGCAGCCGCCGGCTGCTGCACATCCACCGCAACGTGCCGGGCATGATGTCGCGGGTCAACGGCATCTTCTCGCAGCGCAACGTCAACATCGACGGCCAGTACCTGCGTACGCATCCGGAAGTCGGCTACGTGGTGATCGACGTGGATGCCAGCGAGGAACAGGCCACGGAGCTGAAGGAGGAGCTGGCGGCGATCGATGGCACCCTGCGGACGCGCATCCTGTATTGACGGATGGCGCCCGCTATTGCCGCCCCGACCGCGCCACCCACTTTTCGGCCATGCGCCGCAGCGAGGGATCGGCTTCGGGGTCCTGGAGGACCTGCGCGACCTCCCGCCATGCCAGATCGAGCGACTCCTCGCTGACCACGAACTCCTCGCCCGCCTGCGCCCGCACCACGTAGCGGACGTCATAGTGCCAATGGCCGGGCACGTCACCCCGCTCCGGGATCCAGTGGCGGTCCAGGTCAAAAATCTCCGCCTCGCCCACCAGCCCCCCCAGGCCCGATTCCTCGGTCGCCTCCCGCAACGCCACGCGGGCCAGGTCCATGTCGCCATCGGCATGTCCACCGAGCTGTAGCCAGCGGCCGAGCTTGCGGTGGTGGGTCAGCAGGGTGCGGGTGCCACTGCGGTCCACCAGCCAGCTGGAAGCGGTGAAATGGCCGGCCAGGCGAGCCCTCTCGAATGGCGCCTCCGGATCGTCGAGCAGCGCCTCGAACAGGTCCACCATCCCGGCCTCCGCTGGCCATTGCCGGCGATAGTCCGCGAGGCTCGATTGCAGCTGGGAAGGTCGGGAGACTACGGGTTCTTGCATACGGGAAAGTACGTCCTTGGGCATTGATGTGACAGTCGCAACCACAGCTTGCCCGCTGTTTCGCGGCTGGGGTATGGTGGCCCGCCACTCGTCGCGCGCCAAGGGCGACGTGCTTGGCGGCAACATCGCGCCGCCGCTTGTTCAACCCGGGGAATCCATGTCCAGCAAGTCGTCCAGCATCGAGCCGAGCGCTTCGGCGGGTCGCCCGGTACCCATGATCCTGTCCCCGCACCCGTGCGGAATCCACTGCGGATGAGCACTGCAGCGCCCAGGGAGCCCTCCCTGCTGCAGGCTTTGCTGCCGCTGCTGCTTCTTGTCCTGCTGTTGGGCGCCGCGGTCTATCTGTACGGCGACAACGCATCCTACGGCGCCAACCAGGTCTCGCTGATGATTGCCGGCGGTGTCGCCGCGCTGGTCGGCATCCGCAACGGGATGCACTGGGCCGACATCCAGGACAGTCTGGTACGCGGCATCTCGCTGGCGATCGTGCCCATCTTCATCCTGCTCGCCGTGGGTGCGCTGATCGGCACGTGGATCCTCAGCGGTACCGTACCGACCCTGATCGTCTACGGGCTGAAGCTGTTGCACCCTTCGTTCTTCTTCCCGGCGGTGTGCCTGATCTGCGCGATCGTCGCATTGGCGATCGGCAGCTCGTGGACGGTCGCGGGCACGCTCGGCGTGGCCCTGATCGGCGTCGCCCAGGGGCTGGACATGTCCCCGGCGATCACCGCCGGCGCCGTGATTTCGGGCGCCTACTTCGGCGACAAGATGTCCCCGCTGTCGGACACCACCAACATCGCGCCGGCGGCCGCGGGCAGCGAGCTGTTCGAACACATCCGCCACATGATCTGGACGACCGGCCCGAGCTTCCTGATCGCGCTGGTCCTGTTCGCGATCATGGGCATGGGCAGCCAGGCGGCAGGCGTGGGTGGCGACGCCTTCGGTGACCTTCCGCAGGTGCTCGGGGCGCAGTTCGACCTGGGCTGGTACCTGCTGATCCCGATGGCCGTGGTATTCGCGCTGGCGGCGATGCGCTTTCCCGCCTTCCCCAGCATCCTGATCGGCGCGCTGCTCGGCGCGGTGTTCGCGGTGATCTTCCAGCCCGAACTGGTGGTCAAACTCGCCGACAGGGAAACCCTGGCCCGCCCGATGGCGCTGCTTTCGGGCGCGTGGATGGCGATGTTCGACGGCTACAACGCCAGCACCGGCAACGCCGCGGTGGACGACCTGCTCACCCGCGGCGGCATGTCCAGCATGCTCAACACGGTGTGGCTGATCGTCTGCGCGATGGGCTTCGGCGCGGTCATGGAATCCACCGGCCTGCTCGAGCGCATGATCCGCAGCGTGCTCAAGGCGGCGCGCTCCACCGGCTCGCTGATCACCGCGACCCTGGGCACCGCGATCGGAGCCAACGTGGTAGCGGCCGACCAGTACATGGCGATCGTGCTGACCGGGCGCCTGTTCCGCCCCGAGTATGAAAAGCGCGGGCTGGCCCCGGTAAACCTGTCCCGGGCACTGGAGGATGGCGGCACCATCACCTCGCCCCTGGTGCCGTGGAATACCTGCGGTGCCTACATGGCCGCGACGCTGGGCGTCGCCACCCTCGATTACCTGCCGTACGCGTTCTTCAACCTCGCCAGCCCCTTGGTGGCGGCCGTCCTGGCGTACGCGGGATTCAAGATCCTGCGCATGCCTCCTCGCGACCCGATGTCGCCTGAAGCCGCCCCGTCCTCCACCGGTACCAGAGCCTGAGCCTCCCCATGGAAAAGACCTCGATCCACGGCATGTGGTCATCGCGCCTCGCGTTCATCCTTGCAGCCACGGGCTCGGCCGTCGGGCTGGGCAACATCTGGCGCTTCCCGTACCTGGTCTCCGACAACGGCGGCGGCGCGTTCGTGCTGGTGTACATGGGCTGCATCTTCCTGGTCGGCCTGCCGGTGTTGATCGCCGAGATCCTGCTTGGCCGCCATGGCCGCCGCAGCCCGGTCAACACCCTGCTCGACCTTGCGCGCGAAACAGGCGCGGCCAAAGCCTGGGCCGGCATCGGCTGGATCGGCATCATCGCCGGCGTGCTGATCCTGAGCTTCTACAGCGTGGTCGGCGGCTGGACGCTGCACTACGCCTGGCTGTACCTGATGCAACTCTTCGGCGGTGCCCCGATCGATGATCCCGCCGCCGCCTTCAGTGCCCTGCTCGCCGATCCGCTTGAACTGACCTTCTGGCACGCCGCCTTCATGTTGCTGACGGTGGGCGTGGTCGCACTGGGCGTGGAGAAGGGCCTGGAGCGGGCGGTCAGCTTCCTGATGCCGGCGCTGTTCCTGATGCTGTTGTTGCTGGTGGGCTATGGCGCCACGACGGGGCACCTCGGGCAGGCTGCAGCCTTCCTGTTCCAGCCGGACTGGTCGAAGGTCAACGGAGGCGTGTTCGTGGCGGCGCTGGGCCAGGCCTTCTTCACCCTCAGCCTTGGCATGTGCACGATGATGACCTACGGCGCCTACCTGCCGAAAGACGTCTCGATCCCCAAAACCGGCGCGGTGGTCGCGGTCGCCGATACGGGCGTGGCACTGCTGGCGGGCCTTGCGATCTTCCCGATCGTGATCGCTTTCGGCATCGACCCCGCGGGTGGTGGTCCCGGCCTGATCTTCACCTCGCTGCCGCTGGCGTTCAACGCGATGTCGATGGGCGTGATCTACGGCCTGCTGTTCTTCGGACTGCTGTTCGTCGCTGCCTGGACCTCCTCGATCTCCCTGCTGGAGCCGGCCACCGCCTACCTGGTGGAGCGGGGCCGCACCAGCCGCCGCACGGCCGCGCTGTCCATGGCTGCCCTGTGCTGGGTGCTCGGCCTGGCGTCGGTGCTGTCGCTCAACGTGCTGTCGGACGTGCGCATCTTCGACCGCGACATCATGGGCTTCATCGAACTGGTCGCCAGCGAGATCATGCTGCCGCTGGGCGGGCTGCTGATCGCGCTGTTCGCGGGTTGGGCGCTGAAGGAGTCGGTACTGCGCGAGCAGCTCAAGGGGCTGTCGCCTGCCCTGTTCACGCTGTGGCGCTGGCTGGTGCGCGTGGTCGCCCCGCTGCTGGTGCTGGCGGTGCTGCTGAACGTCCTGTTCTGATCCGCGCGGGCCGGCGTCCACGCCGGCTTCGCGATAAACTGCCGGGATGGAAAACCGGCCCTATGACGCGCAGCGGCTGGCCCGCTGCGCCAGCGAGATCGCCTCTTCCGTGCGCGAGCTTTCCGCGCGCGGCTGGACGCCCGCCACCAGCAGCAACTTCTCCATGCGGCTCGACGAGCGGCACGTGGCGATCACCGTTTCCGGCCGCGACAAGGGCCGGCTCACGGATGACGACGTCATGGTGGTCGACCTGTCGGGCAGCGCGGTCGCGACCGACCACCGCCCGTCCGCGGAGACCCTGCTGCATACGCAGCTGTACGCGCGTTTCCCCGACGTCGGATGCGTGCTGCACACCCACTCGCTCAACCAGACGGTGGCATCGCGGCTTTACGCCGGAGCCGGCCAGCTGCGGCTGGAAGGGTACGAGCTGCTGAAGGCCTTCAATGGCAACACCACCCACGAGGCGGCGATCGACCTGCCGGTCCTGCCCAACAGCCAGGACATGCACACCCTCGCCGCCCAGGTCGACGCGCTGCTCGACAACCAGCCGATGTGGGGCTACCTGATAGACGGCCACGGCCTGTACGCCTGGGGCCGTGACATGGGCGAGGCGCGCCGCCACCTGGAGGCGTTCGAGTTCCTGATCGCCTGCGAGCTTGAACTGAGGAGACTGCACGCGTGAGCCGACTTCGGATTTTTGCCGAGAACGAACCCGGGACGCCGGTCAGCAGCACGACGGATCGCGGCCGGATGGCCGAAGAACTCGGGCGCATCGGCGTCGCGTTCGAGCAATGGGAGGCGAGCCAGCCGGTGGCCCCTGGCGATGCGCCCGAGGTGATCATGGCTGCCTACAGGGCGGACATCGACCGGCTGGTGGCGGAACGCGGCTTCAAGAGCGTCGACGTCGTCAGCATCGCGCCGGACAATCCGAACCGGGAAGAGATGCGGCGCAAGTTCCTCGACGAACACTTCCACAAGGAAGACGAGGTTCGCTTCTTCGTCGCCGGGTCCGGCCTGTTCACGCTGCACGTCGGCGACAGGGTCTACGAGGTGCTGTGCGAGGCCGGTGACCTGATCGCGGTCCCCGATGGCACCACCCACTGGTTCGACATGGGGCCGGAACCCAGCTTCGTCGCCATCCGGTTCTTCACCGAGCCCGATGGCTGGGTCGGCCACTTCACCGGCACCGACATCGCGCAGCGCTTCCCGCGACTGGATCCGGAGGCCGGCCGATGAACGCACCCGTCTCGGCCGTGCTGACCGACATCGAGGGCACCACCAGCAGCATCTCGTTCGTCAAGGACGTGCTGTTCCCATACGCGCGCAAGGCGCTGCCGGGCTTCGTCAAGGCGCGCGCGCAGGACCCGGCGGTGCGCAAGTGGCTGGACGTGGTGGCCACCGAAAACGGCGGCGTCTGCCAGGACGCGGTGGTGGTCGAAGTCCTGCAGGGTTGGATCGACCAGGACCGCAAGCACACCGCGCTCAAGGCACTGCAGGGCATGATCTGGGCCGACGGCTACGCCACCGCCGATTTCACCGCCCACATCTACCCCGACGCGGCCGAGTCGCTGCAGCGCTGGAAAGCGGAAGGCACCCCGCTGTACGTCTATTCGTCGGGCAGCGTGCCGGCGCAGCGGCTGTTTTTCGGGCACAGCGACGCCGGTGACCTCACCCATCTGATCTCCGGCTGGTTCGACACCGAGGTCGGCGGAAAGCGGGAGGCCGGCAGTTACCGGAGCATCGCCGCCTCGATCGATGCACCCGCCGGTGAAATCCTGTTCCTGTCCGACGTCGTCGAAGAACTCGATGCCGCGCGCGAAGCCGGCCTGCAGACCGTGCTGGTGGACCGGCTGGAAGACTACCCGCAGCCGCGCCACGGCGATGCCACGAATGGCCACCGGCGCGTCGAGAGTTTCACGGAGGTCGCGATCGGTTGAACCAGCGCATCGGATATCCGGATGGCGAAACGGTGCGAATCCGCACGGCCACACTCGATGACCTGCCGGACATCGTCCGGATGTTGGCCGATGACCCGCTGGGTGCAACGCGTGAGCAATACCGGTTGCCCCTCCCGGACACCTATGTCGCCGCCTTCAATGCGATCGACGGCGACCCGAACAACGAGCTTGTCGTGCTGGAGCTTCTGGGCGCGGTCAAAGGCGTTCTGCAACTGACCTTCATCCCCCACATCACCCACCAGGGCGGCTGGCGCGCCCTGGTGGAAGGGGTGAGGGTCGATTCCGGTTCGAGGTCGCTCGGGCTCGGTCGCCGGATGTTCGACTGGGCGATTGAACGTTCACGGGAGCGTGGCTGCCATCTGCTGCAACTCACCACGGACAAGGCACGTCCGGAGGCCCTACGCTTCTATGAGGACCTCGGCTTCGTCGCCTCCCACGAAGGCATGAAGTTGCGCCTCTAGCGCATGCCGGCTATTCGCCGGCGTCCTGTAGCTCGTAGGTCGTACTCGCGCGTTGCTCGCCCGTCCACGGGTCGAACACCCGGACCTCCACCCGGTGTTCGCCGGCCTCCAGATCGGTCGGCAGTGCCCCCCGCCAGAGATGTCTGCCGGCCTGGGCTTCGGGCGACCGGTCGAAGCCGCGCAGGGCGATGGCCTCGTCGTCGCGCACGTTCTCCGCCAGCAGGCGGGGATCGGGCCGTTCGACGCGCCGCATCGGCTTCCACGCACCATCATCGATACGGAATTCGACGTGGCTGTCGTCCATGCCCATGAAGACGTTCGCGTAGACGCCCCAGGCCGGATAGGCGCCACGACGAAGCACGCGCGGAGCGTGGAGCGCCATGGCCTCCGTCAGCGCGGGATCATCGGCCGGCAGGCGCGCGGGATGCCAGCTGAGGGCGTACTGGCCACCGGCACCCACGCGCAGGCGGGCGAAACCGTTCGGGGTTCCATCCGCCATGGTCGCGTCTGGAATGCCCGCAGCATCTTCCACGCCTGACCAGAATGCGCCGCAGACCGCACCGACATTGAACTCGTGCAGGGGCTCGCTTCCCTGCCACCCGCTGGCCGCCGCGTGGAAGACGTGCTGCTGCGTGTGGTTGTGCGCGCTCAGCAACAGCACGTTCGGGAACCGTGCCAGCAGGGCGAACAGCCTTTCGCGGTCACCATCGCGGAAGGTGTCGCGCCCTTCCGGTTCGAACAGCGGGATGTGCAGCGCGACCACCAGCAGGCGCTCGACCGGCACCGTGGGCAGGTAGGCCTCCAGGAAGCGGAACTGCTCCTCCCGGAACCCGCCGATGTAGGCCGGGGACTGCCCGGGCTGGTGGATGACGTCGTCGAGCAGCAGGAACGTCGCCTGCTGCTCTTCCCAGGCGAAGGTGTCGGGGCCGAATACGTGGCGGAAGCTGAGCAGGGACTCCCCGTCACGCGCGGCGTCCAGGTCCATGTCGTGGTTGCCCGCCACATGCAGCCACGGCACACCGAGCGAAGCGGTGTGTGCGTTCAGCGCCGGATACAGGGAGAGGTCATCGTCGACCACGTCACCCAGGGTCAGGCCGAGGTCGGCGCCGGCACCTTGCTCCAGCAACGGCTCGATGATGTCCCGGTGGTAGTAGCCCACGTCCACTTCGGACTTCACCTGTGGATCGGCGAAGACCAGTACCTGCAGCTCGTCATCCCCGGGGGCGGCCGGGACCAGCGCGAAGTTCCGGCACCCGGGATCCTCCACGGGAATGCCCCCGAACCGGACGGGCGGCCCGGGCTGCGTGCGCAGGTTGCGCCAGTAGTCCGGCAGCCCGTTGTCCCGATCCGGCATGGCGTAGCCCGGCGGCTTGATCACGAAGGTGGTGCGGCCATCGACCGCCGGCAACTCGTAGCGGCCGTCGGCGTCGGTGGTGACGATGTGGACGCCGTCCGACACCTTGACGCCCGGAATGCCGGGGCCGTCTACGACCTGGCCGTTGGCGGGGTCGCGATCCTCGAACACGTAGCCGGTGTTGCAAGGCTCGGAGGCGATGGCGGCGACGGGCACGGCCAATGCCAAAGCCATGAGCAGGCCACGGCCAAGCGAGTGGCGGCAGGAGTGGGTGGCGGGCGCGGGCCGTGCTTCGGTCGGATCCATGCCGCCATTCTCCTTTAAGGCCGCGGGTTTTGTAGGAGCGGCTTCAGCCGCGATCGGAGGCTGAGACCTGAGCTCGAGTCTCGGATCGCGGCTGAAGCCGCTCCTACAGGTCGCCTGTGGCGGGTGCGCAGCATGTCGACAGCGTCACCGAGGCCGAGACCACGGGCACGCAGCAGGACCTGCAGGTGGAACAACAGGTCGGCGGCCTCCCCCAACAGTGCCTGGTCGTCCTGGGCCACCGCCGCCAAGGCCGCTTCGACGCCCTCTTCGCCCACCTTCTGCGCAATCCGACGTACGCCGGATTCGAACAGGCGGGTCGTGTAGCTGCCTTCCGGCCGTTCGCGCTCACGGTCTGCCACCAGGACGTCGAGTTCGGCCAGGAAGTCCCCGGGCGCGTCCGGAAAGCAACTGGTGCGGTCGAGGTGGCAGGTCGGCCCGCGCGGGCGCGCGAGGACCAGCAAGGTGTCGGCGTCGCAATCGGTCTCGATCCCCACCAGGTCCAGCACGTTGCCCGAGCTCTCGCCCTTGGTCCACTGCCGTTGGCGGCTGCGGCTGTAGAAGGTCACCTGCCCCTTCCCACGCGTGGTCTGCAGCGCCTGCCGGTCCATGTAGCCGAGCATCAGCACACGGAGCGTGTCGGCATCCTGGACGATGGCCGGCAACAGGCCGGTCGCCGCATCCCAGGCAAGCGTTGAAGGATCGGGGAAATCACCTTCGACGGTGACGGACTCAACCATGGCGCACCTCGATACCCTGCCCTTGCAGGTATTGCTTGAGTGGGGGAATGGCAATGGCACCGGAGTGGAAGACGCTGGCGGCAAGGGCGCCGTCGACATCGGCCTGCTTGAAGGCCTCGGCGAAGTGTTCCGGCGTACCGGCGCCACCCGAGGCGATCAACGGGACCGCGCACACCGCCCTGACCGCACGCAGCTGTTCGAGGTCGTAGCCGGCACGCACACCGTCGCTGCCCATGCAGTTCAACACCACTTCGCCCGCACCCAGCGCCTGCACCTCGACCACCCAGTCCAGGGTCCGTCGGGGCAGTGCCTGTGTCCGGTCCGGATCGCCGGTGAACTGTCGCACCCGCCACTCGCCGTCGCCGTCGCGCAGGCTGTCGATGCCGACCACCACGCACTGGACGCCGAACGCCTCCGCCAGCTCGGCGACCAGTTCCGGCCGCAGCAGCGCGGGCGTGTTCACCGACACCTTGTCGGCGCCGGCATGCAGCACCCGGCGTGCCTGCTCGACGCTGCGGATGCCGCCGGCCACGCAGAACGGGATGTCGATGACCCGGGCCACGCGCTCGACCCATTCCACCCCGACGCTGCGCCCTTCCGGGCTGGCGGTGATGTCGTAGAACACCAGCTCGTCGGCGCCTTCGTCGCGATACCGCAGCGCCAGCTCGACGATGTCGCCCATGTCGACGTGGTCGCGAAAGCGCACGCCCTTGACCACCCGGCCCTCGCGCACGTCGAGGCAGGGAATGATGCGCCGGCTCAACATGGCGCACGCTCCTCCGCCAGCGCACCCGCCAGGTCGAGCCGGCCGTCGAGCAAGGCCTTGCCCAGCACCGCCGCCGCGCATCCTGCATCACGAGCAGCCCTGACATCGGCAACGTCGCGGATGCCGCCGGACGCCTGCAACAGCACATCCGGAGCGATGGCGTGCAGTTGCCGGTACAGGCCAAGGTTGGGGCCGGCGAGCATGCCGTCCTTCGCGATGTCGGTGCACAGCAGGTGGCGCAGGCCCGCATCCATGTAGTGGCGAAGCAGCGGTTCGAGCTCTACGCCGCTGTCGCGTGTCCAGCCGGCAGTCGGCAGCAGCCATCGCCCATCGGAGGCCTGCCGCGCGTCCAGCGCGACGGTGATGCGCTCCGGCCCGAAGTCGGCCAGCCATCCCGCGATCATTTCCGGCTCCCGCACCGCCAGGGAGCCGATCACGACGCGGTCGGCGCCTGCATCGAAGATGGCGCGCAGGTCCGATTCATCGCGCACGCCGCCGCCCGTCTGCACCTGCAGTGCAGTGGTCGCCTTCAGCTCAGCCAGCATTGGCTTGAGTGTGTAGCCACCCGCGCGGGCGGCGTCGAGATCGACCAGGTGCAGCCATCCCGCCCCGGCCGTGGCGTAGGCGCGGGCCGCTTCCAGCGGTTCCACCGGGTAGCGGGTCTCCGATGCGTAGTCACCCTGCCGCAGCCGTACCACCCGGCCCTCGCGCACGTCGATCGCGGGCAGCAGGGTGAAGCCGGCCTCCGGCGCCTGGACGCCGGTGTTCTCCATCATGCTCATTGCAGGCGCTCCGACAGGAAATTGCCCAGCAGGCGCGCGCCGGCACCGGCGGAACGTTCGGGATGGAACTGGGCCCCCCAGCGGTTGCCGGCACGCACCACCGCACTGAAGGGGGTGCCGTGCACGCATCGTGCGATCGTTTCCGGACCCACCGGCGCGGCATAGCCATGCACGAAATACGCCCATTCGCCTCCGCCCATGCCATCCAGCAGCGGATCCGGCTCTCCCACCAACTCAAGGCGGTTCCAGCCCATGTGCGGGATCCGGGCGTCATCGGCCGCGGACATGCGCGCCACCCGTCCGGGCAACAGCCCCAGGCACGGCACGCCGCCCTCCTCGGATGATTCGTAGAGCAACTGCATGCCCAGGCAGATGCCGAGCAATGGCTGGCGCAGCCCACGCAGCACCGACACCAGTCCGAGCTCGTGCAGCCTGGCCATGCCGGCCGCGGCGGCGCCGACACCCGGGAGGATGACCCGGTCCGCGGCGGAAATGACGCCGGGGTCGGCGCTTACCTCCACCCGCGCCCCCAGCCGCTCGAACGCGTAGCGGACCGAGCCCAGGTTGGCGCCGCCGGCATCCACCAGCACCACCCCGGTCACAGCGCCCCCTTGGTGCTCGGCAACTCGTTGCCTTCGCGGCGCAGCGCCTGGCGCAACGCGCGCGCGACCACCTTGAAGCAGGCCTCGACCTTGTGGTGGTCGTTGTCGCCCTGCACCTTCAGGTTCATGTTGAGACCGACCGCATCGCACAGCGAGCGGAAGAAGTGCGGCACCAGCTCGGTCGGCATGTCGCCCACCCGCTCGCGCCGGAAGTCCCCTTCGAACACGAAATAGGCGCGGCCGGAGATATCCAGCGCCACGCTCGCGAGCGCCTCGTCCATCGGCAGGCAGAAGCCGTATCGCCCGATGCCACGTTTGTCGCCCAGCGCTTCCCGTAGTGCTGTACCCAGCGCCAGTGCGCTGTCCTCGATGGTGTGGTGCTCGTCCACCTGCAGGTCGCCCTCGCAGGTGAGCGACAGCGCGAACGCGCCGTGCTTGCCGAGCTGCTCCAGCATGTGGTCGAAGAACGGCAGGCCGGTGCGTACCGCCGGCTCGGCGGTGCGATCCAGGTCGACACTCACCTGGATCGCGGTCTCCCTGGTCTTGCGCTCCACCGTGGCGGTGCGCGGCGCGCGCGCCAGCTCATGGGCGATGCCAGGCCAGTCCCAGTCGCCGCCGAACTGCGGCGTGCGCAACTGGAAGGCACGGATGCCAAGGTTGCGGGCGAACGCATTGTCGGTTTCGCGGTCC
>Ga0114898_1000025_pt1 | contig 162792 bp, 141 predicted proteins | sample Malvired_Geostar_FD_83496 | JGI IMG/M metagenome (GOLD analysis project Ga0114898, IMG submission 83496) | Marine viral communities from the Global Malaspina Expedition - Malaspina viral metaG DeepMed_Geostar | ecosystem: Environmental > Aquatic > Marine > Oceanic | place: Mediterranean Sea...
CCCCAGAGCGCCCCCAAAAACCCCCGTGGCAGCATTGCCCTCCGGGTCATTCTGAAATGCGAATGCAATACCATCAGCGCCAGAGGCATTCTTGGTGCCCAGATAAACGGAGAACTCCACCGTAAATGGAGAAAGCAGACTGATACGGTTATCCGACCATGCGGCACCAGCCTGGTTACCCAGGTCTTGCGTTAAGGTAATTTCGCCCGTGCCGTTATCCCGGGTGGCAGAACCACTTAGTTGCATACTCGTCGAAACAGGTAGATCGCAAAACAGGGAACTCAGGGTTATCGCGTAATCTTCAACCTCGCCATCATCCCCGCTATTCCCAACACCGGGATTCTGCGATCGGGTAAATTTGAATTTGGCAAAACTGTTTCCATCTGCAAGGGTCGCTGGCACGGACACCGGCACAACAGTCTCAGTAATAAAATTACTGGATCCGGCGCCACTGTTGGTTTCGCCATTGTTTTCAATATATAAATTCGTTACTACCCTCTCGCCGGGGTCGGAGAAGTCGTTATCCCGATTCCAGTCAAACCAGGCATTGAGATAACCGGTTCCGTAGGTGGAAACATCCATATCTACCGTTTGGCCCGGCGAGAAAACCTGTCCATCCAGTGCCTGCCCGTCCACAGCGACACCATCTTCATCATCGAAATTAACCACCGCCCCACCGGCGCCATCATTATCATCGCCGTCTGCATTGGCACTTTGCTGTTGCGCACCGTCGCTATCAGGAACGAGGCCACGGCCCAGGCCGATCTCACTGGAAATCGATTGACTGCTGGAAGGATAGGGCGACGGGGTATCCCCATAGTCGGTATTGCTTTCGATCAGATCTTCAAAATCATCAACCCTGAATGACAAATAGTAGCCGCGGTAGGACCCAAGCCCATTAGTTGTCCCATAGGCATTGTCGTTCTGGACACGAATATTGGCCGTGGATGTGCCGACAAACACCACGCTGGCACGACACTCTGGGTCCACCGAGGTACTGTCATCGGTACAATTTCCAGAGGTTCTACCACGGATGCGTGTGTTGTAGCTGCCACCAAAATAGGAACCGGACAAAACGGCTGTCTGCGAGTTGTCTGACACATAGGACTGCGTCGCCGGCCCGGTATTAAAGTAGAGATCATCGGTTAAGGTTCCAGTCGCTGAGTCCAGATCAAAACCGGTCACAATGAAACGATCCACCTCCACCGGGCTGGTGGTGCCAGCCTGTACCAGTGTCAGGCGCATATCCACGAAAGCGACATCATTAGCGCTATCCTGATCATTGAGATAGACCTCAAGCACCTGGTTTCCTGCTGTCACACAGCTCGGTCTCCCCTCGCCCGGGGAGTGCTCGTTATCCTCGTCAACGACTTCCACCAGAAGGTCCAGTGCCTGACCTTCATAAGTCGTATTCGTACCAAAACGATAAGTGGCAATGGCACAGTCCTGGCCCGAGATAACACTTCGGGCGCCACTGAGGGGTACGCTGACTGCTTTTGCCTGATGACTGAACATCGACAAGAAAAGCGCTGGCAATAACAGGAAGAAAGAGAGTACGCGGCGGGTCGGGGTATTGTTACTCATCATCGTCACTCCACCCGCAAACCAAAGATCAATATTGCGGCTTCCCCCGGGCCGAGCAAACCGGCATCCGCAGACACATCGCCCTCACCACCATCGGCAGGCATAAAGGTATTACATGTCCCCGACGGAGCCTCACAATCCGTTGCAACGGCCAGTAACGAGGTAAAGGGTTGTGTGCGGTCATTGATAGTGACCTGATACATGGGCTCGGCGCCGGTATTGGTCGCCGTAAGCCGGTAAATGACACACTGCTCGCCGGGCGTGACCTCGAAACGGGTGAAGACAAAACAGTCGTCCCCACTGCAGCTACCAGGACCATCCGGGACACCATTGCAGTCCGAGTCCAGCGCCTGCTCTTTGGTGATCGCCACATCCGTATTATTGGTGGTGGTGGTATCCGTTGCCGAGTCCGTGACACTCTGACCGGCACCGTCCGCCGTTACCGTCAGCGTTTTCACATTGGTGATGCCGTAGGCCACTGACGCCGGCGCAAAAATCCTGGAGAAAATCGCCAGAATTTCGCCCACCTCAAGAACGCCGTCATTGCCCGCTGTTTGCAGTGCCACGCTGTCATTGATCACAGCATCAGCCGGGTCCCAGACACCATTACCGTTCGAGTCTTCATAGAGCACGATCGACCAGCCGTTATCTGCCGCCGCATCAGGAGTGCCCGCCAGCAACACATTATTTAACGGCACATTACCGGTATTGGTCAGTTGATGGGTATAGACCACCGAGCTACCTGGCTCCACCTGCCCCACCTGATCCGGGGTCAGCGCCAGGGCAGGGCCGGCCACCACGACTACCGCATCCAGCTTGATATCACTGGCGCCGCTGGTCGGCGACAAGGCACGGAAATACACGGAGAGGGTATCGCCCCCTTGTGCTTCTGCCGGTGCAGTGATCTGGGCACAGATCAGCCGGTTGTCACCGGCGGGGATCAGTCCGGTGTTGTTGAGCCCCGCACCCAGTGAGGCGCAGTCACCGTTACCGCCGTCGCGATAAAAACTCACTTGCCACCCCGAAGGTAGCTGACCCGGTGCAAAGTCCGTATCGCTGACAGCCAGATCATAGGAGTCCTGACGGGCGCCGGTATTATTCACCACCAGACGCAGTACCGCCTGCTCGCCGGGGGCCGCATTCACGGTCTGCACCGGTGAGGCTTCCGGACCGGCGCCCTCACCGGGAGCCCCGCCATTGACCGGGGAATCATTGGTCAGGTCCACGCGATTGGCCAGGATACTGGTGAGCACATCACTGACCGCATTGCTCACCTGGGGGTCCGTCACTGAACGGGCAACCTTGGTGACTTCAAACGGCCCTCCGAGGGCATCCGGGGGCAAGGTAGCCTGCAGCACCACACGCACACCACAGGCCAGATTCAGGCTGTCGGTCACAAACCGTGGCGGACATTGGCCTCCCGCATCCGGTAGCGGGATCGGCCCCGTGTCGGGCACCCCATTGCCGTCGGTATCCACCAGCGGCGTTCCCCCATCACTCTTGTAGAGCTGGAACACGGTGGCTGCAGGGAAGGGATTGGCCAACGCCACACCCAATCGATCTACCGAGGGTTCTACCAGCATATCGAAGGTATCTTCGCCATCCCCCCGGTTCCAGATCACATTGCTGAAGGATGCCACGCCCCCCTGCCCCAGGGATGCCAATTCCACCCGGTTGCCGGTATTGCTGGCATCATCTTCACCGGTCTGACTGTCAGTCTCGCTGTTGTTGGCAACCACCGCGGGCAACAGGGCCCGGTCGATAATCCGGTAATCCACGGTATTGGTGGCGAAGGGGCCGAAGTTGGTGCTGCCATCATTATTCTGATAGCTCAGTGTTGCCTGATTGCGGACCCGGTCGCCGGCATCAAGCCCGCTGTCGATGTTGACATCGAAGGTCAGGGAGCCCACTGCGCCCGGTGGCAATTGCGCCAGCACCGCACGAACACGATCATGGCAATCGCTGTTGGCGGCACCGGGATCGTAGGCACAGAATTCAATCAGATCCGGGCCGCTGCCCTGGCTACCGTCATCACCGTCATCCGTGAGCTCGGTGCTGCCGGTGACGGTCCAGCGTGCCGAACCCGGCACATAGGTCATGCCCGCATTCACGCCGTCCACGGAGAACAGGGGCAGAACATCCTCGATTTCTATCTGCGTGGCGATCTGGTCAGAAGGATTGCGGTACGACAGGGTGACCGTCACCGGCCCGGATGGAGAGCGGCCCTGACGGGCACTGAGCGACTTCACCACTTCCAGTACCGGACCATCAATCAGGTTGATGGTATCGGTATTGCTCGCGGTCAGTGCCGCATTGCTATGACTGGCAGCCTCCACATCCAGTGCCAGAGATTGTCCGCTAATGGCGGCGCCACTGACCTGCGCTTCAATGACCAGGCCATAGCTGTCACCGGCCAGCAGGTCCGGCGTCAACGTATCCCAGCAACCATCCGGATCCGAATCGGTAAACAGTGGCGCACCACTGTCCGGCTGACCATCACCGTTCCCGTCCGGGAATACGGACCACGCGGCAATATTGCCATCCACATTGTCCAGGCAGAGCTGGTAGCGATCACGGCCGTTGCCGGTATTGGTGAGGGTATGGGGGAAATACACCACGCCCCCGGGGAGAGAAGGCTTGTTCTGGGCGCTGACCAGCTCAATGCCCGGCACCGCCTGTATCAGGGTTTCGACCAGGTTGGAGGTGACACGCTGGGCCTCGGCCAAACGGGTACAGGCATCATCCAGACAGGCCCGATAGCTGGCCGATGCCTGGTTCTTGATGACGGTGCCCGCCACGGGTGCCGCCGCCTTGACAGCCACGGCCGTCAACAGCAGCAACACCATTCCCAGAGACTTGCGCATCAGCATCATCCCGTTACCTCACCGGCTCGGGGGCCTGGAAGCTGTCGCCGCCACTGTGGTCAAAGTCCACCCGCAATACCAGCGGACGCCCCTGGGCATCCAGTGGCATCAATTCCACACGGCGGTTGACGATACGATCCTGCTCACTATCACTTGGCAGAATGGGAAGCTCCTTACCCAGGGGGGCGGATTTTATTCGTGAAGCATCCAGACCGTTGGCTTGCAGATAATCATTGACCCGCTGCATCCGTTTCTCAGCCAATACCCGGTTGTATTGTTTGCCACCGCGCTGATCCGTGAACGCCTGAACGCTTACCTGTAGCGTCGGGTACTGTTTGAGAATGGCCAGATTCCGGTCCAGGCGTTGGCTTTCTTCTTCGCCCAGCCCATGCTGGTCAAAACCAAAATACACTGCCGGCTCCCACAGCTGTCCCTGCGACTGGGAAGCCAGCCCCGTCACCATCACCATACCGGTATCGGTGACGCTGGCCTTAACCGGGCAGACCTCATCGTATTCCGCGTAGAGCGCTTCCGTGCTGACGCAACCGGACAGCATGCCTCCCAGCAACAGTGCTGCGGCCATCACAAAACGGTTCATTGCGCGTCTCCCATATAACTGCGCTGACCCGCGGCTTTACTGCCCAGCCAGCCCAGATCATCTTCATCAAACTTGTATTCCAGGCCGATGTAGAGGCCTTCCACGTTGTAGCCTTCCGGGTCCAGGTCGTCGTCACGGAAACCGGAGAAGTTATAGCCCACGCCCATGCGCAGATTGCGGCGAACCAGCGCGTTGACTCCCACACCATAGCTGTAGCGTCGCTCGCTGACACCTTCAGTGGTCAGCGCCCCGCCATGCAGATCCAGATCAAAGCGGCGGGAGATGTCCCAGATAATGCGACCATCCGCCACGTAGGCATCGGTCTCCACATCCAGATTGCCCAATTCGGTCTGCTGCCACTTGGCACCGATACGACCGGAGAAAATCCAGTCGTCATGGGGCTGGAAGTTGTGGTGATTGGAAAGAATGTGAACCCTGCGATCACTGGCCGCGTCCCCACCCCACTGGGTTTTCCACTTGTACATGAACAGCATGTGGTGGCGATTATCCAGACGCGGGCGGCGGGCCATGCCCAGGGTGACGATGTTGTCCCCCTGTTTGGGCTGGCCATCGAAATACTGCAGACGCAGGTCATCACGGACCACCGCAGACCAGTCCAGGTTTACCCGCCAGATATTGGCGGCACTCAGACCGTAATAGGTGCGCTCGTCACCAAAGCGGGTTTCCACCCGACCCAGAGTACGGCGATTGGGATTGCGCTTGTCTTCCGCCGCCAGAGACAGGGCCGTGGAGTCCTGGCTGGTGCTACCTTCCAGCGTTTCGATCCATTCCGCCGAGGGGCTGAATGTGAGGCCCGATTCAATCTCGAAATGGGAGCGGATACCGTTGGCGGCAGCCACATCACGACCATCCTGGGCACCCCGCAGACGGTATTCCGAAAACACATCCGTGCTGCGGCTCAGGGCGGAGCGAACACCGAAGGTAAATTGCCGGGTTTCCACATCGTTGTTCAGCAGGTTCACGCCGCTGAGGCTGTTGATCAGCTCATAGCGGCCATACAGGCTGGTCTTGTCAGTGATACCCAGATCCGCATCAGCGGCAATACGGCGGCGGTCGCGGTCATTGAAGGCCTGCTCGTACTCCGACCCTACCGTCAGCGGCTTGCCAAACACACTGGTGCCCTGACTGGCGCCGAGAATCCAGGTGGCAAAGCGATCACTGCCTTCGTCATCCTGCTGCTCGATACCACGCGCACCGGCACGCAACTGGGTGGCACCGATCTGCTTCTTGCCGATCACACCCAGGCTACTCTGCGCATCGTCATTCTCCAGGGACTGGGAATGCACGGCTTCCACCTGAGCAGACAGGCTGCGTGACAATACCTGCTCATGATCCAGGCGCATTTCCTCACGGGATTCGGCAATCCCTGCCGCCGGATTACGGAAACCTTCCTCGGCACGGGCCCAGCGCAAATCGGTACTGGAACCATTCTGCCAGCGCCACTGGCTGCCCAGGCTGAACGCCCCCCCTTCCATACCGTCGTCGTTGTTTTCCATGGTGGCCGAGGAGGCATAAATACTGTTTTGTTCGGTCAGCGCGTACTCCGCCGCCACACTGGTCAGATCAAAACCTTCGCTGTCATGTTCGTCCCGGGTGCGGCTGGCACTGACCGTCAACTTGTCATTGAGTTGATAGCGGAAGCGGGCGCCCAGCACGTTGTACTCCTCGGCATCCGACGCTTCCACGTTGTAGCTGGCGCGGATAAAGACCGGGTTCAGGTTTTCGTCCACGGAGGGAATCACGTCGTGGAAGCGGATATCCCCGGTGAAGTAATTCACCGAGTAATCCACATAGCGTGTCAACGGCTGAGTCGAGATCACCAGGCCCGGGTTATCCCGGTCCCGGACTATCAGTTCCAGGGTTTCGCTGTCCCGTGCCGGGCGATTGGCCAGGGTGAACAACAGCGCTGTGCCGTTACCGGGAATTTCCTCGCTGACCTGTTCGTATTCCGGCCGCGCGCCGAACACCTGGAAACGGGCCCGGTCATTTTCGTAAATGGCATTGAGGCCGGTAAGGGTGCGCTGCACACGTCCCAGATCCTGAAAATCGTAATTGGGGTCGGTCAGGTAATCCCCCCACAACAGGCTGCTGCGATCTTTTTCCAGCTTGGCGTACAGCTTGCTACGACTGCGCGCGTCATAACCCCGCACCGAGGCGTCGCCCGCAATCGGGTAGGAATCCGACGGGTTCAGATCACGACGGATTTCTTCATCGTCATCCAGGTCATTATCCGTATCGTAGGCCAGGGTCAGATGGGCACCGCCCCGGACTGCCCCTTTCAGGAACACCGCACCATTGGCATCCAGCCCTTCCTCGGGCAGGGAGTCACCGATCTCGGTGGGCGCATTGCCGTTATCACGCACATTGCCGCCAAAGCCCTGACGCAGTTGCACATAGCCGGTGGCCACCAGCGGACGCAATGGGGCGACCTGCTCCACCCGGGCGGTGGCGACAAAGTCTTCCACCAGAGCCCGCAGGCGGATCGGACCGGTGTATTCGGTACTGCGCAGATGGACCAGACCCTCGCCATCGCTGACCCGCACCTGATGGCCGGGATTCTCCGGTTGCAGATCCTCTTCCAGCCAATCGCCCTTGTCGTTTTCCAGGGTGACGAAATAGGTTCCCCGGGCCGGATTGCCCCGGGCATCCTGCATCCGTACCCGGATAGCCAAAGTGGAGCGGCCACCATCGGCTGCCAGGGTGGGCTCTTGCGGTTCCAGCGTCAGGCTGCGCGGTGCTTCCGGACGCAGGATCTCGGTGCTCGCCAGCACTCGCTCATTGCCGAAAGGATCCATGGCCCGGACTTCCACCTGGTTGTCACCTTCTTCCAGGGAAACCCCGTACCAGCTCAGTACCTGGGCTTTCTCGCGACGGTTGAGCACCTGCTCACCCAACTGGCTGCGTGGCACTTTCTTGTCGTTTACATAGAGATGCGGTTCTACCCCGCCGCGCACCACCACCTGCAGACGGCCATCGCGACTGATGCCATCCCGTGGCCACAGCCAGGTACCGGCCACGGCCTGCTCGCGGGTTACCTCGGCCGCCATGTCCTTGGTGGCTCCCATTTGCGCTTCCTCGGCAGGTGCCTGGGTCAACTCTGGCCGGGCCGCCGGCTGGCTGCGGCTCACCTGCTCCCAGACCTCGGTCAGGTTGGCATCACCGGTCTGGGTGTACACACCGCTCCCCAGATCCCCGCTGCCATCCGCCTGACGCAGGCGGTTGTTCACGTTGTTCTGGCGCAGGGGATCGAAGCGGGCGGCTTCATCCAGCATCCAGTCACCGGACAGGGACGCATTACGGGCCTTCAGGTTTTCCACGATGGCATCACGCTGGTCCGCCGTGGGGCACATGGCGGCAAAATCCGCCCGGTGATACTCCCCGGGGCGCAGATCCAGAAAACGGCTTTGCGGATCCGCCGCATGACGATTATCGATGGGCTTGAGTTTCAGCCCTTCCGGCAGCGTCAGCGGGTCCACCTTGATGGTGTGCAGCCCCGGGCGCAGCCCATAAAGACTGTACTGGCCATTCTCATCGGTAATGACCCAGGAGCCATCGGACAGGTACAGCTTCACGCCGCCCACCGGATATTCGCCGTCGTTCTGCAGGTTGTTACAGTCGTTGTCCACGTAGATCTTGCCGAACACCATGGCCCGGTCAGACAGCACGCCTTCATTACGCACCCGGACTTTCGCTTCACCCTGGTTGGAGAAATAGGTGAATCCGGAAGCAGTATTTGCCTGGGCGGTGGCCCGGTTGATGCCATCACTGTCCACCGCACCGGCGGACAGACGCAGACCGTAATGCAGCGTGACGGTACTGCCCGGCTGCAACGGCAAAGGCTGCGGACCGCTGGCGGTCTGCTGCTGGATCACAAAGGTCAACTGGTTGCCGCCATTGTTGGTGGGATCCGGAATCTCGATACGCTGATCGTTGATCTCCAGCCAGGCACTGTCCTCGATATACCGGAACCCGTAAGGCAGCCGGTCCACGATACGGGCAGCGAATAGCTCCGCGTCATGATTGCTGGTCAGGTCAATCCGGTAAGCCAGGACATCACCCACCGCCGCTCGCTCCGCTTCGACCTGCTTGTCCAGCACCAGCACGCCTGCGGTGGTTGCCGTGGAGGGGTCCAGGGGAATATCCACAAACACATCGGCCAGGCCCAGCAGGAAGGCACCCGGGTTGTTCACCGCAGCCATGCGCGCCGCTGCGCGACCCACCGGGGCCACATCCGGATCATAGCCCCCCAACCCATAGGAGCTTTGCGAGATATTGCTGAAAAAGACTTTGGCCGCTGCGGGGGATACGGCAGAGGGGAAGGAATACCCCTCCGGGGGAACCACATCCAGATAATAACAGTGGCCAGGGGTCGCCAGAGGAAACTGGTAACGGCCCGGTTGCTGGGTATTATCCGCCGCCGTCGCGTTGGTGTTTTCCGTTGGCAGCACGTCCCCGGTAAAGGGATGCAAGGCACGTTCATAGCCGCTTTCCGGCAAGGCCGCACAACTGGCCAGCCCGGTATCCGCCAAGGGCTGACGGGACTGGTACAGGGTCACCACCGCATCCGGCAAGGGGCGGCCGTTACTGGAGTCATACACGGTGCCCGCCGGGTCCACAGCGGCCAGAGCCGTGACGGTCTGGACATTCACCACGCTGCCATCCGCACCAAAGGTGGGCACCGAGAAGGTGGCCGTAATGCGATCCTCGGCGCCGGTTTGCAGCACACAGCCCAGGCCCAGCACCTCATTGAGCGTGGTGCTGCCGGAGTACTGGGCCAGGCTGTTCTCGTTGGCCGTTGCCGGGCACAGCCCACCGGCCCCGGACCGGGATTCATTAAGGGAGAACGGGTATACACTGCGGAAAACCCCGGTATTCACGCCGGTTTCCCGCACCGCCATCACCAGGGAGTCGCCGGTGAGACGGGAATTCAGTGACACCTGCAACAACCGCTCACCGGTGGGCGTGGTCTGCACAAAATCCCGGTCCGCCAGCACCTGATTCAACTGGGATGCCGTCACCCGCAGGTAGACGCCGTCCAGCAGGATACGCTGACTCGCCTCGGGCAACAGGGGATAGATGGCCGCATCGACAAAATCATTGTCATTGCCATGCTCCGGCGCCCGGTTCTGCTGGAAAACCGCATTGGAGGGCCGCTGGAAAGTAATGCCCGGCGACAAGGTCGCCGCCACCCGGTGACAGACGCGGTTACTTTCCACGTCAGCCAGCCCATCACCGTCCAGGTCCACGCTGGCCCGGTTGAACAGCAAAGTGCCCTGGGTCAGGCCACTGTTGATCAACACCTCAAAGGAGAACCCGCCGGTCTGGTTATTCCGAATCTGGTCGGCAGGGATGAGCAGACCGACCCGATCCACCGTTCCATTGCCGGTCCAGTCAGCGTAACGCTGCCAGACATCCGCCGAGTTGCCAGCAAGATGCACCACAGGCAACGCCTGCAAGGGGGCAATATCCGCCATCGAGGCCGCCAGCAAGGTCACGTTGCCTGGCAAGGCATCTTCCACCAGAACGCCCTGCTCCGCTTGCCCCCCCACTTGCAAGGTGCGCTCCACGGGGGCGCTGTTGCCCACGTTGGTGACCGAAACCTGGTAGTCGATGATGGCCCCTTCCTGCTGCGGCACGTCACAACTCAGGCTCGAGGATTTGCTCAGCACCAGGGAGGCACCATCAGCAATCACCACCCGGTCCAGCACCGCATCCGTGAGGGTCCCGTTCAGCTGGGACTGGGCGTCCAGGGACAGACGAATTTCATCACCACTGACCAGCGAGGCGGGAACCGTGCCGCTGATGACCAGATTGACTGTCACCCCGGGAAGCACCGAGGGCAATTCCGTCACCGCCGGCTCGCCCGGGTCGGCAACACCATTGCCATTGCTGTCCAGATAAATCGTCAGCCCCTGCAGGTCACCCGCATCGCCGCCCAGATTGGTCAACGACAGGGAATAACCGTCAGTCACATTACCGGTATTGGTCAGGGTATGGTCGATGCTGATGGACTGCCCCGGCGACGCGGCCCGGGTCTTGTCTTGATCCAGTTCAAACGCGGGGCTTTCCGCCACCATGACCCGGGAAATATTCGATCGCACGACCACAACCCGCCCTTCAAGCGGGTCGAAATAACGCATTTCCGCCTGATTCAACAACGCGGTGCCCGGCGCCGTGGCAGCATGCAGCAGCACGCTGGTCATGACCAGCATGCTGATAACAGCAATGCGAATGGCGGCAAGCAGTTTCATTGAGCGTTCTGTACCCGTTGTTTTTATGCCTCAGGGGCTTTTCCAGACCCGGCGCACCGGCCCTGGAAAAGCCCTCCCCCGAAGGGGAGGGCAATGCCTGGGGGAGCGTTAGTTCACTTCGACACAGAACTGGGTACGGGCACTGTCACCCGATACCAGCTGGCCAACTTCCCACTCCACCACCGGCAAGGTGCCAGTGTTGGCCGTGGTCGCACCGTCAGAGGCACGCACCGCATCGTCCGCCAACTGGAAGGTGGTGAACTCGGTGGTCTCATCGGTGATCACCACGTTTTCAGCCGTGGTCGCGCCTTCGTTGGTGGCGGTCAGCTGCCACACCACACACTGGCCGGGCTCGACCTGATTGGACTGCACCGGCTCGAAACCGCCCACGGGCCAGGTACCGCCCGCACAATCACAGGCCGTATCAATGGCCGCCTGCTTGTCCAGACGCACCTGGCCGACCACTACTTCAGTGGTGTCGGTGGCGGAGTCAGACACATTGGCGTTGCTGGCGGTCAGGGTGTAGGTGTCTACCGTGCCGGCAGGCGCATTGGACGGTGCAAACACGGTAACGCGCACATCCAGGCGCTCACCGGGTTGCAGGGTCACCAGCGGGTTGGCTCCGCCATTGTCGATATCCACCAGGATGGTGTTGCCATTGGGGGTACGAACGGCCACATCCGTTGCCGTCGGCAGGTTCGCCAGCTGCACCCAGGAATCCGGGGTACCGTCGCTGGTGGTGTCGATGAACAACTGGGTATTGTTGCTCCAGCCATTACCGGCCAGGGAGTTCACTCCGGTGATTTCCACGGCTTCGGTAGTGTTACCACCATTGGCGATCACATGGGTGTAATCCACATTACCACCGGGCTGCACCTGGTTGGCGCCATCCGGGGAAACGGTGACATTGCGGTTGGCGATCACATCCACCGCATCCAGCTTCTGGTCGGTAATAGTGCCATCAGAGGTAGACACCACCGTAAAGCGAATCGGGTAGTCCCCGTCGCTGTCACCGTTGCCGTCCACATCATCCAGACCGGAGCTGGCGACAGTGCCCTCGAAGTTGGACAGGGCCTGAGCCACCTGGCTGGAGACCTGCACCTGAGCTTCGTACTGGTACACCGCACCGGCAGGCAGGCTCGGCGTGGCGGTCACCACGTTGCCCGCATTGCTGGTGTTGTCTGCCGTGCCGTCACCGTTGGTGTCCACACCCACCTCGCGGAAGGTCACCGACCAGCCCGCAGGCAGATCCGCACCCAGGGTAAAGGATTGGGCATTACCGGAATTATTGGCCACGAACAGCGGGAAGGTGGCAACACCACCGACAGCAACTGGCGTGGTCGTGGTCGGCGCCGCCGCATTGAACGCATCCGCGTCGATGCCGGCATCCGTCAGATCGGCAGTAAAGCTGTTAGCCAAATCCACTGCCGGGGCTACGATTTCACTCAGCACTTCCAGCTTGTCATCGCTGACGCTGTTGTCGCCGAAGGAGGTGGCAACCATGGTCGCCACAAAAGGCCCCGTGCCGCTGACACCAGCAGGCAGCTGGGCACGCACGGTGATACGACGATCCGCACCTGCCGCAATGGTGCCGGTATCCGGCACACCATTACCGTTGGTGTCGGTCAGCTGGGTATTGTTGGTCGCGTTCCAGAAGGTGAACAGCGTGCCTGCCGGGAAAGCCTGGGCACCCGCCGGGACTGTGCCCGCGCCGCCGTAAGTCGCACCGGCATTGTTATTGATGCTCAGGTCAAAGACATCACTGCCGTTACCGTTGTTGGCAACGATGTTGGCAAACGCCACCACAGCGCCGGAGTTGGCTTCATCCTGCAGCGCAACGTCGTTCAGCGTCGCATCCGCATCGGCCCCATCGCCGGTATCGGTTGCGTCCACGGCATAGGTCTGCTGGATAGTGGTGGTGGTGGTGTTGGATGTGGACGGGTCATCCGGATTGCCGTCGCCATCCAGATCCCCTTCTGCCGCAAAGGTGTTGCGGATCTGGGTACCGGAGGCCAGGGTGCCATCGAAGTCGACCTTATAGACCACGGTCACGGTGGTGTTCACGCCCATGATGGCATCACGGAAGTTGATACCTTTCAGGGTTTCACCGGTAGTGCCGTTACCGTCCAGGTCCACACCCGCAGGCTCAGTCACATCTGCCAGATCTGCCACACCGGCATAGGAGTGGGGCAGGGACTGCAACGCACCCGTGTTATCCAGCCACTGGTCACCACTGGAGGCGAGCAGACCGTTCACGGAAACAATTTCCGCGAAGGTAGCATTGGCAGGGATCGGGTCGAAGATGTCCACATCTTCCGCCGCCCGGCCACCGTTGTTCTTCACTTCCAGGGTGTAGGTGATGGTGTTGTCGGTGAAGTTGGGCACTGCGGTTTTGCTGAGCTGCAGTACCGCGTCGGTGGTTACCGTCACCACATTGTTGTTGGTGTCGTTACCGTCCGGGGTGCTGTCTCCGTCGGCATCGTAAGTGCCGGCATCGCCGTTGGCACCAATATCCTCAACGGTACCTGCACCGCCACCGTTGGACTCCACCAGCAGGGTAGACTCGATCGTGTCGCCGGCACTGGCGCCGGCTGGCACGGGTACCGCAACAATCAGTTCAGCCTGTTGTCCTGCATTCAGGTTGACGCTGGTAACCGCAGACTCACCGGCATCCGGCACACCGTTACCGTTGGCATCCAGATACACCGTGTAGGTCGATGCACCGGTAGCAGCGTCCAGACCGGCCAGGCCGTCAACACTGAAGCTGTCGGCAGCATTACCGGTATTGGTCAGGGTGTGAGTGAAGTAGACAGTCTCACCGGGCGCACCGGATTTGCTGCCATCGTTTTCCAGGGTCGCCGCATACACTTCCGCAACGGTTACCGTGGATTCATTGGACTGGGCCGAATAGCTGTTGCCGTTGGCGTCCTCATAGGTCACCGTCGCCCGGTTGTTAATGTCGGTCCCGGCAGGTGTCAGAGCCAGTGTTTGCCCGGCGGCAAGCACCAACCCCAACCCCATGACCGAGGCGGACACACGCGCAGACAACAGGCCCCTTTGAAAGGCGAGTTTCATGGCTGTTTCCTTTAATTGGAGTTTGAGTTTCGGACTACTTCTGATCTGAAAGCCTTGCCAGAGCGACCCTCCACACGCGGTGTGAGCCACTCCCCCAGTGCGACATACAAGTCGCTCGCACAAGACTTCCCGGGCCAGGGTGGGCCCTGATCATGTTCCTCCGGTTACTGCACCTTTACCCGGTACCGGTATTCCAGTACCTGGCCTGGCTGGATTCCGCTTTGCGGAACCCAGCGCAGCTGGGTGTAGTCACTCGGAGGAACAATGACGTTCTGTGTCTGGCCATCAGGGCCAGTGATTGAGCGCGTAACCGGCTCCGCCTCAAAACTGCTGCCATCATCGATGCTGACAGTAAATACTGCCTCCACATCGGTGTCGGCCGAGTTGGCGAGGTAAGCGGTATTGGCGGGAATCGGCCCGGTGATTTCCAGGCCGGAAAGCGGTTGTTCCGACTGGTTGGTATAGATCAGTCGGTATTCGATCACATCACCGGGAGACGCTTCCTCAGTGACGGTCATTACTTCCTGGCCATCCTTTTCAGCCACCAGGTAGGTTTCCATTTGGCTGGTCAGTGGGCCATCCGCCCACAAGGTGGTTGCCCAGCACAGCAAAGCCCCAAGAATAAAGCGGTTCATCTGGCGATCCCCTATGATCTTGGCAGGCTTTTCTTTTCTGGTCCCAACACCAGTTAACAAGGCATCCTGCCGGATTCGGTACGCGAAAATTGTTTTTCGGCTTGTTACATCACGTCAAAACTGTGACTCAGGTCGAATTTTGCACGTTTTTTGTGTTGTTTTCATGTGAAGATTGTAAAAAACAAGGTAGGGAATTTACATTTTGAGCGCAATTCAGGAAAAACCTAAGTAAAAACAATGAGATCGCCAGCAATCACAACATCGTAGAGCCCAAAAAAAACCCGCCGAAGCGGGTTTTTTTCAGGCTTTTTAAGTGCTTACTGCCCCTGAGAACCTTTCAGATAGCGGAAAAACTCGCCGTCCGGCTCCAGGATCAGCACATCTTCCTTGTCCTTGAAGCTCTCCTTGTAGGCCTGGAGGCTGCGGTAGAACCGGAAGAATTCCTTATCCTGGTTATAGGCCTTGGCGTAGGTCGCCGCGGCCTTGGCATCCCCCTCACCACGGATGGCCTGGGCTTTGCGGTAGGCCTCGGCCAGAATCTCGCTGCGCTGGCGATCCGCGCCGGCACGGATTTTCTCTGCCTCTTCCCGGCCCTGGGACCGATGCGCCGCCGCATCACGCTGACGCTCTGCGCGCATGCGATCAAACACCCGGCCACGAACCTGGTCCGGCCAGTCCACTTGCTTCACGCGAATATCCACCACTTCGATACCCAGATCTTCCAGGGTGGATTCGTTCACTTTCTCACGAACCTGATCCATCAGGGCTTCACGTTGGTCGTTGGCCATTTTCAGGTTGTCGCCGGCCGGCTTATCGGCACCGCTTTCACCTTCCGCCTCACGAATGATGGACTCATCCAGCTGGTCGCGGGGTACCTCGGTCATTTCACCGGTCACCGGATCCCGCAGCACCGCCTTATCGCCTTCAAGCTTTTCCACATTGCTTTCACCGGCAACCACCTGGAATACCGTCCGCGAGGCAAACTCGTTCCGCAGGGCCTCATTCACACGCGGGTCCAGGAGCTGGCGGGCACGCCCTTCCATGACCTGGGCATTGGAAGAACCGCCCCCCACACTGACGATATAGCGTTGCACGTTGTTGACCCGCCATACCACGAAGGCATCCACGTTGAGCAGCTTTTTCTCGGCGGTCAGGAAAGACTGGGTGGGCACGTCATACACCAGGGCACGACCATCTACCCGGACCACTTCTTCCACCAACGGCCATTTGAAGTAAATGCCCGGCTCCACATCAGCCTTGTCGATCCGACTGAACTGTTTGAGCACCGCTTTTTCGGCCTGGTTCACAATAAAGAAGGAATCCAGCGCCAGCAGGGCCAGAACCCCGAAAGCCAGCAGCGCCAACCATCCACGATTATTCATTAGCGCAACTCCCGATTTGGTGTGCTGTAGAGGCTGCGAGAAGCCTCGCGACCACTGCCGCCATCATCCGCGCCTGCGGATGAGCCAGTGCTCTGGCTGGCGCCGCTCTGCTCCAGCACCTGGGTCTTGGCATTGCGGCCCTTGACCAGCTGCTCCAGTGGCAGGTAGATCAGGCTGTTGCCTTTCTCCACATCCACCAGCACCTTGCTGGTAGCACTGTAAACACCGGTCATGGTTTCCAGATAGAGACGCTCGCGGGTCACATCCGGGGCCTTGCGGTATTCCGTCAACAGGTCGGTAAATCGCTCCGCATCACCCTCGGCGCTGTCGATAAGACGGTTCCGGTAAGCTTCCGCTTCCTCCTCCAGGCGCTTGGCTTCACCCCGAGCCTGGGGGATCACCGCGTTACGGTAGGCTTCAGCTTCTTTCTTGAAACGGTCTTCGTCTTCCTTGGCCCGGGACACATCATCAAAGGCATCACGCACCTCATCCGGTGCCTGGGTGCGATCCAGCACCACCTGTTTAAGTACCAGGCCCGTGTCATAACGGTTCAGGTATTCATCCAGACGCTCGCGGACCCGTACCCGGATCGCCTCCCGGTTATCCTTGAGCACATCATCCATGGTGGAGGAGCCCACCACATGACGCAGGGCGGAACTGGTCGCGTGTTCCAGGATGGTTTCCGGTCGGGCGACTTTCAGCAGGAACGGGATCGGATCCAGCACCTGGTACTGCACCTGCAAGGTCACGCTGACGATGTTGGTATCACGGGTCAGCATGGCTTCGGTAATTTCGAAGCGGCGATTCTGCTCCACGTCCACTTTCTGGTACTGCTCGATGATCGGAGCGCGCCAGCGCAGACCCGGATCCACGGTGCGATTGTATTCACCGAAACGCAGCACCACGGCCCGCTCCCGTTGATCCACCTGGAAAAAGCCGACCAGGCCATACACTACGGCAGCGATCACGGCAGCGATAATCAGCATCGGCCAGGGAGACCCACCGCCACTGCCGGCGCCACCACCGGGCTTGCCGCCCTTGCCGCCGAATACACTGTTGATCTTGTCTTTCAGGTTTTTCAGGGCTTCATCCAGATCCGGCGGTCCCTGGTCACCGCCTCCACCCCAAGGGTCCTTCGGCTTGTTGCCGCCGGGTTCATTCCACGCCATGTAGGTCTCCAATCGGTCCGGGCCCTGGGCCCACCGGATTATTGATGGCTCGCATCGTGCGAGCGTTGTGAATTGTAGGAAGGGGCATCCTCCCCTGCAACCGCAGGGGCCGGCACCACCAGCTCATCTTCTGTTAGTCCCTGCTCACGCAACAGACGTTCAAAATGCACCCGGTTCACATTGATGCGCAGCAGCATGCTGCCATCCAGGGCCGCCTGCTCCTCCAGCACTTCGCCGGCTTCATGCAGGCGGGCGCGCAAACGCCCTGCGGTTGCGGGGAGACGCACCCAACAGTCCACCCAGCCTGCGGCCAATCGCTCTGCAATGGCCTGGAACAGCAGATCAAAGCCGTCGCCAGTCTGGGCGGAAATCCATACACGCCAGGGGAGCCCATGCTCATCCCGGTCGATCTTCGGCGGATGCCCCAGGTTATCCACCTTGTTGTAGACATGCAGCACGGGCAGTTTATCGCCGCCGATTTCTTCCAATACCTCATTCACCGCCGCCACGTTGCTGTCGCGCTCCTCGGCACTGCAATCTGTCACATGCAACAGCAAGGTGGCGTTAACGGTTTCTTCCAGCGTGGCGCGAAACGCCTGCACCAAACGGTGGGGCAAGTGACGGATAAAGCCCACCGTGTCCGCCAGAATGGCGGGACCCACACCCGGCACCTTCACCTTGCGCAAGGTCGGATCCAGAGTGGCGAACAGTTGGTCGGCCACATAGACATCACCGGTGGTGATGGCATTGAAGAGGGTCGATTTACCGGCGTTCGTGTAGCCCACCAGGGAAATCAGTGGCGTCTCGGAGCGCTGCCGGGCCCGCCGTCCCTGGGCCCGCTGTTTACGGACCTTCTCCAGGCGCGATTCAATGGCACGGATACGATCGCGCAGCAGCCGTCGGTCGGTTTCCAGCTGGGTTTCCCCGGGGCCGCGCAGACCAATGCCCCCCTTCTGCCGCTCCAGGTGAGTCCAGCCTCTCACCAGCCGGGACGACAAGTGGCGTAACTGGGCGAGCTCTACCTGCAGCCGGCCTTCATGGGTACGAGCGCGCTGGGCAAAGATATCCAGGATCAGGCCGGTGCGATCCAGCACCCGGCATTTGACTACCCGTTCCAGGTTGCGCTCCTGGGCAGGACTCAAGGCATGATTGAACAGCACCACATCCGCTTTGATCTCGCTGACCAATGCGGCCAGCTCGTCGCTCTTGCCGGTGCCGATGAACAGGGCCGGATCGGGTCGATCGCGCTTGCCGGTGAGCTCCGCCGCCGGCTCCACGCCGCTGGAGGTAACCAGATGGTAGAACTCATCCAGGTCTTCGCGCCCCATGGCGTCAGGAAGGTCCAAATGCACCAGAACGGCACGTTCACCGGCGCCGGTTCGGGTTTGCTCTGTGCGATCAAATAGGTCCATAAAGAACTGACATGGGGGATGAGACCGCCAGTTTAAACCAGTCAGAGCAAGAAGACAGGGAAACCGGCGGGAAAAGTATCGATCAGGCACCGATAGAGGCCTGAACGCAAAGAGCCACCCGAAGGTGGCTCTTTACTGGGCCTGCGGCAACGATTACTGGTTGCCGAAACCCTCATCGGCAACAGGCGCGCCCGGGGCACCGGCACCGGTGGAGGTCATCGCCGGGTTGCCGCCACCGCGAGGGTTGCGAGCAGGCACGACGGTGGAAATCGCATGTTTGTATACCATCTGGCTGACTGCATTTTTCAGCAGCACGACATATTGGTCAAAAGACTCAATCTGCCCCTGCAGCTTTATTCCATTCACCAGAAAGATAGAAACCGGAATACGCTCTTTACGAAGCGCGTTGAGAAAAGGGTCTTGTAGCGAGTGCCCCTTTGACATGGCAAGTCTCCTTGAAATAACAGTAAAAAGTAGTGCCCAACACTTCGGGCAATCAGCGCTGTAACACAGTGAAACCGTCCCATGCGGTCACTGCCTTCACCCGATGCGCTATCGGGCAAATTTTTGTCAACAACCCAGCAAATTGGTTCCAGGTCCCGACCCAACACATTCTGCGCCGTGTGTCTCAAATCACCGCAAAATGGCCTAAAATCCGTGTCCGGGACATTATAAACCAAAAAGTCCAGAAACAGGGCTAACTAAACACAGATTTACAGATCTTCGCAAGCCGCTCAATTAGCCGCTGTCGTTGTGACGGATCGTTACTGTCCACGCTGTCCAGATAGGGCCATTTTCGCAGCCAGGTGAACTGTCGCTTGGCCAGTTGCCGGGTGGCCACAATCCCCTTCTCTACCATAGTGTCGTAATCATGCTGGCCATCCAGGTAGTCCCACACCTGCCGGTAGCCCACCGCTTTCATGGCTGGCAGATCCCGGTGCACTCCGGGCCGCTGACGCAGGGCCTGCACTTCCTCCACCAGACCCTGTTCCAGCATCTGCAGGAAACGCTGCGCGATCATGTCATGCAGCCAGGCACGGTCCGGGGGTAACAGGGCCGCACTGTACACCGGCCAGGGCAAGGCGCTGAACTCACTCAAACCATCCCGGTTCTGTGTGACAGTTGTATGATGCTCTTCGTGGAAGGCAGAGAGGGGCCGACCGGTGACCCGATACACTTCCAGTGCCCGTTGCAAACGCTGACGGTCCGTGGGCTTGAGCCGCTCGGCACTGACCGGGTCCACTTGCGCCAGGGCCCCGTGCACTGCCGCCCAGCCTTGCGCCTCGGCCAGGTCAGCAATCTCGGCGCGCACCACCGGATCCGCCTCGGGCAGGGGCGCCAGCCCCTCCACCAGTGCCTTGAAATACAGAATGGTGCCGCCCACCAGTAGGGGCAGTCTGCCCCTGGCATGAATCGCTTCGATTTCCCGCAGGGCATCGGCGCGGAAATCCGCCGCCGAGTAAGGCGCATCCAGCTCACGGAACCCCATCAGCCGGTGCGGCGCCGCCGCCAGCTCCTCGTCGCTGGGCCGGGCCGCTCCGATGTCCAGGCCCCGATAGACCAGCGCGGAATCCACATTGATGATTTCGATGGGCAGGGTTTGTGCCGCCTCAATGGCCAACGCGGTCTTGCCGGAACAGGTGGGCCCCATCAGCAGCAGCACCGGCAACCTCTGATCGGCCTGGCTCTCAGCGGACGATACCGGGCTTTCAGGCGCCATTTACTGTCCCCGCATGAACAAGCGGTCCAGATCCTTCAGGCTCATCTGGGTCCAGGTGGGACGGCCATGGTTACACTGGCCGGAACGCTCGGTGGCTTCCATGTCCCGCAGCAGGGCGTTCATTTCCGGGAGGGTCAGGCGACGATTGGCGCGCACACTGCCGTGGCAGGCCATGGTGGAGAGCAACTCATCCAGCTTTTGTTCGATCCGCTCACTGCTACCCTGGGCCAGCAGGTCGGAAAGCACATCCCGGACCATCGCCTCGCTGTCACTGTCTCGCAGCATGGCAGGCACTTCACGCACCACCAGGGTCTCCGGCCCGGCACGATCCACCATAAACCCCAGCCGGGAAAACACCTCCGGCTGCTGCTCGGCAAAATCCGCCTCCCGGGAAGACACCGCCAGCGACACCGGCACCAGCAGCGGCTGGCTGCGGACCTTATCCTCGGACCAGCTCTGTTTCAGCCGTTCGTAGGTAATACGCTCGTGGGCGGCGTGCATATCCACCACCACCAGCCCCTGCTGGTTCTCGGCGAGAATGAAGATGCCATGCAACTGCGCCACCGCATACCCCAGTGGCGGCACGGTTTCCTGGTCGGATGCCGGCGGCATCACCGGATTTTCCGCCACCTGGGGCCGCACCAGGGCGCCGTAGGCATCCGCCTGCCGCAGGCCCTGACCGTAGCCGAAATCCTTTCCCGTCGGTGGTGCATAGGAGGGACGCCCCGCCGGGGCCGACAGGGACATGCTGGCCTGGCTGGGCTCCATGGCCGGCATCGCCGCCTCCCCCTCGTCCACCACCGTGGCCGCTGGCGACTGCCCCGGGCGCACCTCCGCAATGGCACGATGCAAAGAGCTGTATAGGAAGCCGTGAACCATGCGCTGCTCACGGAAGCGCACTTCGTGTTTGGTGGGATGCACGTTCACATCCACCTGGGCCGGGTCCAGCTCCAGAAACAACACATAGGCGGGATGACGCCCATGATAGAGCACATCCGCATAGGCCTGACGGACCGCATGGCTGACCACCTTGTCGCGAATCACCCGGCCATTCACGTAGAAATACTGCAGGTCTGCCTGGGAACGGGAGAACGTGGGCAGCCCCATCCAGCCGTGCAGGCGGATGCCGTCACGTTCCACATCCACCGGTATGGCCTGCTCCATGAACCCCTTGCCGCACAGCTTCGCCACCCGCGCGGCGCGCAGGGTGTCATCCAGACCCGCGGGTAACTGATGAATCACCTTCTGATTGTGGGTAAGACGGAAGGCGGTATTGAACTCGCTCAGGGCAATGCGGCGGAACACCTCTTCCAGGTGGTTGAACTCTGTCTTTTCGGTGCGCAGAAACCGCCGTCGAGCCGGGGTATTGAAGAACAGATCACGCATGGTCACGGTGGTACCACGGGGGTGCCCGGCGGGCGTCACGGTCGGCGCCATATCGCGCCCTTCCACCTGCACCTGCCAGCCTTCCGCTTCACCTTCCACATTGCTGGCCAGGGTCAGCCGGGATACCGAACTGATCGCAGCCAGCGCCTCACCACGAAACCCCAGGGTGCCGATGGCTTCCAGATCATCCAGCCCGCGAATCTTGCTGGTGGCATGGCGTGACAGGGCCAAAGGCAGATCATCACGATCAATACCGCTGCCATTATCGCGCACCCGCACCAGCTTTACGCCGCCCTGTTCCACATCCACGCTGATGGATTCCGACCCGGCATCCAGGGCATTTTCCAGCAACTCTTTCAATACCGAGGCCGGGCGTTCCACCACCTCACCGGCGGCGATCTGGTTGGCAAGGCGGGAATCAAGCAGTTGAATCTTTGTCACGGGCGTCTCTGTTGATGGGGTTCAGGTAACGATACGGGTTATGCAGAAGCGATCTGACAGGCCAGTGGCGAGAAACGAGTGACGAGGAGCGAAAGTCAAAACCGGTTTTGCTTTTCGCAACGCGTTACTCGCAACCTGTGTCCAATATTGCCCCCACACAACGCTGCACTTCTGGCCATTCACGAACCGGGAATTTTCAGCACCTGCCCGACCACAATGCGATCGCCACTCAAGGCATTGGCATTGCGGATCGCCTGTTCGGACACACTGTACTGACGGGCAATTTCCGACAGTGTATCACCGGGCTGAATGCGGTATTGCTCACCATGTTCACGCCGCTGGGCCGCATACCAGCTATGCGGTGCGGGATGGTTACGGAAATAGGCATCTACCCCGTTAACGATGGAGCGGGCCAGTTTATCCTGGTGAGCGGAAGAGCGCAGATTTCGCTCTTCTGTCGGATTGGAAATGAAACCGGTCTCCACCAGGATCGATACCATCTCCGGCTCCTTGAGCACCGCAAAACCGGCTTGCTCTACCCGGTCACGGTTGCCATGTAACTTGGTCACCTTGCCCATTTCCAAAAGCACTTGCCGCCCCAGATAAAGGCTGCCGGCCATGGAGCCGTTCATGCGCAGATCCGCCAATACGCTGAGCAAGGAACTGTCGTCTTTCTCTTCCTCGTAGACCCCGGCCACCCGGTCGGATTCGTTGGCAATCTTGGCAAGATAGCGTGCCCGGGCACTGGTGGCGCCGCTGCTGGAAAGAGCGAACACGGAAGCACCGTTGGCGCGGGCATCCGTAAAGGCATCCGCGTGGATGGAAATAAATACATCCGCACCATGATCTTCCCGGGCGATGCGGCGACGCTCGGCGAGGGGCACATAGTAATCACCGTCACGCACCATCACCGCCCGCATGCCAGCCTGATCATTGACCCGCTTCTCCACCTTCCTGGCAATCTGCAGCACCAGGGTTTTCTCATAAACGCCGCTGGGACCACGGGCTCCGGGATCTTCGCCACCATGGCCGGCATCAATAGCCACCACCATCAAACGGGGCTCGCTGGGTGCCTCCTTTTTCTTTTCCGGTTCCGGGCTGGTCTTGGCAGGGCTCTGCAGTTCGCTGTCAAACAGGTCCACCACCAGACGCCAGCCATGGGGCTCAATGGGCTTGAGCAGGTTGGTGCGGGTACGCACACCGTCTTTCATGTCAAAGACCACACGGGTCTTGTCACTGTGCTTGCCCACACGAATGTTGGCGATGGGGCTGCTGGCGTAGTCCAGGGTGTTGACGTCGAACCCCAGGCTGGCATCCAGCAGATCCAGCACGATGCGATCCGGGTTAGCCAGCTTGTCGAGTTTGTGATGCACCGGCGCGGGCAGATCGAAAACGATACGGGTGTGATCCGGCGCCCGGTGCAGACGCACGGAATCGATGCTGGTTTCGGCAAATGCCAGGCTCATCCAGAAGCCACTGACCAGAAGGACGAACAGTGCCGTCAGTTTGTTGTTATTGTCACGATGCATCATAGGCCCAATCCAGGGTCGCCTTTCTTCCATGGCCGTCAACGGCCAGTGTAATGGTCAAATCCGGCGAAGGCACCACCCCGGCGCCCCGCTCCGGCCACTCCAGCAAGCACAGGCTGTCGGGGGAGAAATAATCACGCACACCGATCATTTCCAGCTCTTCCGGATCAGCCAGACGATACAGGTCGAAGTGATAGATATTGACGCCGCCAAGCTCGTAGGGTTCCACAATCGTATAAGTGGGGCTTTTTACTGCACCCTCATGCCCCAGGCCACGCAGCATTCCCCGCACCAGGGTCGTCTTGCCGGCACCCAGGTCCCCCTGCAGATAGACGCAGCCACCTGCAGCAAGACGCTTTGCCAGACTGGCACCCAGTGCCAGAGTGGCCGCTTCATCGGGCAGGTCCACATGCTCAACAGTCATCGACGCTCTCGTCATTCAGCCAGACAGGTTTCATTCAACTCGGTTCGCAAATACGGCAACAGGTCCGTAGCCAGCATCCCTCTGGGGCCTCGCCGGGCAGCGCAGGCATCGGCGGCGCGGGCGTGAATCATGGCTCCCAGCCGCGCCGCATCATAGCTTGTCAGACCCTGGCCACGTAAGGCGGCGATCACGCCGGTGAGCACATCGCCCATGCCTCCGGAGGCCATTCCCGGATTGCCCTCACGAATCAGGGCGCGTCCCTGCTGGCCCTGGTGGTCCTCTCCCTGAATGACAGTACCAAGGCCTTTCAGTAATACCGTGCCGCCATAGCGGGCCGCCAGACTCTCCAGGGCGGCAAAGCGATCCCGTTGAATCTCCGCTGCGGACACCCCAAGCAGGCGACCGGCCTCTCCCGGGTGGGGCGTCAGCACCCAATCCCCCTGGCCGATACGATCATCAGCGGCCATCAGGGACAGGGCATCCGCATCCACCACCAGCGGTTTACCACTTTCCAGGGCCAGAGCGAGTAGCGCCTGCCCCCAGTCACTGCGGCCCAGGCCCGGCCCAATGGCAATCACCGTGGCCGCTTCAAGCAGGGGCTGCGCCTCGCTGGCGTTTTCTATGCCGCGAACCATGATCTCCGGTTGCCGTATCAGCGCCACTGCCACATGCTCCGGGCGGGTAATCAGGCTCACCTTGCCGGCCCCGCAGCGGGCAGCGGCCTGGGCACTCATTACCGGGGCGCCGGCAAAGCCATGGTCGCCGCCGATAACCAGCACATGGCCATAATGACCCTTGTGGCCATCGGCCCGTCTCGGCGGCAGCAAGGCAGCCAGGTCCGCGGGCTCCGGCACCCGGCAATTCGCAGGCACCCGGGAATACACCTCCCGATCAACCTGCAGATCAAAAAAGTACAATTCGCCGCTGTACACCGGGCCCTCACCGGTGAGCAGGCCGCGCTTGAGGCCGATAAAGGTACAGGTCAGATCCGCCGCCAGCACCGCCCCCAGCGGCACGCCGGTGTCGGCCCCCAGGCCAGAGGGAATATCCAGCGCCATTCGCGGTACCGGCAAGGCATTCAGTGCGGTCAGCAAGGCCGCCATTTCATCGCGCAGCGCACCGCTCAGCCCGGTGCCCAACAACCCGTCCACCAGTACATCCACTCCCTCCGGCAGGCTGTCCAGGGTCAGCGGGGTCATGGGAATGCCGGCATCCCGGCAACGGTCGGCCATGGTCAGGGCATCCCCCTTGAGCGTGTCCCGCGGCGTGGTGAAATGTATCTGTGGCGCCAGCCCGGCGGCATGGGCCAACCGCGCCACCACATAACCGTCACCCCCGTTATTGCCACCGCCACACAGCACCGCGATACGTCGGGCTTCCGGCCAACGCTCACACAACGTATCGAAAGCCGCCTGCCCGGCTCGGGCCATCAGTTCAGCCCCCGGGGTACCGGCAGCAATCGCCAGCCGGTCCAGTTCGCGGGTCTGGGCTGCGGTATAGAGAGCCTTCGGCAGTGTCGTCATGTTACGCTTTGCTCCTCATTTCCCGGCATTATATCCCTTCAAACCATGGACCTGCAGGCACTGAAAGAAAAGATCCAGCTCTGGGGCCGGGAGCTCGGCTTCCAGCAAATCGGCATTGCCGACACGGATCTGCATGCTGCGGAAAGCGACCTGAAAGCCTGGCTGGAAAAAGGCTACCAGGGCCAGATGAACTGGATGGCCGCCCACGGCAACAAACGTTACCGCCCGGAGGCACTGGAGCCCGGCACACTGCGGGTGATTTCCGCACGGATGGATTATCTGCCGCCGGATACCCAACCGGTAAAAATCCTGCAGCAAAAAGACAAGGCCTACGTATCCCGCTACGCCCTGGGCCGCGACTATCACAAGCTGATTCGCAAGCGCCTGGCCACCCTGGCCGCCCGCATTCGCCAGGAGGTGGCCGACAGCCAGCTGGCCCGCGCCTTTGTGGACAGCGCTCCGGTGATGGAGAAACCCCTGGCCGCCAAAGCGGGGCTGGGCTGGCAGGGCAAGCACACTCTGGTGCTGAATCGCGAGGCGGGAAGCTGGTTCTTTCTTGGCGAAATCTATACGGATATTCCGCTGCCGGTGGACCTGCCCGGCGAAGACCATTGTGGCAAGTGTCGGGCCTGCATCACCGTCTGCCCCACGGACGCTATTGTCGCCCCCTATGAACTGGATGCCCGGCGCTGTATTTCCTACCTGACCATCGAGCATGAAGGCAGCATCCCTGAAGACCTGCGCGAAGGAATCGGCAACCGCATTTTCGGTTGCGACGACTGCCAGCTCATGTGCCCGTGGAACCGCTTCGCCCAGCATACCGGGGAAGGGGATTTTCATCCCCGTCACGGGCTGGACGACAGCGATCTGGTGACCCTGTTTTCCTGGAGCGAGGAAGAATTTCTGGAGCGCACCGCCGGCAGCGCCATTCGCCGGGCCGGATACACCAAATGGCTGCGGAATATCGCCGTGGCGCTGGGCAATGCACCGGGATCAGATCACGTCATCGACGCCCTCAAGGCACGGCAGGATTACCCGGATGAGACGGTGCAGGAGCATGTGCAGTGGGCGCTGGAACAACACATCCCACCCCAACCGTAGGAGCGTCGCTCGCGGCGCGATCACCCAACCCCGGAAAAGCAGATTTACCCCAGAGGTCAAAGACCTCACCGAGGAAAAGACAGGGTTTTCTCTGTGCCTCTGTGTGCTCTGTGGTGAAAGGACTTTTGATCCTGGTGTTTTATCGCGCCGCCAGCGATGCTCCTACGGCGAAGATTTTGCATGCCCCGTGTTGCGTATCGCGTGCAAACATCAGCAATCAATAAAGTGCTCACGGTAGTACTGCAGCTCGGCGATGGATTCACGGATGTCGTCCAGCGCCAGATGCTTATTTTCCTTTTTAAAGCCGTCCAGAATTTCCGGTTTCCAGCGTCGCGCCAGTTCTTTCAGGGTCGACACATCCAGATTGCGATAGTGAAAGAAGGCTTCCAGCTCGGGCATGTAGTTGGCCAGAAAACGCCGGTCCTGGCAGATACTGTTACCGCACATGGGTGACATCCCGGCTTCCACATACTCTTTGAGGAAATCCAGGGTCTGGGCCTGTGCCTGCATCTCGCTGATGCGGCTTTCCTTTACCCGCGCCACCAGACCGGAGTTGTTGTGGTGTTCGGTATTCCACTCATCCATCCCGTCCAGCAGGTCGTCGCTCTGATGCACCGCCAGCACCGGCCCTTCCGCCAGCGGGTTCAGCTGGGCATCGGTGACAATGGTGGCAATTTCGATGATGCGGTCTTGCTCCGGGCTCAGGCCGGTCATTTCCAGATCAATCCAGATCAGATTGTTGCGCTTGTCAGTCATGGGGATTCCGTATCATGGCTTTGTACCGGCATGGTAGCATGCAGCCACCAATCAACCGGAATACCTCGTGGCCAAACGCAAGCTCAACCGGCGCCAACGCTGGCGCATTGAAAAAATCCAGGCAGAGAAACGCCAGCGGGCCCAGCGCCGTAACGCGGAACTGGAGACCCTGGTAGCGGACGACCTGGGCGACGAGCAGATCGGTACCATCACTGCCCATTTCGGCCAGCAGGTGGGCGTGGAAAGCGCCGACGGGGATGCCATGCGCTGCCATTTCCGCGCCACCCTGGAGCAACTGGTGGTGGGTGACCGGGTCATCTGGCAGCCGCCGAAAAGCGAAGGCCTGGGCGTGGTGGTGGCCATCGAGCCACGGCAAACGGTACTGAAACGGCCGGACATGTACGGCAACCTGAAACCGGTGGCCGCCAATGTGGAGCAGATGCTGGTGGTATTCGCCCCTTTGCCGACCCCGTCCAGCGCCCTCCTGGATCGCTACCTGGTGGCCGCAGAACTCTCTGACATTCCTGCCACCCTGGTGCTCAACAAGGCGGATCTGATCGATGAGGAGGTGCGGCCCTTTATCGACGAATTGAAAGCCCTGTACCAGCGCCTGGGCTATCCCGTGCTGGAAGTGAGCGCCCATGAGAGCCGCGGACTGGCCCCGCTACAGGACGCCCTGGTGGGCAAGACCAGTGTATTCGTGGGGCAATCCGGTGTCGGCAAGTCCTCCCTGGTCAATGCGGTGTTGCCGGAAGCCGACCTGCAGGTGGGCGACCTGTCCGCCAGTTCCGGCCTGGGCCAGCACACCACGGTCACCGCCCGGCTCTTCCACCTGCCCACCGGCGGTGAGCTGATCGATTCCCCCGGCATCCGCGAATTCGGTCTCTGGCACATCAGCGAAGACGAGCTGCTGCATGGCTACCGTGAGCTGTCCGACCTGGCCGGCCACTGCAAATTCCGCAACTGCTCCCACCGCAACGAGCCCGGCTGCGCCCTGATCATGGCGGCAGAAAGCGGCGACATCAGCGAGGAACGGCTGGCCAATTTTTACCAGATCGCCGATACGCTGGATGAAGACGGGCGGGAACGCTACTCAAGTTGACAGTTGATAGTGGACAGTTGACAGCGAAACCCGGCTACCAGAACGTGGTTATATAAGGAATAATGGGTCGCTCCAAGACGCTCTGTTTTGACTTTTAGCTGTCAACTTCCAACTGTCCACTATCAACTGTCTTTTATGCTTCCTTTGCTGCTCGAACCCGCCGACCTCGCCACACATCTGGGCGATGACAAGCTGCTCATTATTGACCTGAGCAAGCCCACCATCTATGTCCAGGCCCATGTGCCCGGGGCCATTCACCTGGATTTCAAGCGGTTGCAGACCGGCGCCCAGCCGGCGCCGGGCATGTTGCCCGATGACGACACCCTCAGTGACCTGTTTTCCCAGCTGGGGCTGACGCCGGATACCCATGTGGTCGCCTACGATGACGAGGGCGGCGGCTGGGCCGGCCGGCTGCTGTGGACACTGGATGCCATTGGCCACAAGCATTACAGCTACCTCAACGGCGGCATCCATGCCTGGCTGGCGGAGGGACACCCCACCAGCAGCGAATCCACCGAACCCACTGCCAGCGACTATGAAGTGGGTGAACATGATCCGCTGACCGAGGTGAACCTGGCGTACCTGCTGGACCATTATCAGGACCCGGCGGTGGCGATCTGGGATTCGCGCTCGGAAGAGGAGTTCTCCGGGGTACGCGCCTTTGCCCAGAAGGCCGGCCATATTCCCGGCGCGATCCACTATGAGTGGACCGATCCCATGGACAAGCAGAACAACCTGCGCCTGCGCCCGCTGGATGAGATCCGCGCCGAACTGGAAGCCCGCGGCATCACCCCCGACAAGGAAGTGATCTGCCATTGCCAGACCCACCATCGCTCCAGCTTTTCCTGGCTGGTGGGCAAGATCCTCGGCTACCCCACCCTGCGCGGCTATGCCGGCTCCTGGGCAGAATGGGGCAACCACCCCGATACCCCGGCGGAAAAATCCGAATAACCCACGTTAAGGACATCTCTTGAACAACTGGCGCGACAAGCTCTTCGTTACTCTGCAATACCTGATTCCCCAGCATGGTTTGTCCCGACTGGTGGGCATGCTGGCGCGTAGCGAAGTACCGTGGATCAAGACCACCTTCATCAGCCTCTTTATGAAACGCTTCGGCATTGACCTGTCGGAAGCCCAGATCGAAGACCCAGACCGGTTCGAAACCTTCAACGCCTTCTTCACCCGGGCGCTGAAGCCGGAAGCCCGGCCGCTGGAAGCGTCTGACGCCGCCGACATCGCCTGCCCGGCGGACGGGGCGGTAAGCCAGCTTGGTGCCATTCGTGCCAATCAGGTGTTCCAGGCCAAGGGCCACGACTATTCCCTGTACGATCTGCTCGGCGGTGACAGCGCCCTGGCCAGCGAATTCACCAATGGCCAGTTCGCCACCATCTATCTGTCTCCCCGGGACTACCACCGTGTGCACATGCCGGCGACCGGCACCCTGCGCGAAACCCGCTACGTGCCCGGCGACCTGTTTTCGGTGAACGAAGCCACCGCCAATGGCGTCCCCAATCTGTTCGCCCGCAACGAGCGACTGGTGTGCATTTTTGACACCGAGCACGGCCCGGCGGCGGTGATTCTGGTGGGAGCCATGATTGTGGCCGGCATCGAAACCGTATTCAGCGGTCAGGTCACGCCCCTGCCCAAACAGGTGGTGACTACTGACTACCAGCGCACCGCCCCCATTACCCTGGAAAAAGGCGACGAACTGGGCCGCTTCCTGCTCGGTTCCACCGTGGTATTGCTGTTCCCGGAAGGCAAGGCCCGCTTCGAGTCGGACCTGAAAGCCGGCAGTCTGGTCAGGGTGAAAGGCAAGCTGGGACAATACAACCAAGACAACCCGGCCTGATTGGGCGCGGCGGGCCGATACCATCGGCCCGTTTCTGCCCTCGGGCAGGAACATTTTCCTCCCTGTCGTCTACCTCATCTCCCCCGATCATTCAATGACCCGGATTGACCGGGTGTCCCGCCTGACATCAGGCCCGGTCCGCAAAGCAACTGCAGCCTGACGCATCTTCCCTACAATAGCCGCCCAATGAATTCATCGCCGGTGGAACCATGATCACTGACACCCTGCAACAGGCTCTCCACAACACCACCCGCCCCTGGCGGCAACGCCTGGATAACGGCCGCGCCCGTCTGTTCCAGGCCGACGCCCTGAGCCAGGCGGAACAAACGCCCTACGAGACCCTGTTCGACGACGGTCTTGTGAAACTGCGCTACTACCCACCGCTGCAGGAAAACGCCATCCCTCTCACCGATGGCACCGTCATGTCCGTGAGCCGGGACACACCGCGGACTCCGCTGGTGCTGGTGGCACCGCTGGCGGTGAACATGCTGATCTACGATCTGTTCCCGCAACGTAGCCTGGTGCGCTACCTGCGTGCCCGCGGCTTCGAGCTCTACATGGTGGACTGGGGCCGGCCCGGCAAATACCACAACCACCTGAGCCTGAGCAGTTATTTTGCCGACTACCTGCCCAAACTGCTGGTGCAGGTCCGCCAGCATAGTGGCAAGCAGCAACTCAGCCTGCATGGCTGGAGTTTCGGCGGTCTGTTCAGCCTCTGCTACACCGCGATGGGGCGGGATCCGGATATCAAGAATCTGGTACTGGTGGGCGCGCCCACGGATTACCATCGCAACGGCGCCCTGGGTGCCCAGTACCGTCGCTTCAGTCGTCGCGCCAAATGGATTCGCCGCAGCACCGGGCTGCGCATTCATGACGTACCGGCAGGGCTGTTGCGCTCCCCTGGCTGGGTGAACAGCCTGGCCTTCAAACTGACCAATCCGGTGGGCAGCCTGCAGGGCTACTGGAATCTGGTGAAGAACCTGCACGACCGGGATTTCGTCTCCGCCCATGCCACCAACGGCGCCTTTCTGGATGACATGGTGGCCTACCCCGGCGGCGTGATTCAGGACATCATCCGTTACCTGTGGACCGATAATGTGGTGGCCCATGGCCAGCTTCCCATGGAAGGCACCGACGGCCACCTGAACCGGGTGACTGCCAACGTGCTCAACGTTACCGGCGCCAGCGATCCCATCGTCACACCGGAATGCAGCCAGGCCATGGAGCCTCTGATCCGCAGCAAGGACAAGACCTTCATTACCATCGAAGGGGGCCACATGGGCATCCTGGGCAGCGCCGCAGCCCAGAAGCAAAGCTGGGGCCGCATTGCTGACTGGTTGATTGAGCGGGATTGAAAGCAGCGGCGAGCGGCTAGCGACTAGTCGGGCATGGCCGTGCCCATCGAATTGTGCCGTGCTGACGAACAGCCGGGATGCAAGAGCGTCGCTGGCGGCGCGATTCGAGCCCTGGCAAGGATTTGAGGATTCAATGTAGGAGCACCGCTTGAGGTGCGAACCGAGCGTAGCGAGGGGACAGAGGCGTGGGCTGCTGCATTGTTTGAAACCTGTCGAGCCCTGATATTCCTGATCGCCCTGCGGGCGATTTCCGCGCAAGCGCGGTTCGCGGCTCAAGCGCCGCTCCTACAGCGGCTTCGTGGAAATGCCGGGGGCCGCCCCCCCTATCCAATCGAGCGTAGCTCATAGCTGCCTGTTGTCATGTAACCGACACGCAATCCCCCTAGGCTGTTATGCCATGTTATGGATAACCGTCTGCCTGTCATGTCCCGCCTGTTGATTCTTTTTCCCTGCAGCCACATGGGCAATCTGCTGATAGCCCTGCCGCACCTGCGTGCCATGCTGGCGGCACATCCCGAATCACTGCTGATGGTGAATCAGCGCTATCAGACGCTGGTGGAGCAGAGCCTGCCCGGTGAGTCGCGATTGCTGTATTACCCGGAACAGTCCCTGTCACGACAGGTGCCGTTGTTTCAGCGCGTCCACAGTTACCTGAAACTGGTCATGACCATGCGTCGCTTCCATTCCAAGGTGGTCGTGGATATCGAGGGGGAGCAAAAGTCTGCCACCCTGGCGCGACTCAGTGGCGCCGCAGAGCGCATCGGCCCGCATCGCCGCCATGGCCAGTGGTTCTATACACAGCAGCCACAGGTAGACTGGTCCGGCCATCGCTGGCAAGCCTACGCCAGCCTGAGCCGGCCGGCGGCACACTCACCGGCACACTATCTACCACTGAATGACAGCCCGGCGGGCCAGGCTGAACTGGACAGCATCCTCAGCGACGGACCGGCAAACGACAATCTGGTGGCCATTCATGCCGGCGCCACCAAGACCTACAAGATCTGGCATGCGGAGCAATTTGCTGCCCTGTGCCAACAGTTGCGACGAGCCGGTCTCACTCCGCTGCTGATTGGCGCTGGCCAGAAAGACCGCCAACAAATTGCCCGCATCCAGGGCTTTCTCAGTGACCCGGTGATGGATTTGTGCGACCAACTGAGTCTGGCCGGTCTGGTGGCCTTGCTGAAACGCAGCCGGGGGTTTATCGGTAACGACAGCGGCCCCATGCATCTGGCCGCCGCCTGCGGGGTTGCCACCGTGGCCCTGTTCGGCCCCACCGATGACACCCTCTGGCACCCCCTGTCTCCCCATGCACGGGTACTGCGGTGGCAGCATTGTCTGCGCAATTGCGAACGCAGCAGCTGCGCCCTGGACAGCTACCCGTGTCTGCAACGGATCACCGTAGACCGGGTAATCCGTACCCTGGACGAACTGGGCGTGATGCCTGACGCCCACCTGGGCGCGCTGAAGACATTGCGTATTTCCTGACGCGACACACCTTCCCGGTTGGAGCCTTGCTTGCAAGGCGAAGGGTCAAAACCACCCCGGAGCCTGCTGATACCATCGCTTTGCAAGCAAAGCGCCAACGAGCGCTTTCCCCTGTCAAAAAAAACCGCGAGGCGTTTCCACCTCACGGTTTATGGACAAGGAAGACGGCTTTTTTGTTATTGGAAATCAGAACCCATCCAGTAGCCCGGCCAGCAGATCGGTAACCGGAGATAACAAATCCAGCAAGGGGGCCAGGGGACTGAGGAGACGCTCATCCAGTTGCTCAGTCACTTCCCGCACCACGATCAGCAGTCCGGAAGACAAGGCATCGCCGGGCAAGGTGGAGTATTCCTCGGCACCGGGGATCTGGTTGAGCCAGAGCACATCATTGACCAGGTTTTCCAGGGTTTGCTGCACCGTGCCCACCAGTTGCTCACCGGTGGCGCTGGTATCCAGCAGCACCAGCTGCTCCAGGGTATTGGCCAGCCCCAGGGACACCGTGGACAGCACCGAGGTCAGACCGGCAAACACCGGCACCTCTGCCGGCACCTGTTCTTCGATGCCGTCGAGGATGTTATTCAGGTTGCGGGACAGCGCCACCAACGGGCCGGCGATAAAGGCGATGTCTTCCACCGTGCTGCCATCACCCGCGTCGCTGCCATCGCCGCCAAAACCGTCTGCCAGGGCATCAAAGGCACTGCCCAGCTGATCAAAAGGTGCCGGCAAACTGCGGGTATCGATGGCCTGCAATTGCTCCGCCGCCGCCAGCACCGCCTGCACGGACTGGCTCATCTCGCTGCTGTCGCCTTCCAGGATGGCAGCCGTGGCCGCGTCCAGCGCATTGAAGAGAATGTCGGTGCCGGCAATCATCTGATCAAAGACCTGACGCTGCTCTTCGGGCAGGTCTGCTCCCACCTGTGTGAAGCCGGAAACCAGGGTTTCACGGAGTTCTTTCAGTGGCCCGGTAAAGTCCGCATCAAAGCCATCCGGCAAGGGCAGCGGCAAGGCACCTTCCCCCAGTGGCAAGCCGGAGAAGTCATTACCCGGAGCAATACCCGCCATGGGCTGTTTGTCATAGCAATGGGTATAGGCCGGCGTCAGTTCGCCATCGCTGATCACACCGAGCCCCTCCGCCTCTGGATCCACCACGTAGGCATCCAGGCAGAGCCTGGCCGGCGCCAGCGTGGCCGGGTCGGCTTCGGTGGCCTTCATCCAGAAGAAGCCATAGACATCGCCCTGCTGGAAGCGGGCCACATTGCGCTCCGGGTCATCAATGGAGCGAGTCTTGCCCGCCGCACCACTGACCACGAATTCGGTACGACCACACTCCGGTACCGCTTCAAGCACCTGCAGGTCATGATCGTGACCGGCAAAGAAAAAGTCGGTCTGATCACAGACCGCTTCTTCCATAAAGGCTTTCCACCGCTCGCCGGCCAGCACTGGCAGGATCTCACTGGGCACACCATCGTAGTTACCGGCATTACCGTGAGTGCCGTTGGACAGGTAGGGGTGGTGGGCCATGGCGATCTTGAAGACCGCATTGGAGCCGGCCAGCGTATTGACCACCCAGTTACGCTGATCAACGCCGTAGGTGTGGTAGGCATAGGCGATATCCGGATCGCCAAAGCCGCCGGCAATCGGATTGGAATCCAGTGCGACAAAATCTACCAGAGGGCGGGGGTTGGTGTGGGTGGTGCCGGCACTGTGCAGGAAGTAACGATCCGGCATGTTCCAGCGGTTGGACAGTTTGCCGTCAAAGTAGGTGTAATCCACCTGGAACTCGCCACGGGCATTACCGGCGCCATCACCGCCCACATAGGCCGTGTTGTCGTGGTTGCCAAGCACCATGTAGAAAGGCAGTTGCACCGGCTCGAAAGGCTTTTCGAATTTTTCCGCGAACTGGGGATCATCCACGCTGGTGACACCGGATTCATAGATATTGTCACCCAGACCGACGACAAGATCACAACCCGGGAACGCCATATCACCCACGAACTCATCTTTTTCCTCGCAGACGCTGGCGATGGCTTTACCTACCGCATACTGACCGGCGGAGCCACTGCCGGAATCGCCGATCACGATAAACCGCACGGCTGCCGGCGGGTTGCTGGCCACCGGATTGTCGCCCCCGTCATCATCGCTGTCTCCGTCACCCGGCTGGGACGGATTGTTTGGGGTTTCCGTATTCCCCCCCGAGCCATCGTTATTGGCGGGGTTGGAACCGGAAGATCCCCCGCCGCCGCAGGCAGTCAGCGTCAGTGCCGCCACCAGGGGCAGCAATTTCCAGGGAAAAGTCATGACATCACCTCATTGGAACTCGGTACAGGGGGGTGGAAAAACGCGGTGCGCAGCGCACGGGGACGCGAGGGCGGCAGGTCTTCGACAATGCGACTATCACCGCTTTTCACCGCCACCACCTTGGTTTTGCCGGTATCAATCTGGCCGCGCAGGTCGAAGGACTCGATGCTCTGCGCGTAATAGAACTCGCCCTGGGTTCGCTGGCGATCCACATCCACCAGAATGAAACCGCGGGATTTGGCTTCCACATAACGGATATGCGGGTTGACCACCGGAATCAGTGCGCCGGCCACTTCCGCGGCACCATCCGGGAAGCCCGGGCTGGTCACCGCCGGGGTGACCAGTTCTGCCGCCAGCGGCTTGTCGAAGAGATCCCCGAGCAGCGAGCCCGGATTGCGGTAGATTTCACTGGCCCAGGAGGTGTGAATATCCCCGGTGAGAATCACCACATTGTCGATACGGTTGTCATCGATATGGTTGAGAATTTTCAGCCGGTCTGCCGCATAGCCATCCCATTGATCCATATTGATGGCGGACAGATTGCCGCGCAGCTGGGCACTACGCTCATCCAGGGTTGGCAGCTCGGCAATATTGAGCTGGGCAAACATGACCTGCTGACCGATGAAGCGCCACTGGCTGGTGGAGGCGCTCAGGCTGTCGAGCAGAAAGTCCATCTGCTCGGTACTGATCAGATGGCGATCTTCACTGTTGCGGGCCGGGTCAGCGGGGATCGTCAGTTGCTCGTCACGGCCTTCCAACCGCGTATCGAGCATGGTGAGGTCCAGCAGATCACCGAACTGGAAGCGGCGATAGATCACACTGTTATTCCCCGGCTCGCGGGGACGAATGGGCAACCATTCAAAATAGGCCTGCTGGGCAATCTGCTTGCGGGTCTCCCAATCGCCTTCGGTGAGCGGCTGGTGATTCTCGGCGCCGTCGCGGTAACTGTCGTTGGTAGATTCGTGATCGTCCCAGACAGCAATCATGGGGAATTGCTGATGCACCGCTTGCAGATCCTGGTCGGTCTTGTATTGGGCATGGCGCTGGCGGTAATCGCTCAGGGACACCATTTCATGGGGCGGCTGGGGATCCCGCTCCGGGAAGTTGCCGTATTCACCGGCACCGTACTCGTAAATGTAATCCCCCAGGTGCAGAACAAAATCCAGATCCGCCTGATTGGCCACCGCCCGGTAGACGGAGAAGAAACCATTGGGGTAATTGGAACAGGACACCACCGCGAAACGGGCACGGTCCGCAAAGCGATCGGCGGCCGGGAAAGTCCGGGTACGCCCCACCGGGGAGATCTGCTTGCCCACCGAGAATTGATAGTAGTACCAGCGGTCCGCCTGCAGGCCGGTCGCATCCACCTTCACACAATAATCCGCTGCCGCTGAAGCGGTGACCCCATAGGAGGCAACGGTCTGCTGCATGGCCGGGTCACTGGCAACAGTGACGGTCACAGCCACATCCTCACCGTTGCCCAGGTCCGGGGTGACCCGGGTCCACAGAATCACCCGGTCAGCAAGCGGGTCTCCGGAGGCCACACCATGCAAAAAGGAGACGCCGGGCAAGGCATCAGGCTGATCCGGTACGTCCGGCTGATTGGGTGTGGGCGTATTGACCGGTGCCGGTGATGAGCTGCTGCCCCCGCCACAGCCCGCCAGTGCCAGGGTGCTGCCTGCTCCCAGCGCCTGCACCAGACGACGTCGTTTGCGATCCATGGAATTCCCCCTGATTGAAACGTCAGCGCTTCACGCGATAACGACTCAAGATTAGGCAGGAAATTGCATCGCAACAGTGGGCCTTGGGTAGTTGCACTGTAGTGCTATGTAGCCCCCTGTAACTGCCCAGTTAAAGGTGACAGGGGCATGACCGGGCATTGAAGCGCTGATGATTTTTGCGGCTTCAGAGGACCGCAAAGGCGCCGGGTAAGTGCTGACGCAGCGTAAGCAGGTTCTCTTCCTGCACCGCCATGGGACCAAAACAATTGGCCATGGTGCCGGCATAGCGCAATCCGTCTTTCTGGATCGCTTCAGCGGTAAGCAGGGCATGATTGATGCAGCCCAGCTTCATGCCCACCACCTGAATCACCGGCAGCTCCAGTTCGGCAGCAAGGCCGGACAGCATTTCCCGATCATTGAGCGGCACCCGCCAACCACCGGCACCTTCGATCAGGATCAGGTCCGCCTTGTGGGCACTCAGGGCACCACGTACATAGCCCGCCAGACGCGCCAGGGTAACCGCTTTGCCTTCCTGCTGGGCGGCGATATGTGGCGCTACTGGCGCTTTCAGTGCCACCGGATTAACCAGCTCATAGGGCAATGTCACCGAGCTGGCCGCCATCAGCTGCAGGGCGTCATCATTGCGCCAGCCCTCCGCCGTTTCCTCACAACCCGCCGCCACCGGCTTGAGCCCATAGCAGCTCAACCCGGCCTCACGGGCCCGCTCCAGGAGACGACAACTTACCCAGGTCTTGCCGACTTCGGTGTCGGTACCGGTGACGAAGAAGATGCCCTTGAGGGCAGGAAGGGGTGGCTTCTGATTTTCCATAGCTATCCTTGGATTGAACTTATCGCTTTGATCACCCTGCGGTCGATTCCGTGCTTCGCACGGTTCGTCCCTCAAGAGGAACGCCTACAAGCGGCCTCGTAGACACTTCTGACCCCCCGCGAACGTCCGGGCCTTTCTTAATCCAATCAGCGCAGCTCAAAGCTTTTCCGCTTCCAGAAACAACACATTCCACGTCAACGGCAAGCCCTGACCGGTTCTTTTGGTTTCATACTCGGCCACCATGGCTTGCCAGGCATGCTTGCCGGTCAGGCCGCTGGCGCCACTGACATGGTCGGCGCCGGTGGCCTTGAGGCGGCGGGCAATCTGTTTGACCGATTCGTAATATTCCACCATCACCTGTTGCTGAATTTGCACGTCAGCTAACCCGGCCCGCAGTGAGGCTTCTTGCCAGTCGCCCAACGTTGGCAAGGCATTCACATGGGGGCGATGATTCACCGCTTGCCAGCTCTGGCTCAATTCCCGCAGGGAGCCCGCCAACGGCACCGCCAGCAACAGTCGGCCGCCCGGTGCCAGCACCCGGTGCACTTCCGCCATCACCCGGGTCGGGTCACACCATTGCAAGGCAAAACAGGAAAAGACCAGCCCCTGGGACCCACTCTCCACGGGCAGCGATTCCGCATCGGCGCACAGAGGCCGGTATTGGTCGTTGAGTCGGCCCCGTTCAGCGGCCTCATTCAGCATATCGGAAGACAGATCCACCGCCTGCCACAATACGCCTGGCAGGGCCTGTTGCTGGGCGCGGGCAAACGGTGCGGTGGCGCAGCCCAGATCCAGTGCAGCCGGTATCGCCAGCTGCGCAGGCAAGCGCTGCACCAGGGAGCGCCCTACCGCCAGCTGCAACGCCGCATGGGCATCATAGCTGCGCGCGGCGCGACTGAAGTGCTGGCTGACCGCCGTCTTGAGAGGTCTGTCCACGGCAGCCTCAGTGGACCAGTTGATGGTCGCGATAGAAGTCATAGACCGCCCGGGTAAAGGTATCGGGAGCGGACAGGAAAGGCACATGGGCCACCTGTTCGATCAGTGCGGTGCGACCCTTCTGGATCAGGGGTTCCACCGCCGCCATGGCCGCCGCCGGTACGATATGGTCGTGCTCGCCAAACACCATCAGCACCGGCATGGGCAACGATGGCAGGGTACTGCGCAGATCCGTATCACGCAGGATATCGAGCCCGCCGCGCAACGCCCTGGGGGCAGGCAAACCACAAAAATAGAGAATTTCCTTCAAGCGCGCCGTGTCCTCACGCATGGCCACGCTTCCCTTGCAGTTGAGGGCCAGGAAGCGCACCAGGGTGCCTTCATTATCTTCATCGAACAGCTCGGCAAACTTGGCCAGGATGTCCGCCTTCATGGCCGGCTCCCAATCCGCTGCCGCGGTAAAGCGCGGAGAGGTGGCCACGGTGACCACGGACTGCACCCGCTGCGGCGCCTTCTCGGCCATGGCCAGTGCCACCAGCCCCCCCAGGGACCAGCCCAGCAGGTGAGCGTTTTTCGGCATGATGGCCAACACCTGGTCGGCGAGGAAGTCCAGGGTGTAATCATCATTGGGTAGCGGGCTTTGCCCCATGCCCGGCAGATCCACCACGGTGACCCGGAACCGCTCCAGCAATGCCGGCACAATGTCGTCAAAGACAATGGCATGCAGACCCCAACCATGGATCAGCACCACGTCCTGGGCATCCGCATCCGCGACGCCAGTGGCTTTGTAGGTGTTATGGAAAGGGACCAGCTTTGGCATTCGAGTTCCTTTGGTCAGACGTCTGACGTCGGAGGCCTGACGACAAAAACAAACAACATAATCCGGCTATCGTGGTTAGCGTCCGACGTCAGACGTCCGACATCCGACCTTTTCCAGCGCCGCCAGCAACGCATCCACGTCGCTTTCTTCATGGGCCGCCGACAGGGTGACCCGCAACCGGGCTTGCCCGTCCGGCACTGTGGGCGGGCGAATGGCGGTGATCAGAAAGCCCTGCTCGCGCAGTTGCTGGCTAAGGACCATGGCCTGCTGATCAGCGCCGATCAGCAAGGGCTGGATCGGGGTAGCCGAGTCCATCAGGGTGAAACCCAATTGCGCGGCTCCGGCCCGAAAACGCTGAATCAACACAACCAGTTTTTCGCGACGCCAATGCTCTTCACGGGCCTTGGACAGACTCACCAGGGTGGCTGACGCCACCGCTGCCGGCATGGCGGTGGTATAGATATAGGTCCGCGCGAATTGTATCAGGGTCTCGATCAATACATGGCTGCCAGCCACAAAGGCACCGGCGGTACCCAGCCCCTTGCCGAGCGTGCCCATCAGTACCGGCACCCGCTCATTGACGCCCTGTGCAACGACACTGCCACGCCCCTGGGCATCCAGTACGCCCAGACCATGGGCATCGTCCACCATCAACCAGGCATCATTGTCGTCGCAGGCAGCGGCATAGTCAGACAACGGCGCCACGTCGCCATCCATGCTGAACACACCGTCAGTGACCACCAGCTTGCGGCGCGCATCACTGCGCTGCAGCTGACCCCGCAGGGCGGATGCATCATTGTGGGCAAAACGGCGAAACCGGGCGCCACTGAGCAACCCGCCATCCAGCAGGGAGGCATGGTTCAGGCGATCATGAAAAACCGCATCGCCCTTGCCCAGCAAGGCGGTCATCACCCCCAGATTGGCCATGTAACCGTTGGAAAACAGCAACGCGCTTTCGCGACCGAGATGATCGGCCAGCGCCTCTTCCAGCTGTTGGTGGGGGCGCTGATGACCGCAGACCAGGTGGGAGGCACCACTGCCCACACCCCAGTCTGCCACGGCCCCCTGAAAGGCGTTGATCACCGCCGGATCATTGGCCAGCCCCAGGTAGTCGTTGCTGCAAAAATTCAGATAGCGGCGTCCCTCGACCACCGCATAACGGCCACAGGGGCCGTCCTGAATCACGGGTTGGCGGTAACGGTGCTGCTCACGGCGGGCCGCCAGGTCGGCAGCCAGATCGAAAGCCATGGCTCAATGTTCGGTGGCAGCGGGACGGCCGGTGTCCTTGTCCAGCACATGTTTGGCCGGTCGTTTGCCGCCCTCGCTCTGCGCCATGGCGTTATAGAACAGCCCGGCGTCTTCTGCCTGTTGCTCGGCCACCTGGGCCTTGATCACCTCTTCGTGGGCCTCGTCGGAGGCTTCATGGCGGAGGTCCAGAGGGTGAATGCCCAGCCTGTTGAACAGCTGCTTGTCGTGGCTGGCTTCCGGGTTGTCCGTGGTCAACAACCGCTCGCCGTAGAAGATGGAATTGGCACCGGCCAGGAAACACAGGGCCTGGGCCTCATCATTCATCTCCTGGCGACCGGCGGACAGGCGCACATAGGATTCCGGCATCAGAATACGGGCCACCGCCACGGTGCGGACAAACTCGAACGGGTCCAGATCATCCACATCCGCCAGCGGTGTCCCTTCGATCTTCACCAGCATATTGATGGGCACGGATTCCGGATGGTGCGGCAGATTCGCAAGCTGCTGCAGCAGACCGACCCGGTCATCACGCTGCTCGCCCATGCCAACGATACCGCCACAGCACACTTTCATGCCCGCATCGCGCACGTTGGCCAGGGTTGAGAGACGGTCGTTATAGGTGCGGGTTGTAATGACCTGGCCATAGTATTCCGGCGAGGTGTCCAGGTTGTGGTTGTAGTAATCGAGGCCGGCATCCGCCAACGCTTCCGCCTGTCCCGGATCCAGCATGCCCAGGGTCATGCAGGTTTCCAGCCCCAGGGATTTCACCTGACGCACCATATCCAGCACGTAAGGCATGTCCTTGTCGCGGGGGCTACGCCAGGCGGCGCCCATACAGAAACGCGAGGCGCCCTTGTCACGGGCGGCCCGGGCTTCTTCCACTACCCGCGCTACTTCCAGCAGCTTTTCCTTTTCCAGCTCGGTGTTGTAGTGGCCGGACTGGGAGCAGTATTTGCAGTCCTCCGGGCAGGCCCCGGTCTTGATCGACAGCAGCGTACTCACCTGCACCGCATTGGGATCGAAATGGGCCCGATGCACGCTGGCTGCCTGAAACAGCAAATCGCTGAATGGCAGGGCAAACAGGGCGTCGATCTCACTGCGTTTCCAGTCATGGCGTACAGCAACGTCAGAAGCTGACGATTGGGCGGGGCTGGCGGTTGCGGGCATGCTTCTTCTCCATTCGGGAATCCAAGCAGGCTAGGGAGCAACATGGCATCTGTCAACTTGATAGAGACAACAAAAGTTTACTGAAGTATGATTTTTAACCAATCCTGCCAGTGCCTGCTCTGCGGGCAGACACAGCGCTCCCCGGTTTGTCCGCTGTGCCTGGCAATGCTGGCCCGTCTGGATGGCCCGCTGTGCCGATGCGGCCTGCCCCACCCCGCCGGTGATCCCGGCAACCCCCTCCCTGCTCCGCTATGCGGGCGCTGCCTGAAGCGCCCGCCATCCTTTACCGTCAGTCAGGCCCCGCTGCATTACCGTTTCCCGCTGGATCACTTGATTCGTCGCTACAAGTACCGCGGTGACCTGGTCGCCGAAAGGGGCATCGAAAAATTACTGGAGGACACACCCTGCCCCTGGCCAGAGATGGATGCCCTGTGCCCCCTCCCCGCGCATTGGTACCGTCGCTGGTGGCGGGGGTTTGACCAGAGCCAGCGACTGACCGACCGCCTGGCGACGCTGTGGAAAATACCCTGCTTACCGGCATTGCAACGTCGCCAATCGACCCCCATGCAGCAGGGCCTCAGTCGTAGCCAGCGGCAACGCAATCTTCGCGGCGCCTTCGCCTGTACACGACCGGTCAGTGGTCTGAGGCTGATACTGGTGGATGACGTCATGACCACCGGCAGCAGCGCCCGCGCCGCCAGCGATTGCCTGCTGCGCCAGGGTGCCGCGGAAGTACGGGTGTGGACCATGGCGCGGACACCGGAGCGTTAAATGCGCAATTGCGCTCACTGCGCAAACGCCGCCTTATGCGCTGTATTTCACCTGCCTGTTAGGCATAATGATGCCCAGCAGTTGCAGCATCGCCCCCTTGAGGAAAAAGGGGCACAACTTTGAAGGTGTCTGTCCACCCATCGAAACGCTCACCTTCAAGAACGGCCATAACGAGTACGCCAGGGGCTTTTCAACAGCCTGCCGGTTCACGGAGGGATACCCATGAGAACAATAATAAGCGCGATAACCCTGTTTTTTCTGTCCACTACCTTTGCCAGCCATGCTTATGCGGAAGACCGCTATAGCGGTGTTACCATGATCCGTGGCACCGTTGTCTCGGTGGGCCGTGTCGACCCCACCGAAAATGTGGACACCGGTTTCTTTGTGGACGCCAACTACACCAGCGTGGCCATCAATGCAGGCATTGGCACCAAAAAATTCGGCGACTCCCCGCTACGCTCTGACCAGCGGGAAGACGATCTGTCTGCAGCGGATGGGGAACGGGTCAACAATGCCTACGCCGGTATCGGTTTCGGTCGCATCGTGCAGATTCAATACGGCTACGGTAACCACGGCGATCTGCTGCGCTTCCGTTCCGATTTCAATTACCGCTCGGTGGTGGATTTCTTTACTGGCAAGCGCACCCCCAAGGACCGTATGACATTGGGCGACCGCATCACCTTTACCATTGCGGTCGAGCAATATCAGGACAGTGACGAGGAAATTTTCGACAACGCAACCTGGGGCGTGGGTTTACTGTTCTGACACGTCTCCCGGGAAAGGATCATTCATGGAAGTCCATATTGCCCAAGGACATAACCCGCCCCACAACATCCACGGCATCACTGTGGTGATCGACGTGATCCGGGCGTTCACCACCAGCCATCACGCCTTCCGCCGGGGACTGCGCTGCATCTGGCCGGTGGCCAATGCGGAGCAGGCCTTTGCCCTGCGTGACGAGCACCTGCCCGACGCCCTGTTGGCGGGTGAAGTGGACGCGCTGCCAATCAAGGGCTTCGATTTTGGCAACTCCCCCTGGGAAATCGACCAGGCGGACCTGCAGGATCGCGAGCTGATCCTGCGCACCACCAATGGTGTAGTGGCCACCCTGAAGGCCCAGGACAGCAAGGAAGTCCTGGTGGCCGGCCTGGTCAATGCGGAAGCCACCGTCAACTATCTTCGGCAGCAGAACCCACCCACCGTGGTACTGGTTGCCTCGCACCCCACGGGAGATGAAGACGTGGCCTGTGCGGAGTACATGCGCCACCTGCTGGGCGGCGAGGGCGTCAGCTACGCCAACGCCCGCGAGCGGACCCTGAACGCCCGGGCCGCAAAAAAATTCTATGACGGCACGCACCCGCGCCTGCGTCCCGAGGATATCGAAGCCGCCGCCAGCAGCGATGGGCCCGGCGCCCTGATCATGCGGGTCCGCTTTGATCCGATTCCCTGCATCACCGCCCACCCGGCGCCACAGGACTGACCCCGGACGTCAAGGTTTCCGTTCTTTTTGATCAATGCGGCACCCATCACGGCCTTGCTACTGTTGAGACCAATTTAACAGACAGGGCAGCCCCATGATCCAGTGGTCCGAACAACAACAGATGATCCAGAAAATGGTGCGCGATTTCGTGGAAAAAGAAATTGTGCCGCAACTGGATGACATCGAGTACAACGGTGTTCCGCCTTACGACATCCTCCGCAAGCTGATCAAGACCTTCGGCATGGATGTCATGGCCAAGCAGTCTTTCGAGAAACAGCTGGCCCGTGAGAAAGCCATTGCCGCCGGGGAAACCGTCGAGGAAAAGAAAAAAGACGGCCCTTCTGCCATGGCCGGCGAAGAGGCGGCCATGCGCATGATCCCCATTATTGAAATCTGCAAACATGCCCAGGGGCTTGTCACGGCCATGGGGGTGTCCATGGGGCTTGGCGGTGGCGCCATCATGAGCAAGGGTACCATCGAGCAGAAAGAGCGCTGGGCCCTGCCCCTGCTCACCCTGGAAAAGGTGGGCGCCTGGGCAATTTCCGAGCCGAATGCCGGCTCCGACGCCTTCGGACAGATGAAGACGCTGGCCAGACGCGACGGCAATGGCGGCTATATCATCAACGGCAGCAAGACCTGGATCACCAACGGTCCCTATGCGGATACCATCATCCTGATTTGCAAGCTGGATGAAGAGGGCGTGCCCGCCGACCAGCGCAAGATTGTCTCTTTCATCCTCGACAGCGGCATGGAAGGCCTTGAGCAGTCCAAGCCCTTCAAGAAGATGGGCATCGGCTCCTCGCCCACCGGTGAACTGTTCCTGTCCGATGTGAAGGTGGGCGCCGACCGGCTGCTGGGCGGCAGCGAGGACGGTTACGGCCGCAGCGGCGCCAAGGGCACCTTCATGCAGGAACGCGCCGGCGTGGCCGCCATGGCACTGGGTATGGTGGAACGGGCGCTGCAACTAAGCACCCAGTACGCCCATGACCGGGTCCAGTTCGGCAAGTCCATCGGCCAGAACCAGTTGATTCAGCTCAAGCTGGCCAAAATGGAAGTGGCCCGCACCAACCTGCAGAACATGGTATTCCGCTATATCGAAATGACTGCTGCGGGCCAGCAGATGACCCTGGCAGAAGCCTCGGCCATGAAACTCTATGCCGCCCAGGCAGCCATGGAGGTAGCCACCGAAGCGGTGCAAATTCACGGCGGCTACGGCTACATGCGTGAGTCACGGGTGGAACAGCTGATGCGTGATGCCAAAATCCTGCAGATCTACGCGGGGACCGACGAAATGCAGATCATCGCCATTGCCCGGGATCTGCTGGGTCGCCTGTAAGCCTTTGACCACAAATGATGTAAGCATTCTGCTTGGCGCAATATCAGCATATTGACCTTTGCGCCCGGCAGAATGGTTTTTGTGGTCTTCATCACGCTCTGGATTACGGCATAAACTCAACCATTATTCGTAGTAAAGGCTGAGAAATCAGCCTGGGTGGTTGAGATGTTAGTACGCTATAGGGCTGATCGTGCCGCAGTAGCCCTGGTGTTGGCGGTGTTTGCCATTCAACTGGGCCTTTTCTTTTACAGCGAGGGCCTGACGACCTGGCTGGCCATGCTGGCACTGCTGCCCATTCAGGTGTCATGTGGCGCCATCTGCCACAATCATCACCATGTGAATGTGTTTGTGAAAAAGCCACTAAACCGGCTTTTCGAATGCATTCTCTACCTGCAGACCGGCACCAGCCCCCTGAGCTGGACCCTGCATCACAATATCGGCCACCACAAGCACTACCTGGACCCGAAACAGGACCCCTCGTCCTGGCAGCAGGCGGATGGCTCGCTGATGCCCCGCTGGCGCTATGTACTGGTCAACACCCTGAAGGTCTACCCGGAAATTCATCGGATCGGAAAAAAGCACCCTCAGTTATACCGGCGCTTTCTCCGTTTGTTGGTACTTGCAAACCTGCCCCTGCTGCTGGCGCTGCTGTACGACCCGCGGAACGCCGTCATTCTTTTCGTCCTGCCCATGGCGGCCATGTTGTTCATGCTGCTGGACAATACCTACGGCCAGCACGCCGGCACCGGTTTTGACGACCACTACCACGCATCGCGGAATGTGGAACTGAAGCGCTACAACCTGCCATCCTGGAATCTGGGCTACCACACCGCGCATCATATGCTGCCCGGCATCCACTGGAGTCAGTTGCCACAACTCCATGACAAGATACGCCACCGCATCCCCGAGCACCTGATCACCGACAACGTCCTGCTGCAGTGGGAACCTGCCCGCCAGCAGCGCGAGGGGATTCCCTCATGAGCCGCGTATTGCTGGTTTTCCTGATCATGGGCTGCGCGGCAGTCGCCCGGGCCCAGGATTGTTATTACTACTGGGTCCACCAGTGCATTGAGGTGGTTGACGCCAGCCAGCGACAGCTGCAGCAATATGTACTGATTTCACCGGCAGTGAACTACCTGCAAGCTGACGAGGGTCAGCAATGCAGCGAGGCCGTGACGCTGCGCCAGACACCCATTGCCACCGAATTGCTTGCCCGCTTCAACCAGGTGGCCAGCAAAATCAGCGCCTGCCAAACCCCCATCACGGAATTGCCAGCCAGAATCTACGACAAGCCTCACCAGGCCACCTGGCACTATAACCGCAGCCGCAAGAGCAACCCCCGGAAAACCGTGATCCCGTTGGCGGACTTGCCGGTGCTCTGACAATAAGCCCTGAAGATCACTGCCAATCGCTGCACATCCGGCTGGTTGTGCTATGATCGACCTGCTTTTTTCATCCGGGGCGAATAATGAAAACAATCAAAACTGCCGCGTTACTGATCTGCACCCTACTGCTCGCCAGCTGCCAGAATCTGCAGGGCGAACGACAAGGGGATTACTACTTCTCTCCCGCCGGCGCCTATATTCTGGATATGAGCATCAACACCTTCCGGGGTGAAGTGGTGCTCGACGAACGATGTGACCGTCAGGGTGGTTCCACCACCTTCTGGGACGGGAGCGGGCGACTGTTTCGCGTTGATTACCTGAGCGCCGAAGACCATCCGATGATCCAGGCACCGCGGTTTGCCTCCGATCTGACCCTGCTCAACCTGACCCTGAACAGCTACCTGCGTGAAGTGGTGGCCAAGGCCCCCATGATTACCAGTGCGGAAGCCTCCTACCGGGAATTCCTGGAAGACGCCGATCCCCGCGCCCTGTTCGCCATTATCGGCATCAATGTGGATGCCGCCCAGGTCAAAGACAGCGAAGTGGGGAACGGGACTTACTACTACGGTTTCATGCTGTTCAAGCGCGGGGATCGTATCTATGTGCTGCAGCATCGCCAACCGGTACTGATGCCCGAGAAAATGAAGGCGGTACTGTTGAATCTGGCTGACGGCATGGAAATTCCCGGTCGCGTCCGCGACGACACGGACATGGAAAAGCTGCGTCGACTGCTGAAGAAAATGGCTCCCGGCGGCACCAGCGGCGATCCGATCCGGTTGTGTGAACCTGCCTGATATTCATTGCGTCGTAAGCGCCTGACGTTGCAACAAGCGCCCGACAAGGTGTTTACTAAACCTGTGTAGCCCGCGTTTCAGAATGATGCGACGCCGGGCTGCCCGCGAATGCAAGAAACAGCGCCCAGACCCTCTTTACGGGTCTGTCGCTGTTTAAATTCACCATCAAAATGATTCGTGCTGTTATGACTTCATTGACACAACAGAGCTGCGACGCATGCCGAGCCGATGCTCCCCGGGTAACCGATCAGGAACGCCAGGAGCTACACGGCCAGATCCCAGACTGGATTCTGGTGGAAGAAGACGGCATTGAAAAACTGCAACGGGTGTTCCCGTTCGGCGATTTTGCCGAGGCACTGACTTTTACCAATCGCGTGGCCGAACTGGCTGAAGATGAGGGCCATCACCCCGCCATCCTCACCGAGTACGGCAAGGTCACTGTCACCTGGTGGACCCACAAGATTGGCGGCCTCCACCGCAATGATTTTATCTGTGCTGCCAAAACCGACGCGCTGCTCAACGACTAACTGAGAAGCACGTTTCGAGGTACGAGTTTCGAAGAGGGAAACCGGTTTTGCCTTTCGCTCCTCGTACCTCTTGCCTCGCCCACCGTATTTCGCTGCCCTGACCATTTCCTCCACCGCCATGATCAAAACGGCTTGCGGCAACCGCCGTTGCCTTTGCTAGCATTCTTCTCAACTGAAGGAGAAACAGCATGGCCCTTTCTGAAGAACAGAAAACCCTGATCAAAGCCGCCAGTGACAAGACCTTTCCGTTTGTGGAGCGCTGCGGGGTGAAAACCCTGGATGTGGAACGGGGCTACTGCAAAATGATGATGCCCCTTGAACCCAATCTTAATCATGTGGGCATCATGTATGCGGGCGCCCTCTACACCATCGCCGAACTGCCCGGCGGAGTGATCTACCTGACGTCCTTCGACACCAAACGCTTCTACCCCATCGTCAAGGACATGGCGATCCGCTTTCGTCGCCCGGCCACCACGGATATCACCGTGGAGATCACCCTGAGTGAAGAGGAAATTGCACGCATCGAAAGCACCACGGAAGAGGTGGGCAAGTGCGATTTCGAGTGGGACGTGGAATTGAAAGACGCCAATGGCGAGGTGGTTGCTATCTCACATAACGTGTATCAGATGCGCAAGATTGGCGCGTGACCCGATTTCCGGCGCGCCCCTGAGATCCTGGAGATACAACGCGCGCCCCCGGGTGTCGGGGCACGAGTTGAAAGAAGCGCAACGCAAGCTTGGCCTTGTCTTTCGAAACTTGCCTCCCGGAACCCGGGGATTCGCTTTAGAGCTCGTCGCTTATCGCCTTGTTATTTCCTGCTGAATTCCTGCACAGCGTCAATAAAGACGCCGGCATGGGCCGGATCCACCTGCGGGGTAATACCGTGCCCCAGATTGAAAATATGGCCCGGGTGGTCACCAAAATCCTCAAGAATTCGCTTCACTTCCGCACGGATCGCATCCGGGGAAGCGTATAGCACCGCCGGGTCCATATTGCCCTGCAAGGCCACCTTGTGGCCGACACGACGACGGGCTTCTCCGATGTTGATGGTCCAGTCCAGTCCCAGGGCATCACAGCCGCTCGCTGCCATGGATTCCAGCCACAGGCCGCCGTTCTTGGTAAACAGGATCACCGGCACCTTGCGGCCTTCGTGATCGCGGATCAGGCCGTCAACGATCTGCTGCATGTATTTCAGGGAAAACTGCTGGTAGGCCTCCGCGGACAGGGCGCCGCCCCAGGTGTCGAAGATCTGTACTGCCTGCGCACCATGACGAATCTGGGCGTTGAGATAGGAAGTCACCGACTGTGCCAGCTTGTCCAGCAGGGCGTGAGCCAACTCTGGCTGGCTGTAGACCATACCCTTGAGATGGCGAAAGTCCTTGCTGGAGCCACCCTCGACCATATAGGTGGCCAAGGTCCAGGGGCTGCCGGAAAAGCCGATCAGGGGAACCCGGCCATTGAGCGCGCCACGAATGGTACTCACCGCCTTCATCACATAACCCAGGTCGCTTTCCGCATCCGGGATTGGCAACGCCGCCACGTCTTCCTCTGTACGCACGACCTTGCGGAATTTCGGCCCTTCGCCGGTCTCGAAATACAGCCCCAAGCCCATGGCATCGGGGATAGTCAGGATATCCGAGAACAGAATCGCGGCATCCAGCGGGTACCGCTCCAGTGGCTGCAGGGTGACCTCGCAGGCCAGATCCGCGTTCTGGCACAGATCCATGAACGAGCCGGCATGCTCGCGACTGGCCCGGTATTCCGGCAAATAACGCCCGGCCTGGCGCATCATCCACACCGGTGTCTGATCAACGGGTTCACGGTTCAGAGCACGCAGAAAACGGTCGTTTTGGAGGGGTGCGAAAGTCATTATTGATCCTATCGGTCTGACATCGGACGCCTGACGCCGGTCGCCCTGAAACACATTACAGAACCCCGCACTTTACCCTATTCCGGGCTCTGTGCGCATAACAAAAAGGCCCGCAATGCGGGCCTTTTGCATCCTGCGTCAGACATCAGATGCCTGACCGGATTCATACATCCAGATAATCAAGAATACCCTTGGCCGCTTCGCGCCCTTCCCAGATGGCGGTCACCACCAGGTCGGAGCCGCGCACCATGTCGCCGCCGGCAAAGATCTTCTCATTGCTGGTCTGGAACGGGAATTCCTGCTCTTCCGCCGCCTGCACACGACCGGAATCGTCCGTAGCCACATTCTTGGGCTCGAACCAGTCCGCCGGACTGGGACGGAAACCGAAGGCCACGATCACCGCATCCGCCGGCAGAATTTCCTCACTGCCCGGGATCGGTTCGGGACGACGACGACCGTTGTTGTCCGGCTCGCCCAGCTTGGTTTCCACGACTTTCACGCCGGTGACCTTGCCGTCTTCTCCCACCACTTCGATGGGCTGACGGTTGAACAGGAACTGCACGCCTTCTTCCTTGGCGTTGGCCACTTCCTTACGGGAACCGGGCATATTCTCTTCGTCGCGGCGGTAGGCGCAGACCACGCTGTCCGCCTGCTGGCGAATGGAGGTGCGGTTGCAGTCCATGGCGGTATCACCACCCCCCAGCACCACAACACGCTTGCCTTTCATGTCGATGAAGTCGGCCGGGTCTTTCTCGAAGCCCAGGTTGCGGTTGGCATTGGCCACCAGGAACGGCAACGCCTCATGCACACCCTCCAGGTCTTCACCGGGGAAACCGCCCTTCATGTAGGTATAGGTACCCATCCCCATGAAGACCGCATCGTAGTCAGCCAGCAGTTCATCAATGGTGATGTCCTTGCCCACTTCCACGCCCAGACGGAATTCCACGCCCATGCCTTCAAACACCTCACGGCGCTTGGCCATGACCGGTTTTTCCAGCTTGAACTCAGGGATACCAAAGGTCAGCAGACCGCCGATTTCCTCATAACGGTCGAAGACCACCGGCTTGACGCCACTGCGTACCAGCACGTCAGCACAGCCAATACCCGCGGGGCCGGCACCGATTACGGCGACCTTCTTGTCGGTCCATACCACCTTGGACATGTCCGGACGCCAGCCCATGGCCAGGGCGGTGTCGGTGATGTACTTCTCGGTGGCACCGATGGTCACCGCACCGAAACCGTCATTCAGGGTACAGGCCCCTTCACAGAGACGGTCCTGCGGGCAGACACGACCACAGACTTCCGGCAGGGAGTTGGTCTGGTGACTCAGCTCCACCGCTTCCATCAGATTGCCTTCACTGATCAGCTTCAACCAGTTGGGAATGTAGTTGTGGACCGGGCACTTCCACTCACAATACGGGTTGCCGCAGTGCAGGCAACGATGTGCCTGGTGCTCCACTTCCCGGGTTTCGAACGGGTAGTAGATTTCCTCGTACTTGTGCTTGCGGTCTTCAATGTCCTTTTTCTTCGGATCGTGCCGGGGCACGTCGAGAAACTGGAAGTTGTTGCTCAAACGTTCAGCCATGGTCTCCCCCGTTATGCCGGATTGGCACGCGTGCTCTTGAGCAGGTTTTCCAGGCTTGCGGCCTTGGGCTTAACCAGCCAGAACTTGCGGCTCATGGCATCAAAGTTATCCAGAATGTACTGGCCCCATTCGCTGCCGGTCTCTTGCACGTAATCGGAGATCACGCCCCGCAGGTGACTGCGGTGAGATTCGGTGGCTTCGGAGCTGATGCGATGCAGTTCGATCAGTTCCGGGTTGATGCGGTCGAAGAAGTCGTTGTCCTCGTCCAGTACAAAGGCGAAACCACCGGTCATGCCGGCACCGAAGTTATGTCCGGTGCGACCCAGCACGGTGATGGAACCGCCGGTCATGTACTCACAGCAGTGATCGCCGGCGCCTTCCACTACGGCGTGGGCGCCGGAGTTACGTACCCCGAAACGCTCACCGGCCGTCCCGGCCGCCAGCAACTTGCCGCCAGTCGCCCCGTACAGACAGGTGTTACCGATGATGGCGGTTTCCTGGCTCTTGAACGGGCTGCCATTGGGCGGACGAATCACCAGCTTGCCGCCAGCCATGCCCTTGCCCACGTAATCGTTGGCATCACCTTCGATGTACATATGCAGGCCGCCGGCGTTGAACACACCGAAACTCTGACCCGCGGTACCGGTGAAACGCACCTTGATCGGCGCCGTTTCCATATCCAGGTTACCGTGACGCTTGGCAATCTCGCCGGACACCCGGGCCCCCACGGAGCGATCACAGTTGGTGATCTCGTAGTGGAAGGAACCGCCGGATTTGCTGTCGATGGCGGTCAACATGTCTTCCACCATCTTCTGGTTCAGCAACGCCTTGTCGAACGGCTCGTTACGGCTGACCTGACAGTGGGTGGGCTTGTCCGCCGGCACCAGGTCGTTGCGCAGGATCGGGGTCAGATCCAGCTTGCCCTGACGCACGGTCTCGCCTTCCAGCACTTTCAGCAGGTCGGTACGACCGATCAGCTCGGGAATGCTTTTCACGCCCAGCAACGCCAGCAGCTCACGGACTTCCTTGGCCACAAAGGTGAAGTAGTTGATCAGCAGCTCGGGGGCACCAATGAAGTGCTCCTTGCGCAGATCGTCACGCTGGGTGGCCACACCGGTGGCGCAGTTGTTCAGGTGGCAGATACGCAGGTACTTACAACCCAGCACCACCATGGGCACGGTGCCGAAACCGAAGGACTCTGCACCCAGGATGGCCGCCTTGATCACGTCCAGACCGGTCTTCAGACCACCATCGGTCTGCAACCGGATCTTGTCGCGCAGGTCGTTGCCACGCAGGGCCTGATGGGCTTCCGCCAGACCCAGCTCCCAGGGAGAGCCCGCATAGCGGATGGAAGTCAGCGGGCTGGCCGCGGTACCGCCATCGTAGCCGGAAATGGTGATCAGGTCCGCGTAGGCCTTGGCCACACCGGAGGCCACGGTCCCCACGCCAGGCTCGGACACCAGCTTCACGGACACCTGGGCATCCGGGTTGACCTGCTTGAGGTCGAAGATCAGCTGGGCCAGATCCTCAATGGAATAGATATCGTGGTGCGGCGGCGGCGAGATCAGGGTCACGCCGGGCACGGAGTGACGCAGACGCGCGATCAGCGCATTCACCTTGCCGCCGGGCAGCTGGCCGCCCTCGCCGGGCTTGGCGCCCTGGGCCACCTTGATCTGCAGCACTTCGGCATTGACCAGGTAATGCGGGGTCACGCCGAAACGACCAGAGGCGATCTGCTTGATCTTGGATACACGCTCGGTGCCGTAACGGGCCGGGTCTTCGCCGCCCTCACCGGAGTTTGAACGACCGCCCAGACGATTCATGGCGGTGGCGATGGCTTCGTGGGCTTCCGGGCTCAGGGCGCCGAGGGACATGCCCGCGGAATCGAAGCGCAGCAGGATGTTCTCCAGCGGCTCCACCTCTTCCACGTCGATGGCGTCCACGTCATCACGCAGAGCAAAGAGGTCCCGCAAGGTGGCCACCGGGCGCTTGTTCACCAGCTCAGCGTATTCCTTGTAAGCATCGTAGTCACCGTCCTGGGTGGCCCGGTGCAGAGCGTAGATCACGTCCGGATTGAAGGCGTGATATTCCTTGCCGTGGATGTACTTGAGAATACCACCGGCATCAATGGGCTTGCGCTGTTTCCAGGCGTCCTTGGCCAGGCTCTGCTGATCCGCCTCGAAATCCTCGAAGCTGGCACCCTGGATACGGCTGGGCACACCCCGGAAGCACAGATCCACCACATCACTGGCGATACCCACGGCTTCAAACAGCTGGGCACCCCGGTAGGAGGTGATGGTGGAAATCCCCATCTTGGAGAGGATCTTCATCAGGCCCTTGTTGATGCCTTTGCGGAAATTCTTCTGCAGTTCCACCGCATCACCGAGCAGCTCGCCGGAACGCACCATGTCGGAGATCACGTCGTAGGCCAGATACGGGTAGACGGCGGTGGCGCCGAAACCAAACAGCACCGCGAAGTGATGGGAATCACGGGCGGTGGCGGTTTCCACGATGATATTGGCGTCGGAGCGCAGCCCTTTTTCGGTCAGGGAATGGTGCACCGCGCCGGTAGCCATCAAGGCGTGGATGGTCAGCTTGTCCTGGACAATACCGTGATCGGTAAGCACCAGGATCACCTTGCCATCGCGGACCGCCTGGGCAGCCTGTTCGCAAAGGTTTTCCACCGCCTTGCGCAGACCAATCTGCGGATCGTAATGCAGGCTCAGCTTGGCCACATCGTATCCGGGACGATCGATCTTCATCAGGTTGGTGAACTTGGAATGGGACAGCACCGGCGTGGACAAAATCGCCCGGTCGGCATGGTCCGCCGTTTCCTCGAACACGTTCCGTTCGGCACCCACACAGGTTTCCAGGCTCATCACGATCGCTTCGCGCAGCGGATCGATGGGCGGGTTGGTCACCTGGGCAAACTGCTGCCGGAAGTAGTCATACAGGGAACGCTCACGGCGTGACAGCACCGCCATGGGCGTGTCATCGCCCATGGAACCGGTGGCTTCCTGGCCGGATTCGGCCAGAGGGCGCAGCACCTGATCGCGCTCTTCGAAGCTGATCTGGAAGAATTTCTGATAGCTCAGCAGGTCCTGCTGATCCACCTCGTCGGTACGCTCCACTTCGTGGTCGTAGTCCGCTTCGATGCGCAGGGCATTCCCTTTCAGCCAGTCCCGGTAGGGGTGACGCACCTTGAGACGATTGTCGATGTCCTTGGTGTGCAGCACCTCGCCGGTTTCGGTATCCACGGCCAGGATCTGGCCCGGTCCGACCCGACCCTTGGCCACCACGTCTTCCGGCTTGTAGCCGTAAACGCCGATTTCCGAAGCCAGGGTAATAAAACCGTTCTTGGTCACTACCCAGCGAGCCGGGCGCAGACCATTACGATCAAGCATACAGACCGCATAACGGCCATCCGTCATCACCAGGCCGGCAGGACCGTCCCAAGGCTCCATGTGCATGGAGTTATATTCGTAGAAGGCACGCAGATCCGAATCCATGGTTTCCACGTTCTGCCAGGCCGGCGGGATCATCATGCGCACGGCGCGGAACAGATCCATACCCCCAGCCAGCAACACTTCCAGCATGTTGTCCATGCTGGAGGAGTCGGAACCGGTACGGTTGACCAGCGGGCTGAGCTCTTCCAGGCCGGGCAGCAGTTCGTTTTCGAACTTGTTTTCCCGGGCCAGCGCCCAGTTACGGTTACCCTGCACGGTGTTGATCTCACCGTTGTGGGCCAGGTAACGGAACGGCTGGGCCAGCGGCCACTGCGGCAGGGTGTTGGTGGAAAAGCGTTGATGGAACACCACAATGGCGGTTTCCATGGCGCTGTCACCCAGGTCCGGGAAGAACGCCGGCAGATCCACCGGCATCATCAGACCCTTATAGGAGATCACCGAGGCCGACAGGGAGCAGACGTAGAAGTAACCATCGTTCTCGATGGCCTTTTCCGCGTGGCGGCGGGCAAAGAACAGGCGGCGGTTGAGCTCCTGCTCGGTGTTGCCGTCGGCCGCCACCAGCACCTGCCAGAAGCCGGGCAGGGAAGCACGGGCCAGGTCACCGAGACAGGCGTCGTCGGTGGGCACTTCCCGCCAGCCCAGCACCTGCACATCCTGGGCTTCCAGCGCGGCATTGATAGCCGCTTTCTGGGCGTCAGCCTGGGCCGCGTCCGGGTGGGTGAATACCATCCCCACGCCGTAGTTTTCCGGCAAGGTAATGGACTGGGCCTCCGCAACCTTGCGGAAGAAAGAATCGGGTTTCTTGAGCAACAGACCGCAGCCATCACCGGTTTTTCCGTCGGCATTAATGCCGCCCCGGTGAGTCATACATGTCAGTGCTTCGATGGCCGTTTGCAAAAGCTCGTGGCTGGCGTTGCCCTCCATATGGGCAATCAGACCAAAACCACAGTTGTCCCGGAATTCTCCGGGCTCAGTGAGCCCCCGCACCAGCGTTGAGTTCTGCTGCATCAAAACCTTTCCTCTTGAAATTCAGAGACTTACAGAAGGCGAATGGCGTCAGGATAGTGGTGACGGCAAAAAAGGGATATGCATTCTACACATTGCGCCCTTGGGCGACAAATTGAACAGTCACCCAAGGGCTATTTTTGTTTTCAGAGCTCGCTGCGAATGTCGGCCATCTTGCGGGGAAAAGGCCCCGCTGAGCGCAACTTTGCAGGCAACGTCGACTTTGCATCCAGGGCAGCCTGACGGCTGGAATAGTCCCCTGAGAGCACCAGATAGACGGATTTCCCGTTCCGCTCGGCCCGATAATAGGCCCCTTTGCGCTCCAGCTGATCCAGCACCCCACGCGCGCTGGCCTCCTGACTGGTGACCGTAATCTGCAGAAACCAGCGGCTGTCGTCCAAGGTCGCCAGCCAGTCTTCGCGCTGATAGCCCAGCTCCGCATCCAGCCCACTGAGGGCCGGCTCACTGGCAGGCACCGTATCCGGCTGATCAGGCTCTTGCGCAGACACCGGCTGCGTTTCTGGCCCCTCCGCAGGCTCAGATTCCTGAGCTGCCGGCTCCTGTGTCATTGCCACCTCAGGCTCCTCACGAGCAGGGGCGGATTGCATGACCGGGTCCGTCACCGGCGTCAGGGACACATTGGCCGCTTCCTCATTGGCTTCCGGCTCGGACTCTGGTGACTGACGTTCCGGCAGGTCCTCCAATCTCGCCACCGGCTCCATGGAGGAGGCCAACGGACGTGTGGGCGCATCGTCTGCGCCACTGGCATCAGCATCTGCCGTGGCGGGCTGCTCGGGCACCGGCAAGGCAAGCTCACGAGATTGCCCTTGGCCCTCGCCGTCATCATTGCCACCTGAGAAAACCGACCAGACGATCGCCACCACAACGAGCAGGCCAACAGCCGCTGCCACATGACGCCATGGCGGCGTCACCGCGGCGCGACGATCCTGCCCCTCTTCCGGACTGTCCCGGTCATCAAACTCCGTATCGTCTTCATCCTCGACGTCCACTGCCGATGAGGAAAAGGACAGCTCTTCCTGGGAATCGTCATCCGCCGGGCGGGACGCGAAGGCAGCAGCAGGCTCGACACCGGCTTCTTCTTCACGAGAGGCGGACATCATCATTGGCGCCCCCGCATCCTGGCTGCGCAGCAGCTCCAGAAGGCGGGCGATATTGCCATCACTGTCATGGCGCAAGCGGTCAGCCTCGTCCGCCTCCAACTCAATTCCGAGCACGAACCAGGCAAAATCCTGAATGTCATCAGCAACCAGGGAGGGCAGATCAAGCACATCATCCAGCGCCAGATCCGCGCTCTTGAGTTTTTCCACCGTGCCCGGCAGCCCCCCGAACACATAACCCAGGCGGGCGCCCAGCTTCTGCTTCAGGGCAGCCATGGTAGCGACAGCGTCGTCCTGCAGATCCTCACTGTTGTCGACCACCACCAGGATGCGGCCGTCGGCCAGAGCCTCGCGAAGCTTGTCAGGAAGTGCCGCCCTGTCGATATCGAAATGCCGCAGCAAAGACTCAATGACCACGTTGGCATTGTGCTCCGCCCCGCCGTCGATCCGCACAATTTCCATATCGCCAAGCAACGCCATCACCGTATGGCCAAGCAACGTAGAGACACCGCTACCGCTATCGCCTTCCAGTGCCACCACGGAACCCAGTCCGGCATGGGCAGTCAGCGCATCCAGATAATCGCCACGGGATGCACCACTGAAAAAACGGTCGTCATCATGTTCCACAAAAAGCCTCCAGTGTCTGGCGTAATGCCCCAGCATCATAGTCTGCCGTGACCACAGCCTCACCCAGCTGTCGCAGCAACACAAGACGAAGCTGGCCGTTTTGTACTTTCTTGTCCAGCGACATCAGATCCATGAACTGATCCGGCGTCATCCCGGCAGGCGTTGCCACCGGCAACTGCCATTGTGCCAGCACATCGGCCAGCCCGGCCTCCAAACCCGCGTCTACCCAGCCCAGCCTGACCGACATATTCACTGCCATGAGCATGCCGACCGCGACTGCCTCTCCGTGCAACCACTTACTGTAACCCGTGGCCGTCTCAATAGCGTGACCAAAGGTATGACCCAGATTGAGCAAGGCACGGTTACCCTGCTCGGTTTCATCATCAGCCACCACCTGAGCCTTGTTATCGCAACTGCGATAGATCGCTTCAGACAATGCCTCTGTGTCTCTGGACAACAGCCTTTCGTTGTTGGTTTCCAGCCAATGGTAAAAATCCGGGTCGCGAATCAGGCCATACTTGATCACTTCCGCATAGCCAGCGGCCAGCTCACGCTGCGGCAGGGAGGCCAGAACATCCGTGTCGATCAACACCAGGCGCGGCTGGTGAAACGCACCAATCATGTTCTTTCCACGGGGATGATTGACGGCGGTCTTGCCACCAACAGACGAATCCACCTGGGCAAGCAACGTCGTCGGCACCTGAATAAAGTCCACCCCACGCTGATAACAGGCGGCAGCGAACCCCACCATATCGCCAATCACGCCGCCGCCGAGAGCAACAAGCGTGGTCGTGCGCGAGTGGCGCTTGGCCATCAACGCATCGAAAATGCTTTCCAGCGTTTCCAGCGTCTTGAACGCCTCACCATCCGGCAGGACCAGGGTATCGCACTGACATCCCGAAAAATGCGGGGTCAGTCGCTCCAGATAAAGAGGGGCAATGGTCTCGTTGGTAACGATCATCACCTGATTGCCGCGCACCTGCTCGGCAAGGGGGAAGGTGTCGAGCAAGCCGGCACCGATGTGAATCGGGTAACTACGCTCGGCCAGGGCCACCTGAAGTGTTCGCATTGGATCTCCGACAGACATTGGGATGGTAGGCAATGGCAAGAGAGAAGCATCGGCAACTGCCAGACAAAACGATGCGCCACATCGCCGAGGGCCACTCAGTCAGCGCCGTTCATTCGGTGCAACAATCGCCTGCCAAGGCCATATTATCCTTGTCGGTGAGACGCCAAACAAGCCAGCACGTCATCCGCCACCTTTTTCAGGTTACCGGAGGCCGTAGACACCAAGTGATGAGACACCTGTCGATAAAGAGGATCCCGCTCGGCGAACAGCGCTTCAAGTTTAGCGCGCGGGTCTGCGGTTTGCAGGAGGGGGCGATTCTTGTCGTTTCGGGTGCGGGCAAGCTGAACGTCAACAGGGGTCCACAGATAGACCACACAGCCGCGCTCATGGAGCATATCCCTGTTCGCTGGCGTCACCACAACGCCACCCCCAGTCGCCAACACAATACCATCCTGGCGAGTCAGCTCATCAATAGCCTCTTGCTCGCGACGGCGAAAACCGGCCTCGCCTTCCATATCGAAGATCCACGGGATATCCGCCCCCGTCTTCTCCTCAATAACCCGATCAGAATCGAAGAAGGGATAGTCCAGTATCTGGGAAAGGTGGCGCCCCAGGGTGCTTTTCCCAGCACCCATGGGGCCAACCAGTATTAGAGAGGGATTCGTCTTGGTCACCGATTTGCCAAAGCATCCTTCATCAGGCGGGGAGTGATGAAGATCAGGAGTTCCTGCTTGTTATCACGCTTGATGGTTTTCTTGAACAAGTTGCCAATCCACGGCAAGTCACCCAGGAAGGGAGTCTTGGTCACGGAATTGATCTTTTCTTGCTGGAAAATACCACCAAGCACGACAGTCTCTCCATCATTCACCAGAACAGAGGTTTCAACACGGTTGGTGTTGATGGCAGCAGAACCTTCCGCGTTGAAAGAATCGTTATTCACCTTCAGCTCCATGATGATATTACCATCCGGAGTGATGTGTGGCGTCACCTCCAACTTGAGTTCCGCCTCCACAAAATCAATGGCAGTTGCACCAGAAGCAGTGGCGATCTCGAAAGGCACCTGCTGCCCGGAGGCAATAATTGCAGGCTGCTGATCGGCGGTAAGAACCTTGGGAGTCGCAACCAGCTCACCATGCCCCTCAGCCTCCAGGGCGGACAATTCCAGCTCAATCAGACCAGATGTCAAGGACGTGAAACCAATGGCAAACCGGGAGGCATCCGCAGAATCCACACCCAAATCCACGATCAAATCATCGCCATTCTCAATATCTTCGAACTCAAAATCATCTGGCCCGAAATCCACATCATCGGGATCAATAGCCGGAGTTGCCTGAGCAACTGTAGAATCCACATTGGTTGCATGCAGGTTTCTCAGCGATTGGAGCCGACCGGAAAAGCCAAAGGTCTTTTTATCCTGCAGCATTGATTCGGTATTGAAACCCAATCCGCCCCAACGCACACCGAATTCGTCAGCAATATTATTGCTTGCGACGACAACACGAGCCTCAATCAGTACCTGCCGAACAGGAACATCCAGGGTATCAATCAAGTCCCTGACTTCCTGCAATTTCGCCTGTGTATCCTGAATAATCAGCGTATTCGTTCTCTGATCCACGACCACGGAACCACGAGCAGATACCAGCGCCTCACCTTTGCCACCAGCATTACTGATCAAGGCTTTCATATCGGTGGCATTCGCGTAATTGATATTAATAAACTGAGTACGAAGGGGCGCCAGGGCCTCAATTTTCTTCTGGCTTTCCAGTTCCAGTTGTTCCCGCGCAGCGATTTCATCGGCAGGCGCCACCAGCAAGACATTGCCCACCTGACGCTTATCCAGACCTTTGGTCTTCAGAATCAGCTCCAGAGCCTGATCCCAAGGAACGTTCTGCAGCCGAAGGGTAATTCGGCCATCAACCGTATCTGACGCAACGAGATTCAACCCTGTGAAGTCAGCGATCAGCTGCAAAACCGACCGCACCTCGATATCCTGAAAATTCAGAGACAGCTTCTCACCGGTGTATTCAAAGGCATCCTTGTTTTTGCGTTCAGCCTCTGCACGGGTAATGGGCTTAACATTGATGCTGAACTGATTGTCCGCCTGATACGCCAGATACTCCCAGGTACCGGTTGGCTCAATGGTAACAACGACGCTGTCATCGCTACTCTTCGTGTCCACAACTCGGACTGGTGTGGCAAAATCAGTGACATCCAGTTTTCTGACCAATTCATTGGCAACACCAGCGCCAACGAATTTGGCAACAATTCTTCCACCCTCTTCTTTCACATCGACAGGTATGGAGGCTTTGGAAAGCCCAACAATAACCCGACCTTCGCCGCTATCGCCGCGTCTGAAGTCAACACTCTCTACAGAAGCATCATCGTCAGCCGCTACGTCACTGGTCTGGCCGGAAGCCGGCTCCCGTTGCTCATCGCCCAGCAATACAACAAGGTCATTCCCTTCAACCCGGGTTGAGTACCCTGTCAACGAGTCCAGATTAAAAATAAGCCGGGTTCTGTCCTTTGCCTCGACGATGGTGACACTGCGGGCATTGCCCGTTCCAAGGTTCTTTTGTTTTTCCGCAATTTCACTATCAGCCCCAACAAGGTCCAACGCGATTCTGGCGGGTTTTTCGATGCTGTAACCTTTTGCCTCGGGCACACCACCATCAAACTTCAGGCGGACTTCCATGCCATCGCCGGACAGAGAATTCGCTTCAATGGACGTGAGAGTGTCCGCGGCTGCGAAAGAGCTGCAGACTGACAAAACCCCCATAGCGAGAAAGCCCGCCAAGCGCCGGGAGAAGCTCATTTTTGTTGTCAATTTTTTGATATTCATAACTGGATCCCCAGCAACTGTTATTCTGAAATGGCGACGTTACTAGAACGCTCGACCCAGCCATCACGACCATCTGGCACGATTTCTATAAGGCTAACCCTGCTTTCGGAAACATCCTTCACCAAGCCAAAGTTTTTCCCCATGTAGCTCCCTGGCTTGACTCGGGTAACCGCACCGGATGGATCAGCTATCAGCGCCTGAAGTGATTCTCCCGGCTTGGTAATCGTACCTACCATTTTCAATGCATCCAGAGCGAATCGCTCCAGGTACTCTTTTGGCCTACCCATGTCTGGCTCCACTTTCCGCCCATCAGGTACAGCCATGATTTCTTGGTCGGAAGGTGCAGAAAATGGTGAACGAAGCTGATGCGCACCATATGCATAGGTTGCAATTGGCTTGAACTCCGGCGGCGGCTCTATTCGCCCTCTTGGCCTCGCCTTTATTTCCTGCAACCGGGCCTCAAGCTCACCCAGGTTCGCCCCTGTTCCACACCCCGTCAAACCCAGAAGAAAAAGTATCGCAACAGGAACCGCTGCATATTTTTTTGCCAACATCACCTGCCCCCTATTTATTCTGACCACGAGCCGGTCCTGTACTTTGAGAACTGCCGTCCTGACTTGAATAACGATACGTCTTGGCGGTGATATTCATATTCAGCAGGCCCAGGGCCTTGGCTTCTTTATCGGTAGGCCACTCAATCACAAAATCGTGGAGCGTCACAATTCGCGGCAAGGCTGCCACACCAGAAACGAAGGAGCCGAAACCATGATAATCGCCCAAGGCACTGATCTCGATGGGAAGTTCGGCATAAAACTCTTTTTCAGCCTCTTCCTTGAGTTCGATTTTCTCAAACTCCATCCCACTTCCCAGTCCGGTATGGGTAATATCCTCAAGCAAACCCGGGACTTCAGTGTCCTTTGGCAGCTGCTTCAGAAGCGCCCCGAAAGTTTGCTCCATTTCGACAAGCTGTGCCCGGAACTGATCAAGGTTGTGCGCCTCAAAAGCTTTATTCTCATAACTCTTGAGTAGCGACGCCTCTTCTCTTTGCTGTTGCTCCAGAGCAGCATTTAAATCCTTGATAACCAGGAAATAGCCCATCAAGAGCACGGCAATCAAAACGAGAACTGCGGCACCCGCTTTTATTGGCGCAGGCCATCCCCCCACATTTTCAAAGTCGAGACTATTGAGCTCTTCGATCAGCTCTCGCATATCCATGTTTTTCAGCTCAGAGGCTTTCATTGTTTTTCTTCCTCTTTATTGCTGGTCGGGGAGGCTTGCTTAACCGTCAATGTAAAGCTGTTTGCCTGCGAGCCATCTTCCAGAGCCGTTACATTTTGCAGATTCGCTTCTTTGAACCATTCAGATTGATCCAGATTACGCATCAGCCTTGAGATACGGTTATTGGACTCGGCGATCCCGTTGATTGTGTAAAGATCGCCTATACGACTCAATTTTGAATAAAACACGCCGTCCGGCAAGGTCCTGACCAACTGATCAAACACATAGACGATTGTTGGGCGGTTGCCCTGGAGGCTCTGTATCACCTCCATTCTCGCAACCAGCTCATCTCTTCTCGTCTTTAGCTCTTTGATCTCTTTAATTTTCCCATCAAGCTCCGCTGCCTTGGTCTGGATATGACTATTCCTGGCGCGCTGGTCAGCAATTTTTTGATCCACCACGCTTTTCCAACCAAAAAACAGCACCGCACCCAAAACGGCGGCCATCACCAAAAGAACGATAAATTCCTGTTGCTGGCGCTTGCGGCGCTCTTCCCGCCACGGCAGCAGGTTAATTGTTGTTGTCATTGGTCAAAGCTCCTCAATGCCAAACCGCATGCGATCATCAATGCCGGCGCATCATTGGCAATAGCAGAAGCCCCCACCTTGTTTGCCAGCGCCATATCATTGAACGGGTTGGCCACGGAACAGCTGGCACCCACTTTTTCCTGAATCAGGTCTGCCAGGTCCTGGATTGACGCTGAGCCCCCGGCCAGCAGGATATAGTCCACCTCATTGAACTGGGTGGAGCCATAGAAAAATTGCAGCGACCGATTGACCTGCTGAACCACAGCATCCTTGAAGGGCTGCAGCACTTCCGCTTCATAATCATCCGGCAGCTCGCCGGTTTTTTTGGCAAGCCCGGCCTCTTCCATGGAAATACCGTAACGGCGCTGAATTTCTTCGGTCAGCTGCTTGCCTCCGAACAGCTGCTCGCGGGTGTAGACGCTGCGCCCCTGATGGAAAACGTTCAAGGTCGTCATGGTGGCACCGATATCGAAGACAGCGACGGTCTCCAGTTCCTCGGCGTTGGGCAGTCCCGGCAACACCAGCTGGAAAGCCCGCTCCATCGCGTAGGCTTCCACATCGACGGCCTTGGCCTGCAAACCGCCAATTTCCAGAGCATCGGTTCGCATTTCCACGTTTTCTGTCCGGGAGGCGGCAACGAGCACTTCCACACGCTCATCATTACCTTCGACAGGCCCCATGACCTGGAAGTCCATGCGGACCTCGTCCAGCGGGAAGGGAATATACTGGTCGGCTTCCACCTTCAGCTGGCTCTCCATCTCGTCTTCGCTGAGAGAGGCATCCATTTCAATCAGTTTGGTGATCACGGCAGAGCCGGACACTGCCACCGCCGCGGTTTTCGCCCCGGGACGGGCGCGGCTGACCAGACGGGCAATCGCATCCCCGACGCCCTCCACGTCACTGATGTTTTTTTCGACAACCGCATTGGCAGGCAAGGGCTCAACCCCATAGCTCTCTACCTTGTAGCGGTTCCCCGATTTGGACAGCTCTAGCAGCTTCACCGCCGTGGAGCTGATGTCGATCCCCAGGAGTGTCTGGGCCTTTTTTCTGAGGAAAGGCAGCACTGTTGTCGTCCCGTCTGGTTATTATTAAAGTGTTTTTTCTTGATAAAGATACACTTACAGGTTTTTTATGTCGAATCACTTTAGGTCTAGTAATAGCAGAACAGATATTAGATCACAACAACCTTTCCACCATATAATGACCCACTTCACGGGCCCACTAGGCCTTTCTACCGATCCCAGCCAGTAGTTGCCGAAAACATGCGCTTACCCACCTGGACCCGATACCTGCTCCTTCTCCTGATTGCCGGCGCCGGTGGCGGGTTATCCATTTTGGCCGCCAGTTATCTGTATCTGGCTCCACAACTCCCCCCAGCCAGCCAGATCCGCGAAGTGGAATACCAGATTCCACTGCGCATTTACAGCAATGATATAAAACTTATTGCCGAATACGGGGAAAAGCGCCGACAACCGGTATCCTTTGACGAATTGCCGAAAACCCTGGTCCAGGCGGTGCTGGCCGCAGAGGATGAACGCTTTTTCAGGCACAACGGGGTCGACCTGAAAGGCCTGGTGCGGGCCGCGGTGGAATTGGCACGCTATCGGGAAATCCGCTCCGGCGGCTCCACCATCACCATGCAGGTGGCGCGCAACTTCTTCCTCAGCCGTGACCAGCGCTTCCTGCGCAAATTCAACGAAATCGTGCTGGCCATCCAGATTGAGCGGGTGCTCAGCAAGGAAGAGATTCTCGAGCTTTACCTGAACAAGATCTATCTCGGCCACCGGGCCTATGGGGCAGAAGCCGCCGCCCAAGTGTACTACGGCAAATCCGTCGGCGAACTCAATATCGCCCAACAGGCAATGATTGCCGGCCTGCCAAAGGCTCCTTCCGCTTACAACCCGATCACCAACCCGGAGCGGGCCAGAATAAGACGTAACTGGATTCTGTTCCGCATGGAAGAAACCGGGGCGCTGACTCGCGAAGAACGCGAAATTGCCCAGTCCGAGCCTGTCAGTGCCCGCTTCCATGCCGCCCAGCCTGAAGTGGATGCTGCCTATGTGGGGGAAATGGTACGCCTGCAGGCCGCCAGGCTGGTGGAGCAGGACATTTTCACCGACGGCATTCGCATCATTACCACCATCGACAGCAAACGGCAGACCGCGGCTGTCCAGGCACTGCGAGCCGGCCTTCACAGCTATGACGAGCGCCATGGTTATCGCGGGCCGCTGGCACAACGGGACGTGAGCGCAGCGCCGACGCTGCCAGCCATCAGCGCTTCCGACAATGAGCAGCCCCCTGCGGAGGAGAGCGAACTGCCCGCACAGGCTGAAAAAGCGGAAATCGAGAAAACCATTACCGGACTGGACCCCAACGTGGCCCACTGGGTTGCCATGATCCGCGACCAGCAACGTATCGGCCCGCTGCAACCGGTCATCGTTACCCGAGTGGGAGAAGAGGATGCCGACATCCTTTTCCGGGACGGCAAACGCGCCCGGCTTGCCTGGGAGGACATCCGCTGGGCTCGCCCGCAGCTCAACAACAAGTATGTGGGAGAAGAACCCAAGACCGCCGGCGATGTACTATCCCGTGGCGATATTATTCGCGTTCGCCCCGTGGGCCCGGAGGAAAGTCGCCGCTGGCGCCTGGCCCAGCTCCCCGCTGCACAGTCGGCACTGGTCTCGCTGGACCCGTCCAATGGGGCTGTGGTCGCCATGCAGGGCGGCTACAGCTTCTCTGCGTCGAACTTCAACCGGGCCGTACAAAGCGAGCGCCAGGCCGGCTCCGTGTTCAAACCCTTTATCTATACCTCGGCCATGGAAAACGGCTTCACCCCCGCCTCCATCATCAACGATGCGCCGGTGGTGTTCGATGACGACAAACTGGAAACCGCCTGGCGTCCCACCGGAGCCAGCGGCAAGTTCTACGGCCCCACCCGCATGCGCGAAGCCCTGTATCGCTCGCTGAACCTGGTCTCCATTCGTATTCTGCGCCAGATCGGCATCAGCCAGGCCATGAACACCCTGAAACGCTTCGGCCTTCCTGCAGAAGGCTTCCAGCGCGACCTGTCCCTGGCACTGGGCAGTGCCAGCGTCACCCCGATGGATATCGCCACTGCCTACAGCGTTTTTGCCAACGGTGGTTACCGGGTCACCCCCTGGGCCATTCAACGTATCGAGAACGCCGATGGCGACATCCTCTGGCAGGCACCGGAAGTGATACTCTGCGAACCTCCCTGCCTGCCCCCCCTGGCGCTGACAGACGACAATATCAAACCTGCCACCCCTGAGGACTCCAGCCCGGACAGCGAGGACAGCACCGACGAGCCAGTGGTGACAATACAGCCTGACCCGGTCATGGCCCCCCGGGTACTGGATCCGCGTATTGCCTGGTTGATGGACTCCATGCTGCAGGACGTGATCCGCGCAGGGACCGGCAGCAAGGCAAGGGCTCTGGGCCGCGATGACCTGGCCGGCAAGACCGGCACCACCAACGACCAGGTGGACGCCTGGTTCTCCGGTTATTCTCCGGATCTGGTCGCCACCGTCTGGGTCGGTTTCGACAACCCGGCCAATCTGGGTTGGGGCGAATATGGTGGCAAGGCAGCCCTGCCAATCTGGATCGACTACATGGGCCCGGCCCTGGAAGGCATTCCTGAACGGCAACTGGAGCAGCCCTCCGGCATCGCCACCGTACGCATCGACCCGGACAGTGGTCTGCTGGCGCGCCCGGACAACCCCAATGCCATCCGCGAATACTTTATTGAGGATCAGGTGCCCGAGCTGGAGCCCCAGCGCGGCCCGGGTGGTGGCACCAGTGCCCCCGAGCAAATTTTCTGAACGGCCCGCGATAGCGCCGGGCATTGCCTGGCGCCTGACCAGCCATAAAAAAACCGCCTTCCGGCGGTTTTTTTATGGCTGACTGCTTCTCCTACAACTCGGGAAAAATCTCATCCAGCGAGTTCAATGGATAGTGGGAAGGATACCCCTTGCGAGCCACACCACAATCCACTGCCGCACGGGCGACTGCGGAGGACACCCGCCCCAGAAGACGCGGGTCATTGGGTTTGGGAATAATGTAGTCGGCACCGAAGGTCAGCGGCTCCCCACCATAGGCATCCAGCACTTCCTGAGGCGGCGCCTCTCGCACCAGCTCGGCAATGGCATGCACTGCGGCGATCTTCATTTCCTCGGTGATTGAGGTGGAACGGACATCCAGCGCCCCCCGGAACATGTACGGGAAACACAGCACATTGTTCACCTGGTTGGGGAAATCAGAACGCCCGGTAGCCACAATCGCATCCGGGCGAGCCGCCTTGGCCACCTCCGGACGGATCTCCGGATCCGGGTTGGCCAGCGCAAAGATGATCGGCTTGGGCGCCATCTTCTTGACCATTTCCGGTGTCAGCATGTCCGGTCCGGACACACCGATAAACACATCCGCATCTTCCACCGCATCGTTGAGAGTGCGTTTGTCAGTGTCGTTGGCCAGTGCCGCCTTATACTGGTTGAGATCATCGCGACGACTGTGAATCACGCCCTTGCGATCCAGCACCAGGATATTTTCCTTGCGCGCGCCCATCTCGATCAGCAGCCGCACCGATGCCACGCCTGCGGCACCGGCACCCACACAGACCACCTTGATGTCTTCGATACGCTTTTTCTGAATTTCCAGCGCATTGATCAGACCCGCACCCACCACAATGGCGGTACCGTGCTGATCATCGTGGAACACCGGCACATCGCACTGTTCTTTGAGGATGCGCTCAATCTCGAAACATTCCGGCGCCCGGATATCTTCCAGGTTAATGCCGCCAAAGGTGCGATGGATGCGCACCACCGTGTCGATAAAGGCCTGGGAGTCTTCCGCGTCCACTTCGATATCAAACACATCGATACCGGCAAACAGCTTGAACAGAATCCCCTTGCCTTCCATCACTGGCTTGGACGCCAGCGCGCCCAGGTTGCCAAGACCGAGAATGGCCGTGCCATCACTGATCACAGCCACCAGATTGCCCTTGGCAGTAAAACGGTAGGCCAGCTCCGGCTCGCGGGCGATTTCACGCACCGGCTCCGCCACGCCCGGACTGTAGGCCAGGCTCAGGTCACGGCTGGTTGCCGCCGGCTTGGTCACCTCAACGCTGATTTTCCCTGGCCGCGGTTTGGCGTGGTATTCTAGGGCCGCCGTTCTCAAATCCTCAGACATGCTGGTCTCCGCTGGTCCCTAAGTCGGGCTAAACTGTCAGGCTAAACACTGTGTACGCAAGGTCTTAAAGCAAAAAGCACCCCGCAGGGTGCTTTTCAAAGGCTACATAAACTGCGGTGAAGACGCCGTTCAGTCCTTCTTGCTGCGCATCATGCCGAAACGCTGCTTGAACTTGTCGATCTGACCACCGCTGTCGGCCTGCTTCTGCTTGCCAGTATAGAAAGGATGGCAAGAAGAACAAACGTCCAAGGCCATGTCACCACCACGGGTGGAACGGCTTTCGATAACATTACCGCAGCTACAGGTATAGGTCGCTGCCTGGTATTCGGGATGAATCTCTGGTTTCATTGCTGAGCTCCAATCTGTGTCGCTACCTGCCTCTACGACAGGCACCACACGGCTTGCGTCTGGGAAAAAGAAGGCGAATCATAACAGCTTGGCCCCAATCCGCAAGCGCTGAGCGCGTCTCAGACGCTTCAGGCTTCAGGAAATCCCGTGTCAGCCAAGAAAACCCTGCAAATTGCCCTGCCGGTGCCGTTACCGGGCTGCTTCGACTATCTGTACCCGGGAACCACTCCGCCAGCGCGTGGCTCACGGGTGCAGGTCCCTTTCGGTCGACGCACCCTGGTGGGCCTGGTTCACGGCCACGGTCTCAGCGATCACCCGAAACTGAAAGCCATCCAGCGGGTACTGGACGACACCCCGGTCCTGCCGGAGGAACTCTACCGGCTATGCGAACGGGCGGCCCGCTACTACCACCACCCACTGGGCGAAGTGCTCAGCTATGCCCTGCCGGCCCTGCTGCGCCAGGGCAACGATGCCGAGGCCAGCCAGGAAAAACGCTGGCAAATTACCGAACGCGGGCAGCATGTCAGTGACGACCAGCTCAGCCGCGCCCCGCGACAGCGCCAGGCCCTGCACACCCTGCGCGACCACCCCAAAGGCCTGAGCAGCACCATGCTGGCGGCCCTGGATGTACCCGCCGCCGCTCTGACCAGTCTGCGTGACAAGGGCTGGGCGGAACAGGTAACGCAGGAGGACAGTGCGCCCCCCAGGGACATTCTTGCCCAGGCGCCACTGGCCGCCAACGCGGAGCAGCGCAAGGCGATCCGCGCTCTGGAGGAGGCCCGGGGCTTCTCCCCCTTCCTCCTTGACGGCGTTACCGGCAGCGGCAAGACCGAAGTCTACCTGCAGGCCATGACTGCGCATCTGGCCGCCGGCAAACAGGTACTGGTGCTGATTCCGGAAATCGGCCTGACGCCCCAGACCGTACAGCGTTTCCGCCAGCGCTTCGCCGTGCCGGTGGCGACCCTGCACTCCGGTCTCACCGATCGGGAACGTCTGGACAACTGGCTGGCCGCCCGTGACGGCAAGGCACGCATCATCATCGGCACCCGCTCCGCCATCTTTACACCGCTGGCCGCCCCGGGGCTGATCATCGTCGACGAAGCCCACGACGCCTCCCTGAAACAGCAGGACGGCTTTCGCTTTCACGCCCGCGACCTGGCCACCTGGCGGGCCCAGCAACTGGATATTCCCGTGGTGCTGGGCAGTGCCACCCCGGCCCTGGAAACCCTGCAACTGGCCCGGGATGAACGCTTCCAGTGGCTGAAACTTTCCCATCGCGCCACGGACCAGGGGCGCCCGCCCATCGAAATCCTCGACGGCACCCTGGCCGCCCCCGGCCAGCCACTGCTCCCCCAGTCCCTGCAGGCGATCAAGCACTGCGTGGAGCAGGGCAACCAGGCGCTGGTCTTTATCAACCGGCGCGGTTACGCCCCCATGATTCTCTGTCAGGATTGCGGCTGGCAGGCGGATTGCCGCCGCTGCGACAGCACACTGACCTGGCATCGCAGCGAGGGCAGCCTGCGCTGCCATCACTGTGGCTACCAGCAACGAGTCCCCCCACGCTGCCCGGAGTGCGGCTCCAGCGCCATCCACGAAGCCGGTTGCGGCACAGAAAAAATCACTGAACTACTGGAGCAGTCACAACAGGCCCCGGTGATTCGCATCGACCGGGACGCCACCCGTCGCAAGGGCAGCCTGGACGCCCACCTTGCCACCATCCAGCAGGGCAAACCGGCGGTGATGGTGGGGACCCAGATGCTGGCCAAGGGTCACCACTTTCCGAATCTCACCCTGGTGGTCATTCTTGAAATGGATGCAGGGTTCCTCAGCGCTGACTTCCGCGGTCCGGAACAGGCCGCGCAATTGATGCTGCAGGTGGCCGGACGAAGCGGCCGGGAAGGCAAAGGCCGGGTTTTATTGCAAACCCGCCACCCGGATCATCTGCTCCTGCAACTGGCTGCCAGCGGCGACTATGCGGCCCTGGCCAGTGCCCTGCTGGAAGAGCGGAAGATGGCCGGCCTGCCCCCCTTTGGCCACCTGGCCCTGTTCCGTTGCGAAGCCATGAGCATGGGCAAGGCCATGGAATTTCTGCAACAGCTGGCCGGCATACCGCTACCCCCGGACGTCCATCTGCTGGGGCCGGTACCGGCGCCCATGGAAAGGCGCGCCGGGCGCTATCGCACCCAGATGTTGCTGCAGTGCGCTCAGCGCGCACCCCTGCATCAGGCCATCAGTGTGCTGCTGGAACAGGCGCGCACCCTGCCCGCCGGCCGCCAGTGTCGCTGGCATCTGGATGTGGATCCGATCGATATGCTGTAAGACGGCGCCGGACCTGACGTCCGGCGCATGCGCCAGCGGGCCTTTTCCCGTACAATCGCCGCCCACCAGAACGGCCCCGATGCCCTCCACAAAAGAATGTCATGAAAGAACGCCTGATAACCCTGATCGACAACGCCCTGGACACCCTGATAGCCGAAGGGACTCTGCCCGCCGAGGCCAAACGCCCGGCGCAGATCGACCGTACCAAGGACAAGAGCCACGGCGACTTCGCCACCAATATCGCCCTGATGCTGGCTAAACCCGCCGGCATGAAGCCTCGCGATCTGGCGGAAAAACTGATCGCGGCCCTGCCTGCCGACAACGCCGTGGCCAAGGTGGAAATCGCCGGACCCGGCTTCATCAACTTCTTCCAGGCCGATGACTGGCTTACCGGCCTGCTGGATCAGGCCCTGGCCGACGAGCATCTGGGCGTAGCCCGTCCGGTGCAGGCACAGACCGTGGTGGTGGACTATTCCTCCCCCAACCTGGCCAAGGAAATGCACGTGGGGCACCTGCGCTCCTCCATCATCGGCGATGCCGTGGTGCGCACCCTGGAATTCCTTGGCCACAAGGTGGTTCGCCAGAACCATGTGGGCGACTGGGGCACCCAGTTCGGCATGCTGCTGGCCTACCTGGAAGAACAGAAAAGCGAAGAAAGCGACACCGAGCTGTCCCGTGAGCTGGGCGACCTGGAAGGCTTCTACCGCGCCGCCAAGCAACGTTTTGACGAATCCGACGCCTTTGCCACCCGAGCTCGAAGCCTGGTGGTAAAACTGCAGGCTGGCGACGAAGACTGCCTGGCCCTGTGGCGGGAATTCAACAGCGTGTCCCTGAGCCACTGCCAGGCCGTCTATGACCGCCTGGGCGTCAGCCTCACCCCGGCGGACGTGCGCGGCGAGAGCGCCTACAACGATGACCTGGCCCAGGTGGTCAGCGACCTGGACGCCAAAGGCCTGCTCAGCGAAGACCAGGGCGCCCAGTGCGTGTTCATGGACGAATTCAAGAACAAGGAAGGCGCCCCGCTCCCGGTGATCGTGAAAAAAGCCGACGGCGGTTATCTCTACGCCACCACCGACCTGGCTGCCCTGCGCTACCGGGCCGGCACCCTGCATGCCGATCGCATGCTCTACTTCGTGGACCAGCGTCAGGCCCTGCATTTCCAGCAGATGTTCAGCCTGGCCAAACGGGCCGGCTTTGTCCCGGAAAACACCGCGCTGGAACACATGGGCTTCGGCACCATGAACGGCCCGGACGGTCGCCCGTTCAAGACCCGCGACGGCGGCACCGTCAAACTGATCGACCTGCTTGATGAAGCCGAACAGCGGGCCTACACCCTGGTCCGCGACAAGAACCCGAAACTGGACGACTCGGCCCTGCGCACCATTGCCCATGCCGTTGGCATTGGCGCGGTGAAATACGCAGATCTGTCCAAGAACCGCAGCAGCGACTACATTTTCAATTTCGAACAGATGCTCAGCTTCGAAGGCAACACCGCCCCCTACCTGCTTTACGCCTACACCCGGGTGGCCAGCGTATTCCGCAAGGCGGGCCTGGACATGGCCGACGTCAACGGCGACTTCCTGCTTCAGGAAGAGGCGGAACAGGCCCTGGCCGCCCGTCTGGTGCAATTCGGGGAAGTGCTGGAAAGCGTGGCCGAAAAGGGTCTGCCCCACCTGCTGTGCACCTATCTGTATGACGTGGCCGGCCTGTTTTCCACATTTTACGAGCATTGCCCGATCCTCTCCGGCGACAATGAGGCCCTGAAGCAGAGCCGCCTGAAACTGGCCGCCCTCACAGCCCGCACCCTGAAACAGGGCATGGAACTGCTGGGCCTGAGCCCGCTCGAACGGATGTAGCCGAGAACCACAGGACTCCCCATGGCAAAGAACACCAACAAACGAGGGGCCAGCCGCGGCCCGGTACGCAAGAAGAGCCAACGCCAGGTCCCGGGCTGGGTGTGGCTGTTCACGGGTCTGATGGTCGGTCTGTTCGTGGCTTTCCTGTTTCACCTGGGCAAGACCCAGATGGAGCAAGGCGGCAACGGCAAGGTGGCACAGAAACCGGCACAACCTGCCAAACCGACCAAACCCGCTCCGAAAAAGGACAGCAGCGACGAGTCCCCGCAGTTCGACTTCTATGCGGTACTGCCGAAAATGGAAGTGATCGTGCCGCAGAATGAAGGCGACTCCGGCACTCGCAAGAGCCGTGATACCGCCCAGGACAAACCCGCCAGCGAGCGCAAGTCAAACGCTGGCACCCGCTCCAGCAACGAACGCTATTTGCTGCAGGCGGGCAGCTTCCGCCGCAACGAAGATGCCGACCGCCGCCGGGCGGAGTTGATCCTCAAGGGGTTCGACGCCGCCATCCAGTCCGTGGATCTGGAAAGCGGCGACAGCTGGCACCGGGTCATGATCGGCCCCTACGACAACCTCAACGCCATGCATCGTGCCCAGGACCAACTGGCCGGCAATGGTATCGAGACCCTGCCGATCAAAATGAAAAAATAGGCGCAGGCGCACAGCGGAGATGGGCGCACGCCCATTTCCGCCCTTAAGGTCCCACCTTCACCCGGCGACTGTGCGCGGCCACCCTGCGCTCGGCTCCACCTGCAGCCAGCCGCGAAACGATTAACGGTTAATTGCCTTCAATTCCCCTTGAATCCCCTACCACCAGCCCCACATCTGCAGAATCACTGTGAAAGGAGCTGAATGTGACCACGATCGTATCCGTACGCCGCGGCAATAGCGTTGTGATTGGCGGTGACGGCCAGGTGTCACTGGGCAACACCGTCATGAAAGGCAATGCCCGCAAGGTGCGCCGGCTCTACCACGGCAAGGTCATTGCCGGGTTTGCCGGCGGTACCGCCGACGCCTTTACCCTGTTTGAGCGATTTGAAGCGCAGCTGGAAAAACACCAGGGCCATCTGGTTCGTGCCGCTGTGGAGCTGGCCAAGGACTGGCGCACCGACCGCGCCCTGCGTCGCCTGGAGGCCCTGCTGGCCGTGGCCGACAAGGAAGCCTCCCTGATCATCACCGGCAATGGCGATGTCATCGAGCCGGAAAATGACCTGATCGCCATCGGCTCCGGCGGCCCCTTTGCCCAGGCTGCCGCCACCGCCCTCCTGCATAACACCGAGTTGGCCGCCGGGGATATTGTCGAAAAGAGCCTGACCATCGCCGGCGATATCTGCGTCTACACCAATCAACAGCAAACCATTGAAGAATTGAGCTGGTAATCCGATGCCAAACCTGACCCCGCGCGAAATTGTTCATGAACTGAACAAGCACATTGTCGGCCAGGAGCCGGCGAAAAAATCCGTTGCCCTGGCCCTGCGCAATCGCTGGCGCCGCATGCAGTTGCCGGCAGAAATGCGTGCCGAAGTGGCGCCCAAGAACATCCTCATGATCGGCCCCACCGGCGTGGGCAAGACCGAAATTGCCCGCCGCCTGGCCAAGCTGGCCGACGCTCCCTTCATCAAGATCGAGGCCACCAAGTTCACCGAAGTGGGCTATGTGGGCCGCGATGTGGAATCCATCATCCGCGACCTGGTGGAAATGGCCATCAAGATGCTGCGCGAGAAAGCCATCGCCCGCGTGGGCAGCCAGGCGGATGATGCCGCCGAAGAACGCATCCTCGACGCCCTGCTGCCCGCGGCCCGAGGCGACGAAGAGAGCAAGACTGACAACAGCACCCGCCAGATCTTCCGCAAGAAGCTGCGCGAGGGCGAGCTGGACGACAAGGAAATCGAGATCGAGGTGTCCAGCAATCCGGCCGGGGTGGAAATCATGGCCCCTCCCGGCATGGAAGAAATGACCAGCCAGCTGCAACAGATGTTCTCGAAAATGGGCGGGGGCGGCCGCAAGCGCAGCCAGAAGCTGCGTGTGCGCGAAGCCTACCGGCTGATCCGGGACGAGGAAGCCGCGCGCTTCGTCAATGAGGACGAGCTGAAGGTGCAGGCCATCGATGCAGTGGAAAACAACGGCATCGTCTTCCTGGATGAAATCGACAAGGTGGCCAAGCGTGGTGAAAGCGGCGGCACTGATGTGTCCCGTGAAGGGGTACAGCGAGACCTGCTGCCGCTGATCGAAGGCTGCACCGTGTCCACCAAGTACGGCATGGTCAAGACTGACCACATCCTGTTTATCGCCTCCGGCGCCTTTCACTTGGCCAAGCCCAGCGATCTGATCCCGGAGCTGCAGGGCCGTCTGCCCATCCGCGTGGAACTGAGCGCCCTGACCCCGGATGACTTCCAGCGCATTCTCACCGAACCCCGATGCTCCCTCACTGAGCAGTACAAGGCCTTGCTGGATACCGAAGGACTCAACCTGGAGATCACCGACGACTGCATCCGGCGCATTGCTGAAGTGGCCTGGCAGGTCAACGAACGCACCGAAAACATCGGTGCCCGCCGCCTGCACACGGTACTGGAGAAACTGCTGGAAGAGATCAGCTACGATGCTGACTCCCTGGCCACCCAGTACCACGACAAGCTCCTGGTGCTGGATGCGGAAGCGGTGGATCGCTATCTGGGTGAACTGGCCGATGACGAGGACCTGAGCCGCTATATCCTCTGATTGCCCGAGGCCTGACCACAGACGTCTGACGCTGAATTCATTGGCGTCAGGCGTCTGACTTCCGACGGCCGACCGCTTTCCTGCTATGATCCCCGCCGGAGGAAAAACCATGACCGCCGGCGAACAGCTTCAACACTATCTCAACCGTTTCTTTGCCCTGCGCCAGCATGGCGACGACACCGTATTCCTGAGCCGCTTGCGGCGCTTGCAGGACTGGCAGAGCCAGCGCCTCAGCCATACCCACCGCCATCTTCTGGACGACCCGGCCACGGCAGAGGGGATCCGCTTTCTGCTCGACGAAGTCTACGGTGGCCGGGAGCTGCTACCGGTGGCCCGGGAAATCCGGCGCGCCCTGCCCAAGGCCATGAAACTGCTGCCGGACAAGGTCATGGCCACCTCTGCCAGTGCACTGGAGGCTGCGATCCTCACCCAGGAGCTGGATGAGCAGATCACCGACTCACTGGGCAGCGAGCTGGATCAACCACTCACCGAGCCGACCTACCTCAAGGGCTTTCGACAGGACCACCACCTCGATGCCCGTCAGCGCCAGCTACAATTGGTGGCCGAACTGGGTCATCGCCTGGACCGCTATATCCGCTCGCGGATGATACAGACCACCTTTCGCATGGTCCGCAAACCGGCCCATGCGGCAGGCTTTGCGAACCTGTATGATTTCATGGATCGCAGCTTCCGGGTGATGAAACCGGTGCCCAGCGTGGGCCTGCTGCTGGAGCAGCTGGCCGCACGGGAAGAGACCATCATGCAGAAGGTCTTCGACCATCACCCGGCCCCCTTCGAGGACTGACATGAACGACGAAACCAAGGTCACCCACTTCGGTTACCAGCAGGTACCGTGGCAGGAAAAGCAGCAGAAAGTGGCCGGCGTATTCCGCTCCGTGGCGGGCAAATACGATGTCATGAACGACCTGATTTCCATGGGCAGCCACCGCCTGCTCAAGCGCATGACCATCGAGCTGGCCGGGGTACGACCGGGACACAAGGTACTGGACCTGGCCGGAGGCACCGGCGACCTGGCCATCAAGTTTTCCCGCCTTGTCGGGGAGACCGGGCAGGTGGTGCTGGCGGACATCAATGACGCCATGCTGGCAGTGGGCCGCGACCGCCTGTTCGATGCGGGTTGCAGCCATAACACCCAGGTCACCCAGGTAAACGGCGAATGTCTGCCTTTCGAAGACAACAGCTTCCACTGCATCACCATTGCTTTTGGCCTGCGCAATATCACCGACAAGGATGCCGCCCTGCGCTCCATGCTGCGGGTATTGAAACCCGGCGGCCGGCTGCTGGTGCTGGAGTTTTCCACCCCGGTGCACAAGCCCCTGGCCAAGGCCTATGAGCTGTATTCTTTCGGTGTGTGGCCCAAGCTGGGCAAGCTGATCGTCAACGACGCGGACAGCTATCAGTACCTGGCCGAGTCCATCCGCATGCACCCGGACCAGGACACCCTGCAGGGCATGATGGATCAGGCCGGGTTTGCCCGCACCGAATACTTCAACATGCTGGGCGGCATCGTGGCACTGCACAGAGGGTTCAAATTTTGAGTCTGAAAGACCAGTCCCGCTCCCCCGGCCTGCTCTCCACCACGGCCCTGGCCACGGTGGAAAGAGCCATCAACACCGCCCTGCGCTCTGATCCGGCCAGTGCTGACCGACTGGCGCTGCATGCCGGCCGCCTGCTGGCCATCGAAGTGACCCTGCCGCCGCTGGCCATCTATGCGCTGATCGTGGAAGACGGGGTGGAGTTGTATCACCGCAGCGATGCCAACGCGGATGTCACGGTAAAGGGCAATCCCATGGACCTGGCTGCCTTGCTGCTGAACTGGAATACCCGCCCCGGCGTCATTGGCGGCCCGGTAGACATTAGCGGCAACCGGGAACTGTTGCAGGAAATGCAGCAACTGGCCCGCGAACTGCAAATTGATTGGGGCGCCATCCTTGAGCCGGTCACCGGCTCGGAACTGGCCCAGCAACTGGACTACAGTGCCCGTCGCCTGTTCGGCTGGGCTCGCCAGGCCGCCGGGCGACTGACCGAGCAACTGGCCGACTACGTGGGCAACGAATCCGGCCTGACCCCGGGCCGTCGGGATGTCTACGAATTCGGTCAGGATGTGGACGAACTGCGCATGGACGTGGATCGACTGGACGCCCGCATCCAGCGCCTTCGCGCGGCAAGGGCCGGCGTGAACAGCAACGGGAGCGCCACCGACTGATGCTGCCCGTTACCCGTATTCTGGTGGTCATCCATGTGGTGTGCCGCTATCGCCTGATCGCCCTGCTCCCCGCCCATCCGCTGCGCAACCTGCTGCTGGTGATGTCGTTTCTGTTGCCCTCCAGCTGGCTGGGCACCGGCAAGCTCAGCGAAGGCGAGCGGCTGCAAAAAGCCCTGGAACGCCTCGGCCCCATCTTCATCAAGTTCGGCCAACTGCTGGCCACCCGCCAGGACATGCTGCCACCGGAATGGACCCGCGCCCTGGCCCGCCTGCAGGATCAGGTTACCCCCTTCGACGGACAACAGGCCCGGGATCTGGTCGAGGCCAGTCTCAACCAGCCCTTTGATGAGGTCTTCCGCGACTTTGACAGCACACCCATGGCCGCGGCCTCCGTGGCCCAGGTCCATGCCGCCACCCTGCATAACGGCCAGCAGGTAGTGGCCAAGGTGCTACGCCCCACCATTCTTCCGGTGGTGCAACGGGACCTGAAAGTCATGGCCTTCGGCGCCCGCTGGCTGGAACGACTGTGGCGCGATGCCCGTTACTTCCGCCCCGCACGGGTGGTACAGGATTATCGGGACATTATCCTGGGCGAACTGGATCTGGCCGCCGAAGCCCGCAACAGTGAAACCATGCGCCGGCATTTCCTGTTCAGCCCGCTGCTGCACATTCCGGCCATTCATCTGGAGCTGTCCAGCCCCACCGTGATCATCATGGATCGCATCCATGGTATCCCGGTGAATGATATCGAGCGCATCAAGGCCGCCGGCATTGATCCCAAGGTACTGGCAGAACGGGGCGTGGAGATCTTCTTTTCCCAGGTATTCCGTTTCAATTTTTTCCACGCGGACATGCACCCGGGCAACATCTTCGTCAACCCGGAACACCCGGAATCTCCTCAATACATGGCCGTGGATGCGGCCATCGCCGGGCGGCTGTCGAAGGAAGACCTGAACGTGCTGGGCCGCATGGTGCTGGCCGTGATGCGCGAGGATTACAGCGCCCTAGTGGATGCCGTGATTCGCGCCGGCTGGAATACCGCCCCCATCGATCGTCCCCGTTTTGAACGGGCCGTGATCGACATTGTCGAGCCGGTGCGGTCCGCTCAACTGGACCAGCTGGAATTCGCGCCGCTGGTGATGAAGCTGTTCGATATGGCGCGCCACTACCAGATCGAAATGCCGGTGCAGTACATCCTGCTGATGAAGACACTGGTACATATCGAAGGCCTGGGGCGCAGCATCTACCCGCAACTGGATATCTGGAGCACCGGCCGGCCTCTGCTGGAAGCCTGGATGCTGGCGGAATACGGCCCCAGCGCCACACTGAAAAAGCTGCAGAATCGCATGCCGGAATGGACCGCCCAGCTACCGGAGATGCCCGATTTGCTGCGCGACGGCCTGGAAAGCCTGCGCGAACTGCCCTACCAGCAGGATCGACTGGAAGCCCGCTTCGAACAGGCCTTGCTTCGCCACCGTCACAAGCTGTTTGCCGGCCTGGCGGGGCTGGGCTGCGCCGGTACTGCCATCTGGCTGGCAACACCCCATGTCAGCTGGCCGCTGGCCGCTGTCGCTGTGCTGCTGGTGAGCTGGAGCTGGCGGCGCTAGACTGTGGCACCGCACCGCGGCACATCGGATAATCCGTCGGCGCTCGCCGCAGGCGCCAACCATAAAGAAAGTGCAAACGCTATGTCAGATATACTCAGCCAGCTCCACCAGGTGCTTGAGTCCCGCAAGGGCGCCGACCCGGACAGCTCCTACGTGGCCAGCCTGTACGCCAAGGGGCTGAACAAGATCCTGGAGAAAGTGGGCGAGGAAGCGGTGGAAACCATTCTCGCGGCCCGCGACGCGGAGGTCAGCGGCAAAACCGACGCCCTGATCAGCGAAACCGCGGATTTGTGGTTCCATAGTCTGGTCATGTTGGCCAAACTGGGAGAACACCCGGACAAGGTGCTGGCAGAACTGGAGCGTCGCTTCGGACTGTCCGGCCATGACGAAAAAGCGGCGCGCGGCAGCAAGCACTGACACGCCCTGACTATCAGCGCCCTACCTATCGGAGAGAGACAGCATGTTTTCCGGCATCAGCATTTGGCAGTTACTGATCCTTCTGGCCATCGTGGTCCTGTTGTTCGGCACCAAGAAACTGCGCAACATGGGCGGCGACCTGGGTGGCGCGGTCAAAGGCTTCAAGAACGCCATGAAAGACGGCGAGGAAGAGCAGGACCAGAAGCGTCTTGCCGATGATGACAAGGACACCAGCGGGCAGAAAACCGAGAAGGACAAGGAAAAAGACCAGGCCTGATCTGGCTCCGCCTTTCCCTGGCCCCGTTAAGAGGTTTCCATGTTCGATATCGGCTTCGCCGAACTGACCCTGATTTTCATCATCGGCCTGGTGGTACTCGGCCCGGAACGCCTGCCCAAGGTGGCCCGGACCCTGGGCCAATGGGTCGGTCGTGCCCGCTCCACCTTCAATCATCTGAAAAACGAACTGGAACGCGAAGCGGTAACCCAGGACATGCGCGAGCGCATGGAAAAGCAGATGCGGGAAATGGGCCTGGACGAAGACAGTATCCGCGAAGCCAGGGAAAGTCTGCTCAGCCCGGAGCAGATCGCCAAGGCACGCAGCCCCAGGGACAAACAGGCCGACCCTGGCGACGACCGCGAAAACCCCCAGGAACCCCCGCGCCATGAATGATGCCAGCAACGATTCCGGCCAGCCATTGATCGCTCATCTGCTGGAGCTTCGTAATCGGCTACTCAAGGCCATGGCCGCGATTTTCGTGGTGTTTCTGGGGCTGTTCTACTTTTCCCGGGAGCTGTACACCCTGGTGGCCAAGCCGCTGATGCAGGCCATGCCGGAAGGGACCAGCATGATCGCCACCGGCGTCGCCTCGCCGTTCCTGGCGCCCTTCAAACTGACCCTGTACCTGAGCATCTTCGTGGCCATGCCCTTTATTCTTCATCAGGCCTGGGCCTTTGTGGCTCCCGGCCTGTACCGGCATGAAAAGCGCCTGGCAGTGCCCCTGCTGGGCAGCAGCGTGCTGCTGTTCTATGCCGGCGCTGCCTTCGCCTATTTCGTGGTGTTCCCGCTGATGTTCCAGTTCTTTACTGCTATCGCCCCGGAAGGGGTGGCGGTGACCACGGACATCAGCAGCTATCTGGATTTTGTCCTGGCCCTGTTCCTGGCATTCGGGCTGGCCTTTGAACTACCCATCGCCATCGTGTTGCTGGTGAGCACCGGGGCAACGACGGTGGAAAAACTGGCCGCCGCCCGCGCCTATGTGGTGGTGGGATGTTTTGTGGTGGGCATGTTGCTGACTCCCCCCGACATCATCAGCCAGACCCTGCTGGCACTGCCCATGTGGTTCCTGTTCGAGATCGGCCTGTTGGCGGCCCGCCTGATTCGCCGGGAAAAACAGAAACAGCAAGACGCACCTGACGCCTGATATCCACCCTGATCAAAAGCGGTAGCCATTATTGCCGGTTGCGGCAGGAGGCAACGGCAGGGGTGTCATATCGTCCATCACCTCATCACGGGCCGGAGGCTGGGGAGCCGGAGCGGCGCAGCCATTCCCTTCCAGGAAATTCACAATGCGCTGCTGCACCGCCGGATCCCGAGTGCTTTCGATATGCCCACCGCGCAACCGCTGAAACTGCTTGGGCTCATTCGCGGCGGCAAACAGTCGCTTACCGTGCTGATAGGGGATAACCGGATCGTCTTCGCTGTGCATGACCAACAAGGGGGTTGGCGCCAGCCCGGCAATCCGGGACTCCGGGTCCAGATCCGCGCCCGGCATGCCCGGCACCACCAGCCAGCGCAGCGGCCACAATAGCCAGCTACCCTTCATCACATCATCGGTAATCCCCCGATAACTGGCAAACGCCGCTTCCAGCACCACACAGTCTGCCGCGTTCTGATTTTTTTCATCCCCCAACACCGTGGCGGCCATGGCACCACCCAGGCTCTGACCAAATACGGTCAGCGGGCCTTGCGTCTGCCTGGCATTGCGCAACCAGTCCAATCCCAACTGCACATCGTCAAATACCGCCGGCAGTTTCGGCTTGCCCTCAGACAGGCCATAACCCCGGTAGTCGAGGAGAAAAACGTTATAGCCCTGTTCCGGCAACCATTGCACGCTGGCCAGGTGGGTACTGATGTTCTGGGCATTCCCATGAAGAAAATACACGGTGCCACGGACATGCCCCTCACCGGCGGCCGGCAACCACCAACCATGCAGGCGCAGCCCGCGCGGATGGATCAACACCACATCCTCGTAGCTGAGCCCCTGGTTTTCCGGATTCTGCACCCAGGGCTCCATGGGATAGAAGAACAGTTTGCTGCAGCCTGCCAGCGCCGTGGCCAGGCTGGCCAACAGAATCAGTCGAAGTACCATCGCCATTGTAATTTGAACTCGTAATCGCCATCCCCGCGCCAGCCTTCCCGGCTCAGCGATGCCCGCAACCCATGCTGACGGGCAAAAGCCCAGTGCACGGCGAACTCGGAAGTATGTCGATAGGTATCGTTGTTGAAGTAATGTCCCACACTGCCCAGCTGCCACTGCCAGCGTCCGCGCTGATAGAGCAGCCCCGCATCCAGACCAGCCCCGGGGGTGAGGAAGGTATCAAAGTCGCTATTATTTTCCATTCGCAGGCTGGTTAACAGGTAGGGCTGCCAGTTGCCCAAGGCCCAGCTGCCACCCGCGCCGCCCTGGACATAGCGCACCAGACGTCGGCGCCCTGCCCAGGCCCTCTCCAGTCCTCCCTCCACATACCAGCTCAACGGCTTGCTGAAGCGATTGCGGGGAGCAAGCGAGCGAATGCTTACCACATCCAGTTCTTCCAGGCGTGGATCACCGGATTCCGTGCTGCGCAGGGTCAATCCCATGCCTTCAATCTGGGCCCCGCGTAGAAAACCGTAACCATTATCCAGCAGGTCGTGGTAGGTCAATCGGTAGCTCAGCTCGCCGAAATCCTGATTCGCCTCACGCTGACCACCGGCCAGAGCCAGCATCTGCGTGCCATGGCCCGCTTCCGGAGGTTCAGGATTCACGGTTTCCGGCACATCCACCTTAGGCAACCGGTTCATTTCCGTGAGTAGCGTAAAGGAATCCCGGGCAGCTCGCGGCTTCCTGACTCCTTTCCGGTTGACCAGTCGCAGATAGCGATAGGCGGTGGTCACCATCAGCGCCTGCTGCCGGGGCTCGGCCTGTTGAAATGCTTCCGATTCCAGCAGCCCCGGGTCATCCGCGAGAGCACGGGCCAGCCGCTGCTGCTGTGCCGTCATCTGGCGACGCAGGTTATCCAGCTCAACCGCCTTGGAGGGCCGGTAATGACGCTCACTGATCAAGCCCCGATCATCCAGGGCGCGGACCGTATTCACTGGCACTTCGGCAAAACGCAGTTCCGTGAGCAGCTGCGAGCCCGGCCTCGCGACTTCCACCAGTTCCAGCAGACGGAAAGAACAGTTTTCATCGAAAAAATAATAATCAAAATTGATGTCTTTCAGTTCCCACAGGTGCTCTATCAGCCAGTCAATTTCCTGCTGATCCAGATCCAGGGTGTACTCCCACATATCGCGATTTTCCATGTGGGAATATTCCTGAATTTTTTGCACATAAGGGACCAGGGCAAAGCGGCCAGGATAGCCGCCGGCTAACCCGCGATAAATATAGAAAAAGGAATTATCAGCCTCCGTGGATACGGCTCCGAAATTCACCGCCCAGGACAACCAAACCGCACTGTCTTTACCCTGATCCAGGCGCAGTAGTGTATGGCCGAACATGGACGACGGGCTGTTCAGATAGGCCGCAGGAAACACCAGGACTGCCCGGCTGGCATGTACTGCAGAGCGCCACCGGGAATACTCCTCGCAGTGGTCAAAAGGCGCATCCTCCTGCCAATCCAAATGTCCGGCAAGAAAACGGTAACGGGCGGGGTAACGGCATCGCTCAGGGGCTTTGGCAGGCTCTAACGCAGCCAACGTTGCTCGCAGCTCTGCAAGCACATCATCCTTGCCATTTTTCGCCAGAAAATAATTATCATCATCGATATAACTGCGACCCCGATCGCGCAGCGTAGCACCGGGATTCACATGCATGAGCGCCTGCCACCGTGGCGAGGCAGCAAGATCCGCCAGGGAGAGAGAGGAGTTCGCGGCCAACGCCGGGGCAATCCAGCACAGCAGCACACAAAGGAGTCCAGTGCGCATCCGGTATTATCCGTGATTCGGGCGGGAAAATTCCGTCCTGGGTCTGTGATTCCAGATCGGACAAACAAAGCCCCGCCGGAGGGCGGGGCTCGTCAATAAACGCAGTTTATCGTTTAGGCCAGGTACTTGGACAGGCTCTCGTCCTGCTTCATTACCTCGGTGATGTTGGCCATGACTTCCTCGGCGGTTACATCCTGGTGCGGGAAAATAACAGCGAAGTTTTCATGCATGGCAGCATTGAAACGGGCACGATCGTCGGCCTGGATCCCCATGGATACGGACAATGCGGTCAGGGCTTCGCCTTCACCTGTGGCCATATCCTGAGCCACTTCTTCCATCACACCGGTCATGCCGAGCAGGCTCTGGCCGCTGTAGGTCAGGGAACCGTTGGTATCACAGCCGTTGGTACCGGTGGTCATACCGAACGTTGCGTTGCCGGAGGTGCCGTTCACAATAGTCGCCAGCAGGTGCATGGGCAAACCGGAATTGCCTTCGAACAGCATGTTACCCCAGCCACAACCGGGACCACCCGGAGCTACAGCCATGGCAGAAGTTGAAGCGCCGAGCAGAGTGGCAGCAATAAGCGTCTTTTTCATTCTGAGATACCTCCAAGTTTTTATATGTCATCCCTGGGGATACTTCACAGCACCAGGCTGTATTTAGCAACCCTGTCGCAGCGATGCTGCTCAGTGCTCTCCCCGTCACCCGCAAAACAGGCAACTGACTTCATCATAAACAAGGCGAGGACCTTTGCAATACAATTGCAAAACTACGGTCATGAGCTCAAAAGAAATGTGACAGGGCCATCATTGACAAGATGTACTTGCATATCGGCACCAAACACACCACTGGTCACTGGAATATTCTTTTCCCGTAATTCCCGCAAATAACAATCGTATAGCTGCCTTCCCTGCTCCGGCGGGGCCGCCTTGCTGAAACTGGGCCGACGGCCCTTTCGGGTATCCGCCGCCAAGGTGAATTGGGATATGGCAAGAATTTCTCCATCAATATCGCGCACGTCCAGGTTCATCTTGTCATCGCTGTCGGCGAACACCCGGTAACCCACTGTCCTTTCCGCCATTCGCGCCACCGTCGCCTCATCGTCACCGGCCTCGATCCCAACCAGCAGCAACAGACCCTGGCCGATACGCCCCACACACTCGCCGGATACCGTCACCGAGGCTTCGCTGACACGCTGCAACAACACTTTCAATCGTCGATCCTCCTCTCCAGTCTTTTCACTGCCTCCACCAATGCACTGGCAATCAACGGGTCAGAGGATGAATGACTGCCCCCTGCCACCCAATGCAACTGACTGCCCGGCAATACCCGGTGTAGCTCAAGCGCCTGGTCCGCCGGGCAGACGAAATCCCGGGTGCCGTGAATAATCTCTACCGGCAGCCCCATCCCTGCGCATGCCTCCAGCAAGGGAGCGGCAAGAAAACCATCATGAAGAAAATAATGGGTTTCCTGCATAGCCATACACAGCTCGTCATCGCTGGCTTCTCCAGGGGGTGACACCGGCGTTAATGCCAGCACGGATTCCCAGTTACACCAGTTACGGGCATGGTAGCGGGCGCGCTTGCCCTGCAAGCCCTGATGATAGCGCTGTAGAAGGTCCCCCTCCCCCGGCGGCGCCTGCTCCTCAAATGCTGCCCATGACTCGGGAAAGAGCCGCGCAGCCCCGAGAGGCGTATAAAGCCAATCGCGATCCTGTTGTCGACAGAGAAAGACGCCCCGCAACACCATACCGGCGACCCGCTGGGGATACGTCGCCAGGTACGCCAGGGCCAGAGTGACGCCCCAGGAGCCAGCGAAGACTCGCCAACGCGTTATACTCAGCGTCTCCCTCAGACTCTCCAGGTCTGCAACCAGATGGGTGGTGGTATTGTCCTGAATCGACGCAAAGGGTCGGCTTTGACCACTGCCTCGCTGATCAAAGAGAATAATGCGGTACCGTCGGGGATCGAAAAACCGGCGCATGAAGGGGGAGCAACCGCCGCCGGGACCGCCATGCAGGACAACCACAGGCACGCCGTCCGGATTACCGCTTTCTTCCACGTAAAGCTGGTGCCCCTGACCCACTGATACCAGAGACTGCCGATAACTGTCCGGCAAGGGAAATAACGCCATGAGAGCTGCACTTATCTGCAGAAAGACCTCAGCATACCTGCTGGTGATTACCCTGCAACTGTTGCTGGCAGGCTGCAGCAAAACCCCACCGGAGCAGGCCATCCTGGACGCCCTGGAGAATCTTGAGGCGGCTATCGAGGCTGGCGATACCGGATCGGTGATGGACGCACTCACCGATCCTGCAGAGATTCAGCGTGGCGGCCACACCCTGCAACGGAACGAGGTGCGGCGCCTACTGATGGGCACCTTCCTCCGCTACCCGCAACGCCAACTTGCACTCACCCAGATCAACATCGAGCTGGACCCTGTTACCCAACGCCACGCCCGCGTCACCTTCACCGCCTTCGCCTGGGGCGGACAGAACGTCATGCCCGAGAACGTGGATAGCTATCGGGTGGTGAGCGACTGGCGCGAGGACGGGGAGTGGAAAATTGAGGCGCTGACAGCGAATGGGCTTAGGGAGTGAACAGTTCGCGATTTTGCGCTCGTTATTTCCCAACGCAAGAGGCCGCGCCCAGAGTATGGACGCAGCCTCTTGCGTTGCAGAACCTGAAGTCCAGTCCCGCGAACTGTTAACTATTCACTATTAACGGTTAACTGCTTCATCAATCCTCATCGCCACCAGCCAACTCTCCCTCCATATCCAGCTCCTTGATCTTGCGGGTGAGGGTGTTGCGACCCCAGCCGAGCAAAGCGGCGGCATCGCGCTTACGGCCGCCGGTGTGCTGCAGGGCCACTTCGATCATGGTGCGCTCGAACCCCGGAACCGCCTGTTCGAGGATGCTGCGCTCACCCTGGGACAGGGCCCGGTCGGCCCAGTTGCGCAGGGACTTGAGCCAATCACCGCTGACGTCGGCGCCCTTGGCGGCACCGGCCTCTTTCAGTTCCGGCGGCAGATCATCCACCAGCACCTCTCGACCGGATGCCATCACCGTCAGCCAGCGACAGGTATTTTCCAGTTGCCGCACGTTACCCGGCCAACCCTGAGCGGCCAGGTATTTTTCCGTGTCCTTGTGCAGCACCTTGGGCTCCACGCCCAGCTCATTGCCCGCCCGCTGCAGGAAGTAGTTGGCCAGGCGGGGGATATCTTCACGGCGCTCAGCCAGCCGGGGAATATGGATACGGATTACATTGAGGCGGTGGAACAGATCCTCACGGAAGTCCCCATCCTTGACCAGACGCTCCAGATCCTGGTGAGTGGCTGCAATAATGCGAACATCCACATGGATCGGAGTGGTACCACCAACGCGATAAAACTCGCTCTCCTGCAATACCCGCAACAGGCGAGTCTGCGCTTCCAGCGGCATGTCACCGATTTCATCAAGGAACAGGGTGCCACCGTTGGCCTGCTCAAAACGCCCCACACGCTGGTTATTGGCACCGGTAAAGGCCCCCTTTTCGTGACCAAACAGCTCGGATTCGATCAGGTCCTTGGGGATAGCCGCCATGTTCAGTGCCACAAAATTCTTTTCACGACGCATGGAGTGACTGTGCAGGGCCCGGGCAACCAGCTCCTTACCGGTACCGGACTGGCCGTTGATCAGTACCGTGACGTTGGAATGGCTGAGTCGGCCAATGGCGCGGAACACCTCCTGCATGGCCGGCGCTTCGCCGATAATTTCGGTGGACTCTTCCTCCACGGCGGGCGGCTGCTCACCGCGGGATTCTTCACGATGCTTGATGGCACGCCGCACCAGAGCCACCGCCTCGTCCACATCAAACGGCTTGGGCAAATACTCAAAGGCTCCTCCCTGATAGGAGGCCACCGCGGAATCCAGATCAGAGTGGGCGGTCATGATGATCACCGGCAGATCCGGGTTCTTGCGCTGTAGAATCTTGAGCATCCGCAGGCCGTCGGTGCCCGGCATGCGCACATCACTGATCAGCACTTCCGGCTCCTGCCCACCCTCCTCCAGGGTGTTCAGCGCCTCATCGCCATCCTCGAAACAGGTTACTGCGTAACCCTCCTGGCTCAATGCCTTTTCCAGCACCCAGCGAATGGACCGGTCATCGTCAACTACCCATACCGTTACGCTCATGACCGGCCACTCCCTGGTGTTTCACTGTTGTCGTTGTTCACGGCTGCAAAGGCGCTCATGACTGTTCGCTCTCCGTTATTTCCGGCTGCTCCATTGGCAGCAAAATACTGAATACGGTGTTACCCGGGGCGCTCTCGCACTCAATCAACCCCTGATGCTGACTGATAATGGACTGGGCAATGGACAAACCCAGCCCGGTACCACTGGCCCGGCCGCTGACCATGGGATAAAACAGGGTCTCCTGCACATCCGGGGCAATACCCGGGCCGTTGTCGATAATATCTACCCGCAGCACCAGACGGTGGCGCAACGAGCCAATGGTGAACTGGCGCAATACCCGCGTGCGCATGATGATGCGGGCATCTTCTGTATGCGATTCCAGCAAGGCCTGGGTGGCGTTGCGGATAATATTGAGCAATACCTGAATCATCTGATCCCGGTCGGCAATCACATCCGGCAGGCTGATATCGTAATCCCGCCAGATCGCGACCCCCTGGGGGTGCTCCGCCAGCAACAGCTGACGAACATGCTCCAGGCATTCATGCACATTCACCGGCTTGAACTCCGGCGGCTTGCGCGGACCAAGCATACGATCTGCCACCGTGCGCAACCGGTCTGCCTCATCGATGATGACTTTGGTGTACTCGGTCAACTCAGGGTCCGGCAGAGCGCGCTCCAGCAACTGAGCCGCCCCGCGGATACCCCCCAGAGGGTTCTTGATCTCGTGGGCCACCCCTCGCACCAGCGCCCGGGTCGCCTGATGCGCATGGATCAACGCTTCTTCCCGGGTGATGCGCAGCAGCCGATCCAGCGGCTGCATTTCCATCAGCAGGCTCAGGGGCTGCCCGGGTTCATTAATCGGACTGACGGAATAATCCACAGTAATTTCATAACCCGGCGCCACCGCAAGACGAGCCTCCCGCCGCGTGAAGGGGTGCTCATCCTGGATGCACTGGCGCAGGGCATCACGGGCTTCTTCGTCATCAAAAAAATAATCCGGCAGCGGCTGCCCCATGGCACGGCTGGCGCTGGTGGCAAGCAGCATCTCTGCCGCCGGATTCAGATAGCGGACCTGCAGCTTGTGATCCAGCATGACCACCGCAGTGCGCAGGTGATCCAGTAAACGTTTGTGCAAGATGACACCACCCATCAACTGTTGGCCCATAACAGGGCATAAGCAATTATCAGGCCACCTCTGCCAACGCCGCAGGTGCACGGCTATAGGTCTTCAATGCAGAGAACGGAGCCCCATGATGATGAGTGTAGCGAGATCAGAGGAAAGATTGCACTATAATGGTGCAGAACTAGGGAGCCAGAATGGGTCGCCGCTGAGACGGTCGAGCAGGATCTCCTCGCCCCGCCGGGTCACCGGCCCCGGCGGGACCGCCTGACGATGCGGATCCACCCGTTTCCGCAGCGCCACCCCGGCTGGCAGGGTCACCAATAACACCCGGCCCCCCATTGCCAGGCGAATTCTGGAAATTCTGCACCGTACTGCGATGGATATACACCTGCACCGGCTCAGAGCTGATCAGAACCTCGTCATCAGAATTGAGCACTTTGACCACGAGAGTGTGCGTACCCCGAATAACGGTATTTAGCGCCATACCTGGCTGGGCCTCCCCATTATCGAAAAGCACCAGTCGGTCATCTCCCTGAAGGGACGGCTGCAGATCCACAGAGACCACTACCGGTTCTTGCTGATTACGGATAGTGCTTTCCGGCTCAGGACGGGTAATCACAAGAGAACGATACCCTTCGGGCGGCTCGTCCTCCTCAATCTGAGACTCAGCTTCAGGCAATTTGACCCTCTTCATGGGCACCGCATTGGGAGGTCGAAGGTGCACCTCTTCGGAAGCGCTTGCGCCCTCTGCAGGCTGATCACTGAAAATCACATTGCCATTCTTGTCGACAGACCGATATATCTTTGCCGATGCATTGGGCTCTTCCCCGTCAACCTCTACCGCTGTTTCGGCACGTAGCCCGCCAGAGCACATCAGCAAGGCAGTCAGCAACATTCCTGCATTCTTCATGATTGCCTCCCTTGAACACCCTTTGATTCTCACCCGCCAAGCCAGCACAAGAAAGGGCCAAATGCACAAATTCTGTGCTTATTTCAGACTCATACAGACAAAAAAAGCCCCCGACTAGCGGGGGCCTTCTTTCTGCAGATTTCCCGAAGGAGATCAGCAGGAGTAGTACATGTCGAACTCGACCGGGTGCGGAGTCATGTTGAGACGCTCGATCTCACCACGCTTCAGGCTGATGTAGCCTTCCAGCATATCCTTGGAGAACACGTCGCCTTCGGTCAGGAAGTCCATGTCGGCTTCTAGGCAATCCAGCGCCATGGTCAGGGTATGGGCCACGGTCGGGATGTCCTTGGCTTCTTCAGCCGGCAGATCATAGAGATCCTTGTCCATGGCATCGCCCGGGTGCAGCTTGTTCTTGATACCGTCCAGACCTGCCATCAACAGGGCCGCGAAGCACAGGTACGGGTTGGCAGACGGATCCGGGAAGCGCGCCTCGATACGACGGGCCTTGGCGTTGCTCACGAACGGAATACGGATGGAAGCAGAACGGTTACGGGCAGAGTAGGCCAGCATTACCGGGGCTTCGAAGCCGGGCACCAGACGCTTGTAGGAGTTGGTGGAACCGTTGGTGAAGGCATTCAGGGCACGAGCGTGCTTGATGATGCCGCCGATGAAGTACAGGGCTTCGTCGGACAGACCTGCGTAGCCGTCACCGGCAAACAGGTTCTTGCCATCTTTACCCAGGGACACGTGAACGTGCATACCGGAACCGTTATCACCGATCAGCGGCTTGGGCATGAAGGTGGCAGTCTTGCCGTAGGCGTGAGCCACGTTGTGCACACAGTACTTGAGGATCTGCACTTCGTCGGCCTTGGCGGTCAGGGTGTTGGCGCCAACACCGATTTCACACTGGCCCGCAGTACCCACTTCATGGTGGTGCACTTCGATGTTCAGGCCCATTTGCTCCATGGCGGAACACATGGCACCACGCAGGTCGTGCAGGCTATCTACCGGCGGAACCGGGAAGTAGCCGCCCTTCACACCCGGACGGTGACCGATGTTGCCACCTTCGAAGTCCTCGTGGGATACCCACGCGGCTTCTTCGGAGTGAATGTTGTACATGGAACCCTGCATGTCGGATTTCCACTGCACGGAATCAAATACGAAGAATTCCGGCTCAGGACCAAACAGCGCAGTGTCGGCGATGCCAGTGGATTTCAGGTATTCCTCGGCGCGACGAGCCACAGAGCGGGGATCACGCTCGTAACCCTGCATGGTGGACGGCTCAAGGATATCGCAACGCAGGTTGATGGTTGCCACGTCAGTGAACGGGTCCAGTACAGCGGAGGAATCATCCGGCATCATCACCATGTCGGACTCATTGATGCCTTTCCAGCCGGCAATGGAAGAACCATCGAACATTTTGCCGTCCTGGAAGAAATCTTCGTCGATTTCACCCACGGGGAGGGTTACGTGCTGCTCCTTACCACGGCTATCGGTGAAGCGCAGGTCCACCCATTTCACATCATTATCTTTGATCAGCTTGAGGGTCTTTTCAGACATTGTCGTGCGTCCTCCTAAGGAACAGCGGGTTTGTCTCTGACTCGTTGCCCCACCCCGCATCAGGGCAGAACAGAGAGCCGGTATTCTCGGCCACCAGGCCTGCTTTGCCAATAGGGAGGCAAGTTCCATGCCAGCCCTTTTTTAGCGCATTTGACGGTTAAACGCGCAACCGAAGGAAAGCATACACCCTTACAGTGCATTAATATGGTGCGATGCACCATTATTATGCACTAAAAAAGTGCGCCGTTATCCTCCCCGACCCGCAAAACCACAAATACCTCGTTGCCGGCCTCGCCGGTTTCCAGCACCTCATGGCCATTGATGCGGCACCAGGCAGGAATATCGTTCAGTGCACCAGGGTCGGTGCAGACCACTCGCAGGCAATCGCCAGTCGCCAAAGTGCGCACCTTGTTCTGCGTCTTGATCACCGGCATGGGGCACAACATGCGGCGCACATCCAGTTCATGAAGGGCTTCGGTCATCATCAAAGCGTACCTGCTTCAGCGTGTTGAGGGAGCGGTTCTATTCATGGAGAAAGAGACGAACAAGTCAGTGGCGAGTTGCGAGAAGCGAGGCTCGAAGAGCAACCCGGGTTTTACCTGTCGGTCCTAGAGACTTGCTTCTCGTCACTGATTTACCCCACATTCCATGCCAGCGGCACCGCATCCGGTTGCACCGGCGCCACGGTCACCTGGCGGGCCACGCCATCCGGGCTGCGCACCTCCAGGGTCACCTCGTCCAGGGAGCGACCCTTGGAATAGCGGGCAACAATAGCGGCGGCCTGCTGCAGCTCAGCTTCGCTCTCGAAGTTGCCATCCACCAACGCAAGGGGCCCCGGGCAGCTGACCGTGGTAATGCTGGTGAACTGGTAACGGTAACCTTCCAGAAAACGGTTTTCCCCTTCCTCGCGGCTGATGATCAATTTGTAGTGGGGCTGCGGACGCAGATGGCGCCCCACCTTCAAGAGCATGATGTCATCCAGTTCATAGCGGCGCTCGTTACGCGCCTTCCAGAGATCCGCCAGCTTGTTGGAATAGGATTCGTCGGTGAGGAAACAGCAGCCGCCGGCAGGCTGGGCAAAATCATCCAGCCCAAACTCCTTGGCAAGCGCCATCTGGGGCTTGCGGTTACGGCCGGTAAAACCGTATAGCGCTTCGCGATTCACCCAGCCCTCGCGCTCCGGCAGGGTAGGAGGCAGGTTTCTGGCGCACAACGGGCGCAGCAAGCGGTCATCCGCCCCGGACTCCTGGCTGATGATCGGCATGGTTTCCTTGCGCTGGCTTTTGGGTCGCTGGCCAATCACTTCGCCGGTCACAATAAAATCGAAGCCCCGGTCACCGGCCAACTCCCGCGCCTTGTTGATCATCAGGGTGGCCTGATTGACCATGAAAATCTTGCAGTCAAGGCAGGGGTTCAGATTGGCCCCGTAGCCATGTTTCGGGTTGAGCACCACATCCTTGTACTCCTCGGAGATATCAATGATGTGCATTTTTATGCCCAACTGCTCAGCCACCCACAGGGCATTGTTGCGCTTTTCCTTGTTCTGGTCTTTCTTGCGGATGGCATGGGTATGGCCTTCCACACAGAAGCCGGTGAAGAAATTAACGCCTTCCACCTCGATCCCTTGCTCCTGCATCACTTTCACTGCCAGCATGGAGTCCAGCCCGCCAGACACCAGAGCGATAGCGCGGCGCTTGATCGGTTGGATTGACTCAGTTACCGAAGACGTCATGTGAAAAAACCTGCTGCCTTGATTGGCGCTCAAAAAATGGGCGGCGAAGTATAGCAATCACGCACTCCTGACGCACCCTTCACACCCGGGGCATGTCACTTCAGGGTCATATCAGCACAGCACAATTGGGCTCCAGACCGGCCCGGGAGCCCAATCGTTTGCGACAACTGCTGCGCCTACTTACCCTGCTGATTGCTGCAGCCAGCCTTGGCTGGTGGTGGCATACCCCCCATGGCCCCTGGCTAATGCACAAGGAGCCACTGGCGGGGCAGCGCCTTTGCGTCATTGGCGACGGAGGCTGGGGCAATGCCCCCTCCCTGGCAGTGGGGCAAGCGCTGGTGGAGCTGAACTGCGACCAGATCCGCTATCTGGGGGATCTGGTCTACCCGGACGGCATCACGGGTCCGGAAGACCCCCTACTGGAAAGTCGCTTTTTCGCCCCACTGGGCCCGGCACTGGATGCCGGCATCCCGGTTTATCTGGTATTGGGCAATCATGACTGGAAACAGAATGCCGAGGCCTGGCTGGAGGTGGCCCGGCAACACCCGCTGATCCACTTCCCTCACTACTACTATTTCGAGCAATGGCCAGACGCCTGCGCCTTCAGCCTGGAAACCACCTGGTTCGAAAAATGGTATTACCTGCGACGCCAGGGTGCCTGGCTGACACAGGCCATGGAGACCGCACAAGATCGGCAATGCGGGTTCAGCATGGCCTTTTCCCACCACCCCATGATCAGCTCCGGCTCCCATGGCAATGCCGGGGAAATGATTCAACTGCACCTCAACAGCAAGCTGATTGGCAGACTGGACCTGCTGCTGGGCGGCCACGATCACATTCTCTCCGACGAGGGGGAATATCAGGGCACCCGGCAGCTGATCTCCGGCTCCGCCAGTATCAACAATGACCTGGGCCCGCCCAGTGACAACCAACGCTTCACCCGCGCCACCCATGGCCTGGTGACCCTGGATATCCACGACGATGGCAACAGCCTGCGGGCAAACTACCGCTTCTACAGTGTGCTGGGCGACCCTGACGACCCACTGATCACGCTGTTATGGGAGGGAGAAAAACGCGGCCAGGGGATCAGGGGGTGACAGGGGGAGCCGGCTCGCTCACCGGCACAGGGCCAGCAATGGCAAAGTGGGTTTTCGAAAAGGCGATACGCTCGGCCGCCGGGCGACGAGTGTTGCCCAGCCTGTCCAGGTGATCCTCAATAATCCGGCAGCGACGCAGCAGACCATCATCCATGGCAATCTGGATATTCAGCCCGGGACGGGCATTCAGCTCCAGCATCATCGGCCCGAACTCCCGATCCATCACCAGATCCACACCGAGATAACCCAGGCCGGTGAGATCATAGCAGCGAGCGGCGAGCTCAAGACACTCTTCCCAGTCAGGCACGGTAAGACCCGCCACCGCATTGGCGGTATCCGGGTGCCGCTCGATCTTCTGGTTGTGCCATGTGCCCCCCAGGGTCACACCACTGGACAGATCCAGACCCACGCCAATGGCCCCCTGGTGCAGGTTGGCCTTGCCCTGGGACTGGCGGGTGGGCAAACGCAGCATGGCCGCCACCGGGTAGCCTTGCTGCACGATAATGCGGATATCCGGCACCCCTTCGAAGCTGATGCGATTGAACAACTCGGTGGAACGCACACGGTATTCGATCAGGGCCTGGTCACGGTGGCCGCCCAGGGAATAAATGCCGGAGATAATCCCGGAAATATGATGTTCCAGCTCTTCGGTGGTCACGATGCGCCCGGAGGCAGAACGGAAATAATCTTCAAAGCGATCGGCAATCACCATGATACCGTCACCGCCCGCCCCCTGGGCCGGCTTGATGACGAAATCCCGATGGGTCTCCACCACCCGGTGCAGGGTGGAAATACCCTGCTCCGTGGCGATGGCACCGTACAGTTCCGGCACCCGGATGCCCGCATCCAGCGCCATCTGCTTGGTCTGCAACTTGTCATCAACCAGCGGATACAGGCTGCGTTTGTTATAGCGCAGAATGTAATCGCCGTTGCGCTGGTTGATACCCATCACGCCACGGGCACGCAGTGCTTTGCGGGTCTTGGACCAGAACATGTCAGCGCTCCACCATGGCCCGGAAGCGCATCAGCTCGGTGAGCCGGTAGCCCCGGTAGTGCCCCATCAAGACCATCACCGCGGCCAGACAGAGCAACACTCCCGGGAAGGTAAAGACGAAATACACCAGGGGCTGCCACACCATCAACAAGTGGCACAACACCGCCGCAACCAGGGTGCCCAGCGCCACTTTCAGGGACTGGGAACCGCCCCGCTCTTCCCAAACGATGGAAATCCGCTCGATCACCATGGTGAGAATGACCATGGGAAACAGCGCCACGGACAGACCTGACGACACACCCAGCTTGTAGCCAAGCAGGCTGATCACCGCCATCACTATCACCACAAAGGTGAGCACAATGGACAATCGTGCCAGCAGCTGAAGCTTCAAATGCTCAAGATAAGAGCGCACTGACAGGCCGATGGCAGTGATAAAGGTAAACAACAACACCCCCCAGATAACCTGGGTTTCCCGGAATGCCAGGGCGATCAACACGGGGGTAAAGGTGCCCAGGGTTTCCATGCCAACCAGAGAGCGAATCAGCAGCACCAGCAGCACCCCAACCGGGATCATCATCAGGATGCGGAACAGCTGCTGCGAGGGCAGAGGCAACTCATAAAGCGAAAAGTCGATAAAGCTGCTGGCATCCTGCAGCCGCAAAGAGCGCGCCAGCTGCAGGGCACTCATTTCATTGCGATGGACGCTCAGTGTCAGGTTGGCAGAACGCCCCCCTTCGATATTCAGCAACGGCTCGTTGCCGCTCCACCACACCACACGATCACTGGGCAAACCCTGCTGGCCATCCAGCGGGTTGAAGTACAACCAGCGTTTGCCGTTGTAGGTGCGCAACCACAGTTCCGGCTGTTGCTCCTGGCTTTCCACCAGTCGCAGGGTATGCACCGGCTGAGCCGGAATGTGGGACATGGCCAGCAGCAGATCCACTACCTGGGCCCGGTTCTCCGGACTCACATCCCCACCAAGCAACAACTGGACGTTGTCGTTTTCCAGCTCGTTCACGCGCTTGATGGTTTCGCCAATAAAGGTTTCCACATCGGCGGAGTGCTGACGAATCGGTTGCAACAGCGCCTCAGCGGCCAGCTTTTCCACGCCATCCAGCACCGGTGCCGGCCGGAACTGTGGCCCGGGCTCATTCTCGCGGGTTTCCGCAAAACGGGGGGTGAGCATCAGCCGGTAGTAAAGGTATTGATTGCCCTCGGCACGGCGGGCCGACCAGGTGACCTGCCGGTTACCCTTCTCCACATTGACGTTCACGCCGTAGTTATTGGAGACAAAGCTCTCATTGAGGGTGGTGTAGCCCGCCCCTTGCGGTGGCACAAACATACGCACCTTGATGGGCTTGTTGGCCCTGGCCGTAAAACTGACCTGGGCGTCCACCACCCATACCGGGTCTTTCTCGTCCTGGGTCAACGGCACTTTCTGCACCAGCAACTGGTACGCAATGCTGCCGCCACCCAATAGCAAAAGAAACACGGCCAGAATCCGTGCCTGAAATTTGACAGACCCCATGTTAATGCGCCCCGGCAGCCTCCATCGTCAGTGTATCTTCATTCTCATCACGGCAGCGTGGCCTGCCCAAAGACATGGACAGCGACGGATCTATCAAGGCGCCCAGGCCCTTCAGGGCGTCAGCTCCAATCAACAGCGGATAACGAAACTCGCTGCGATCGGTCAGATTGACATCAATCTGTTGGCGCCGATTGCCTACGCATACCGTCAACGTCACCATCGGCCGGCGACTGAAATCCCGCTCGCCATCCTGCACGCTTTCCGCCCGGCGTTTGATCCGCACATGCCCGGCCAGGGGCAACTCTATGTCATCCCACTGGCTCTGAGTGATGCCCCATTCTTCGCGGTCATCTCTGTCGATGGCGATATCAAACTCAACCATTTTCACCCCGTCACGCTCAAAGGTCTTTATGTAACGGGCGCTCAGGGAGGCTGAATCCGCTCCCGTGTCCAACTTTGCCGGCACCGTAATGCCCAATTCACGGATATGCACACTTTCGTGCAGACCATAGATTCTCTTGTTGGCTGGCGGCGCCTTGGACAGAGTCACAGCAGGCACCAGCACCCCTATCAACACCAAGGGGATTCGCATCATAACAACCTGATTATAAAAGCATTATTGCCGAAAAATCGGCACCGACAACGGAGAATGACAGTGGCTCTGACTCTTCTCCGAGGAAATGGTTGCGCCATTCTAGGCGATCCGCCGCCGACTCGCAGGAACAACTGTGAATTTTTGAATCTTTTCACATTCGCAAATCTTACGCGAAAGCCTGACCGACGGGCTATCACCTGCGCGCAGCGCTGGTATAATGCGCGCCCCCGCGAGATGCAAGCGCCTTTTTTCAGGGCCACCAGGCGGGGCCACGTCCATGTCGGAACAAGGCCCCTGGCGCATTTCGCCCATTTCTTAACGGAGCTACATCTGTGATTGAACGTCTGCGCAATATCGCCATCATCGCCCACGTTGACCACGGCAAGACCACCCTGGTGGACAAGCTGTTGCAACAATCCGGCACCCTGGGAGATCGCGCTGGCGATATTGAGCGGGTAATGGACTCCAACGATCTGGAGAAGGAACGTGGCATCACCATCCTCTCCAAGAACACTGCCATCCAGTGGAATGAATACCGCATCAACATCGTCGACACCCCCGGCCACGCCGACTTCGGTGGCGAGGTGGAGCGGGTCATGTCCATGGTGGATTGCGTACTGCTGCTGGTAGACGCGGTGGATGGCCCCATGCCGCAAACCCGTTTCGTCACCCAGAAAGCCTTTGCCGCCGGCCTAAAGCCCATCGTGGTCATCAACAAGATCGACCGTCCCGGCGCACGTCCGGACTGGGTCATGGATCAGGTGTTCGACCTGTTCGATAACCTGGGCGCCACTGACGAGCAGCTGGACTTCCCGGTGATCTACGCCTCCGCCCTGAACGGCATCGCCGGCCTGGAAGCGGACAACATGGCCGACGACATGACCCCGCTGCTGCAGACCATTGTCGACAAGGTGGACTACCCGAACGTGGACGCGGACGGCCCCTTCCAGATGCAGATCTCTTCCCTGGACTACAACAGCTACCTGGGCATCATCGGCATCGGCCGGGTCAAGCGCGGCAAGATCAAGGCCAACAGCCCGGTCAAAGTCATCGGCGCTGACGGCAAGGTCCGTAGCGGCAAGATCCTCACCATCATGGGCTACCACGGCCTCGAGCGGGTCGACGCCCCCACGGCCTCCGCTGGCGAAATCGTCTGCATCACCGGTCTGGACCCGCTGAACATTTCCGACACCCTGTGTGACCCGGCCAGCGTGGAAGCCCTGCCGCCACTCAGCGTGGACGAGCCCACCGTGAGCATGTTCTTCCACGTGAACACCTCGCCGTTTGCCGGCCAGGACGGCAAGTTCGTCACCAGCCGCCAGATCCGCGAGCGCCTGGAAGCCGAGCTCAAGCACAACGTGGCCCTGCGCGTGGAAGAAACCGGCAGCGCCGACCAGTTCCGCGTTTCCGGCCGTGGCGAACTGCACCTGTCGGTGCTGATCGAAAACATGCGCCGGGAAGGTTTCGAGCTGGCTGTGGGGCGTCCCCAGGTCATCATCCGTGAAGTGGATGGCGTCAAGCAGGAACCCTACGAAACCGTGATTGCGGATGTGGAAGAGCAACACCAGGGCGCCATCATGGAGCATCTGGGTCTGCGCCGCGCAGAAATGACCAACATGGAACCGGACGGCAAGGGTCGCGTTCGCCTGGAATTCCTGGTGCCAAGCCGCGGCCTGATCGGCTTCCGCAGTCAGTTCCTGACTCTCACGTCCGGCACCGGCATCCTCAACAGCACCTTCAGCCATTACGGTGAATTCAAGGCCGGAGACATGGCCAAGCGCATCAACGGTGTGCTGGTGTCCATGGTGAAAGGCAAGGTGCTGGGCTTCGCCCTGTTCAACCTGCAGGAGCGTGGTCGCATGCTGATCGACCCGAACGTGGATGTGTACGAAGGCCAGATCATCGGCATTCACAGCCGCGGCAACGACCTGGTGGTCAACCCCACCAAGGGCAAGCAGCTGACCAACATGCGTGCTTCCGGCACCGATGAAAACATCGTCCTGACCCCGCCGATCCGTTTCAGCCTGGAGCAGGCCCTGGACTTCATCGAAGATGACGAGCTGGTGGAAGTCACCCCGAACTGCCTGCGCATCCGCAAGAAGCTGCTCACCGAAACCGAGCGCAAGCGCGCAGGGCGCTAACCCAACACTGGCCAGAGCAAGCAATACGCACAGTCGCATTGCTTGCCCAGCGCCAAGGTTGCATAAAAAAAGCCGGGCATTGCCCGGCTTTTTTGTATCGATTTCTTTTAACGCAGCAATACCAGCATCATCACCGCACCAAGAATCATCCCCAGCAACAGACCCCGCGTAAAAGAAGCCTGCGCCTGTGGGCGATGGGTCTCCGGGGAGTCCGCCGGCTGACTGGCCTCGAAATCCGTGATCACTTCACGGGCCCGCGCTTCATCACTTTCGGCAACCCACACCGATGCCAGCCCTGCCGCAGGCAATTCGCCGACAGCCCCCTGCAACATGTCGCCCTGCACCTGTGCCATGATGCCGACCTGATCCAGCAGGTCCGCCAGCATATGCGCCTCAATGGCATCGCGGGCCCGAAACACACACTTCACGACACCCTCCAGCCTTGCATCAAGGGTTGACCGCCTCCTTCTTCACCACCTCCAACAGGGTATAACGCAAACTGCTGGCATCCGCTGGCGGTGACGCCACCTCTTCTATCCGCACGCGCAACGTGTAATTGTGTCCGGGCTCGAACTCAAACCCCTCGATATGATTATAGAAAAGCTGAAAGTTGGTCTCGCCATCACTGCGTACCCGCAGGCAGTCCATGGGCCCCGCGCCGATACAGGCCGAGGTATAAGGAGCGACATGCAGGATTTCACCGGCCTTGTCTTCCTTTTCACCACAAGCCACCAGTAAAAACAGCACCGCAAACAGCATGTGTTTCAGTATCATGGTACCAGCCTTGTTCTTTTCGCTTATCAGGCGTTAAGCAGTACCATGAGCCGCACGCCAAGGCAAAAGAAAGAACCTTTTTGCCGCCTGTATACACCCACCGAGCAACTGTAAATGTCGCCATACCGTAACGCGATATCAGCCCTGGCTCACCGTCCCCCAGGGGAAAACGGCCGCCAGCCCGCAAGGCTCTGCTGATAATGTAAGATGCCCGCACGGCTCAATCGCAATCACGCCCCGGCGAAAAACGTCCTCCGGCGCCACTGCGTACACACTTGAAACAGGTCCCCATGCTCCATATCGCACTGTTCGAACCGGAAATCCCGCCCAACACCGGCAATATCATCCGCCTGGCCGCCAACACCGGGGCGCATCTGCATCTGATCGAACCACTGGGTTTTTCCCTGGAAGAAAAGAAGCTGCGCCGGGCTGGCCTGGACTACGACGAACTGGCCCATCTCACTGTGCACGCGGATTTTAAGGCTTTTCTGCAAGCCATGGCCGGCCGCCGCCTGTTTGCCCTCACTACCCGGGCCAGCCAGCCACACAGTGATGCCGTTTTTGCGGACGAAGACGTGCTGCTGTTCGGCCCGGAAACCCGCGGCCTGCCCACCGACATTCTCAACAGCCTGCCACCCACACAAAAACTGCGACTGCCCATGGTGGCCAACAGCCGCAGTCTCAATCTGGCCAATGCGGTGGCGATAACGTTGTATGAGGCGTGGCGGCAGCTGGACTACATCGGGGCAGTTGATAATTGACAATTGATAGTTGACAGCTGCGCGAAACAGGATTGTTTTAACCTGAAACGTAAGAGGCCGCGCCCAACCATGGGCGCGGCCTCCTTGTTTTGAGTAACGGCTACGTTGCTCGCGTAGCTGTCAACTGCCCACTATCAACTGTCAACTTTTACTGCACCGTCTCACCCTCAGCTTCCGCCTGCGCTTTTGCCTGCTGTTGGCGTTGCTGCTGGTACAGGGCATCGAAGTTAATGGGCTGCAGCACCATCTGCGGGAAGGAGCCCTTGGCGACCAGATCCGAGACCACTTCGCGTACGTAAGGGAACAACAGGTTCGGACAGTAGGCACCCAGCAGCTGGGCCCGTTCTTCGCCTTCCACACCCTTTACGGTGAAGATACCGGCCTGCTTCACTTCTGCCAGATAGAAGGTTTTTTCTTCCTTCTCATCCTTGGCGGTGACGGTAACGGTCAACTCCACTTCGAATTCATCGGTCTCACCAATGCGGCGGGCACCGTTGTTCAGCTGTACGTTGACCTTGGGTTTCCACTCTTCCAGAAACACTTGCGGCGCGCCCGGGCATTCAAACGACGCGTCTTTCAGATAAATGCGCTGCAGCTGGAAAACCTGTTGTTGTTCGGCCATCTTTTTTCTCCTGTTACCGTGTTCCCGACTCCCCCGAATTGGCACCGAGCAGCGTATCCAGCTCCCCTGCGCGCTCCAGAGCGTAAAGTTCATCACAACCGCCGATGGGGCGATCATCAATAAAGATCTGTGGCACCGTGCGCGCCCCACCGCGCTGCATCATGACTGCGCGCTGGTCCGGCTGACGGTCCACATCCGTTTCCTGGTACGACACATTCTTGCTGTTAAGCAACTGCTTGGCACGAATGCAGAACGGGCACCAACCTGTGGTATAAAGCTCGACCTTAGCCATGCCTACCCCTTCACCACGGGCAGGCTGGCACCACGCCAGGCATTGAGCCCGCCCTGGATGCGATACAGTTCCACAAAACCCTTGCCGCGCAGCTGACGACCAATATGTGAGGCCTTGGCACCCATATCACAAGTCAGAATAATGGGTTTGTCCTTGTATTTTTCCAGTTCTGCAATACGCTCAAGGGCCTGGCTGGCAGGAATATTGATGCTGCCGGCGATATGACCCGCACGAAACTCATCGCTGTCGCGCAGGTCGACTATCACCGCATCCTTCTGGTTCACCAGATTGGTGGCCAGCTGAGGACTCAGAGCCTTGCCGCCACGGCGGGACTCAAGCACAAAGAAAACGGCCCACAGCAGAAAGAAGGCGGACACCAGAAGGTAATGGTTACTGGCAAATTCAAGCAATTGGCTCATTGGAACCCCGAATCAGTGGCAATGGGCGAGGCTGTGCAGAAAATTGGACAGCCCCACGCCGACGGAAAATCGGCGCCAAGTATACACACCCGCAAGGGGGTAAGGTAAAACCATGCGCCCCGGATTACTGCTGTTACTCCTTCTACCCGCCCTGGCCTGGGGCGAGAGTGCACCGTCAAAAGCCCAACTGAAGCAGCTCAAGGAACGCATCAGCGAACTCAGTGCTGCCCAGAACCGGGAACTTCGCGAGCGGGATTCGGTTCAGGCTGATCTGCGTGAGGCAGAGCTGCGCATCAGTCGTCTGTCCCGGGAACAACGCAGTCTGGAACAACAGGCCGACAAGGCCCGCCAGCGGTTGGCAGAACTGGAACAGGAACAGGCTCAGCTGGCCCGGGAAAAACAGACCCAGCTCCGCTGGCTGGCCAAAACCGTTCGTGCCAGCTACCAGGCCGGTCGCCAGGAACGCATCAAACTGCTCCTCAACCAGGAGCAACCGGACCAGATTGCCCGCCTGCTGCGCTACCAGGAATACTACCAGCGTGCCCGCAGCCAGCGCTTGCAGCAGGTTAATGGAGAACTGGATGAGCTGATGGCGGTCAGTCTGCGCGTGGAACAGGCCCGCCGGACAATGCTCGACAAACGAAGCGAAATGCAACAGTACGCGAACAAGTTGCAGGAAGCCCAGAAAAACCGTCAGCAGACCCTGGCCAGCCTGAACCGCTCACTGGACGACCGCAGCACAAGCCTCAGCCAACTCAAGCGGGACCAGCAACAGCTGGAAAAACTGCTTTCAGACATGCAGCGCAGTCTGGACGACATCCCCGCGGACCTGGGCGGCAAACCCTTCGGCAAGTTGGCCGGCAAGCTCCCATGGCCGGTACAGGGGAGCATCGGCACCCGCTATAACAGTGCCCGCGAAGGCGCCCTGCGCTGGCAGGGCGTGATCCTCAATGCCCCTGCCGGCACACCGGTACGGGCGGTCTACGCCGGGCGGGTCGTGTTCGCTGACTGGTTGCGCGGCTACGGCCTGCTCACCATTGTCGATCATGGCAATGGTTACCTGACGCTGTACGGCTATAACCAGAGCCTGCTGCGGGAAGTGGGCGAATGGGTATCCGCCGGGGATAGCCTGGCTCTGGCCGGCAATTCCGGCGGCAACCGCGCCAGCGGTCTGTACTTCGAGATACGCCATCGGGGCAAGGCGGTGAACCCCACACGCTGGTGTAATGGCCGTGTTACACTGCCGCCACTGGCCCACAACACAAACGATTAAAGCACGCCCACTGAGACCGCGTGCCTGCCGGGGATTCTGAATGCCAACGCCGACCTTCTCTTTTCTGCGCACCGCCATGGTGACAGCATTATTGTCCGCCGCCCCCCTTGCCGTGCTTCATGCTGAAGACCCGGCGCTGGATCAACAGGCCCGTCAGCAAGGTGTACCAGTGGATGAACTGCGTGCCTTTGCCGAAGTCATGGAGCGCATTCGTGGCGCCTACATTGATGAAGTGGATGACCGGGAACTGCTGGAGTCAGCGATTCGCGGCATGCTCTATGAACTGGACCCCCACTCCAGCTACCTGACCCCGGATCAGTTCGACGATCTGCAGGTCACCACCACCGGCGAGTTCGGCGGCCTGGGCATCGAAGTCACCATGGAAGACGGCTTCGTCAAGGTCGTCACCCCGGTGGACGGCTCCCCGGCCAGCAAGGCCGGCATCCAGGCCGGCGACCTGATCCTGAAAATCGACGAGACGTTTGTGAAAGGCCTGACGCTGGGCGAAGCGGTGGAGCTGATGCGCGGCGAGGTCGGCTCGGAGATCGAACTGATGGTGCTTAGCGAGGGGGACGAAAAACCGCATCAGGTCACCCTCACACGCGACAAGATCCAGCTGCACAGCGTCAAATCACGCATGCTGGAACCGGGAATGGGCTATTTGCGGATTTCCCAGTTCCAGAACAACACCGGCGACGATGCCCGCAAGGCACTGGACAAGCTGGCCAAGGAAGATACCTTGCGCGGCCTGGTGCTGGACCTGCGCAACAACCCCGGCGGTGTTCTTGGCGGCGCCGTGGAAGTGGCCGACCTGTTCATGGACAGCGGCCTGATTGTCTACACACAGGGCCGTGAGCAAAGCAGCCGGAGTGACTTCAATGCCAAACCCGGCGATCGCCTGAATGGCATGCCCATGGTGGTGCTGGTGAACGGCGGCAGCGCGTCCGCCTCGGAAATTGTTGCCGGTGCCCTTCAGGATCAGGGTCGCGCCATCGTGGTAGGCAATCGCACCTTCGGCAAGGGTTCGGTGCAGACCGTGCTGCCGCTGAGCAAGGACAAGGCCCTGAAGCTGACCACCGCCCGCTACTACACGCCCGATGGACGTTCCATCCAGGCAGAAGGCATTGAACCGGATATTGCCGTGGATGTGGTCACCAAACTGGAAGTCCGTGAAGACATGCAGGTACGGGAAGCCGACCTGCCACGCCACCTGAACAATGAAAACGGCGAGAGCCAAAACGATGGCAAGCGCCAGTCGCTGGCCCAGGAAGATTATGCCCTGGCGCAGGCGCTGTCCGTGCTGAAAGGCGTGGTATTGGCCCGCAGCAACGAAGGCCGCTGATGCGCCGTTTCGCAACCGCTCTGGTGCTGCTGCTGGCAGTCACCGCGGCCACGGCAAAGCCGCGCATCGCCATCATCATTGATGACCTGGGCTATCACCGTCACCACGGCCAGGCCATTGCCGACCTGCCGGCAGCGGTTACCTGTGCCGTAATTCCCTATTCCCCCCATGGCCGCAAGCTGGCCGAACGCGCCAGCCTGGCCGGCAAGGAAGTGCTGGTGCACATGCCCATGGACGCCGGAGACCACATCCGCCTGGATCGCGGCGGCCTGCGACTGGGACTCAGCGAACAAGAACTGCTGGATACGGTGCGTCAGTCTCTCAGCCAGATCCCCCAGGCCCGGGGCCTGAACAATCATATGGGCAGTGCATTCACCGAACAGCCTGAGCCCATGGGCTGGTTGATGGCGGAACTGAAAGCCCACCAGCTGTTCTTTGTAGACAGCCGCACCAGTGGCCGCTCGGTGGCCCAGCGGATAGCCCGGCAACAGGGACTGGCCAACGCCAGTCGTGACATCTTTCTGGATAACGATCGCAATCTGGTCAAGATCAACGACCAGTTCAACAAACTGATCCGCCTGGCCCGTGAACGGGGCCAGGCCATTGCCATCGGCCACCCCTATCCGGAAACCGTGCACTATCTGCAGCAGGTATTGCCATTGATGGACGATGCCGGCATTGAGGTGGTGCCCGTCTCATCCCTGCTGGAAACCCCGACTCTGGATACCGCCACCACCGGTGACGGTAGCCACGCCGGATCGTGAACCCGGTTACGGGGTCACCTGACCCTTGCCAATCCCGGTGAGCCGGGCAAAACCGATCATCAGGAAACCGAAAACAAACATCAGCACCCCGTAAACCGCCGATGGCACCGACATGGCTTCCGAATGCAACAGGGTCAGGGTCACCATCAACCCGAGTGTGCCATTCTTGATGCCCAGCTCGATGGCCACGGTAAAGGCCTGGTCCCGGCTCAGGCCGATCAGGCGCCCGCCGACCAGACCCAGCAGCAGGCCGGCAACATTCAGAATCATCGCCGACAACCCCGCCTTGCGGAACAGCTCCAGGGCTTCCTCGCCCAGCTCCACCATCAGCAACACGATGACTGCCACCAACACCAGCAGGCCCAGCAGCCCCACGGCCTTCTCCCCTTTTTCCGCCCAGTCCTGGCGGAAATGGCGAAGGGTCATGCCGATGGCCACCGGCAGCAGGATAATCACAAACAGGGTGATGATGGTGCGCAATACCGGCAGTTCCAGCACCTTGTCCGCATCCTGGAAGCGCTCCAGTGCCCAGCCGGTAAAGGCCGGCAGGGTAACAATGGTAATCAGGCTGGCCAGCACTGTCAGCACAATGGACAGGGCCACGTCACCGCGACCCAGATAGACGAAAAGGTTGGACGTCGTGCCACCAGGGCAGGCAGCAATGACGATCAGGCCCACCGCCAGTGCCGGGGACAGGTCCAAAGCCAGCGCCACACCCAGGGCAATGATGGGTAACAGGAGAATCTGGGCCAGCAGACCAAAGAAGGTGCCGCGGGGGGCAATGACGACTTCGCGGAAGTCCTTGGGGGTCAGGGTCATCCCCATCCCCACCATAATCAGAAACAGCGATACCGGCAGGCCGACATCGATTAGCGCATTGGAACCCATTGCCACTCTCCCGAGGTATTATTCTTGGTAAAACCTCGAGAGTAGAACAGGATTTCACCGCCATCCAGTACAAAGCGGCTAGGTTGACGCTGCCAGCAAAGCGCCAGCGCGCCAGACGGCACGCGCCGGGGAAGTATCGCGGACGCTAGTCCAGGCGCATCTCCACACCGGCGGCCTGCATGAACTGCTTGGCCTCCTGCACGGAATACTCGCCGAAGTGGAAAATGGATGCCGCCAGCACCGCATCGGCACCGCCCTGTACCACGCCGTCTACCAGATGCTGCAGGTTGCCGACCCCGCCGGACGCAATCACCGGCACCGGCACCGCGTCGGCGATGGCGCGGGTCAGGGCAATATCAAAACCGTTCTTGGTGCCATCCCGGTCCATGCTGGTCAACAGGATTTCACCCGCACCGTAATCGGTCATCTTCCTGGCCCAGGCCACCGCATCCAGCCCGGTGGGCTTGCGGCCACCATGGGTGAAGATTTCCCAGCGATTGGTCTCGCTCTCGGCACTGACCTTCTTGGCATCGATGGCCACCACGATGCACTGGGACCCGAAACGCTCCGCCGCCTCGCGGACAAATTCCGGATTGTGCACTGCCGCCGAATTGATACCCACCTTGTCGGCACCGGCATTGAGCAGATTACGGATATCTTCCAGAGTCCTTACGCCGCCGCCCACGGTGAGGGGGATAAACACCTGGCTGGCGATCTGCTCCACCGTGTGCAGGGTGGTGTCACGCTCCTGGTGACTGGCGGTGATATCCAGAAAGGTAATCTCGTCAGCGCCGGCGTCGTTATAGCGCTTGGCAATCTCCACCGGGTCACCGGCGTCGCGGATATCCACAAACTGGACACCCTTGACCACCCGACCGGCATCCACATCGAGACACGGAATAATGCGTTTGGCTAAGCCCATAGTGCGTTCCCGTCAGGCGCTGGTCAGTTCGTCGGACAGAGCCTGGCCTTCGCCGAAGTCCAGGGTGTTTTCGTAGATGGCGCGGCCGGTGATGGCACCACTGATGCCCTGGTCCGCCACCGCGCACAGATGACGCACGTCATCCAGATTGGTGATGCCGCCGGAAGCAATTACCGGGATGGACATGGACTGGGCCAGGCGCACGGTGGCGTCCACATTGACGCCCTGCAGCATGCCGTCACGGCTGATATCGGTATAGACGATGGCAGAGACACCATCGTTCTCGAACTGTTTGGCCAGATCAATCACATCCACATCGGTCACATTGGCCCAGCCATCGGTGGCGACCTTGCCATCCTTGGCGTCCAAACCAACGATGATGTGGCCGGGGAACTGCTGGCACATTTCCTTGACGAACTGCGGCTCATTGACCGCCTTGGTGCCGATAATGACCCACTGCACCCCGGCATCCAGATAGGCCTGGATGATTTCCGGACTGCGAATACCGCCACCGATCTGGATCGGCAGATCCGGGTGGGCCTTGGCAATCGCCTTGACGATGTCGCCATTCACCGGCTCACCGGCAAAGGCACCGTTCAGGTCCACCAGATGCAGACGACGGGCACCGCGCTCCACCCAGTGGCTGGCCACCGCCACCGGGTCATCGGAAAACACCGTATCGTCTTCCATGCGCCCCTGCTTCAGGCGTACACATTTACCGTCTTTCAGATCAATGGCGGGAATCAAAAGCATAGCTAGGTCTCAAAACGAAGGCTGCCCTCGCAGAAGGGCAGCACAGGAAATAGTGGTTTGTGCTGACGCGGTTCTGCCGCTGTATCAGGGCCGCCAGCGCAGAAAATTTTCCAGCAGGGTCAGGCCCGCATCGGCGCTTTTTTCCGGATGAAACTGCACCGCAAAAACATTCTTTCTGGTCGCCGCCGCCGCAAAACTCAGACCGTACTCACAACGGCCCGCCACTTCCTCATCGGCCAGCCCGGTAACGCAATAGCTGTGCACGAAGTAAAAACGGGTGTTATCGGCAATGCCGGCCCACATGGGATGCGCCATACCCTGTTGCACCTGATTCCAGCCCATGTGGGGCACCTTCAGGCGGCCACCGGTATCGCTCTGCAGCTCCCCGAAAAAAGTGACCTGGCCGTCAAATACGCCCAGGCACTCGACGCCGTTGTTTTCCTCACTGCGCGCCATCAGGGCCTGCATGCCCACACAGATACCCAGCACCGGCTTGCCGGCAGCAATCACATCCAGAATGGCCTGATCCAGGCCGGTTTCGCGCAGCACGGCGATACAGTCCCGGATGGCACCCACACCGGGAAACACCACGCGGTCGGCGGCTCGTACCTGGGCCGGATCACCGGTAATCACGATCTGCTGACCACTGGCAACCTTCTCCAGCGCCTTGCCGGCGGAGTGCAGATTACCCATGCCGTAATCAATGACGGCTACTACTTCACTCATACGCTACGGTTACTCGCTTTCGCTGAGGGTGCCCTTGGTGGACGGGGTAATGCCGCTCATGCGCGGGTCCGGCTCCACCGCCATGCGCAGGGCACGGCCAAAGGCCTTGAACACGGTCTCTGCCTGGTGGTGGGCGTTTTTGCCGCGCAGGTTATCAATGTGCAGGGTAATCATGGCGTGGTTGACCAGCCCCTGGAAGAATTCGTAGAACAGGTCCACATCGAAGCCGCCGATGCTGCCCCGGGTAAAGTCCACGAACATCTCCAGGCCGGGACGGCCTGACAGGTCCAGCACCACGCGGGACAGGGCTTCATCCAGTGGCACATAGGCATGACCGTAACGGCGCACCCCTTTCTTGTCGCCAATGGCTTTGGTAAATGCCTGACCCAGGGTAATACCGATGTCTTCCACCGTGTGGTGGGCATCGATGTGCAAATCGCCCTTGGCGTTGATCTCGATATCCACCAGGCCATGGCGGGCCACCTGGTCCAGCATGTGCTCCAGGAACGGCAGCCCGGTATCCAGTTTGCACTGGCCGGTGCCATCCAGATTGATGGAGACCTGGATCTGGGTTTCCAGGGTGTTGCGCTCAACAGTGGCGCTGCGCTTGCTCATCTCTATCTCCAGGGGTTACCCAGGGCAGTGGGCCGGTTATTATACGCACCCTGACAGAGCCTAACCAGCGGAGCAATTCCATGCCGATCAGTGCCGAATCCCACCCCCTGTCGCCGGAGCAGGCCGCCACCTTCGATCAGGTACTGCGCGATGACCCGCAATACCGGGAAAAACTGGACGCGGCGGTGGCCGCCGGCGGCAAACGGTTGTTTGCCGCCCATTTCAACGGCAAGCGCGTGGCAGTGGCGCTGGTAGAAGAAGACCGGCCCGAGCTGGACTGGGTGGTGGTACACCCGGCCACCCGGGGCCGGGGCGTCGGCAAGGACTTCCTGCGTCTGATCGGCCAGCAACTGGGGGCCATTCTGGCCATGCCCAGGGAATGCGGCCCGACACGCTGATGGGCTGTCAGGGCTAGGCCCGCGGTGCCTGCATGTCCGAAAGCGGCAACCGGATATGCAGGGTAAATCCCTGACCGGGGCCGGGGCTTTCCGCCCACAACTGGCCGTCCACCTGCTCAATCATCACCCTGGCCATGGCCAGGGAAAGGCCAAACCCTTCCTCGTGGTGGCGCGAGCCCATGACGAAGAACGGCTCGAGGATATGTTCAAGCTGCTCCGCGGTCGCGCCCTTGCCCTCATCCTGAATGCGAATTTCCGCGTAACCACCGGGCACGTCCACTTCACTGGATATATCCACACTGTCGCCTTCGGCACTGAAACGCAGGGCATTATCCAGACCAATGGACAATACCTCCTGCAATTCCCCCTCACTGGCATTGACCCGCAAGTTCGGTGATACCCGGTTGCGCACGGCAACGCCGCTTTTCTCAATCCTGGCCGTCTGTTCACGCAGAATCGCATCCAGCACCCACATGGGCTGACAGTTACTCACCGGGGGCGGCTGATTCCGGTCAGACAAATCAAAATAGCGCAGCGAGGTACTGACAATGCCTGTCAGCCGCCTCTGCCCCTTGCGCACCATGGCCCAGACATCCACCTCCTGGTCGCCCCTGGCATCCTGGCCCAGGGAGTCCGCCGCCCCAATCCAGTTGATCGGTGTATTGAGCTCATGACTGATGTACTGCAGGAACATGGACTTGTCCTGGTTCATCTGCTCGATATCCGCCAGGTGGCGCTCCAGGTTCTGCTGGGCCTCATGGGCAAGTTGCTTGCGCTCGGTTTCCAGAAAGCGAATGCGATCCCCCAGGGCCAGGGACAGCATTACCACCACCCAAAGAGCGCCAAAGTGCGGCAGATACGGCACAAACACACTGTAGGGCATCAACCCCAGGTTCCCCATGGCGAACAGGAATATCGTCAGAAGAAATACGGACCATGCCAGCACATAGAGCCGTGCCACCCGAAACCCTTGTCGCCAGACCATCCAGCCCAACCAGCTGAACAGCACAATGGTCAGCAACGCAACCGCGGTGGAGAGGTGGTAGGTCCAGGGCGGCTCCATCAACCACTGCAGCAGGAACGCCCCACCAATCATGATCAGGTAGTGCTTGAGCAGGCGGTCATATCGGGGGAAGCGCTGGGCCAGTTGCAGGAATTGTCGGGAATACAGAGCCAGCGCCAATGCAATCACATAGGTACTTAGCCAGAAGTATTCATTAATCCCGGGCGTTTCCGGCCAGAGGTATTGCAAGCCGAAGCCACTGACATTGATATTGAAGAAAATCACGCCGCCCAGAAACATAACGAAATGCAGCTGCACATTGTCACGCAGCGAGAGGTAGAGCAGCAGGTTATAGACCAGCATGATGCCCAATGAACCGTAAAACAGGCCCTGCATCAATTGCTCAAGGTAAGTAAATTCCACCAGCCCTTTGGCGCTGAACAACACCGGCATCATGTTCAGCGCGCCCTTGCCGCGCACTTTCAGGTAGTACTCTTTGACACCGGGCTCGTCAGTGTCCAGTGCAAACACGAAGGCCCGGTGATTCATCGGTCGCTGACCAAAACCCCGGGTATCGCCCACTGCCTGGGCAATGTAATTGCCTTGGTCGTCAGGGGCATAAAGCGTTAGCTCATCCAGGATCGGGTGGCGTTCCACCAGAAACCAACTGCCCTCCACACCGGACGTATCCACTGCAATGCGCAGCCAGAAGGTGCTGCGGGTAAAGCCGAAGTTCAGGGCACTGCTTTCACTGGCACGAAAGCGACTGGCAAACTGATCCCGCACCTGATCCAGGGTCCAGTCGCCTTCCGGATCCTCCAGTATCTGCATGTGTTCGCCCAGCAATACCTTATCCCCGGCATTGCTCAGCGCCACCGTCCTGTCCTGGGCGGCCGTCGCCAGGCCGAACCACATCAACAGGAGCGTCAACACTGAAATTTGGAACTTTTGCAAAGGCCCTTCCCCTAAACACATACCATCAATGCTAAGTTATGGTCAGTTATTTCCGACTGGTATAATCCCGATCCATCGGCCAACACGCAAGGAGAGCTCCATGGGACGCCTCGTAAAAATTTTGCTGATCACATTTTTTGCCATCATTTTGCTATTGGCCATTGCCGTTTTTGTGATCACCCAGGTCATTGATCCCAACGAGTTCAAACCGGAAATTGAAAAGCAGGCCAGGGAGCAGGCCAACCTCACCCTGGATATCCAGGGTGACCTTGCCTGGCAATTCTGGCCCTCCCTGGGTGTCAGCCTGGGCAGGACCGAGGCGCGCATTGCTGACGAGGAAGAACTGTTCGCGGCCCTCGACGCGGCCAGCGTCAGTGTTGCGGTCCTTCCCCTTCTTTACGGTCAGGTTGAAATGGACGGCATCACGCTGGCTGGCCTGGATGTGAACCTCGTCGAAGGGCCTGATGGCGCCAACTGGGAGCAGATTGGCCCGCAAACCACAGCGGAAGAAACGCCGGAAGAAACCCCCGCCGACCCGGAAGGAGAAAGCAGCAGTCTGGATATCCCCCTGACCATCCCCAGCGTGGCCATCACCGACGGCAAGGTTCGCTATCGCAACACTGCCGATGGCACCGATATCGTGGTGGAACACTTCAACCTGAACGCCCAGGACGTCAATCTGGACGAGGCTTTCCCGCTTCAGATGTCCCTGCGTTATCAGGACCAGAGCGACATGCGCGTGGACCTGAATCTGGATACCACCCTGAACGCCAATCTTGACGCCAACCACTTCATCCTCGACCCGATGACACTGGACGCCAACATTGCCGGCGCCACCACCATGCCGGTGGATGTTCATCTGGAGCAGAAGCTCGACGTGAATCTCAACGAGGACACCGTCTCCATCAAGGATCTGCTGCTCACCGCCGCCGGCACCGAAACCCGCGGCAATATCGATATCACCGCGCTCACCGGCGACATGCAGCTCAGCGGCAAACTGGCCACCGCCTCCTTTGATGCCAACAAGGTGCTGGAAGCCATCGGCGAAGCGCCCATTGAAACCACCGACAGCAAGGCGCTCAGCAACATCGCCATGGAAACCTCTCTGGGGGGTGAGCCCGGTAGCATCATGGCCAATCCGCTGAAAATCACACTGGATGACAGCACCCTCAGCGGCAGCGCCGGCCTGGCCAGCCTGGAGAGCGGCAAGATTGTCTTCGATCTGGCATTGGACCAGATCACCCTGGACGGCTACATGCCCCCCTCCTCCGGCGAGCCCGCCACTGCAGCGGCAGGGGGCGGCAAGGAAGGCGGCACCGCCAACCTGTCGACCGCGGAATTGATACCGGTAGACACCCTTCGACCGCTGGTGCTGGATGGCAAATTGCGCATCGGCAGCCTTAAATACGACACCATCGATGCAAAGAATATGAAGTTTGCCGTGACGGCCAACAACGGCGTGCTGCAGCTTAGCGAAGCCAGCGGCGAAACCCTGGGCGGCAGCTTCAGCGCCAAGGGCAAACTGGATGCCTCCGGGAATACGCCCAAAATCACCGCCAGCAACACCGTTACCAGTGTGCAGATCCAGCCGCTGGTGCAAATGGCGTTGGGAGACGATCTCGGTAAGGGCGTATTCGCCATGAACGGCACTTACAGCGCCAGCGGCAACAGCGAAAAAGCCCTGATGGATTCCGCGAAAGGCAACATCGATATCTCCCTGGCTGACGCCACTGTGCGCGGCCTGAACCTCTACCAGACGCTGGTTGGCGGAGTGAACGACATGCTGGGCCAGTTCCAGGGCCTGGCGACGGCTCTGATACCCAACCAGGAGTCCGGCAAACTGCCCAGCGCCCTGTCTGAGGACACCAAGATCGTGGACCTGACCACCAAGGCCCGTCTGGAAAAGAACGTGGCCTACCTGGACAGTCTGGATGCGGTGTTGAGCAAAGGCGAAATCACCGGTAACGGCTGGATGAATATCCTCAACCAGGATTTTGACCTGAAAATCGGCATGCAGTCCCCGGAACTGGGAACATCCAAGTATCTGCAAGGCACCACCTGGCCCTTGCGCTGTGAAGGCAACCTGGCTGGCAGCCCCGCCAAGTGGTGTGGCCCGGACAAAGACGGTTTCAAGGACATCGGCAAACAGGTTGCTGCCAAGGCTGCCCAGGAGAAAATCAAGGATAAGCTGGGCATCGAGGGTGAAGGCGACACCGCCGAGGAAGTGATCAAGGATGCCGCCAAGAAAAAGGCCAAGGAAGAAGTGGACAAGCAAATCAAGGACGGCCTGAAAAAGCTGTTCAATTAATTTCCGTCCGCACCCGGCCGGAGCGACCCTCGCACGCTCCGGCCTCTTCCGCTGCAAACACACCGACGCGCTTGCCCTGCCCGGTGTTTCCGGGTACAACTCGCGGCATGCCCTGTCCTTCCCCCATCGATCCCGCCACTTTCAGCACCGCTGTGCTGACCTGGTACGACCAGTACGGACGCCAGAGCCTGCCCTGGCAACACCCACGCACGCCCTATCAGGTGTGGATCTCGGAAATCATGCTGCAACAGACCCAGGTTGCCACCGTAATTCCTTTCTTCCAGCGGTTCATGGAACGCTTCCCGGATGTACACAGCCTGGCCAGTGCCGCCCAGGACGAAGTGCTCCACCTGTGGACGGGCCTTGGCTACTACGCCCGCGCCCGCAACCTGCACAAATGCGCCCAGGTGCTGGTGAGTGAGCATGATGGCGATTTCCCGCATACCGTTGAAGAGGTCTCCGCCCTGCCCGGCATCGGCCGCTCCACCGCCGGCGCCATTCTCGCCCAGAGCCGCGGGGTTCGAGCCGCCATCCTCGACGGCAACGTGAAACGGGTCCTCGCAAGGCTGCACGCGGTAGAGGGATGGCCCGGCAAGAAGCCGGTGGAAAACCGACTCTGGGAGCTGGCCGAGCACTACACGCCCCATGAACGGCTGGCCGATTACACCCAGGCGATGATGGATCTGGGCGCCACCGTCTGCACCCGTGGCACCCCGAACTGTGGTGCCTGCCCACTGCAGCCCCACTGCCATGCCCATGGCAACGGCAATCCCCAGGATTACCCCGGCAAGAAACCCAAAAAAGCGCTGCCGGTACGCACCACCATCATGCTGATTCTCCGTGACCACGAAGGCCGGGTCTGGCTGGAACCCCGCCCGTCACAGGGCATTTGGGGCGGCCTCTGGTGCTTCCCCCAGACGGAGCAGAGCGACGATGTCGAAAACGCCCTGAAACAACGGGCCTTGCGGGCCAGTGGTACACCTCAGCCCCTGACGGAGTTTCGCCATACGTTCAGTCATTTCCACCTGGATATCTCCCCCCGGGAGATCCGGGTGGAGGTGGTCGGCACCGGCGACAACAATGGCCGCTGGGTGAACCCGGCCGCCCCCGGGGAACTGGGGCTCGCCGCCCCGGTAAAAAAACTGCTGGGCCGACTCGACACACCCCGCCAGACCAGCATGTTATAGTCTCGCCACACAAACGCCGTATCACGGAGACGTTATGAGTCGCACGGTTTTCTGCCGAAAATACCAGAGCGAGCAGGAAGGGCTGGCACGCCCGCCCTTCCCCGGTCCCAAGGGCCAGGACATCTACGACAACGTATCGAAGCAGGCGTGGCAGGAATGGCTGCATGAGCAGACCATGCTGATCAACGAAAAACACCTGAACGTGATGGACCCGGAAGCGAAACGCTTCCTGGATGAACAACGTGATCGTTTTCTGAACAACGAAAACTATGAAAAAGCGGAGGGTTACGTTCCCCCTGCTCACGATGCGAACAAATAAACGCGCATCCCTTGACGCCCCCGGCTCTAGCCGCTTTAATACGCGCCCTGATTGCCCGGATAGCTCAGTCGGTAGAGCAGGGGATTGAAAATCCCCGTGTCGGTGGTTCGATTCCGCCTCCGGGCACCATACAAAAGGCCTCGCTCAACAGAGCGGGGCCTTTTTTATGGTGTCTGGCCACGCCTCCCCCGCCGGTTACCACCACCGTTGGCGCTTTGCTCGCAAAGCGAAAGCCGCAGAGGGCACGAAGCCAGCCCCCCCCATTAACTTGCCAGCATGCACTCAAGGGACTACCCCCCTCCGCGCGTCCCCCTTATCCTGTCAATGCACACACCGCAGGATAGTCCATGCTAATACGTCTTCTCATAGTCACCGCCTCGCTGCTACTCAGCGGCTGCGACAAGACTCCCACCGGTCGCGATCAGCTGGCTCTGATACCGCCCTCCATGATGGCCCAGTTTGGCAGCCAGGCCTTTCTGCAGATGCAGCAGCAGATCCCCGTGAGCCAGGATGCCGACAGTAATGCCCGGGTGCAGTGTATCGCCCGGGAGATCCTGCTGGTGGTGGGCGACCGCTTTCCCGGCATCCCCATGCCGGAAACCTGGGAAATCGTGCTGTTCGACGACCCCACTCCCAACGCTTTCGCCCTGCCCGGCGGCAAGATCGGGGTCAACCAGGGGCTGCTGAAAGTGGCGGTCAATGATGCCCAGCTCGCCGCAGTGATCGGCCATGAAGTGGCCCATGTGCTGGCCCAGCACGGCAATGAACGGCTCACCCAGGAACTGGGGATCAAGGCACTGTTGCTTCTGGTGGGGCTGTTCAGTGAGGGGGATGCGGACAGCGAACGCATTATTCAGGCGCTGGGCCTGGGCGCCCATCTCGGCATTGCCCTGCCTTTCAGCCGCGCCCATGAGGAAGAGGCGGATTTGATGGGGCTGGAACTGATGGCCAGTGCCGGCTTCGATCCGCGGGAGAGCACACAACTGTGGCGCAATATGGCCGCTGCAGGGGGCGGGCAACCCTTGGAGTTTCTTTCCACCCACCCAAACCACGAATCGCGAATCGAGGAGCTGCAAGCGCGAATGAACGAAGCGTTTCAGCGTTATCAGAAGCGCCCGCCAGCAGCCTGCAACCAATAATCTTCGCCTTGCCAGCAAGGCTCCAACAGCATGAAAACCACCGTTGGGGCCTTGCTCACAAGGCGAAATCGCCGCTGACCGCTATACAGCCCTGGCCGACTCTGCGCCCGCAGTCACTTGCTCGGTGGCCGGCTGCCAATCGTAGTCCTTCATGTTCACGGTCCAGGTGCGGGCCATGAACTGGAAGGTGGCATGGGGCCACAGTGCCGTGTTGCGGCCATCGGCCTGCTGGTACCAGCTCATGCAGCCGCCGGTCTGCCAGACAGTGCCTTTCAGCTCATCCTGCAGCTTGGCGTTATAACGGTCCTGCACGTCCTGCTTCACATCCAGCCAGGCATCGCCGCGCTTATCCAGCTTGGTGATGGCATCCATGATGTAACGGACCTGGCTTTCGATCATGAAAATAATGGAGTTGTGACCCAGGCCGGTGTTCGGCCCTACCAGCTGGAACATATTCGGGTAACCGCTGACGGTGGTCCCCAGGTAGGCCTCAGCGGCGTCTTTCCAGTCATCCTGCAGGCGATGGCCCGGCAGACCGGTGATCTCGAAATCCTTCATGTAGATGCGCGGATCCACGATGAAACCGGTACCCAGCACGATGCAGTCGGCCTGCTGTTCGGTGCCATCACTGAACACGATGCTGTTCTCGCGGATTTCCTTCACACCTTCCGTCACCAGTTCCACGTTGTCGCGGTTAAAGGTGGGGTAGTAGTTGTTGGAAATCAGGATGCGCTTGCAGCCCAGGGTGTAGTTCGGCACCAGCTTGCGGGCGGTCTCCTTGTCCTTCACCTGGTAATGGATGAAGGCCTTCAGCGCCGGCTCGGCCAGCTTGGCCAGGCGCGGATTGAAAATCGGCAGTACCCGGGCTTCATTGCTCAGGTAGAGGCGCAGGCGGTGGAGTTTGCGCAGGGCCGGGAAGCGACGGAAGATCCATTTGCTCAGGCCGGAATAGGCGCGCTCGTCCCGGGGAATGATCCACGGCGGGGTGCGCTGCACCACCGTCAGATGACCCGCCTCCTTGGCCACGTGGGGCACATACTGGATCGCGCTGGCCCCGGTACCAATGGACACCACCTTCTTGCCGGCCATGTCATAGTCATGGTCTCACTGGGCCGAGTGAATGATCTTGCCCTTGAAGGTGTCCATGCCCTTGAAATTGGGGAACGACGGCACGTGCAGGGGACCACTGGCCAGCACCCAGTGCTGACAGATCACCTGGGAGCCATCCGCCAGGTCCAGGGTCCACAGGGCTGCCCGGTCATCAAAACGGGCTCCGGTCACTTCCGCATTGAAACGGGTGTACTGACGCAGCGCATGTTTGTCGCTCACGCCCTGGATGTAATTGTGAATTTCCTGCTGGCCACTGTAGCGATGGCTCCACTCCGGGTTACCCTCAAACGAGAAGGAATACATGTGTGACTGCACGTCGCAGGCCGCACCGGGGTAGCTGTTGTGGTACCAGGTACCGCCTATGCCGCTGCCTTTTTCCAGCAGCAGAAAATCATCAATGCCGGCCTCACGCAATTTAATGGCCATGCACATGCCACCAAAGCCGCCACCGACGATGGCCACTTTGACGCGGCGGGTTTTCACATTGATCTTGGCCTGACTTGTCATTGGTATTCTCCTGGGATGCTCATGGGCTCCTTGATGACAACACTCTAGCCTTGTCCATCATCAGTGAATACATGTTAACCTGACTGAAAAATTGATAATTCCGGCCATGTCTGAACGTTCGATCCTCGCCCTCATCTACACCATCGACCTGCTCGAAGACGAGAAGGGGATCGACTGTGCGCCCGTTTTGGCAAAGCATGGCCTGGACCGCAACAAGCTGGATCCGAACAGCGAAATCGGCCGGGACCGGGAACTGCTGATCTTTACCGAATTGTTGCCCCGGGTGGACGACCCGCTGCTGGGCTTCGAAATGGGCAGCCGCTTCGGCTTTGCCGGCTACGGGCAGCTGGCCATGTTACTAATGACCAGCGAAACGGCCTTTCAGGGCTTCCAGTTCGGGGTGAGATATCAGGCACTGACCTACCTGTACGGGGAAATCGCCCTGATTCCCGGTGACACCACCACCGCTCTGGAGCTGCATCCCATCCCCCTGCCCCCGGAGGTGAGCCGCATCCTGATCGACCGGGATATGGTGGGCACCTTCAAGCTGATCAACGATATCCAGACCCAACTGAACCTGCATCTGAAACCGTTGGAAGTGTGGATGCCCTACCCCAGACCGGACCATGCCCGGATATTTGAGGATTATTTCGGCTGCCCGGTGCACTACGACCAACCCTATTGCAAGGCGGTAATCCGCAACCAGGACATGGCCTTGCGCATGCCCGGCTACAACAAGATGGCCCAGGACATGTACCGGGAACAATGCGAGGCCATGCTGGCCCGCCGGGAGACCCCCACCGATCATCTGGGAGACCGGGTCACCGCCTACCTCAACCTGTTCGTTCGCACTTTTCCCACCGCAGAACAGGTGTCCCGGGCCTTCGGTATTCCCGAGCGCACCTTTCGCGGTCAGCTGAGCAAGGAGAACCGCCCCTTTCAGGGACTGGTGGATCAAGTGAAAGCCGATAAAGCCAGGCGCTACCTGGCCGACTCCGGACGCAGCGTGGCCGAAATCGCCGAATTGCTGGGTTACAGCGAATCGGCGGCTTTTGTGCGGGCCTTTGAGCGGTGGACAGGAAAGACGCCCGCCCGCCATCGCAAAGAAGCCAGGGACGGGCAGTAGGGGCGTCGTAGAACGATCAGTCCTGACGAATCCGTTCAACGATCTTGGTGGTGGAGATGTCGTCAATAAAGTCCAGCACCTTCACCTCGCCACCGTAGCCCTGAACAAATTCATGGCCGACCACCTGATCCACACTGTAGTCGCCACCCTTCACCAGCACATCCGGCTTGATGGCCTCCAGCAGTGGCTCAGGGGTATCGGTGTCGAAAGGCACGACCCAGTCCACTACCTCCAGGGCTGCAAGCACTGCCATGCGGCGCTCCAGGGGATTGATGGGACGGCCAGGCCCCTTCAGGCGGCGGATGGATTCGTCGCCGTTCACTGCCAGTACCAGGCGATCGCCCTGGCGTCGTGCAGAATCCAGATAGCCGACGTGGCCAGCGTGGATGATGTCGAAGCAGCCATTGGTGAAAACAATCCTTTCCCCCTGGGCCCGGGCATCCTCAATGGCGATCAGTAACTGCTCTTCAGTCATCACCCCGCGGCCCAGACCCCCTTCCTGATGCACCGCCCGACGCAACTCCGGGGCAGACACCACGGCAGTGCCCAGCTTGCCGACCACGATACCCGCGGCAATATTGGCCAGCGCCACCGCGTCCGCCATATCTGCACCGGCAGCCAGAGACACCGCCAACACCGATATCACGGTATCCCCGGCGCCGGTCACATCGAATACCTCGCGGGCTCGGGCAGGCAGATGCAGCTCCGGCTGACCATCGCGCAACAGGGTCATCCCCTTTTCGCTGCGGGTCACCAGCAGGGCCTGCAGGTCCAGATCCCGGATCAGTTGCTGGCCCTTGGCGATCAGATCCTGTTCATCCTTGACCTTCCCCGCCACAGCTTCGAACTCGCTGAGATTGGGCGTCAGCAAGGTAGCGCCACGGTAATGACGGAAATCGGTACCCTTGGGATCCACCAGGACCGGGACACCGGCCTCCCGGGCCAGGGCAATCAGTCCCGGGCAATCACGCAAGGCCCCTTTGGCGTAATCGGAGAGAACCAGAGCACCGCAATGGACCAGCTGGTCTTTCACCCTGTCGGCGAAGGGCGCCGGGTCCTGGTCATGGAAGGCTTCCTCGAAATCCAGGCGCAGCAACTGCTGCTGGCGGCTGATCACCCGCAACTTGGTAATCGTCGGCAAACCGTCGATTTTCTGAAAGTGACAACCCACTTCCGCCGCACCAAGCCGCTCTTCCAGAATCGCAGCGGCCTCATCATCACCGGTAATTCCCACCAGCTCGGCACGGGCGCCCAGCGCAGCCATATTGAGGGCCACATTGGCGGCCCCGCCGGGCCGGTCTTCCAACTCGGTTACCCGCACAACAGGTACCGGCGCTTCCGGCGAAATACGCCCGGTCGGGCCGTGCCAGTAACGATCGAGCATGACATCGCCAGCCACAAGAACGCGGGCCTTGGCAAAAGCGGGAATTTGCATAGATTCTCCAAAACGCAACAGTGCCGGACTTCGATGCAGTGTAGCATAGGCAAGTAACCAGCTAACCTGCTGAAAGGACTCAAGGAAACGGTCACATGAACCGGTGAGGGGCAGAGCCAGTGTAGTGGATCCACCTTTACACTTTGCCGCGGCTACGCATCCCTCCATCAGACAGGTATCATGTGCGCCAATTAAGCCGACTTCAGGAGCTACAGGAACGCTATGCCGCCTCTTCCCCCCAACATCATGCAAGGTCGCTGGCTACGCTGGTGGCTGACCCTGTCCTTTGCGGTGATGTTCAGCGGCACCTTCCTGTTCAATTCCCGCATAGGTTTTCTCAACGTGCTGGATGTGCTTTTCTTCCTGCCGGCACTCACCTTGCTGACCCGCGCCGTGGTCAGCGGCGACTATCGGCTGATGACTTCACCGCTGCTGGTCCCGCTCTACCTGTTTATCGGTTGGGCCGCTCTGAGTTTCACCTGGGCGGAAGAACCCAATACCTCACGGGCGGTGCGGGGCATGGTGCAGATCATCGTCATGGTGGGTATTTTCCGTTGGCTGCATCTGTATTTCCGCAACACTTTCAAACAGGCGCTGGCCAATGGCGCCCTCTGCGCCATGGTTGTGGTTACCATGGTGATGATCAGCTACTACACCACCCAGCCGCTTAGCAGCCCGCTGTTCAGTGAACCGGCCAACCTGATCTTTCACCTGCCGTCCCTGGACCCCAGCGTCGCGCTGATGGCCATGGTCGCCCCAACCTTTATTCTTCTCGCTCAGGGAATGGAAGAGGGATTCAGCGGCAAAGGGGGTCGCCGACTGGTGGGCGCCGCCGTGGGCTTTGTCTTCTTGTGCCTGACTTCCCTGCCTTTGGGCCTGATGGCAGTCATGCTCGCCCTGAGCTGGCTAGCCAGCCGTCAGCGCCGCGCCTGGCTGGCCGTTGTCCCTCTGTTGGCCGGTGTCTATCTGATGCTGGAGGGGCGTAGCGACTTCACCCTCAGCAACTATTTCCTGCACCCACTGATCGGTAATGGTCTTAATCAGGAGACACTCAACAGCGTACTGGCCCGGGACAATGACCGTCTGCTCAGCCTGGCACATCCACGAAATCTGTTTGTGTTGCTGATTCATAGCGTAGGCCTGGTCGGGCTGGTGCTGTTTCTCGCCAGCTGGATCAGCCCTTTTACTGCACTTCTGCAACGGCAGATCAACTGGCATGAAGACGCGGCCTATTCCATCGCCGTTCTACCCGGTCTTTTCATGGCATTTTCCGCTGGTGCCTTCCTGCTGGTGCCCTTTCATGCCAGCTGGCTCAGTGTCTGGTTGCCTCTGGCCCTGTTACTGGCCCGGCTGAGCGAGCGTCCTTCAATCAGGCCCAATAGCCGATAGATCTGTTCCGAGTCTTGCATGGGAAAACGTACAAACCGCCCTACCCGATTGTCTGATCCCAGACTGTACCCTTCCTGGATCGGTGTGGGACTGTTCTGGCTGGTTGGCCAGCTCCCCTGGAACTTTTTGCTGGCGACAGGCAGAGGGCTCGGGCATCTGGCATGGCGACTGGCAAAAAGACGCAGCCACATCGCCCGTACCAACATCCGGCTTTGCTTTCCTGAATTAACCCCTGAGGAGCAGGAGAATCTCGCCCGCCGCAGCGTGATCAGCACCGGCGAGGCCATCCTGGAAATGGCCGGCAGCTTCAGCAATCACCGCATCGATCTGGATAAGCGCCTGGTGATCAAGGGAATGGAGCATATTGAACGGGCTCGCGCTGACGGCAAAGGAGTCCTGTTGTTGGGAATGCACTTCAACAGCCTTGATGTGGGATCGCGGCTGCTTGGATATCTGATGGATTTCTACGCCGTTTACCGGCCCAATGACAATCTGGTCATCGACCGTTTGATCAATCAGGGCCGCGGCAACTACCTGAAAGGCAATGTTCCCCGCAGCGATATCCGGCAAATGATTCGTCTGCTCCGCAATGGCGAAGTGCTCTGGTACGCACCGGATCAGGACTACGGCATCGCCCACGCGGTATTCGTACCGTTCTTTGGTATCCCCGCCGCCACCATCACCGCCACCAGCCGCATTGCCAGAATGGGCAAGGCTCGCGTTATCCCCACGGCTCACTACCGCCTGCCCGGCGGCCGTTACCAGATTGAATTCGGTCCGCCACTGGAGAATTTCCCCAGCGGCGATGAAGAAGCCGATACCGCTCGCATAAACCGGACAATTGAGCATTATGTGCGCAAACACCCGGAGCAGTATTTGTGGGTGCACAAGCGATTCAAGCATCAACCCGCCGGCCAGCCAAAGCGTTATTAATGACTACCTTTAAAGAACCTCGCACCTACCGTTTTTTTTCGGTCTGGATAACCTCAGGCTTGGTGCTCTATCTCTGCGGTTTTTTCCTCGCTCCATCAAGCAAGGCACAGTATCTCACTCTATATATAGGCCTCATCCTACCAGCCCTATACTTTTCTCTTTGGCAGGGAAAACGCTATTTTCTTTTAGAAGACCGCACCTTGCTATGGGTACTGGCCATCACCCTGGCTCTCTATCTTCCCAGCCTATGGGTTACAGGAGATGCCCTGGATACCCTTAGGAAGAACCTGAAGGGAGTAGTATTCGTAATGAGTCTCGCTGTAGCTGTGCGGCATCTTCACATGCACTATCCAGCTCTCGCAGCTCGTATTCCTGCCATTTTATTCGCTTCAAGCCTTGCAGCCCTGTGCCTTTTTTATGTCGTTCTCGCTCAGCAAGGCCTGCTCAGCAATGGCAATATCGGCATGGGCAATCTGGGCGACAACCCCAACGAGGCCGGCCTTGCTCTGTCAGTAGGGCTTCTTATCCTCGCTATTCATTTGATAAAGCAACCTAGCATTACAGGCTTCCTGCTTGTCATCACATTCGTGCTAGCCATTTACCTGGCCAATAGCCGCTCGGCAATGCTGGGCCTGGCTGTTACATTACCGTTTGCTTTTCTATTCGAGCAACAGCAACGTAAACTCGCAATCACTTACCTGCTCGCCTGTATAATTGGAGCTGGCATTATTGTTATTTTAATGCTGCAAGGCATACTTGATGGTGAGAGGCTATTGAGTAGCCGCCCCTCTCTATGGGCCGAGTTTCTCAGCCACTACTCAAACTTCAATTTATGGTGGGGAAGTGGCCTTGCCGGCAGCATTACCGTTTTTTCCAACGTACAGGGAGTCAAGCTGGAGCCCCATAGCCTCTACTTCGCACTGGTATTACGCGGAGGCCTGCTGGCGGCAGCCCTCTATGTTATTTTGGTTATTTTGGCGATCCAAAAGCATACTTCTTCAACTCCAGCTAATAATATCTGGCTCTATATACTTCTCTTTGGTTTGGTCACCCAGGGATTTGAAGGGGTCTATCCTGTGCGCCCACCAAACAGTTTCTGGCTGTATACCTGGATTCCCATCCTTATGCTAATAATGAACACGAACAGAGAGTACAGACCCCGGCATGAGCAGCTCTGAACAACGATATAATATCCTGGCCATAGCTCAACCCACCGAGGTAGAGCGCAGAAAGCATCTTGATAAGATGCTTTCGTCACTCGGCATGCACTACGAGCTGGTCAAAACGTCCCCACCGGTTCCGGCAAATAAGTGGCATGAGGTGGGGTTCAACCACAAAAAATCCAGAGCACTTCTCGGCAGGGATTTATCTTGTGGTGAAATCGGTTGCTTTCTCAGCCACCGGGCAGCCTGGAAGGCGGCGGCAGCCTCAGATCGCCCTTCACTAATCCTGGAAGGTGATGCGCAGCTGGACAATAACTCCCGGAATGTCTGTGAAATGCTGATTGATGGGAGAGCCAGCTGGGAGCTGGCCATGCTTTACTACTCCAAATGCATCCCGTCCGTCTGGCATCAGCAGCGCCTGGACAGCACCTTCCGGCTTGCCAAGTTCGCCAACCGTAGAGCCTACTGTCTAGCCGCCTACATGCTAACTCCTGCCGGCGCCCAAAAACTGGTTGAGCTCAGCGAGAGCTTTCATTTACCGGCAGATGATTTCGTCTCCGGAGGCTGGATCCGTAAGGACCTGGACATGTTTGCCATTGTCCCCAAGGCTGCGGGGCTGTGTCCCGTCCAATCAGACAAATCCAATCTCGAAGACGACCGACAACAGAACAAGACCCGCAAACACAAGAAAAAAGACAACTCTCGTTTCTTTCGTCGGTTGGAGCTATATCTGCGGGAACTTGGCCAGCGTTACCGTCCACCGCGGAAAAGCCTCTAGCCACCGAGGCCTCAGCACTTTAACGCAAGGACTTGATCGTCTTTGCCGGCACGCCACCCACCAGTGTAAAAGCCGGTACGTTGCCGGTCACAACCGCACCGGCAGCAACAACGCTGCCCTCGCCGATCTCCACACCTGCAGTAATAATTGCCCCGGCACCGAGCCACACATCATCACCAAGGGTGATCGGCGCGCCGGTTGTGCCACGGCGACCTTTCTCGTTGAGATAAAGACTGTGCTGAGCCCCTTCAAAGCAGACCCTGGGGCCGATACGACATCGTTCACCAAGAGTGATTGGTGCTTTCGGGCAGGCGAAGCGGACTTCGGTATTGATAAAACAGCCCTTGCCAATGCGAACATTGCTGGCACCGCCAATCGGGCGCAGCACCACAGGACCATAGACCGTGGAACGTCCCTGCATATCAAAACCGGCAGCCTTGAGAAGCAGCCAGCGCCACTTGTCACTGAACCGCAGGCGAGGCAAGTGGTTGGCCAGCCCCAGAAACACGAACTCACGAAGGGTTTGCATGATCAAAGCCCTCTGTCACGGAAATAGCGTCGGCGCTTGCCGATAAACCGCAGCTTCTGTTCCAGATGCTTCCAGAACTCGGAAGAGTCGGAATAACGACAGGGAAAGGTCTCGGCTGTCACCCCCTCCAGCTGCGCCTGCCAGTCATTATTGCTTTCGTAACCATGGGTGATCAGATCCTGCACCAGCTGAGGGTAACGCTGTAGCTGCTGCTTCAGACGTGGCAGATGCTCCCGCCAACCGGCGATCCGCGACAGATCCACCTGGCGCAGCCCGCCAAGCGCATTCTGGGCATCTTCACCAGCCTCAGCCACTTCGTGAAATCGATCAAAATCATGGCTTCGTTGAAGAAAAGGGAAGATGTCTTCCATACGTTGCTGCACGCCTTTGGGGTCACTGACCAGATCCTCGTAGCGCAGCACCATCACCCTGGGGTGGGCCTGGATTTCCGTTATAGCTTTTTCTGCCCGCTTCCATACCGGATAGTTGCAGAAATACATGCCAGGCCAGGCCTTGTGCATGCTGCAGATCACCGAGCGGGGGTCCCGCATCATGGCAATGACATAAAGATTTGGGTCACGCTCAAGCAGCGGCGCCATCCACAAGGCATCGTTGGGTTTTTTCGAAAGCCGCAGCCCACTTGCCTGGGGCTTCACCTTGAAGATAGTTTCCTCATGCTCCGAGTGGCCCTCATGGGGATAGCAGGCCACCAGCATTTCCGCCATGAGAGTTGTGCCACTGCGCGGGCATCCGACTACATGCAGATAGGTCGCACTCATTTACCGGCTCCCAGCAATCGTACTTTATCCCGCCAGTTCGGCGATGGGGCGGTCTTGATATCCGCCGCCAGCAGGGCGGGGAAGGTGGCAGCCCGACAGGCCCAGGTATGCTTCTCCCTGACAACGACCTGCCCTGCCCGGGCAATCGCCGCCGCTTTATCCGGATTGGAATGAAGCCATTGCAACTTTTCATGCAGTTCGGCTTCACTGTCGTACAAGACAATATTTTCGTTTTCCACGAAACCCAGCTCCTGCTGCTCCAGGGCCGGTTGCCGCCAGGCCAACAGCACACATCCCGCCGCCATGGCTTCAAAATTCTTGATCATGTATTCGTTGAAGCCAATGTCCGCACTGACAAACACCCGAATCGTATTAAGCAACCGGTTATAAGGCTCACCCGGTTCTGCACGCAAAAGCTGCACCTTGCCGAGCTTCTCCTGTCTGAGCAAAAAACGCTTTCGTTTTTTGTAGACCTTGTTTTTTACGCGGCCCACAAATGCAGATTCGACAGTGCGCTCCAGACCCAGATCGGAAATAGTGTTGCCGTCGTAGCCTTTGGGAAGGAAGCAGGCATCAATCCCTTCATCACGGAGTTGTTGCGCCAGGCCGGCACCGGAAACAATGATTCTTGCTCTTCCAAGGTCGCGAAGCACGGCGGGATAACGATGATACCACTCGCTGGTAGGAACGTTATTCTGACAAACATCATGATCAAAGATCACTAGCCCGGGCGCCTGTTTCAGGCAAGAGTAGCGCTTGCCAAGCCGACGCAGATTGGTATCCGCGATGACGCGATCATAGCCACTGAAATCTGCCTCATTGAAATAGACTTCCAGTCCATGCTCGCGGGTCACTTCCACGTGATCGAAATCAAAGTACTGCTTTGCCGCTTCCCAAATGGGGCGCGTCACCATCAGCTTGCCGTCAGTGGACACAACCAGGGTTTTCATAACCAACTCTCGATGGATTGGATTCGCGCGTCGTACAACGCCTGAAATTCCTGACGGGCTTGCGGTGCCAGCGCCTCGCGGGGACGCCAGCTTTCAAAGAGCCGCTCGCGCTGCGCCGCCAGATCCTGTTCCAAACCACGACCCGGCTCCCGGCTCATGCCATCCAGATCCAGCACCTGCAGTTCCCCGTCACGGAACAGAAAATTTGTGTACTTGCTGTCACCGTGACTGAATGCCATCAGACGCATCACCGCAAAAAAATCCGCCATCTGACTCAACGCACGGCTTCGCAAGATCCCGCCATCTTCACAGATCTCCGGCAGCATTTTTCCCTGTGCATTGCGGCAAACCAGATACTCTCGATCGGTTAATCCGGCCTGCTTGCTGGACAGATAACAAACCGCTTGCGGTGTTTCCACATGCACCAGACCCAGGTAGGCGGCATTGAGCCAGGAGTTTCTTGCCCGGCTCTTGAACTGACGCGCCAGTTTTTTCCAGGCACTTTTCACGTTATACCGCTTAATAACCAGGCTTTCACCATGAAGGCGAACCCGACCGACGGTGGCGCTGTTGCCGTCCTTCAACCGCTCACTGTCTTCCAGCAGCGCATCCAGACCATGGTCGAGCAAGGCATCAATCAGTGACTGATCCTGACGTCGCCCCATACCGGTATATCCCTTGCCATCCAGCTCCACAAATTCGGTACAGTTTCGCAGGGACTTTTTAACCAGTTTGCGCAAACGTGCCTGGCGTGTTTTTTTCAGGCAGTCTGCCAGCTGCTGTGGCGAAAACGCATCTCCGTAGGCGTCCGCAACCTGTTGCGCGGAAGGGAGGGATAGAGGAGGAAACTGGGCAAGCAGCAGTGACAGGTTGGCCAGGGCCTTGCTCTTCTCTACGGGAGCATCAGCCACCTCCACATCCCCCGCATCAATCACATGCCAACTACCTTCGGCTGAAATAAAGTTATCCAGATGGATATCATTTTGCACCACACCCTGGCGGTGCATGTTGCGGGTCAGCGCCACCAGCTCCAGTACCAGACCAGGGATCTCCCCTGCAGACATTTTTTGCAAACGCACCTTGGCCGACATCTGCCCCAAATGTTCCAGTACCAGCAAGGCTGCCTCACCGGGGTAATCCCGCAACAATACCCGGGGGGCAGGCACCTGCTTTTCAGCCAATGCCGCCAGTCGTTGGTGCTCGGTTTGTACCTCGCGGCGGGAGCGGGGGTGTGCAGAAAACAGCTTGATAATCACTGGCTGCCCATCCAGCAGCCCGGAATAGACAGCGCGTCGTTCCGGCATGAAACGCAGCAAGGCTTGCAGCTCCAGCACATGCCCATGCGGAGTCAGCGTCACCGGCAAAGCGGTTTCACGGCTGGCCAGCAGGGTTGCGGTGGGGTCCCGTGACGAATCCGCCATCAGCTCAGATATCCTTTCCCGGGTGTTCGTTGAACTGCAGCGGGAGCTTTGGCTCCACTTCAAAATAGCGACGATAGATTTTTTCTGCCTCGCGACGGGCCCCCGACCAGATATTGTCGTCAGCCAGCGCCTGCCGGAGCGGCAAACCACTGTAGCCACGAATAAACCGCAACAGATCGCGATGTGTCATACCGAACCGGGCAGTGGAAAAATACAACCCACCCAGATCCTTGATACGCCAGCGACGGGGAACCTGGCTACGGACCTGGGAGCGATGCAGGTCAATCAGGTACAAGGGGCCATCCGCATTATTCGCCGCCGCATCTTCATCGCGCATCAGAAAATGGGCCAGATAGAAATCCCGGTGATTAATCCCCGCGCCATGCATGGTGCGGGCAATCGTGGCCACACGCTCAATCAGTGCCCGCTTGAAGGTCGGCGGCAACGCCTGAGGATCCTTTACCCAGCGCTCACCGAGATCTTCCAGGCTCAACGTACCCACCAGATCATCGGTTACGATGAAAGACTCCACCGACGCCGGATTCCTTCCCCGGGAACCATAGGCGGCAATCGTCATGGTATCCAGGCCTGCGCCACGCACCGCATCAATGGCTACCACTTCATCCATGGCACCCAGCACGGGCAATTTTCCCTGGGTCAGATTCTTGAAGATTTCCTTCCAGCCAATGCCACCATGGTATTTGAGAAAATAGCTGCGACCATTGCCTGCAAAGCGCAGGGTGCGGCGGCCCTCCCGGGCCCGGAAGATATCACCTTCCTGCTCGGCGGCCTGGTCGAAAGGGTCACGGTCGCCCCACAGGGCGACAATGTCATCGCGCAGGAAAAGCTTCATGGTGTCCAGTTCTCCACCTGATCCATCACTGTCTGGGCCAGACAATAGAGGGCCGGGTTGCGTCCATACTCCACACCATTTTCCTGCCAGGGCCCCGGCAACTGGCGCACCATTTTCTGCAGGGTGTCATCCAGCGCCTGCTGGCTGAACGGAGACAGGATAATTTCACCGGAACCCGCTTCACGCACGTAGCGGGCATAGCCACAGGTATCCGTAGTCAGCACCGGCAACCCCGCTACCGTGGCCTCCAGCAATACCATACCGGCAGACTCCCTATAGGCAGGATGCAACAGCATATCTGCCGCCTGCATCAAGGCGGTGACATCATCCCGTGGCCCCAGCACAAGAATGCGACAGCGCAGGGATTCGGCCAAACCTGACAGATAGGCATCGGCCTGATCGTTGCCCACGATCATCAACTTCGCGGTTTCCGGCAAAGTGGCGAAAGCCTTGAGGGCCCGATCCAGACCTTTGACCTTAAAGCCGGAACCAAGAAACAACAGCAGGGTTTCCTGCTCATCAACACCCAGGCTTTCCCGGGTTTGTTGCCGCAGGGCCTCATGATCCGCAGGCCGTTGACGATCTCTTTCAATGCCCGGCGGCAGCACCGCATAGCGATTTGCCGCCAACGGATAATGGCGCAGGTACTGATCCCGTTGATCGTCGTTGAGAAACAGAATCAGAGGGCCATTCGCCGCCGTCACTGCCTGTTCCAGTTTCAGGTAACTGGCATAACGTGGAAGCCAACGCACGGGTGTCGGCTTACTACTGAGGTGTTCGGCAAAGCAACTATCAGCAGCGAAATACACATCCAGACCAGGCAGGCGATTAAAACCCACCACCCGGTCAAAGCCTCCAGTTGCCCGGGCGGCAAGAACGCCCCTCGCAAAGGAGCGCATGCGTCCATGATTGCTGCCGCCTGACACGTGGATGCGCTGCACGGTGACACCGTCAATGGTTTCACCCTGCCAGTCGCTCACCAGCGCCACGACCTCATGCCCCCGACTCACCGCCTCACGGGCAATGCGCGCAAAATCCCGCTGCAGGCCGCCATAGGGGAAGTAATGATAGAGCGCCATGGCCAGTTTCATGCGGTGCGCCTCCGCAATTCCCGCCACACCTGTTTCGGTTTCAGGCTGCTGAAACAGGGCGGCTCCACTCCCTTGCCCAGCTCACCGCGATAGGTGCATTTCTCCTGTACGCAGGGCGCACAGGGAAAATCCGCTGCCAGAGAGTGGGCGCGGGCGCCCTGCACCCCGGTGAGCACCGGGTCGGTGGGGCCGTAAAGTGCCACGCCAGGCAGACCCGCCGCCGCCGCCAGATGGGCCAGGCCGGTATCCACGGCAATAAAGGCGTCCCAGCCGAGCAACTTGTCGGTGAGGGCATCCAGGCCCATTTGCGGCAGCACGTGCGCTCCGCTCAGCCCATGGGCGAGACGAGTGGCGCGGTCCTTTTCCATCGGGTTGCCCCAGGGAAGAAAAACGCTATGCCCCTCCGCGCTGGCCAGCTCCACGAGCTGGCGCCAGAAGGCTTCCGGGTAATGTTTGGTGGGCCAGGTGGTGCCATGACAGAACACCAGCTGCGCCGGTCGATTCAAGGATGTGGGAACGTGGCTGCGCGGCAAGCCGTAGTCCGGGGCGCTGCCGGGCAATGTATAACCCAGCGCCAGGGCAAAAAGCTGTCGCACCCGATCGATGGCATGCTGCCCTTTTGCCACGGCCAGAGGATGATCCAGCACCCGGGCGGAAAGCCCTTCCCGGGCGGAGTGCTTGTCCAGGCCGAAACTTGGTCCCCGCCCCAGCCGGGTCACAAAGGCACTCTTGATCAGCCCCTGGGCATCGATGACCGCATCGTATTTACTGGCTTGAACGGCAGATTTGAAGGTCGCCCACTCACCGGAACGGCGCGCCTTGAAAGGATGCTTGCGCCAGCGACGCAGGGCACAGGGGAACACCTGATGAACCGCCGGGTGGCGGCGAGCCAGATCGGCAAAGGCCTCCTCCACCACCCAATCCACCTGTAGATCGGGGATGGCCGCCAGGGCATCGGTCAGTGCCGGCAGGGTGTGGATCACATCCCCCATGGAGGAGGTTTTGATCAGCAGCACACGCATGTCAGAACCCGCTCGCCGTCAACTCAGGCATCCGCGCTTTCCAGCTGCTGCAGGGCATCGATCACCTGCGAAGGGGGCAGCTGGCGCAGACAATTCAAATGCCCCAGCGGGCATTCCCGTTCGAAACAGGGGCTGCATTCCAGCCCCAGCCTTACCACTGCCACTCTATCACCCAATGGCGGGGTAAAACCCGGGGACGTGGAACCGTACACGGCCACCAGCGGTCGCTTGAGCGCCGCAGCGATATGCATCAGGCCGGAATCGTTGCTGACCACCGCGGTGGTCGCCGACAGCAGATCCACCGCCTGTTCCAGGGAGGTATTGCCGGCCAGTACCGCTGCCTGCTCGGCGGCGCCGTTTTCGAGCATCTCGACAATGTCTCTGGCCACCGGCTGATCCTTGCCTGAGCCAAAGATCCACACCTGGCCCCCATGGTCGATCCAGTGCTGGGCCACCGCCGCATAATGATGTTCCGGCCAACGCTTGGCCGGGCCGAACTCCGCACCAGGGCAAAGGCCCAGCACCGGTCGCTGCGTCGTCAACCCATGGGCCACCATGGCCTGCTGCAGTGAGTCTTCACTCACCTCCAGGTGCGGCGCGGTAATGGTATCCAGCTGTGGCACCGACGCGTCGGCCGGCTGAGCCAGCGCCACAAAGCGCTGCACCATCAACGGATAGCGGTCCTTGTCCAGCTTGCGGACATCGTTGAGCAACCCATAGCGCATCTCTCCGCGCCAACCGATGCGACGGGGAATCTTCGCCGCCCAGGGCACCAGGGCAGACTTGAGGGAATTGGGCAGCACATAGCTTTGCTGGTATTTGCCCCGCAGGGACTTGCCCAGGGCATGGCGCTCACCCAGCTTCAGGTCACCATGGTCGAACGGCAGCGACAGGGCCTCGCGCACTTCCGGCATGCGCGACAACAGCGGCCGACACCAGGCCGGTGCCAGCACATCAATGGCGCAATCGGGGTATTGGCGACGCAGTTCGGAAAACAGGGTCTGGGCCATGACCATGTCGCCGACCCAGGACGGGCCGACGACAAGGATGGCGGAAGGCGAGTCGGACAAGGTAGCCGGCATACGCCTGCTCAGCCCACGTAAGTGAGCCAGTCTCCGTAGTCATCATCCAACTTGCCGCGCACCAGATCAAAGTACACTGCCTGCAGCTGCTCGGTGATCGGGCCACGCTTGCCTTCACCGATGATACGGCCATCCAGTTCACGGATCGGCGTCACTTCGGCAGCGGTGCCGGTAAAGAAGGCCTCATCCGCCACGTAGATTTCATCCCGGGTGATGCGCTTCTCGCGAACTGTATAGCCACGCTCTTCGGCCAGCTGGATGATGGTCTTGCGGGTGATGCCATCCAGGCAGGAGGTGAGCTCCGGGGTGTAGAGGACCTGCCCCTTGATCACGAAAATGTTCTCACCGGAGCCTTCTGCCACGTAGCCTTCGTTGTCCAGCAGCAGGGCTTCGTCGGCACCGCCGGACAGGGCCTCATTCAACGCCAGCATGGAGTTGATGTAGTTGCCGTTGGCCTTGGCCTTGCACATGGTGATATTCACGTGGTGGCGGGTGTAGCTGGAGGTGCGCACCTTGATGCCCAGCTCCAGGGCTTCCGGGGACATGTAGGCCGGCCATTCCCAGGCCGCGACCATCAGGTGCACCTTCAGGTTATGGGCGCGCAGCCCCATGCCCTCGCTACCGTAAAACGCCATGGGGCGCAGGTAGGCATGGGGCAGGTTGTTCTCTTTCACCGCAGCAATTTGCGCAGCGTTGACCTCGTCCTTGGAGAACGGGATCTTCATGTTCATGATATGGGCACTATTGAACAGGCGGTCCGTGTGTTCCTTCATGCGGAAGATGGCCGGACCCTTGGCCGTTTCGTAGGCGCGCACCCCTTCGAACACCCCCATGCCGTAATGCAGGGTGTGCGTCAGCACATGCACCTTGGCCTCCTGCCAGGGAACCAGTTCGCCATCCAACCAGATAAAACCGTCTCTTACAGCCATCGACATGGCAGTGATACTCCCAGAACTAAGGACCGGCAGGTGTCAGCCCTGCAGGTCGAACCAGTGCTTCCAGATCGCTCGCACGCCTTCACGCAAATCGCGGAATTGGGTGTCGTCGACGATGGATTTCTCTTTGCGCAACGAGGCGCGATGAGCCGCGGATCGGTAAGCGAGGTACGCTTCCCGCAGCAAGCCGGCATCCTGCGCCGACATAATATCCAGTGCAGCCAGTGTTTCGAGCAGCCGCACATTATCGGTGAAGCGGGTCAGTTCACCGTGGGAGGAGGCCCATCTCAGAACCCCGTATTGCACCATAAATTCGATATCAACGATACCTCCCGGGTCCTGCTTGAGATGAAAACGGTCCTCGCCCTTTTCGCCCAGGTGGTCAACCATCTTGTCGCGCATGGCCAGGACATCCTCGCGCAACTTGTCCAGCGGCCGCTCCAGGCACAGCACCTGATGGCGAATGGCGTCAAAGCGGGCCCGCGCCCGGTTGCAGCCAGCCACCACACGGGCCCGCACCAGGGCCTGATGTTCCCAGGTCCAGGCATCGTTGAGCTGGTATTTCTCGAACGAATCCATGGAGCTGACCAGCAGACCGGCACTGCCGGAGGGGCGCAGGCGCATATCCACTTCGTACAACTGGCCACTCATGGTACGGGTGGAGAGAATATGAATGATGCGCTGGCCCAGGCGGGCGTAGAACTGTTCGTTGGACACCGGCTTGTCGCCGTCGGTCATGCCGCCGCTGGCCGCATCATGCAGGAACACCAGATCCAGATCGGAGTTGTGCCCCAGCTCGATACCGCCCAGCTTGCCGTAACCGGCCACCACAAAATCCGGATTGCAGGGCTGGCCATCCAGACGCGAGGGGCGACCGTGGCGCTCTACCAGCGGCTCCCAGGCCAGCATCACCACCTGGTTGAGGATGCTTTCCGCCAGCCAGGTGAGATAGTCGCTGACCTTCATCAACGGCAGCACTTCGGTGACTTCCGAGGCGGCCACGCGCAGCAGGTGGGCCTGCTTGAAATTACGCAGCACCTCCATCTGCTGTTCCAGATCATCCTCGGCCACCCGCAACAGCTGCTGACGCAACTCGTCATCCAGCTCCGCCCGCTCCGGCGGCGAATAGAGGGTGCGAACATCCAGCAACTCGTCCAGCAGCACCGGGTGCAGGGTGAGACGCTCGGCGATCCAGGGGCTGGCCCCGGACAACTTCACCAGCTGGGTCAGGGCGCTGGGGTTTTCCACCAGCAGCGCAATGTAGGCACTACGACGCAACACGGCTTCCACGAAGGCCAGCAGGCGCACCACCGTGGTTTCGCCATGGCCCTGATAGCCCAGGGCTTCCAGCAGCAGCGGCATCAGCCGGTCCAGTCGCTCACGGCCAATCGCCTGCATGTTCTGCACCGAACGGCTTTCGCGGAAATCATTCAGGTGAGCGTAGACCTTGTCACCTTCCTGCACCCCAATGGCTTCCAGCTTGGCAGCCGCCTGGGTGGCATCCAGCTCGCCCAGCCACAGATCCAGCAGCTCCTGATCGGCGCCCTGGGCCGCATCGGTTTCCTGTTCCGGGTCGGCAATCACCTGGCTGAAATGGTGACGGACACTCTCCCGGTAACGTCGCAACTTGCGCTCGAAGGCGGCACGGGCAGAAAAGCCCATGGCGAAGGTCAGTCGTTGCCAGCCCAGCTCGTCGTCAGGCAGGCGCTGGGTCTGCTTGTCCGCAATTCCCTGCAGCCGATGCTCCACATCCCGCAGGAACAGATAGGCTTCGGTCAGCTCCTCCGCCACGTCCTCCGGCAACAATTCCAGTTCCACCAGTTGCGGCAGCACCTTGATCAGGTTGGGCTCCCGCAGGGCCGGCAGCTGGCCACCCCGAATCAACTGGAAGGCCTGGACGATAAATTCCACTTCACGGATGCCGCCGGCACCCAGCTTCACATCCGCCTGCATGCCCTTGCGGTTCACTTCCCGTTCGATCAGGGACTTCATCTCGCGCAGGGAATGGAAAGCGCCGTAGTCGATATAACGGCGGTAGACGAAGGGATTGAGCCGCTTGATCAGGCGCTTGCCGGCCTGCAAATCGCCGCCGACCGGGCGCATCTTGATCAGCGCGTAGCGCTCCCACTCACGGCCCTGGGTTTCGTAATACCCTTCCATGGCATCGAAGCCGATGGCCAGCACGCCGCTCTTGCCCCAGGGACGCAGGCGCATGTCCACCCGGAAGACAAAACCATCGGCGGTGGGCTGGTCCAGGGCCTTGATCAGCTGCTGCCCCAGACGCACAAAAAACTGGTGATGGCTCAGGCTGCGCCGCTCACCTTCAATTTCCCCTTCATGCTCATAGGCAAAGATCAGGTCGATATCCGAGGACAGGTTCAGCTCCCGCGCCCCCAGCTTGCCCATGGCCAGCACCACCAGCTGGACCGGCTTGCCATCCGGCCCCATGGGGGTGCCGCTTTTTTCGCAGGCCCAACCATGCAGCACGCTCAGTGCTTCCTGAATCAGGGTGTCCGCAAGCAGGGAGAGGTCCGCCACGGTGGTGTGGTAATCCCCCATCCCGGCCAGGTCCCGCCAGATGATGCGCACCATGTGCCGGTGACGCAGCCGACGCAACGCCCGTTTCAGCTCATCCTCATTATGGCAGTCGCCCAGCAATTCGCGCACGGTCTGGCGCAGGGACGCCTCCGCCAGGGGCTGAGTCGGATCGCTGTCCTGCAGCCACTGACCCAGGCCCGGATCACGCTGAAACTGTTGCGCCACATAGTCGGAGCCAGCCCACACCCGGGGCAGGTCATCAAGAAGGGAGTCAGGGATACGATGACCGGATTCCACGAAGTGTTGCCAGTGCTGACTGACCAGCACCGATAGTTCATCCGGCAGAGCGTGATATTGGGGTTCTGTCATGGGCGGCTATTGTCGTACGGGAGGGCGCGAAAGGCTAGAGGCCAGGAGGGAGTTGCAAGTTGAAAGTTCAAAGTTGCAATCAGGAACAGCCGGGGACGCTTAACGCAGGCCATGCCCGCGATTCACGATCCGCAGGTTCGCCATGCAAGCATAGCTCCTACACCTGCCGCATGAGCCATGTTCACAGGGCGAGCCAACCCTGCCGCGCGAAGTGCCGCCTTTCCCGGCGACGGCCAATCCTTTGTTCACGCCCTTCAACCTGCTCCTTTTCTACCCCAACAAAATATCCTGCGACGGCGTCACCCGCATGACCTCTTCAATGGTGGTCAGACCCTTGGCGACCTTCATGGCACCACTGATGCGCAGGGGCTTCATGCCGTTTTTCAGGGCCTGGCGGGTCAGGGTTTCCAGCTCGGAGCCCCGGGAAATATGGTTTTTGAGGCTGGTATTCAGAGGCATGGTCTCATAGACCCCCACACGCCCCAGGTAACCGGTATCCCGGCACTCCAGGCAGCCCACCGGGCGATAGGTCTTTTCCGGCGGCTTCATCTTGAAGGGGCGAACCAGCTCTTCCCAGGCCTGCACATCGGTTTCCGTTGCCTGCTTGCAATGGGGACACAGGGTACGGATCAGACGCTGGGCCATGACCCCAAGCACCGTGGCACTGATCATGTAGGCCGGCACGCCCAGATCCACCAGACGGGTAATGGACGAGGGGGCATCGTTGGTGTGCAGGGTGGACAACACCAGGTGACCGGTGAGGGCGGCCTGGATGGCCATATCCGCTGTGGCCAGATCGCGGATCTCACCTATCATGATGATATCCGGGTCCTGACGCAGCATGGCCTTCACCCCCTGGGCAAAGCTCACATCAATATTGGCCTGCACCTGCATCTGATTGAAGCTGGGTTCCACCATTTCGATGGGATCCTCAATGGTGCAGACATTCACCTCGCTGGTGGCCAATTGCTTGAGGGTGGAATAGAGGGTGGTGGTTTTCCCCGAGCCGGTGGGGCCGGTCACGAAGATGATGCCGTGGGGATGGGAAGTCATCCGCTGCCAGGCCTGGTAATCCTCATTGGTAAAGCCCATCTGCTCGAAGCTGCGCACCAGCACATCCGGGTCGAACACCCGCATGACCATTTTTTCCCCGAAGGCGGTGGGCAGCGTGGAAATACGCAGCTCGATCTCTTCCCCCTCCGGTGACTTGGTCTTCAAACGACCGTCCTGGGGTTTGCGCTTTTCCGCCACATTGAGGCGGCTGAGAATCTTCAGGCGGCTGGTGACCGCCGCCATGATCGCCGCCGGCAGCTCATACACATCGTGCAGCACGCCATCGATGCGGAAACGCATCTTACCGGTCTCCCGGCGCGGCTCCAGGTGAATATCGCTGGCCCGCTGGGAAAAGGCGTATTGCAGAATCCAGTCCACAATATTGACGATGTGCTGGTCGTCCGCGTCGTGGTGCCCCTTGCCCACTTCCAGCAACTGCTCGAAGTTGGTAATGCCGGACATTTCCTGGCCGGTATTGCCGGAGGCCCCGGCGATGGAGCGGCTCAGGTTGTAGAACTCCACCCGGTAGCGGCGCAACTGCTCGGGATTGGCCAGCACCACCTCCAGCTCCCGGTCACGCAGCACCTGCTTGAGATGGGCCTGCCAGTCGCGCACAAAGGGCTGGTCGCAGGCCACCACCACCTTGTCCCGCTGCACTTCCACCGCCACGATGCCGTGACGCTCGGCAAAGGCATAACTCATCACATTGGTCACCTGATCCACATGGACCTTGAGCGGATCAATGTGACACACCGGCATACCCGCCTTTTCCCCCAGCCAGCGCGTCAGGAAATCCACATCCAGCAGCTGGTGGGTATTGGTCCGGTCGGTGAGCCGATACTTGGCCAGCACCTGAATCGGGTGCCAATTCAGCTCCTTCTTCTCCCGTGGCGTGGTGGAAATGACGTTGAAGTCTTCCTGGCTGACGCGACCTTCTTCCAGCAACTCACGCATCAGCCAGCGCACATCAATCAGCAGACCATCCAGTTTGGCGGGGCGGGCAGTGACGTTCACGGATACTCTCCGGGTCAATAGGCGGGCAGAACCGCCTGTCTAATTATTTTGTAGTACTGTAACGATAACAGGTAAACCCTGACAGCCCCGATGGCTTTGACTATACTCGCGGCCAGATTCATGACACATCTGTGACAGTTGCACGACTGTGCCATGAACATTCCTTTCCCCATGGGCGACTGCCCGGGAAAGTGGGACACTGATTCTGCCTGAAGCCCCTGCTTCAGGTTTTACTCTGACTCTGGACCCGAGGCGCCTATGTCCTTTGGAAGCTCCATTGCCGGCCTGTTTGGCCGCTCACCGATCAAGCCCCTGCAGCAACACTACGACACCGTTCACGACTGTGCCCGGACCCTGGCGGACTTCTTCGCCGCCGTGACCGAAGGCGACTGGGACAAGGCACGGGCAGCCCGCAAGCGCATTGCCGAGCTGGAAAACCGGGCCGACGAACTGAAAAAAGAATTCCGCCTGAACCTGCCCAAAAGCCTGTTTTTGCCCATGCCGCGCACCGACCTGCTCGACCTGATCAGTGTGCAGGACAAGGTCGCCAACAAGGCCAAGGACATTTCCGGGCTGATGCTCGGCCGGCAGATGACCATTCCCCCCATATTGGCCGATGTGATGCGCGACTATGTGCAGGGCGCCATCGATACCTCCGCCCAGGCCCAGAAAGCCATCAACGAGCTGGATGAGCTGATCGAGACCGGCTTCAGCGGTCGCGAAATCCAGATCGTGGAAGAGCTCATCGAGGAGCTGGACCGCCTGGAGCGCAATAACGACGAGCAGCAAATCACCATTCGCTCCACCCTGTTCAAGCTGGAAAACGAACTGCCCCCGGTGGATGTCATTTTTCTCTACAAGATCATCGAATGGGTAGGCGATCTCGCTGATCGCGCCCAGAAAGTGGGCGGCCGCCTGCAGATGTTGGTCGCACGCTAGGAGTTGTCTTATGGAGTGGATGATTGAACACAGCTACCTGATGCTGTTGCTGGCCGGCGCGTTCGGCTTTCTGATGGCATGGGGCGTGGGCGCCAACGACGTGGCCAACGCCATGGGCACCTCGGTGGGCTCCGGAGCCCTGACCGTGAAACAGGCGGTGATGATCGCCATCGTCTTTGAATTCTGCGGCGCCTACCTGGCCGGTGGCGAAGTGACCGCCACGGTACGAAAAGGCATCGTCGATGCCAGCGTCTTTGCCGAATTCCCCCATTATCTGGTCTACGGGATGATGTCCGCCCTGCTGGCCGCCGGTATCTGGCTGGTGGTGGCCTCCTGGTTTGGCTGGCCGGTTTCCACCACCCATTCCATTGTCGGCGCCATCGTGGGCTTTGCCGCCGTGGGTGTAGGCATGGATTCGGTACAGTGGGACAAGGTCGGCAGCATTGTCGCCAGTTGGGTCACCTCACCCCTGCTCGCCGGCTTCATCGCCTTTGCCCTGATCAAGAGCGTGCAGCGCCTGGTGCTCAACCATGATGACCCATTCGAACGGGCCAAACGGGTGGTGCCCTTCTACATGTTCCTGGTGGGCTTCGCGATCACTGCCGTGACCCTGCTCAAGGGCCTCAAGCATATCGGCCTGGAAATCAGCTTCGCGGCCAGCCTGGGCTGGGCCGCCGTGGGCGGCGTCATCATTGCCCTGATCGGCGCCATGATTCTCAGCCGCATCAAGCCCAACCCGCAAGCCGACAAGGAATTTCGTTTTCACTCCGTGGAGCGCATCTTTGCCGTGCTGATGATCTTTACCGCTTGCGCCATGGCCTTCGCCCACGGCTCCAATGACGTGGCGAACGCGGTGGGCCCGCTGGCAGCCATCAACAGCGTCATCGTCAACGAAGGTGTTATCGGCGGCGAAGCCGCCATGCCCAGCTGGATCCTGCTGGTGGGCGCCATGGGTATCGTGTTCGGCCTGGCCATTCTCGGCGCCCGGGTCATGGCTACCGTGGGCAAGAACATCACCGAGCTGACCCCCAGCCGCGGCTTCGCCGCCGAGCTGGGCGCCGCCGGCACCGTGATCCTGGCCTCCGGCACCGGCCTGCCCATCTCCACCACCCACACCCTGGTGGGGGCGGTACTGGGCGTGGGCATGGCCCGCGGCATCGGTTCCCTGAACCTGCGGGTGATCGGCACCATCTTCACCTCCTGGGTGGTCACCCTGCCCGCCGGCGCCCTGCTGTCGATCCTGTTCTTCTACTTCTTCAAGGGCCTGTTCGGCGCCTAATACCGCCGACCCGCCACGGAGAACACAACGCCGCCTTCGGGCGGCGTTTTGGTTTCTGTTGCCATGCCCAGCCTGCAAGCAAAAGGATCGAGTGACGAGAAGCGAGTTTCGAGTTGCGAAAACCTTTAAAGCGGGCAGGGTTTTGCCTTTCGAAACTCGGTACTCGCAACTCGAAACTGGCTGCTTCGTTCGGATGCCCTTTCGCTTGCAGGCAAGCTCCTCACCCCTCCCCGCCGGCACATCTGGCATCCAACGCCCCCCGCTGGCTATACTGGTCTGTCAGTCATCCATCACCGAGACACGCCGTGCCCAGCACCACCCCCGACAATCAGGTCCACTGGTTCCGCAATTCGTCCCCGTACATCAATGCCCATCGGGGTCGCACCTTTGTGGTGATGCTCTCCGGCGAACTGCTGGACGGCCCGCGCCTGCCCACCCTGGTTCACGATCTGGCGCTGCTCAACAGCCTCGGCATCAAGCTGGTCCTGGTCCACGGCGCCCGCCCGCAGATCAGCGCGCGGCTGGCGGAATCCGGCATCGAATCCACCTTTGAGCAACACATGCGGATTACCGACAGCGCGGCGCTCAATGGCGTCATGGCCGCCGTGGGAGCCCTGCGCCTGAAACTGGAAGGGCTGTTTTCCATGGGGCTGGCCAACTCCCCCATGTACAACGCCGGCATCCGCCTGATCAGCGGCAACTTCGTCATCGCCAAACCGGTGGGCGTGCGCAACGGCTTCGACTACCAGCACACCGGCGAAGTCCGGCGCATCGAAGTGGATGCCATTCGTCAGCAACTGAGCAATGGCAACGTGGTACTGCTGTCACCGCTGGGCTGCTCGCCCACCGGCGAACTGTTCAATGTGAACGCGGAAGAGGTGGCCTCCACCGCCGCCATCGCCCTGGGCGCCGACAAGCTGATTCTCATGGGTAACGACCTGCGGCTCGCCGACAGCAACGGTGACATGGTGCGCGAACTCAGCCCCCAGCAAGCCGGCAAACTGCTTGCCGACGACCAGCTCCAGGACAATGGCGTGGACCGGCAGCTCACCGCGGCCTGCCATGCAGCCAGCAATGGCGTGGGTCGCGCCCACCTGATCAACGCCAATGACGACGGCGCCCTGCTCAAGGAACTGTTCACCCGCGACGGCTGCGGCACCCTGGTCACCCGGGAAACCTACGAAACCCTGCGCGGCGCACGCATCGACGACGTGGGCGGCATCCTGGAACTGATCGAACCTCTGGAAGCGGACGGCACCCTGGTGCGCCGCTCCCGGGAACTGCTGGAAAACGAAATCCAGCGCTTTGCCATCATCGAGCGGGACGGCATGGTCATCGCCTGCGCCGCCCTCTACCCCTTCCCGGACGACAAAACCGGCGAACTGGCCTGCGTGGCCGTACACCCCGGCTACCGCAAGGGCGAACGGGGTGCACAGCTGCTGGCATACGTGGAACGGCGAGCCAAAGAACAAGGACTCACCAGCCTGTTCGTGCTCACCACCCTGACCGCCCACTGGTTCCAGCAGCAGGGCTTCGAAGCGGCGGGCGTGGAAGCGCTGCCGGGAGCCCGGAAGTCGCTGTATAACTGGCAGCGGAATTCGAAGGTGTTTGTGAAAAAGTTGTAGGAACGTCCATTCGGTCAGAGTTCCTGCGTGCTTCGCTGCTAAACCTATGCCAATACATTCTAGATGAAAGCCTCAAAAAAAGAATGAAGCGACCAATGAGTGCCAAAGAGTTTGTTAACCAACTAATTCAGGGGATAGAAAGCATGTGGCGCAGAAAAACCCCTGATGCCCGGCTGATGCGAGGCACGTTCATAGTAAACTTGGTGGGTTTATTAGGCATAATCTTGCTAATTGCAGCGATCGGCGGCGGCCCCTCCGGGATGACCTTCTACGTGTTATCGACCATCCTCGCCCCATTTATGTCTTTTGTCGTTACAGCGCTTTCTGTAGGTCTCTTCGACGCATATGAAGGCTGGCGTGGGAAAAAGCAAGGCCTGGTAGATACCTGGGATATTTTGGAGTACAAAAAGCAACGAACAACTTATTGGGCCTCATCAACCGGGCGAATCATTAGATTTAGCGTGATAGTAAGCTCACTGGTGTGGGCTTTCTTTTTAATTTTCGGTGTAGCTTTTAGCTAGGCAACACAACAATGGATAGGATGGCGGAGCCTTGCCAGCCCTTTGCCCCAGCACAATCAGACCTTCCTGATCGGCCCCGGATACTGCGCTACCATTTCATCCCCGGTCAGCAGTAAAAAGCCCTCGTACTCAGCCTGCGCAACCAGAATACGGTCAAACGGGTCGCGGTGAATCGGCGGCAAATGGCTGACGCCAAGCGTATGACTGCTGATGATCGGCAGCTCTTCATAGCCATTTTCCAGCAAGCCACGCCGGAACAAATGGGGATCGACCCGAAAATCGGATCTCCCCAATCCGTTCTTGATGGTGATTTCCCAGATACTCGCCGCACTGAAGTACACCCGGTTTTCTGCGTCGGCGATTAACGACCGGACCTCTTCAGAAAGGCGCTCGGGCATCCCTGCTGCCCAGAGCAGGATATGGGTGTCCAGCAGCAGGTTCATTTAGCCCTCGAACATGTCGGCAATATTGTCTTCATCCAGGCGATCAAAATCGTCCGGTACCTGAATCTGGCCCTTGAGGAACCCCAACCGCCGTGCAGCAGCAGGTTCCGGCGCTTCAATGGCCGACACCCGCGCCACTGGCTTGCCTGCCCGGGCGATGATGAAAGGCTCACCCTTGGCAGCTTTGTCCACCAGTTGGGATAACCGAGTTTTGGCGTCATGCATGTTGATGATATCCATGGGAGCCTCATTAGCTAATTCTTATTAGCTAATGCTAAACGAACAGCAGCTCGAAGCAAATCCTACCCGACTACCATCGGTCCGATTTGCCACTCCCCCTGATCTCGACATTCCGCCGAACGACACCTTCTTCGCCTTGCGAGAAGGCTCCAACAGTGGGGTGCTGTGGGTTACAATGTTCGGCTATGTCCCGCTAGTTACCATTACGAGGTTCCCATGCCGCAGTATCGCTCCCGTACCACCACCCATGGCCGCAACATGGCCGGCGCCCGTGCCCTGTGGCGCGCGACGGGCATGAAGGACGGGGACTTCGGTAAACCGATTATTGCCATCGCCAACTCCTTTACCCAGTTTGTACCCGGCCACGTGCACCTGAAGGACATGGGCCAGCTGGTGGCCGGCGAGGTGGAGAAGGTCGGGGGCATCGCCAAGGAATTCAATACCATTGCGGTGGACGACGGCATCGCCATGGGCCATGACGGCATGCTCTATTCCCTGCCCAGCCGGGACATCATTGCCGACTCCGTGGAGTACATGGTCAACGCCCACTGTGCCGATGCGCTGGTGTGCATTTCCAACTGCGACAAGATCACCCCCGGCATGCTGATGGCCGCCATGCGCCTGAACATCCCGGTGATCTTCGTGTCCGGCGGCCCCATGGAAGCGGGCAAGACCAAGCTGGCCGAGGGCAAGCTGGACCTGGTGGACGCCATGGTGATGGCCGCCGATGACAGCGTGGACGAGGAAACCCTCAACGAAGTGGAGCGCTCCGCCTGCCCCACCTGCGGTTCCTGCTCCGGCATGTTCACCGCCAACTCCATGAACTGTCTGACCGAAGCTCTGGGTCTGTCCCTGCCCGGTAACGGCTCGCTGCTGGCCACCCACGCGGACCGCCGCGAACTGTTCCTGGAAGCGGGCCGGCGCATCGTGGATCTGGCCAAGCTGTACTACGAACAGGATGTGGAGGCGGTACTGCCACGCAATATCGCCTCGGTGAAGGCCTTCGAGAACGCCATGAGCCTGGATATTGCCATGGGCGGTTCCACCAACACAGTACTGCACCTGCTGGCGGCGGCCCTGGAAGGCGAAGTGGACTTCACCATGGCCGATATCGACCGCCTGAGCCGCAAGGTGCCCTGCCTGTCGAAAGTGGCCCCGGCCACCCAGAAGTACCATATGGAAGACGTGCACCGCGCCGGTGGCGTGATGGGCATTCTCGGCGAACTGGACCGGGCTGGTCTGTTGCACCGGGATATCCCCATGGTGCACTCCGCCAGCGTGGCGGAAGCGCTGGAGCACTACGACATCATGCGCACCAGCGATGAAGGCGTGAAAAAAATGTTCACTGCCGGCCCGGCAGGCATTCCCACCCAGACCGCCTTCAGCCAGGACACCCGCTGGGACAGCCTGGATGACGACCGGGAAAACGGCTGTATCCGTAATTACGAAAACGCCTACAGCAAGGACGGTGGCCTGGCGGTACTGTACGGCAACATCGCCGAGCGCGGCTGTATCGTGAAAACCGCCGGGGTAGACGATTCCATCCTCACCTTCACCGGTCGCGCCCGTGTGTTTGAATCCCAGGATTCTGCCGTGCGCGCCATTCTCGGCGACCAGATCGTGGCCGGGGATGTGGTGGTGATCCGCTACGAGGGCCCGAAAGGGGGCCCGGGCATGCAGGAAATGCTCTACCCCACCAGCTACCTGAAATCCAAGGGTCTGGGCAAGCAGTGCGCCCTGCTCACCGATGGTCGTTTCTCCGGCGGTACTTCCGGCCTGTCCATCGGCCATGCCTCCCCGGAAGCGGCGGAAGGCGGCGCCATCGCCCTGGTGGAAGAGGGCGACACCATCGCCATCGACATCCCCAACCGCACCATCAACCTGGACATTTCCGATGAGGAACTGGCCCATCGTCGCAGCAAGATGGAAGCCCGCGGCAAGCTGGCCTACAAACCCATGGAAATGCGCCCACGCCGTGTTTCCACCGCCCTGAAGGCCTATGCGGCCCTGACCACCAGCGCCGACCGCGGTGCCGTGCGGGACCTGAGCCAGCTCAACCTGTGACCGACCCGGGCGGCCTTCGGGCCGCCCTGTTCGTTGCCCCTCTTGGCATCCGCCCCGCCGGTTTCATGACCGTTGCCGCACCCCGGTAGACAGGGTGTTGCCACACGGCGCTTTCTGAACAAGTATCGTAGGCGTGTTTTCCCGTCGGCGACCCCGGCCTGTGCCCACTTACGAGGAGCACTCTGTTAATGAGTCTGAGACAACGTTTGATGCCACTGGTGGCCAAGCTGATCACCAGCGAACGCCTGCAACAATGGCGACGGGCCTTTCGCGAATCGCGCCGCAAGCTGCAACGGCGCCCTCATCAGACGGTGTTCTACTTCCGCATTGATGACCCCTATTCGGTGTTGATGGCCCAGGTACTGCCCCGCTTTGCCCGCCACTTCGGCATCACGATTACCCCCCGGGTCATGCTGTATCTGGATCAGCAGATGTACCCGGCGGCGGACATGCTGGAAGAACTGGCCCCCCGCGACGCCACCCAGCTGGCGCGCCTGCACGACCTGGACTTTCCCCACCACTGGCAACTGCCGCCCCGGGAAGTGAGCCTGGCAGCGACACGCTGCCTGCTGAAACACGAGGGTGACGAGCGTTTCTGGAGCCTGGCCGCCGCCCTGGCCGATGCCCTGTGGCGCAACGACCACGACAGACTGGAAGACCTGCTCACCGAACACGGCCAGATGCCCGCCGACCGGGCCCAGCTGGCCCTGGAAGCGCGCCGCGACCAGTTCCTCAAGGACGGCCACTACCTCACCGGCACCCTGCACTACGAAGGCGAGTGGTACTGGAGCGTGGAACGGCTGGACCACCTGGCCCACCGCCTCAACGACCTGGGGCTGGGCAGCGCGGACTGGCCGCTGCCCTACGGCCGCGCCAAGCGGGCCCGCCTGAAAGACGTGCCGGAGGGCCTGAAAGGCAAACCCCTGGTGCTGTTCTTTTCTTTCCGCAGCCCCTACTCCTATCTGGCCCTGGCCCGCACCTATGCCATGGCGGACCATTACGGTCTGAACCTGAAGATCCGCCCGGTCCTGCCCATGGTCATGCGCGGGCTCTCGGTGCCCAAGGCCAAGCGTTTCTACATTCTCAAGGACGCCGCCCGGGAAGCCCGGCTGCACAGGGTGCCGTTCGGCAAGGTATGCGATCCGGTGGGTGCCGGCGTGGAACGCTGCATGGCTATCTGGCCTTTCGCCGAAAAGGAAGGTCGTCTGCGTGAATGGCTGCGCGCCGCCGCCACCGGCATCTGGAGCCAGGGCATCAACGCCGCCACCGACAATGGCCTGAAGTTCCTGGTGGAAAATGCCGGGTTGGACTGGAACCGGGCCCGCCGCTGGCTGGACGACGACAGCTGGCGCGATCGCGCGGAAGACAACCGCAACGCCATGATGGCCGCCGGCAGCTGGGGCGTTCCCAGCTTCCTGACCGAAAAGACCATGGTCTGGGGCCAGGATCGTTTTGCGGTGATCGAACAGTGCCTGCTAGCCTCACAGACCGATGACAAGGACTGAGATAGCCTCAGCTTCATTTCCGTAGGAGCGGCGCTCGAGCCGCGAAGCCGTTTTCGAAAAAATCTCTGGGCGCTTCGCGGCTCGAGCACCGCTCCTACGGCTTATAAAAACCACGGAGAATCACTATGACCCTTGCTTACTGGTGCGTGCTTGCCGCCATTTTCCTCCCTTACCTGAATACGGCTCTCGCCAAGTTCCAGGGCGGCTTTGGCCCGAAACAGAACCATAACCCCCGGGAATTCCTGGAAACCCTGGAGGGCAGCCGCAAGCGGGCCCATTGGGCCCAGCAGAACAGTTTCGAGGTGACCCCCGCCTTTGCCGCAGCCGTGATCATTGCTCACCTTGTGCAAACCGCGCCCCAGGGCACCATCGACGGCATCGCCCTGGCCTTTGTGGTCAGCCGGGTCATGTACACCGTCTGCTACATCGCCGACTGGGCCAGCGCCCGCACCCTGGTATGGGCCTTCGGTATGGGCTGTATTGTGGCCCTGTTTGTGGGCGTAGGCAGTTAACGAAAGTCGCGAGTGACGAGGCGCGAGTCGCGAAAGATAAAACCGGTTTGGGTTTTCGAAACTCGCTCCTCGTCAGTCGCAACTTTTCAATGCCCAGGATCTATACCATCTCCGTCAACGGCAGGGATCACTTCCCCTGCCGCCCTGACCAGACCATTGTCGAAGCCGGCCAACAGGCCGGCTTTGGCTTTCCGGTGGCCTGTCGCAATGGGGTGTGCGAACGCTGCACGGGCCGCCTGCACAGCGGACACGTTCAGCAAAGAAACCACATCATTCATGCGGGCGATGCCGATAGCTCCCGGGTGTTATACTGCGTCGCCCAACCACTCAGCGATTGCGAGATAGATGTGCCCGAGGTGACCGTTCCCGGCGAACTGCCAAGCCACGACGTCAACTGCCAGATTCAGCAGATCGAAGTGCTCAACCATGACGTGAGCCGGGTCTGGCTGCAATTGCCCGCTGGCAAGCGGATCCAGTGGCATGCGGGCCAGTACCTGATGCTCAACCTGAACGGCGAAGGCTACCCCTTTTCCATTGCCAACCACTGCGATGGACGCGCTCTGGAACTGCATATCCGCCATGGCGACGATAACAGTGCCGCCCAGGACATCATGGCCTACCTGGAATCGGCCAGCACTGTCAGCATCACGTTGCCCGCCGGCCTGCGCTTTATCGACACGGCCCCGGCACAACCGGTGTGGTTTATCTGCGGTTCCACCGGATTTGCCCCGGTGAAGGCCATGGTCGAGCGGCTGATCGCCCTGGATTTCGATCAGCCGGTGCGTTTGTTCTGGGGCGCCCGCACCCCGGAGGACCTCTATCTGTCGACCCTGCCGGCCCAGTGGAAAACCGCCCTCAAGGACTTCGATTTCACCACCTCCCTGTCCGACATCCGCCACCCGGATCACGCCGAGGGTCTGGTCCACGAGGCGGCGCTGGCCGCTCTGGACGAACCGGACCTGCCCCTGTTCTATCTGGGCGGCTCCCCGCCCATGGCCTGGGCGGTGTTCGATGCACTGGTGGCAGAAGGGGTTCCCGCCGGCAATATCCATTGCGACGTGTTCGATTACGCGCCGAGGGATTAGCGACAAGCTTCAAGCTACAACGCGGGCTAAGCTCGTGCCAACCGAAGAGGCCTGAGCCCGCGCTGCGAGTCTAATTCGTCACTGGGCATCTAGCATTCACCTCGAATCGCGGCCAAAACGTTACCGGACTGGCAACAACCGAGCCCGCGTTGTAGCTTGTAGCTTGCTGCTTGTAGCTGATTTCCAAGGAAAGGATGCGATGGCGCAGGATTCTCCGCCCACAGTGCATAACCAGACACTTCTGCTGCCCTGCCATGAATGCGATCTGGTCTGCGAAGTGGTCCCTGGCGAGAAGGGCGGCTGGCTGCAATGTCCCCGCTGTCGGCACCCGCTGATGCGCCAGGCGCAGAGTGATCAGCTGACACCTGCGCTGGCGTTCACCGCCCTGATCCTGCTCGGCCTGTCTTTGCTGTTCCCCTACATCGGCTTTGAAAAAAGTGGTATCGAGCGTGCCATGACCGTCACCGATGCGGCCTGGGAACTGGCGGTCTATCACCACCCGGCACTGGCGGTGATCGTGATTGCCACCATCATCGTGATACCGGCCCTCTATCTGTTGTCGATCTGCTGGGTGCATCTGAGCCTGGCAGCGCCCCGCCAGCTGCCCGGCAGTCTGTTGCTGGCCCGCTGGCTGCCCCGCATGCAGCCGTGGATGATGGCCGATGTGTTTGCCATTGCCGCCCTGGTCAGCCTGGTGAAGATAGTCGCCATGGCACATATCCAGCTGCTCTCTGCCTTCTGGACCTTTTCCGGCTATGCCCTGTTATTGCTGATCACCGTCACTCGCATGAATACCATTAGCCTGTGGCAGCGGCTGCTTGGCAATCTGCAGCAGCCCGTTGCTGCCCGCAGCGGGCTGACCGCCCGCGCCCAGGGCCTGATCGGCTGCCAGTGGTGCGGACAGTTGCAGGCCATGCACCACCACCATTGCCAACGTTGCGACAGCCCCCTCCATGGTCGTCATCCGTTGACCCTGCAGCGGGTCTGGGCATTGCTGATCACGGCCATTCTCTGTTGCTTCCCGGCCCACCTGTTTCCGATCATGACCACCACCAGCCTGGGACAGAACGAGCCATCCACCATCATTGCCGGTGTCATGCTGTTTCTGCGCCACGGCGACTGGCCCATTGCCCTGATCATCTTTACTGCCAGCGTGCTGGTGCCGTTCGGGAAAATCCTGGCCCTGGGTTGGCTGTGTATCGCCAGCCGCCGGCGGGACACCCTGGATATGAAAAACCAGATGGCGCTTTACCGGATCACCGAATGGGTGGGCCGCTGGTCCATGATCGATGTGTTCGTGGTGGCCATCATTGTCGCCCTGTTCCAGATGGGCAATATTCTTACCGTGACCCCGGGCGTGGGTGGCGTGGCGTTTTCCGCCGTGGTGATATTCACCATGCTGGCCGCCCACCAGTTTGATCCCCGCCTGATTTGGGATCAGCAACAAACCCTCACCCGCAACACGCAACCGGAGCATCAGCCTTGAGTGACACCCAAGCCGAACCCCGCCGCACCCGGCTTTCCGCCGTCTGGCTGATCCCTCTGGCCGCGGCCCTGATCGGCCTGTGGCTGGTGTTCAGCTACCTGTCCAGCCAGGGGCCGGTGATCACGCTGACACTGGCGGATGCGGAAGGCATCAACGCCGGCAAGACCCCGGTAAAAACCCGCAACGTCCAGGTGGGGCTGGTGGAAAGTGTGCGGCTGTCCGATGACATGAGCCACACCCTGCTCACCGTCCAGATGCAATCGGATACCGACCGCATGCTGGCCAGGGACACCCGCTTCTGGGTGGTCAAACCACGCATCAGCCGGGAAGGGGTCAGTGGTCTGAACACGGTCTTGTCCGGCTCCTATATCGAACTGATGCCCGGCGAAAGCAGCAAGAAAGGCAAGCGCTTCCAGGTACAGGACAGCCCGCCGCCGGAGACGACCGGCGCCGGCCTGTTCCTGAAGCTGGTCAGTGCAGCGGGCACCAATGTGGACGTGGGTGACCCGGTGAACTTTCGCAGCCTGAAGGTGGGCCGGGTGGTAGAAACCCGCTTCAACGCCGCCGACAAACGCTTCCATCACCGCATCTTTATCCAGAAACCCTATGACGTGCTGGTCTCGGACAGCAGCCGTTTCTGGCAGGTCAACGGCCTGGGCTTTCAGCTCGACGCCCGTGGCTTCCAGGCCCAGATCCATTCCCTGGAAGCCTTGATCGGCGGCGGCATTACCTTCGCGGTGCCCGATGGCAACATGCGCGCCGGCGACCCGGTAGAGGACGAGCGGGAATTCACCCTGCACAACGATGAAGAAAGCGCCCGCCGGGCGCTCTACACCGACACCCTGGATTATGTGTTGCTGGTGGAACGCAGTGTGCGCGGCCTGAAAAGCGGCGCCCCGGTGGAATATCGGGGCATCCGGGTGGGCACGGTGGAACAGGTGGCCTGGGGCTTTGGCGAGTCCGGCCCGGCCACCATCAGCAGTGCCCCGATTCCGGTACTGATCCGCCTGGAGCCCCAGCGCATCACCCACCAGAACCACGAAGACACGGCACAATGGCGACAGGAAATCGACCGCATGATCGGTGACGGCCTGCGCGCCAGCCTGAAGCCGGGCAACCTGCTCACCGGCTCCCTGTTCGTGGACCTGGATTTTCACCCGGAGAGTCCCGCCAACTCTGGCGGCGAACGCTATGCAGACGTGGCGGTGTTCCCCACGGTCAACAGTGGCGGCATCAGCAAGATCGAGGACCAGATCCAGCAACTGCTGGACACGCTCAACGACCTGCCCATGGAGTCCATCGCCGGCAATCTGAACCGCAACCTGGATAATCTGGCCGACGCCACCCGGCGCCTGGACACCTTGCTCGCCAACCCGGCGCTCAATGCCCTGCCGGAACGACTCACCGGCACCTTGGGCGCCCTGGAGGGCACTCTGCAGGGCTGGCAGTCCGGCGGTGAGGGCTATCAGCAGCTGCAAGGCACCTTGCAGAAGCTGAACCGTCTCCTGAATGAAGCGGAGCCATTGCTGGATACCCTGAACCGGCAACCCAACGCCCTGATCTTCCAGCGCCAACCGGCCCCCGACCCGCAACCCAGAGGCCCCCGCCAATGAAATCTGTCCTCATTCCCGGCCTGCTGGCCGCCCTGATGACGTTGCTGAGTGCCTGCAGCCAGACCCCTCCGGCACCGGCGCCGGATTACCTGCTACCGGGCGCCAGCCACAGTGGCCACACCCCGCTGCGGATTCACGTGACCCTGGCCAGCTACCTGGACCAGGGCGGCATTGTGTTGCAACTGAGCGATACCGAGCTGCACGTGGCTCGCCAGCACCGCTGGGCAGAACCGCTGGGCTCACAATTGCAGCGGGCACTGGCGGCCACCCTGGCAAGCCAGGCAACACTCCCGGAACAGGGAAAACTGGCACTACAAATCAGCCGCTTTCAGGGCGTGCAGAACGCTGAAGGGGATGTGGCCAGGATCACCGGCACCTGGCAGTTCACGTCAGACGCGCAAAGCCGAAAGGGCCCCATAGAGTGGCAGGGACCCATTAATGGCGAGGGCTATGCGCCACTGGTTGAAGCCCTGGATCAGGGGTGGCAGGACGTCGGGCAGGCCATCGCCCAGGCCCTGAAATAAGGCGCCACACGGTATCGCAAGGGCCCGATTGGTTTTGTAGGAGCGCCGCTTGAGGCGCGAACAGCATTAGAAGCGAGTCAAGAGGTTAGAGTTTCGAAAATCGTTTCGTCCCTCGTAACTCGACCCTTTTCGCGCCTCAAGCGGCGCTCCTACAGCAAAAAGGCCGCAACCGGATTCCCCGGCGCGGCCTTTTGATTTTCGTTTTCCAATACCGCTCTATAGCGACTTCTCCGGCATCGGCAACGCGGGCAACTGCCCTTCCAGTTGCTGCAAGCGCCGCTCGAACGCTTTCTGCGCCTTGCTGGAATCTCCCAGCGCCTGATACAAGCGCGACAGCTCAGCCAGCGCTGTGGCGCTCTGACTGGAGTTGGCGGCCGCTTCAAAGAAGCCTTGGGCCTTGCCCCACAGGCGCGCCTTCAGCGCCACCCGGCCAGCCGTAATCAGCACCGCCGCATTGCCAGGACGTTCCGCCAGCCAGCCTTCCAGCACCTGTAGCAGGTCATCCGGAGAAATATCGTCGATGGCCTCCAGCACCGGCGGCAGACGATCATCCCATTCCCGGGAAAGGTGTTCCCGCACCAGATTCAGAGCCCCTTTGCCGCCACCCAGCTGTGCCAGAAAACCGGCATAGCGGGCCACCATGGCCGGGTCATTTTTCAAATGCACCGGCACATCTTTCCACAGCTTGCGCAGCTCTTCGCGGCGGCCATCCGCATCGTTAAACCCGGGCTTGCGCGCGGTTTCCTGCAACAGCGCCAACCAGGCCCGACGCTCACGTCGGGATTCCTTGCCCTCACCGAAGGCACGCTTGAGCCGCGGCATCAGGGCGCACAGGGCCGGCCAGTCCTTCTGGCTTTCCAGCACCTCCGCATAGGTACGCAGGATACGCTTGTTTCGCGGCGCCAGGTCCGCCAGCACCTTCAGTTCCTGGCGGGCCTGCTCCGGGTAACCATCGTCCAGGGCGAAACGGGCCTTCATCAGCCCGGCCACCAACTGACCGCGACGATCACTGCTGGCGTTTTCCAGATAGCGCTGACTGGCCTCCACGTTCTCCTGCTCCTGGGCCGCTTCCGCCGCCAGCAACCAGGCCAGCAACGGCCAGTCGCCGTCTTCACCGGCGGCTACCAGCAGGCGCTCGGCCTTTTCCTGTTCACCATCCACCAGTTGCAGAAAACCACTGCGCAGACGTCGGGCCGCCACCGCTTTTTTCCAGCGACGGGTGGCACGCACCGGCTCCAGGGCATTCCAGGCAGCATTGCCGAGCAGGGTCAGAATGACAATGGCCACCGCCGTCAGCAGCGCGGCCAGCACCACGAAGCCCAGGGTGGTATCCATGGAAAAATCATCGCGGATCACCAGCACATAGCCGGAGTCCGCCGCCATCCAGCGCCCCAGCGCCAGAGCGGCAACCAGGGCGATGACGATCAGCAGGGCGACTTTTTTCATGCACCGCCCTCCTTGCGTTTCAGTTCTTCAATGGCGGCCAGCCCCGCACCGATTTCCGGCAGCGCCTGGGCCACATTGCCGCCACCCAGTTCTTGCAGGGCCTTGCGCATCTGCGCCGCCCGCGGCTCATCTTCACGGAACCACTGGGCCAGCGTGGAGCGCGCCGTATCCAGGGCCTGCTGATAGGCCTTGGCCCGGCCCTGCATCAGGGCCAGTTGCGCTTGCTGCAGGCTACCGTCCAGCGTCAGTCGCACCAGGGACGCCTGCTCCGCGGACAACGGCAGCGGCACCGCACCATCATGATGGCGCACATTCACGGGGAGCCGGTCGAGCACATCCTGCCACCAGGGCTGGCTCACTTCCGGCATGTCGCGCTCGGGGGGAGCTTCTTCCACCGGCACCGCCAGCTCGGCGACGATCTGACGCAGGGCGCCCAGGCGCAGCACCATGCCCTGTACGTCCACCTGGCCGGCGCCACTGAGCTTTTCCATATCCATGGCCAGCGCCTGACGGGCCGGCAATACCTTGGGATCATCCAGACGTGCCAGGGTCTCATCGGCGGCTTTCAGCAAACGCCGCGCCGCAGACGCGTCCTGGGTCAGCAGCAGGCGCTGACTGGCCAGGCTGGCCAGCGCCCGCGCCTCATTGACCAGCCACAGGGTCTGGCCTCCGCTCTGCATGTCGGCCAGCACCGCCCGATCCTTGACCATGCGGGCGGCCAACTCCGCCTGCTTTTTCTCGAAGGAGGACAACGCACCCTGAACGTCGCTGCGCTGACTGGCCATGGCGGCTTTCAATTCGCTGATCTGACCGGCAAGACCGGCCTTTTCTTTCTGCATCTGCTGGAATTGCTGCCAGCCCCACCAGCCACCGGCCCCCAGGGCCGCCAGAACCACCAACACCACCAGTACTACCCAGACGCTCTTGCCTGTCTGGCGGGAATAAAGACGTTCCTGCGTCATGTCAGCTCCATGTTCTGATTATCTGGCACCCCCGAACGGGCGATCCGTAAAGCCTATTTAGGATCTATCCGCGGCTGCGTTGCCAGCCGCCGGCAAGGGCACGGGCTTGTGCAGGACAACATCACCGCACAATCCGACTCATGTACCCGATCAAACAACGAATTCCGGCGCGACGGCATATAGATCTTAAATAAGCTCTCAGCGAAAACCTTAATTGGGGCTGCGCTGAGTGTCCATTAAACAATGTAATAGGGAAGGCAAACAGGGCATCAAATCGCTACCTTTGCCTGGAGAGGGACACCGTTATGCATGGACGTCACATGGAAGGCAGCGCTGCCAGCATATCCTCATCGTGGGCGCTCGCCGCCACTCGCAATGGCCCGCCATGTTGCGCACGGACAGGTGTGGCCACCCGCTCTCCGGCGGCCACGACACCCACCGCAGAGGGGATGTGTCCGCTGATTGCCTGCCAGCTTTCCACGCTGGTGACCATGACCCAGTCGCATCCCTCGGGGCAATGGAAAGCGGTGCTGGGCACGCGACGGTAAAACGGCAGGGATACAACCTCGGCACCGCGCTCGGCAAGGGTCTTCGCCAACAGTTCCCGGCCGCTTTCTCCACGGCACAGCAACACTTTCTTTTCAGCCAGTTGCTGCAGGCAAGGCAGCGCCAGCACCGCTTCGGAATTGAACCCGCCATCCGGCACCGTCGGTTGCAGATGCCAACGGGAAATCTCTGCCGCCGTGGCCTTGCCCACCGCCAGCCAGTGAAGCCCCACCGGCCACTGTGGCCAGATATCCGCCATGGCGGTCAGAGCCAGGCGCGCAGCATTACTGCTGGCAAAGAAAACCGCATGAAACAGGTCCAGATCCATGAGTACCCGGCGGCTGGCATCGCTGACCGGCAACGGCTCGATATGCAGGGCCGGGCTGTGCAGAGGCCGATGGCCAGCCCGGCTCAGGGCATCCATTAACGCCTGCTGCTGGCCCCGGGGACGGGTAATCAGCACCTGCATGGCCGTTAGCTCCGCTCGTAGAGCGCCTTGAGGATCTCGTCCGCGCCCTGGGCCAGCAGTTGCTCGGCAATCTCCACGCCCAGCTCCGCGCCGCGCTCACGGGGAGCACGACCTTCCGCGCGCAACACCTGCTTGCCGTTTTCTTCGGCAACCAGGCCGCGCAGCCATAGCTGTCCATCTTCCAGCAGGGCAAAACCGGCGATGGGCACCTGACAACCGCCCTCCAGGCGCCGGTTCATGGCGCGCTCCGCCACCACCCGATCCCAGGTATCCCGGTCACTGAGGGGGCTGAGCAGTTCGATGGTGCGGGCGTCACCATCGCGGCATTCGATACCCACTGCGCCCTGGCCCACCGCCGGCAAGGATTCTTCCGGCGGCATTTCGTAGCGGATCCGCTCGTGCATCTCCAGACGCTTGAGGCCGGCAGCCGCCAGGATAATGGCATCAAACTCCCCGGCATCCAGCTTGCCCAGCCGGGTCTGCACATTCCCGCGCAGGCTTTTTACCACCAGATCCGGACGATTGGCCTGCACCTGGGCCTGACGGCGCAGGCTGGACGTGCCGACGCAGGCCCCCTGGGGCAGCGCCGACAGGCTGTCGTGATGATTGGAGACGAAGGCATCGCGGGGATCTTCCCGCTCGCAGATCACCGGCAGCGCAAAGCCTTCCGGCAATTCCATGGGCACATCCTTCATGGAATGCACGGCAATATCCGCACGACCGTCCATGATGGCCTCTTCCAATTCCTTCACGAACAGGCCCTTGCCACCGATTTTTGCCAGCGGGGTATCAAGAATCTTGTCCCCCTGGGTCTTGATTCGCACCAGCTCCACACTCAGGCCTTCGTGCAGACTTTCCAGACGCTGCTGAACGTATTCCGCCTGCCAGATGGCAAGCGGGCTGGAACGGGTGGCGATACGCAAGACTTCGCGGGACATGGGGGATCCTGTGATTCTGAAATGAGGAGGACAGTTTACAGGAAGAGACGCTCATACCGTAGGAGCCATGTTCGCCATGGCGAGCATGGCTCCTACAAATTCAAAGGGGAGGAATCAGTTGCCGTAAACCACCACGGTAAACTCCGCCAACACCCCGAAGAAATTCTGGGACTCATAATCCACGTGGTGGATCTCGGTGATGCCCCCGTTGCGGGCAGCGGTCTGGATGCTGGCATCGCCGGAGGCGATGATGCCGAGAATGGAACGGGCACTGGCTCGGCCGACCCGGGTGGCTTTTTCCGTGGACGCGGTGGCAGTCAGGGGCGCTTTCACATTCCCGTATAACAGACCGGTCACCGGCATGGCGGACGAGGCACAACCACTCAGTGCGACAGCACCGACCAGCAGAAGAAGAAGCTTTTTCATGGCAGATTTCCTGTTCTTGTTATTAATGATTGGCACATCTTCAGGGGCTCAAGGCTAGCACGCCCACCCCCCTCTGTTAACGCTTACAGATTCTGCAACACCCGGCGCAAACCTGCCACATGACGGCGGCTGACGGTCAGCCGTTCATCGATACCACGCAGACGTACCTGGTGGTGGCCGGCGGTGGCCATTTCCATCCCCTCGATAAACTTCAACGCCACCAGGGCATTGCGGTGTATACGCACAAACTGGTCACCAAATTCCGTTTCCAGCTCCTTGAGGGTTTCATCGATCAACACCTCACCTTCTCCGGAGCAGACGGTGACGTATTTCTGGTCGGCCAGGAAGTAGCGCACCTCATCCACCGGCACCAGTTCCAGCCCGCGATGGGTCCGGGCACTGATATGTCCACGGCGGCGGGGTTTTTCCTCACTGACTTCCCTGCCGATTTCCGCCAGCTGCACCCGGTTCAAGGTACGGGCCTTGCCCAGGGCCGTTTCCAGGTCCCCGGCGCTGACCGGTTTCAGCAAATAGTCCACCGCATGGACCTTGAAGGCCTGCAGGGCATGCTCATCATAGGCCGTGCAGAAAATCAGCGCCGGCGGATTATCCATCTTGCTGAGATGCTCGGCGGCTTCCATACCATCCATTTCCGGCATGCGAATATCCATCAGGATCACATCCGGCCTGGTGGCCTGGGCCTGCTCAATGGCTTCCCGGCCGTTAGCCGCTTCTGCCACCACTTCAACCCCGTCGGTCTTTTCCACCAGCCGCTTGAGCCGGTCCCGCGCCAGTTGTTCGTCGTCGCACACAAGCACCCGCATAATTCCCATCCTTTTTTATTGCAGCGGATATCGAATTTCGATCTCGTATTCTTTTTGTTGCGGCCGTGACTCCACCGCCACCTCGTCACCATACAATGCTTCCAGCCGGTGACGAATGTTCTCCAGCGCCATACGGTTACCCTGGTGATGCCCCCCGCCTTCCGGTTTGGGGTTACTCACCGAGAGCACCAAGTCGCCATTTTCTGCCAGCGCCCGGATTGTCACCACGCCGCCGGCGGTTAATGGCTGTATGCCATGATAAATGGCATTTTCGAGCAAGGGTTGCAAGGTTAACAGCGGAATCATCACGGTTTTTGCTTCCACGCGAATGTCCCACTCCACCTGCAACCGCTCGCCCATGCGCAATTGTTCAATATGAATGTAGCGCCGGCACAGCTCCAGTTCTTCTTCCAGCGTCGCCTCATTGCCGATATTTTTCAGGCTGGCACGGAACAGCACCGACAGGTCTTCCACCACCTTTTCGGCGGCGTCCGGGTCCACCGCGATCAGGCTGGCAATAATGTTCATGGAATTAAACAGGAAATGCGGGCGGATACGCGACTGCAAGGCTTGGATGCGCGCCTGCAATTCTGCCTGCCCCTTTTGCCGCAACTGCTCCTGCACATAGAAATAGCGCATGACCAGGCCGGCAATAATCGCGGCAATCAGGCCATTAACGGCAATTTCCCAGGACCACAATGTGCCCGGTACAAGACTTCCTGTGACCCAGCCCATGACCAAAGTCGCCACCACACTGAATACCAGGGTGTCGATCACCACCAGCAACACCACGGCCACCGCCGCCCACGCCGGCGCCAGCCGATTCAGACGGGACCGCAACTGGCAGACCAGTGCCGCCGAGGTCAGCCCCACCCATTGCACAAACAGGGAGGTAATCGCCAGCCGGCCCATGCTGAAATCGCTGTAGTACGTGGCCACCAGGTTGATCACCAGGGCCATCAGCTCGGCTACCACCACCACCACCAGCACCGCACGGGTGCTGCACAGGTCGGGCAGGAAACTGGAGTTGGGCTGGTCGTCCGTGGCCGCCATCGTGGCTCCCGTCAGTAAAAATCACTAGTTACAGGCAGTTATACCTCAAGCCGTCAGATCACCCAAGTAATACCCGCAGGCTACGTCGAGTATGCCAGGAGTGATTCAGCGGCTCCCTGATGTTCAGGGGGGCCCCGGTCCCTGCTATACTGCGCGCCTCGCAAATCCGGCTTTATGCATGGGAACCGTACGATGACCGACAAGCAGCAGAACAAACTCTGGGGCGGCCGCTTCAGCGAATCCACCGACCAGTTCGTGCAGGAATTCACCGCCAGCGTGAATTTCGACCGACGCATGTACCGTCAGGACATCTTCGGCTCCCAGGCCCACGCCACCATGCTGGCGGAGGTAGGCGTGCTCACCAAGGAAGAGCGCGACGCCATCATCAATGGCCTGGCGGAAATCCAGAAAGAGATCGAAGCCGGCGAATTCCAGTGGTCCGTTGCCCTGGAAGACGTGCACATGAACATTGAAGCGCGGCTCACCGACAAGATCGGCATCACCGGCAAGAAACTGCACACCGGCCGCTCCCGGAACGACCAGGTGGCCACCGATATCCGCCTGTGGCTGCGTGACGAGATGCTGATTCTGGAAGAACAGTATCTGCACCTGATGACCGGTCTGCTGGACCTGGCCGAGCGCGAAGCGGCCACCATCATGCCCGGTTTCACCCACCTGCAGACCGCCCAGCCGGTGACCTTCGGGCACCATCTGCTGGCCTGGTTCGAAATGCTCAAGCGTGACCGCGAGCGGTTGCTGGACTGCAAGAAGCGGGTCAACCGCATGCCCCTGGGCGCCGCGGCACTGGCCGGCACCACCTACCCGATCAACCGGGAGCGCACCTGCGAGTTGCTGGGCTTTGACGGCATCTGCGAAAACTCCCTGGACGCGGTGAGCGACCGGGACTTCGCCATCGAATTCTGCGCCCTGGCCGCCCTGACCATGACCCACCTGTCACGGATCAGCGAAGAGCTGGTGCTGTGGACCAGCGCCCAGTTCAACTTCATCAATCTGCCCGACCGCTTCTGTACCGGCAGCTCCATCATGCCGCAGAAGAAGAACCCGGATGTGCCGGAACTGGTTCGCGGCAAGACCGGTCGCGTGAATGGTCATCTGATCAGCCTGCTGACCCTGATGAAGAGCCAGCCGCTGGCCTACAACAAGGACAACCAGGAAGATAAAGAACCGCTCTACGACGCCGTGGACACTCTCAAGGGCAGCCTGCGCGCCTTTGGCGACATGGTGCCGGCCCTGGAACCCAACCGGGAAGTGATGCGCGAAGCGGCCCGCCGTGGCTTCGCCACCGCTACCGATCTGGCCGACTACCTGGTACGCAAGGGCATTGCCTTCCGCGATTCCCACGAAATTGTCGGCAAGGCCGTGGCCTATGGGGTAGAGAAGAAGAAAGACCTGAGCGACATGTCCCTGTCCGAACTCAAGCAGTTCAGCGACCAGATCGAGGACGACGTGTTTGACGTGCTCACCCTGGAAGGCTCGGTCAGTGCCCGCAACCATATCGGGGGTACCGCCCCGGACCAGGTGCGCGCCGCAGTTGCCCGTGCCCGTGAAGCGCTGGACAATACCGGCAACTGATCAACGTCGGGCGGAAAGCACGCCGCGATCCGCCTTCGCACGCACACTCGGAGCTTGATGATGCGCATCATC